>Ga0182735_1001083_pt1 | contig 18984 bp, 18 predicted proteins | sample eDN5th30CKraftMG_FD_128524 | JGI IMG/M metagenome (GOLD analysis project Ga0182735, IMG submission 128524) | Enriched Miracle-Growth compost microbial communities from Emeryville, California, USA - eDNA 5th pass 30_C Kraft MG (version 2) (version 2) ...
ATCTGCGATCACCCCTTCCTGCCCGCCGAGAATATGTTCGAGGCGCTCGCGTCGAACGACCCGCTCGTCCACCTGTCGGGGACGCTGAACGCGCTCGCGGTCGCGCTGACCAAGATCGCCAACGACATCCGCCTTCTGGGCTCCGGCCCGCGCGCCGGGCTCGGCGAGCTGTCGCTGCCCGCGAACGAGCCCGGCAGCTCGATCATGCCCGGCAAGGTCAATCCGACCCAGTGCGAGATGCTGACGATGGTCGCGGCGCAGGTGATCGGCAATCATCAGGCGGTGACCGTCGGCGGGATGCAGGGGCATCTCGAGCTCAATGTGTTCAAGCCGCTGATCGGCGCCAATGTGCTGCGCTCGATCGACCTGCTCGCGACCGGCATGGAGAGCTTCGCCGAGCGCTGCGTCGAAGGGATCGAGGCGAACGAGGGCCGCATCGCCGAACTGGTCGACCGCTCGCTGATGCTGGTCACCGCGCTCGCGCCCGAGATCGGCTATGACAAGGCAGCGAAGATCGCGAAGCAGGCGCACGAACGCGGCACGACGCTGCGCGAGGCCGCGCTCGACCTCGGCGTCGTCGACGCCGCGACCTTCGATCGCCTCGTCGATCCGCGACAGATGCTCGGGCCGGAACCCGAATCGCCCGCCGCGGATTGATAGGAAGAAGGAGACGAAAGATGATGGGTCGGATCATCGGCGGCGTGCTGGGCAGCGCGATCGGGCGCGGCAAAGGCAATCATCCGGTCGCGGGTGCGGTGATCGGCGCCGGGACGCTGTTCGCGGCACGGCGCCTGTTCCCGCAACGCTATGCGGTGCTCGCGGCGACCGCGGCCGCCGCCTATCTCACCAAGAAATGGGCCGACCGCGCCGAGGCGCGCAAGACAGCCGAAGCGGCGCATGCCGCGGACCCGGACCTCGCCCGCGCCGGCGTGGTCGATCCCTATGCCGGCACCGATGCGCCCCCGACCGACGGAGCGAGCATCGGCGACGCGCTGCCGCCGGCGATTCCGCTGACAGCGAACGGGCAGCCGTCGGTTCACTGAGGTCCGATGACAAATGTCGCCCCAGCGAAAGCCGGGGCCGCCATATGCGTAGCGCAAGGTGGACAGCGGCCCCAGCTTTCGCTGGGGCGACGAGAAGATCAGCCTCCCTGCCAGTCCTTCACCGCCTCGACCGGCGCCACCAGCATCAGCACGTTCAGCGTCAGATTGTCGCGGATCGCCCAGAGCGTGAACAATTCGAACCCAATCGCGATGCCGACGGTCTGCCACCAGCGCGTCCGGCTCGCGGTCAGGAATCCCAGCACCATGAAGGCCGCGTCGCTCACCGAATTGAGCACCGAGTCGCCGCTGTAACCATAGGCCATGGTGACCTCGCGATAGCGGTCGATGATAATCGGCGAATTTTCCAATATCTCCCACGCGCCTTCGATTCCGATCGCAACCGCCAGCGCGACCCACAACGCCCGCTTCGGCATCAGCCAGCGCGACAGGCCATAGAAGATGAAGCCGTGGATGATGTGGCTGAAGCTGTACCAGTCCGAAATCTGCTGGCTGTTCTGGTTCGACTGGACGGTGCCGTGCCACAGGCTGACGGTGCCGCAGGGGCAAATGGCCGGGCGCCCCATCGCGAGCAGGATCGCGGTCAGAAGCAGCATCAGGCCCGCCGCGACCAGCCAGCCTCTTCGCGAAATTCCCCGGACCATCACGCCCTTCCCGCTTGACCGCCGCCGTCCCTCGCGCAATTAGCCGCCATGGCTGAAAGCGTCCACCTGAACCGCCGCGGCGTGTTGTTCGTCCTTTCCTCGCCCTCGGGCGCGGGCAAGACCACCATCTCCAGGAAGATGCTCGCCGCCGATCCCGACATCGCGCTGTCGATCTCGGCGACGACGCGGCCGATGCGGCCGGGCGAGACCGACGGGGTCGACTATCATTTCGTCGACGTCGATACGTTCAAGAAAATGGCCGCCGACGGCGAATTCCTCGAATGGGCGCATGTCTTCGGCCATCGCTATGGCACGCCGCGCGACCGCGTCGAGGAATTGCTCGCGGCGGGCAAGGACGTACTGTTCGACATCGACTGGCAGGGCGCGCAGCAGCTTTATCAGGAGGCGGGCCCCGACGTCGTGCGCGTCTTCATCCTGCCGCCGACGATGGACGAGCTCGAACGCCGGTTGCGTGCGCGCAATACCGACAGCGACGAGGTGATCGCGGCACGCATGGCGCGCGCGGCGAACGAGATCAGCCACTGGGACGGCTATGACTATGTGCTGATCAACGACGATATCGAGGGCTGTTTCGACGAGGTCCGGGCGATCCTGCGCGCCGAGCGGCTGAAGCGCCGCCGTCAGATCGGCCTGATCGGCTTCGCCCGCGATCTGATCCGTTCGGTGCCCGAGGCCGACCCTGCGCTCTGACCGCGCCGGGTCGGCCGGGAGTCGGATCAGCGCGGCGCCATGCGGATGCCGCCGTCGAGGCGCACATCCTCGCCGTTGAAATAGCCATTCTCGATCATGCAGAGCGCGAGATTGGCATATTCGTCCGGATTGCCGAGCCGCTTCGGGTTGAGCACCGAGGCCGCGAGCGCATCGCGGACGTTCTGCGGCGCCGCGCCGAGCAGCGGGGTATCGAAGATGCCGGGCAGGATGGTGTTGACGCGGATGTTCTCGCTCGCGAGGTCGCGCGCGACGGGGAGCGTCATGCCGACGACGCCGCCCTTCGACGCCGAATAGGCGGCCTGGCCGATCTGTCCGTCCTCGGCCGCGACGCTCGCGGTGTTGACGATCGCGCCGCGCTCGCCGTCCGCCATCGGGTCAAGCGTCAGCATGCCCGCCGCCGACCTGGCGATGCAGCGGAAGGTGCCGACGAGGTTGATCTGGATGATCCAGTTGAAGGCGTCGAGCGGGAAATGCTTGATGCTGCCATCTTCCTTGGACCGGCTGGCGGTCTTGATCGCATTGCCGGTGCCGGCGCAGTTGACCAGGATTCGTTCCTGCCCATGCGCCTCGCGCGCCTTGGCGAAGGCGGCATCGACCGAGGCGTCATCGGTGACGTTGCATTCGCAGAAGACACCGCCGATCTCGTTCGCGACGGCGACGCCCTTCTCTTCCTGCAGGTCGAAGATCGCGACCTTGACGCCCTTGGCGGCGAGCGCGCGGGCGGTCGCGGCGCCGAGGCCCGAGGCGCCCCCGGTGACGACGGCGGATACGGTGGAGTCGAGTTTCATGGGTCTCTCCTGAAAAGCCCTCCCCTTCAGGGGAGGGTTTGGGTGGGGTATGTTGGGAACGGCCAGCGAACAGGCCCTCCCCCGACCCCTCCCGCGAGCGGGAGGGGAGAAAAGGGCTACAGCCGCTCGATGATCGTGACGTTGGCCTGACCGCCGCCTTCGCACATCGTCTGGAGGCCGTATTTGCCGCCCGTCGCGTCGAGCACGCCGAGCAGGGTCGCCATCAGCTTGGCGCCGCTTGCGCCGAGCGGGTGGCCGAGCGCGATCGCGCCGCCATGGACGTTGATCCGCGCGGGGTCGGCGCCCAGATATTTGAGCCACGCGATCGGCACCGGCGCGAACGCCTCGTTGACCTCATAGGCGTCGATGTCGCCGATCGTCATGCCCGCCTTCTTCAGCGCGCGTTCGGTCGCGAACAGCGGTTCCTCGAGCATGATGACCGGGTCGCCCGCGGTCACCGACACGTGATGGATGCGCGCGCGCGGGGTCAGGCCATGATCCTTGAGCGCCTGTTCCGACACGACCAGCACCGCCGAGGCGCCGTCGCAGATCTGGCTGGAGGTCGCGGCGGTGATCGTGCCGCCTTCCTGGAGCAGCTTGACGCCCGCGATGCTTTCGAGCGTCGCGTCGAAGCGGATGCCCTCGTCGACCTTGTGCATCGCGCTGCCTTCGGGCGTCTCGATCGCGACCGGCACGATCTCGCGCTCGAACTTGCCGCCTTCGGTCGCCGCGATGGCGCGGCGGTGGCTTTCGAGCGCGAAGGCGTCGAGGTCGGCCTTGGTCAGGCCGTGCTTCTTGACGATCATCTCGGCGCCCATGAACTGGCTGAACATGATGCCGGGGAAATGCTCCTCGAGCCGCGGCGATTTGTAATTGCCCAGCCCTTCCTTCATGAACAGCGTCGCGACGCTGCCCATCGGCACCCGCGTCATGCTCTCGATCCCGCTCGCCAGCACGATGTCCTGCGTCCCCGACATCACCGCCTGCGCCGCGAACTGCACCGCCTGCTGCGACGAGCCGCACTGGCGGTCGATGGTGACCGCGGGGATCGAATCGGGCAGCTTCGAGGCGAGTACCGCGTTGCGGCCGAGGTCCATCGTCTGCTCGCCGCCCTGCGACACGCAGCCGGTGATGACGTCGTCGATCGCCTCGTGATCGAAATCGTTGCGCTCGGCGATCGCGTCGAACACCGCGGCGCCGAGGTCGACGGGGTGGACACCCGCGAGCCGGCCGCCGCGGCGTCCCCCGGCGGTGCGAACGGCATCGACGATATAGGCTGTAGCCATTGGGGAGTTCCTTTCACATCTGTTCCCCTCCCGCAGGCGGGAGGGGTTAGGGGTGGGCGCGAGCGGAGCGAGCATCCAGGGGTGAGATCGCCCACCCCGCTGCGACTAGCGGGCAAGCCCGCAAGTCTCGCTGCCCCTCCCGCCTGCGGGAGGGGATTCTTACAATTTCCGCCCGATCAGTTCCTTCATGATCTCGTTCGTGCCGCCGAAGATGCGGGTCACGCGCGCCGCGCGCCAGGCGCGGGCGATCGGATATTCGTTCATATAGCCCGAACCGCCGAAGAGCTGGAGGCATTTGTCCATTACTTCCCATTGCAGGTCGGTGTGCCACAGCTTCGCCGCGGCGCCTTCTTCGGGGGTCAATTCCTTCTTCATGTGGCGCGCGAGCGCCCAGTCGAGGTGCGCCCAGCCGACCTGCAGCTTGGCCTTCAAATCGGCGAGGACGAAGCGGCTGTTCTGGAAATCGAGGATCGGCTTGCCGAACGCCTTGCGCTCGCGCGTATAGTCTACCGTGTCGTCGAACGCGCGCTGCGCCGAAGCCTGCGCGCTGACCGCGATCGAAAGCCTCTCTTGGGGAAGCTCGCTCATCAGATAGATGAAGCCCTGCCCCTCTTCGCCGAGGCAGTTGGTGATCGGCACGCGGACGTCGTTGAAGAAGAGCTCCGACGTGTCGGCCTCGTCCTGCCCGATCTTGTCGAGGTTGCGGCCGCGCTGAAAACCTTCGCGGTCGGCCTCGACGAGGACGATCGACACGCCCTTCCACGCCGGCTCGACCTCGGTATCGGTCTTGACGCAGACGAGGATCAGGTCGGCGTTCTGGCCGTTGGTGATGAAGGTCTTCGACCCGTTGATGACATAATGATTGCCGTCCTTCTTGGCGGTCGTCCGCATCCCCTGAAGGTCGGAACCGGTGCCCGGCTCGGTCATCGCGATCGCGGTGACGACCTCGCCCGACACCATCCTGGGCAACCAGTGCTTCTTCTGCTCTTCGCTGCCATATTTGACGATATAGGAGGTTACGATGTCCGACTGGAGCGAGAAGCCCGTCGTCGCGCGGCCGTAATAGGCGCTTTCCTCGTCGACGATCGCATTATAGCCGAAGTCGAGCCCGAGCCCGCCATATGCCTCGGGAACCGTCGGACACAGCATGCCGATCTCGCCCGCCCTGGGCCAGATCGACTTGGGAACGATTCCGTCCTCGGCCCATTGCGCGGCGTTCGGCGCGACCTCCTTTTCGAGGAACTGGCGGACCGTCGCGCGGAACGCCTCATGATCCTCATTATAGGCCGTGCGCGAGAGGTTATCGAGCGACATCATTTTCCTTCCCTTGGGGTAGCCGGACGCGAGCGGGAGTCGGCCGCAATTTTCGACGGCCAAGAGACCTTACGTTTACGTGCACGTCAAGTGGAAATGCCGCTACGGCATAAAACTCGTTCGTCGCCGCGCAAGCCTGCCTATTTCCGGCTTCGTCATGCTGACCTTGTCTGGCGTTCATCCCGTTAAGGCAAGGAAGCCGGTGATCCCCGGCGAAAGCCGGGGTCCATGCGAGGCAGGCGCGCGCCATCTGGACCCCGGCTTTCGCCGGGGATCGCGTAATCCCATCTTCGCAGGCGCGACGAATAGGATTGCGGCCGTGGTCGAGCGCTGGGCATGACACCTCGCCCGCGCTAGGCTGCCGATCATGGTCGAATTGCTTCTCGATGCCCGCGCGCTGCTGGGCGAATCGCCGCGCTGGAACGGGGCCGACGGCCGCCTCTATTGGGTCGATATCGATGCGCACCGGATTCACCGCACCGATCCCGGGACCGGTGTCGATGACGTGATGCAGCTCGATGACCCCGTCGGCTGCGTCGCGCCGCGGACGAACGGCGGGCTGATCGTGGGGCTCAAGGACGGCTGCGCGCTGATCGACGCCTGGGGCGAACCGCCGCGCCCCTTCGGGCCGCAGATGCTGGCGGGCATCGCCGAACAGCGCTGCAACGACGCCTGCGTCGACGGGGCCGGCCGCTTCTGGGTCGGCACCGTCACCAACGACAAGGCGAATCCGGCCGCGACGCTCTACCGGCTCGATCCCGACGGGTCGCTGCATACCGTCTTCGGCGGGCTGCTGACCAGCAACGGCGCGGCGTTCAGCCCCGATGGCCGCACCTTCTATCACGCCGACACGCCGACCCACGCGCTGCGCGCCTATGACGTCGATCCCGCGACCGGCACGCTCGGCGCCGGGCGGCTGTTCCACCAGTTCGCGCACGGTACCGGCCGTCCCGACGGCGGCACCGTCGATGCCGAGGGCTGCTATTGGTCGGCGCTGTGGGACGGCTGGCGCGTCGTGCGCCTGTCGCCCGCCGGCGAGCTTCTCCAGACCGTCGAGTTGCCCGTGCAGCGCCCGTCGATGATCGCGCTCGGCGGCGCCGACCTCAAAACCGCGTTCGTCACCAGCGCGGGCAAGACCCTGACCGATGCGGAGCGGGCAAAGCAGCCGCGCGCCGGCGGCCTCTTCACCTTCCGCGTCGACGTGCCGGGGATCGCGCAGCCCGCCTTCGCGGGCTGACCCGCCCGCCGCCGAATCCGCTTGACCGCCGCTCGATTCGATATAAATATGATATCATCTTTATATCGGAGGGTGTGATGAGTGATTCGACTGTGACCGCGGCGCTCAATCCGACGCGCGAGGTGCGCGCGGCGACCGCCAGCGGCTATCTGATGCTGTTCGTCTGGCTCGTCCTGCTGGCGGTCGCGCTATGGGCCGGGATCAGCAACGGGACCGCCGAGGTCCAGGTCGCGTGGAAATGGGTCGTCGTGGTTCTTTCCGCCGTCGTCGGAACGCTGATCCTCTGCGGCTTCTATCTGATCAACCCCAACGAGGCGGCGGCGATCCAGCTCTTCGGCAGCTACAAGGGCACCGACCGCGAGACCGGGCTGCGCTGGGTCCTGCCGTGGCTGACGCGCAAGAAGATCGCGGTACGCGCGAACAACATCATTTCGGAAAAGATCAAGGTCAACGACCTGCGCGGCAACCCGATCGAGATGGCGGCGCAGGTGGTCTGGCGCGTGACCGACACCGCGCAGGCGCTGTTCGACGTCGACGACTACAAGGAATTCGTCGTCGCGCAGATCGAGGCCGCGGTGCGCTCGATCGGCTCGCGCTACCCCTACGACGACATCGAGCATCAGGAGGTGACGCTGCGCGGCAATCACGACGAGGTCGGCGGCGAACTCAGGAAAGCGCTGATCGAGCGGCTGGCGGTCGCGGGGATCACCGTCGACGAATGCGGCCTGACCCACCTCGCCTATGCGCAGGAGATTGCCGGCGCGATGCTCCGCCGCCAGCAGGCCGAGGCGGTGATCGCGGCGCGCAAGAAGCTGGTCGAGGGCGCGGTGACGATGGTCGAGATGGCGCTCAATCATCTGTCCGAAAAGAATGTCGTCGAACTCGACGACGAGCGCAAGGCCGCGATGGTGTCGAACCTGATGGTCGTGCTGTGCGGCGAACGCGACACGCAGCCGGTGGTGAACGCGGGCTCGCTCTACTGAGCCGCCGATCAGGTTGACCCCATGTCCGCGTCGTCCAGAAAAGCCTTCGCTCTCCGTCTCGATCCCGCGCTCTACGCGGCGATCGAGCGCGCGGCTGCGGCCGACCTGCGCAGCGCCAACGCCCAGATCGAGGTGCTGTTGCGCGAGGCGCTGGCGCGCCGCGGGGTGAGCGTGAAACCGCCCGAACCGCCGAAACGCGGCCGGCCGCCCAGGGAGACTCGCTGATGCTGCACCTGTTCCTCGACGAGCGCCCCTGGTTCCGCGCCAAGCACCACGGCTACGGCACCGGCCTGCCGATCGCGTGGCAGGGCTGGGTCCTGCTCGCCGCGCATGTCGCGCTGATCACGGGCGTCGCAACGCTGCTGCGCGATCAGCCGGTGGTGATGACGATCCTCGTCGTCGTCGCGGCGCTCGCCCCGATGCCGCTCTATCGCGCGCGCACCGAAGGCGGCTGGCACTGGCGCCGGGGCCAGCGCGGCGACACCAAAGGCAAAGGGCGCAAATGACCCTTCCCGTCGTGTCGTCCGCGAGGATCGGCGCATAATCCACCGGCTTTGCCGCAGCCCGCTCTCCAGCCACCTTGCCCGCCCCTTGGTTGATGGTTAAGGGCGGTCCATGACCGCCGATACGCCCACCCCCGTCCGCATCGCCCCCTCCATCCTGAGCGCCGATTTCGCCGCGCTGGGGCAGGAGGTGCGCGCGATCGAGGCGGCGGGCGCCGACTGGGTGCATATCGACGTCATGGACGGCCATTATGTCCCCAATCTGACGATCGGCCCGGCGGTTGTGAAGGCGCTGCGCCCGCATTCGGCGCTGCCCTTCGACGTGCATCTGATGATCTCGCCGGTCGACGGCTTCCTCGACGCCTTCGCGGCCGCGGGCGCCGACATCATCACCGTCCATCCCGAGGCGGGGCCGCACATTCATCGCAGCGTCCAGCACATCAAATCGCTGGGCAAAAAGGCAGGTGTGTCGCTGAACCCCGCGACCCCCGCGAAGATGCTCGACTATCTGATCGACGAGGTCGACCTCGTCCTCGTCATGAGCGTCAACCCCGGCTTCGGCGGCCAGAGCTTCATCGCCAGCCAGCTCCGCAAGATCGAGGCGGTCCGCAAGATGATCGACAAGTCCGGCCGCGACATAAGACTGGAGGTCGACGGCGGCATCGACGCCGACACCGCCCCGCTCGCCATCGCGGCGGGCGCCGACGTGCTCGTCGCCGGCACCGCGACCTTCAAGGGCGGGCCGGATGCCTATGCCGGTAATATCCGGCGGCTGCGCGGCGCCTGACATGGGCGAGGGACGCCCCCTGACCTCGGCCCCCGCCGACCCGCTTCCCGACGCGGCCGACGATGCGCCGCCGCTCGACGACACGATCGAGCCCGGCAAGCGCCTGATCCGCCTGCCCGCCGACAAGGGGCTGTCGCTCGGCGACCGCATCGCCAACCACATCACGCGCATGACCTGGCGCACACCGCTGCACGCCTTTCGCCTGAAAGGCCGCTTCCCGCTCAAGCTGCTCGGCGTGCCCGAAGACCCGGTGCCGGGCGACGCGCGCGCGGGCACCGCGATCCGCGCCGGCCATTTCCTCCACCGCGGATTGAAGCTGCCGCTGACCGAGCTCGATTTCGCCGCGCTCTCCGTCGCGCCGGCCTTTGCCGACTATCTCCACAGCTTCGCCTGGCTGCGCGACCTCGCCGCCGCCGGCACCCGCGCCGAGACCGCGCCGATCGCCGAAGCGCTCGTCCGCCAGTGGCTTGCCGCACACGGCGAGACGGTCAGCGAACCGGCATGGAGCGCCGAGAACAGCGGCTGGCGCATCCTCTTCTGGGCGAGCCACGCGCCGCTGATCCTCTCGTCGAGCGACCTGATCTACCGCTCGGCGGTGCTCAACCAGCTCGCGCGCGCGGCGCGCCACCTCGACCGCATCGCCGACAAGACGCGCCCCGGCGTCGGCCAGCTCGTCGCCTGGGTCGGCATCGTCGCCGCCTCGCTGCTCATGCCCGGCGGCGAGCCGCGGCAGGTGTTTGGCGAGGCAGGACTGCGCAAGGTGCTCGAAACCAGCTTCTACGCCGACGGCGGCACCATCTCGCGCTCGCCGCAGGCGCAACTCGACGCGATCATGGCGCTGTCGATGCTCGCGCGCATCTATGACATGCGCCGGATCGAGGTGCCGCCCTTCGTGCAGGAGGTGCTGGCGCGCGCCGTGCCCGCGCTGCTCGGCCTGACCCACAGCGACGGCGGCATGGGAAGCTGGCAGGGCAGCGGCGCAACCTCGGCCGCGGCAATCCAGGCGATCGTCGAGGCGAGCGGCGTGCGCACCCGCCCGCTCAAGCAAGCGCGCGACTGGGGCTATCAGCGGCTCGTCGCCGGCAAGGTCGTCGTCCTCGCCGACGCCGCGCCGCCCCCGATCGCCCGCGTGACCGAGGCGGGCTGCGCCTCGACCCTCGCCTTCGAATTGTCGGACGGCGACGAGCGTATCGTCGTCAACTGCGGCGGCGCGGCGCTGACCGGCGCGACCATTCCCGCCGACCTCGCGCGCGGTCTGCGCACCACCGCCGCCCATTCGACGCTGATCGTCGCCGACAGCAACTCGACCGCCATCCTCGCCAACGGCTCGCTCGGCAAGGGCGTGACCGAGGTCGAGCTCGACCGGCGCGAGACGCCGCAGGGCAGCCGGCTCGAGATGAGTCACGACGGCTATGCGCGCCGCCACGGGCTGATCCATCGCCGCCTGCTGATCCTGTCGCCGAACGGCCGCGAGCTGCGCGGCGAGGACATGCTGCTCCCCGCCCCGCGCAGCCGCCGCAAGGGCGACAAGGGTTTCGTGCTGCGCTTCCACCTCGGCCCTCATATTTCGGCAAGCCTGACGGCCGACGGGCTGGGCGGACTGCTGCGCATCGCCGGCGGGCCGCTGTGGCAGTTCCGCACGTCCGAGGGCACGCTCGCGGTCGAGGAAAGCCTGTGGGTCGACGGCGAGGGCCGCCCGCACCCGACCGAACAGCTCGTCGTCACCAGCACCGCCCCCGCGGGCGGCGCCAGCATCGGCTGGATCTTCAAGCATATCGGGTGACGCGTTCGAGCGATTCGCCGTCCTTTTCCCTCCCCCGTCACCCTGGACTCGTTTCAGGGTCCATGGCCTGCCCTCGAATATGACGCCGCGCTTTACGAGAGCGCGGGCCATGGACCCTGAAACGAGTTCAGGGTGACGAGGAAGTGAGTGTGGAGCGCCTCCGCCTAAACCTTGCCCAACGGCGATCAGCGGCCTAGGGCGACGGCGACTCCTTCCACCGCCAGCCGAGGCCCCCTCCCCATGACCGATCTCGTTCCCGTCCGCCGTGCGCTCCTGTCCGTCAGCGACAAGGCGGGCCTCGCCGACCTTGCCGCCGCGCTCGTCCGCCACGGGGTCGAGCTCGTCTCGACCGGCGGCACCGCGAAGGCGCTGCGCGAAGCGGGGCACGACGTGCTCGACGTCGCCGACCTCACCGGCTTTCCCGAGATGATGGACGGCCGCGTCAAGACGCTGCACCCGACCGTCCACGGCGGCATCCTCGCGGTGCGCGACGATGCGGCGCACGTCGCCGCGATGGACGCGCACGGCATTGGCGGCATCGACCTCGTCGTCGTCAACCTCTATCCCTTCGCGGCGACCGTCGCGAAGGGCGCGCCGCGCGACGACATCATCGAGAATATCGACATCGGCGGCCCGGCGATGGTGCGCTCGGCGGCAAAGAACCATGGCTTCGTCGGCATCGTCACCGAGCCCGAGGATTATGCCGCCGTCATCGAAGAGATGGACACCCACGGCGGCGCGACCACGCTGGCGCTGCGCAAGCGCCTCGCCGCGACCGCCTTTGCACACACGGCGACCTATGACGGCATGATCGCGAGCTGGTTCGCCTTCGCCGATCAGGGCAAGCTCTTTCCCGACACGCTGCCGCTCACCGCAAAGCTCGCCAATGAACTGCGCTATGGCGAGAATCCGCACCAGCAGGCGGCGCTCTACCTGCCCGCCGGCCCCGCCGTGCGTGGTATCGCGCAGGCGGAGCAGGTGCAGGGCAAGGCGCTGAGCTACAACAATATCAACGACGCCGACGCCGCGCTCGATCTGGTCGCCGAATTCCGCGAGGCCGACCCGACCTGTGTCATCGTCAAGCACGCCAACCCGTGCGGCGTCGCGACCGCCGCGACGCTGGCCGGGGCGTGGACCGAAGCGCTCGCCTGCGACAGCGTGTCGGCCTTCGGAGGCATCGTCGCGCTCAACCGTCCGCTTGACGGTGCGACCGCCGAAGCGATCGCGAGCATCTTCACCGAGGTCGTCGTCGCCCCCGACGCCGACGCCGATGCGCGCGCGGTGTTCGCGAAGAAGAAGAATCTGCGTCTGCTGCTGACCGGCGAGCTGCCCGACCCGGTCCGCGGCGGCCTGACGATCAAGACGATCGCCGGCGGCTGGCTCGCGCAGAATCGCGACAACGGCCGGATCGCGAAGGACGACCTGAAAGTCGTCACGACGCGCGCGCCGAGCGACGCGGAACTCGCCGACGCGCTCTTCGCGTGGACCGTCGCCAAGCATGTGAAGTCGAACGCGATCGTCTATGCCAGGGGCGGCGCGACCGCGGGCATCGGCGCGGGACAGATGAACCGCCGCGATTCGTCGCGCATCGCCGCCGTCCGCGCGCGCGAGGCGGCCGAGGCCGCGGGCTGGGCCGAACCGCGCACGGTCGGCAGCGCGGTGGCCAGCGACGCCTTCTTCCCCTTCGCCGACGGGCTGCTCGCCGCCGCCGAAGCCGGTGCGACCTGCGTGATCCAGCCCGGCGGATCGATCCGCGACGACGAGGTGATCGCGGCCGCGAACGCCGCCGGGCTGGCGATGGTCTTCACCGGGATGCGGCATTTCCGGCATTAAACCAAACTCACGCCCTCCCCTTCAGGGGAGGGCAGCGAGACTTGGCAGCTTGCTGCCTTAGTCGCAGCGGGTGGGGCCTGCCGGTTTTGCGCAAGGCCGATGGCCCCACCCCAACCCCTCCCCTGAAGGGGAGGGGCTTTGTTATCGACTTCGCCCGACACCAACGGCATAGGAGAGCCGTGGTCATCCTGACCCCAAACCAAGGACCAGCATGACCGCGAGCGCCCGCAACAAGTCCATGATCCAGAATCTCTACGGCTGGACCATGGAGAAATCGGCGCATCCGCACGCCGAATATTGGCTCGCGCTGGTTTCCTTCGTCGAGGCGAGCTTCTTCCCGATCCCGCCGCACCCGATGCTCGGGCTGATGTGTCTCGCCGATCCGAAGAAGGCGGTGCGCTATGCGCTGATCTGCACCCTCGCGTCGGTCGCGGGCGGCTGCCTCGGTTATGCGATCGGCTTTTTCCTCTATGAAAGCGTCGGACTGTGGCTGCTCGGGGTGCTCGGGTTGACCGACGCCTTTCCGCCCGCCGCCTGCTATCTGCGCGATTACGGCGCCGAGATCATTCTGGTGAAGGGCGCGACGCCGATCCCGTTCAAGCTGCTGACGATCACCGCCGGCTTCATCCACATGAATTTCTGGACCTTCCTGTGGGCGAGCCTCGCCAGCCGCGCCTTTTCCTTCCTGCTCGTCGGCATCCTGTTCCGGCTGTTCGGGGCGCCGATCAAGGCGTTCATCGACAAATATCTCGCCTGGGTCGCGGGCGGTTTCCTGGTCGCGGTGGTAGCCGGATTCCTGATCGCCGGCGCGCTGTCGGGCGGCGGCGAGAAGACCGCCGACAAGTGCAGCGGCGCGACGCTGGAAAGCATCGGACTGGACCGGAAGTAAAGCCAGCGAGAGAGGCATGCTTCTCCCCTCCCGCCTGCGGGAGGGGTCGGGGGTGGGCCAGCAGCGTGGCGATCTGCCCACCCCGCTGCGGCTAGCGAACAAGTTCGCAAGCCTCGCTGCCCCTCCCGCCTGCGGGAGGGGAAACAGGTTTATTCGTTCGCCGCCTGATGCAGCCAGTCAGCGTGGCGCGGCGCCTTCCTGGTCCGGCTCCATTCGTCGAGCATCAGCGGGGCGACGCGGCGCAGCTCGGCATATTGGTCGTCGGTGCCGATATCGCACGCCAGTTCGATGCGGTGGCCGTTGGGGTCGAAGAAATAGATCGACTTGAAGATGCCGTGATGCGTCGGCCCCAGCACCTCGACGCCGTTTGCCTCGAGATGCGCCTTGGCCTGGGTCAGCTCGTCATAGCTGCCGACCTTGAACGCGAGATGCTGGACCCACGCCGGCGTATTCGCGTCGCGGCCCATGTCGGGCTGGTTCGGCAGCTCGAAGAAGGCGAGGACATTGCCGCCGCCCGCGTCGAGGAAGACGTGCATATAGGGGTCATACGCGCCGGTCGACGGCACATGATCCTCGGCAAAGGCGGTGGTATAGGTCATGCCGAGCATCCGCTCGTACCACTCGACCGTTTCCTTCGCGTCCTTGCAGCGATAGGCGGCATGGTGAACGCCGCCCAATTTGATCGGGCTCGTCATTCGGCGGGTTCCTTTTCGACCTCCAGCGCGCCGCGGCGGATCTGGTCGAGTTCCATCGACTTGAACAGCGCGGTGAAATTGCCCTCGCCGAAACCCTCGTCCTTCTTGCGCTGGATGAATTCGAAGAAGACCGGGCCGATCACCGTCTGTCCGAAGATCTGGAGCAAGAGGCGCGGGTCGCCCTCGGTCGTCGAGCCGTCGAGCAGGATGCCGCGCGCCTTCAGTTCCTCGACCGGCTCGCCATGCCCCGGCAGGCGCTCGGCGAGCAGCTCGTAATAGGTTTCGGGCGGCGACGGCGCGAAGGGATTGCCGAGCGCGGCGAGCCTGTCCCACGCGGCGTAGAGGTCGTCGCAGGCGAAGGCGATGTGCTGGATACCCTCGCCATTATAGGCGCGCAGATATTCCTCGATCTGGCCGCCGCCGCCCGCGCCTTCCTCGTTCAGCGGAATGCGGATCTTGCCGTCGGGGGCGGTCATCGCCTTCGAGGTCAGGCCGGTATATTCGCCCTTGATGTCGAAATAGCGGATTTCGCGGAAGCCCGCGATCCGCTCGTAGAAGGCGGCCCAATGCGCCATGCGGCCGCCATAGACATTGTGCGTCAGGTGATCGATGACCTTGAGTCCCGCGCCGACCGGGTGGCGGTCGACGCCCTCCTCATAGACGAAGTCGATGTCGTAGATGGAAAGATCGTCGCCCCCGTTTTTTCCTTCATATCGGTCGATCAGATAGATGATCGACCCGCCGATGCCGCGGACCGCAGGCAGGCGCAGTTCCATCGGCCCGGTGCGCACCTCGACCGGTTCGGCGCCGCGCGCGATCGCCTCGGCATAGGCCTTCGCCGCGTCGCGGCAGCGCCAGCCCATGCCGCACGCCGACGGGCCATGCTCGGCGGCGAAATAGGCGGCGGGCGACTTCGGCTCGTAATTGGCGATCAGGTTGATGTCGCCCTGACGCCACAATTGCACGTCCTTCGACCGGTGGCGCGCGATGCGGGTGAAGCCCATGCGTTCGAACACCGGCTCGAGTTGCCCCTTTTCGGGCGCCGAGAATTCGACGAATTCGAAGCCGTCGAGCCCCAGCGGGTTGTCGAACAGGTCGGCCATGGTCAGTCCCTTATATGGTTTCAATTGAAACTAATATGATGGATCGGGACGGGAGAGTCAATGTGCGAGCGACCGGTCGCCCCGCCCATCGTCCCGGCCCGATTCGGACGCGCCGGGTTGCGGATGCCGGGTGCCGTCATGGCGCGCAACATTATTCCAAAGGTCACGAAAGTCACGTTACGTCCCCCCTCTTTCGTCTCCTTCCGCGCGGTCGTCGCGGCTGCCGAGGCAGGGTGCCGTCGATGGGCGACGGACGGGTTGATCCAAAGAAAAACGCCATGGGGCAGAGGCCGGCACGGCGGGATAATGTAGGACAGCGACATTTTCGCCGCAGCGTTGGGCCGAGCCCGGCATCGCGGGGCTGGTCGAGGGATTGGCATGACGAATGGCGGGAAGCGGCCGAAGAACGACGTCGCCCCAGCGAAAGCTGGAGCCGCTGCCGGCCTGTTCCTTCGCTGCCGTGACAAGGGGATGGCGGCCCCAGCTTTCGCTGGGGCGACGGTTATGGTTGGGATGCTTCGTCCGCCCCCACTCCGTTTCGGACATTCACAGCTGATCCAACCCCCGATGGCCGGTTTCGACCGATAGGCGACGATCGGCATTTCATAAGGTTGTCATTCCCGCGAAAGCGGGAATCCAGAGCGTGCGTCGGCTGACCCCACGCTGGATTCCCGCTTTCGCGGGAATGATAAAGGTGGAGGATTGACCGCTTCCCCACCCCATTCCGGTCATCGAGCGCCACCGTCGCGGAAGCGGCGGCAGACGACCATTGCCGCCGCCTATGCTGCCGCTTCCTCGATCGCCTCGAGCGCGTCCATCCACGCCGCCTCTACGCCCTCCAGCTCGGCAGCGAGTTTGCCGCGGCGCTGCGCGAGATCGCCCATCGTCAGCCTGGCGAGCGCGGGCTCGGCGCTCGCCGGATCGAACATCGCGCGGTCGATCGCCGAAATCCGCGCCGCGAGCTTCGCCGCCTGCGTTTCGAGATCCTTCGCCGACTTGCGCAGCGCCGCCTGCGCCTCGCGCGCCTTCGCGGCTTCCTGCCGTGCGAGCTTCGCGTCCTTCGGCTTCGCGGATGCCGTCCGGGCATCGTCGTTCGCGGCCGATTTGCCGAGGATGAAGGCGACATAATCGTCCATGCTACCGTCGAAATCGCGCGCCGTCCCGCCGTCGACCAGCACCAGCCGGTCGGCGCTGAGTTCGAGCATGTGGCGGTCGTGGCTGACGATCAGCACCGCGCCGTCGAAGCCATTGAGCGCCTGCACCAGCGCCTCGCGCGCGTCGACGTCGAGGTGGTTGGTCGGCTCGTCGAGGATCAGCAGATGCGGCGCCTCGCGCGTGATCAGCGCGAGCGCGAGCCGCGCGCGCTCGCCGCCCGACAGCTTGCCGACCTCGGTCGTCGCCCTCGCGCCCGAAAAGCCGAAACGCCCCAATTGCGCGCGCACCGCGCCGGGGGTCTTGCCCGCCATCACCCGTGTCATATGCCCCAGCGGCGTATCGGCGCCGTCGAGTTCCTCGACCTGATATTGGGTGAAATAGCCGACGCGCATCTTGCCCGACGCCGCCATGGCACCGTCCTCGGGCTTGAGCTGCGCCGCGAGCAGCCGCGCCAGCGTCGTCTTGCCATTGCCGTTGCGGCCGAGCAGCGCGATACGGTCGTCGGGATCGATGCGCAGGTTGAGCCGCGAGAGCACCGGCGCGCCCGGCGCATAGCCGACGCTCGCGAGGTCGAGGGTGATGAGCGGCGGCTTCAGTTCGTCGGCGGGGCTCGGAAAATCGAACACCAGGCTCGGGTCCTCGGCGATCGCAGCGATCGGCTGCATCCGCGCGAGCTGCTTGGCGCGTGACTGCGCCTGCTTCGCGGTCGAGGCGCGGGCGCTGTTGCGCGCGATATAGTCCTGCAGCTTGGCGCGCTGCGCGTCCTGCGCCGCCTGCGCCGCGGCCAGCTGCGCCGCGCGCTCGGCGCGCTGGCGCTCGAACGCGTCATAGCCGCCCGGATAGAGCGTGACCTTGCCGCCCTCGAGATGAAGAATATGGTCGACGACATTGTTGAGCAGGTCGCGCTCGTGGCTGATGACGACGAGTTGGCCCGGATAGCTGCGCAGAAAGCTTTCGAGCCACATCGTCGCTTCGAGGTCGAGGTGGTTCGACGGCTCGTCGAGCAGCAGCAGGTCGGGGTTAGAGAACAGCAGCGCCGCGAGCGCGACACGCATCTTCCATCCGCCAGAGAAGCTGTCGAGCGGCTGCGCCTGCATCGCCTCGTCGAAGCCGAGCCCGATCAGGATGCGCGCCGCGCGCGCCGGCGCGGTATAGGCGTCGATCGCGATCAGCCGCTCGTGGACGTCGCCGAGCCGGTCGGGGTCGGTGACCGTTTCGGACTGGGCGAGCAGTTCGGCGCGCTCGGTGTCGGCGGCGAGCACCGTCTGGAATGGCGTCGCAGTGCCGCTCGGCGCCTCCTGCGCGATATAGCCGATGCGCGTGCGGCGCGGCATGTCGATGCCGCCCTCGTCGGCCTCGAGGCTGCCGATCATCGCCTTCATCAGCGTCGACTTGCCCGCGCCATTGCGGCCGATCAGCCCGGTGCGGCTCTTCGCCGGCAGGCTCGCGGTCGCGCGGTCGAGGATGGTGCGCCCGCCGAGGCGCACGGTGAGGCCGTTGATCGTCAGCATGGCCGCGCGCCTAGCATGACGCGGCGCAAAGCCCAAGCGGGGCGCCCGCTGCGGGCAATAAAAAGGCTGGTTCGAGGATTGGTTACTTGCGTGGATCGCGGGGTGATGACCGAACCTATTGGCGCAAGGCAGGATTTGGCCGACGGCATATAATTTTGCACGCGGCCACCTAGCCCCGCGAATGCTGGAAACGGGCTGGAAAGCGACCATTTCCTCCTCCTTTGTCATTCCCGCGAAAGCGGGAATCCAGAGCGTGCGTCGGCTGACTCCACGCTGGATTCCCGCTTTCGCGGGAATGACAAGATTATGAAATGCCGATCGTCGCCCGCCCGTCGGCTTCGGACACGAAAAAGCCCGCCATCCCAAGGGGACGACGGGCTTTGATCTGGTTGCGGGAGCAGGATTTGAACCTGCGACCTTCAGGTTATGAGCCTGACGAGCTACCGGGCTGCTCCATCCCGCGCCACCAATGTACGGCCCACGAAACGCGATGCCGCGAAAACAGCAAAGGGCGGCAAACGCCGCCCTGACTTGTGAATGGGTTTTCCTTCGACCTCACGCCGGCTGCAATGCCTGGCGACGTCCTACTCTTCCGGGGCTTAAGCCACAGTACCATCGGCGCTGTCAGGTTTCACGGCCGAGTTCGAGATGGGATCGGGTGGGTCACTGACGCCATGGTC
>Ga0182735_1001086_pt1 | contig 18972 bp, 14 predicted proteins | sample eDN5th30CKraftMG_FD_128524 | JGI IMG/M metagenome (GOLD analysis project Ga0182735, IMG submission 128524) | Enriched Miracle-Growth compost microbial communities from Emeryville, California, USA - eDNA 5th pass 30_C Kraft MG (version 2) (version 2) ...
GCCGCCGGCGCGCGCCCTGGCGGCTATCTCATTTCCCACCCATGGACCGTGGCCGCGCCGCCGGCGCTCAACAGCCTGCTTGGGGCGCTGCCGCCGTTCCCGGTCCTGTACTATCTGCATGATCTGGCGCTGGCGCCGGCGGCGCGCGGAACCGGCGCGGCGCGGGCGGCTGTCGCAAGGGCCGTCGCCATGGCGGAGCAGGGCGGCCTTGACCGGCTCGGTCTGGTGGCGGTGAACGGCGCGGAGGCGTTCTGGCGCCGGTGCGGCTTCACGCCGTCGGCGGATGGGGCGTTGCAGGCGGCGGCCCGCAAATATGACGCCGCCGCCACGTATATGACCCGCGATGTCGGCGCGCCGGGGCTGGATCTGGCGGATCGCTGACACGGGCATGTTCCCTGGCGGGCGTCTTTCGGAACGGGACGCCAGGCGGAAAGGGGCGGTATTTCATTCCGTGTGATGGCATGTTGCCCGGGATGGTCGTATGAGATGGCGCCCCGGAAGCGTCGTTCCGGAGGCCGGAAACTGGTGAGCTGGAGAGACTGATGAACCGATTTGCCCGCCTTGCCGTCGTTGGCCTGATCGCGGTTGCGGCGCCTCTGGCCGCCGGCGCCGCCCTTGCGCAGGGCAAGGAGCCGACAGAAGCCCAGATGACCGTGGCCCGTGAGGTGGTGAAGGCTTCGGGCCTCGACCGCTCGTTCGAGGCGGTGATTCCCGGCCTGTTCGCCCAGGTGCGCGAGCAACTGGTGACGCGCCCTGAAATCAAGGCGGACGTCGAGGAAATCATCACCAAGATCACGCCGGAAATTAACGCCAAGACCAATGACATGGTCAACGTGGCGGCAAAAATCTTCGCCGAGCAGATTCCAGAAGCTGATCTTACGCAGATCGCCGCCTTCTTCACTTCGCCGGCCGGCGTGAAATATGTGCAGAGCCAGCCAGCCGTCATGCAGGAGATGATGACGCGCATGCAGGACTGGACCCAGTCCCTGTCGGGCGTCGTCGTCGAGCGCATCCGCAACGAATTGCGCCAGCGCGGCAAGACGTTCTGAGGCCGGGCGGCGGCAGGCCGTCCACGAAACGGCGAAAGACAGGGCGGGGACGCCAGACATGACGACAGCCGACGCCCCGAACCACACGCCAGCCTCTGCGTCCGGTCACTATCTGGAGCAGGCCGCCTGGGTGGTGCTGGCGGCCATGCCGCTGGCGCTGGCCTTCGCCGTGCGCTCATCGGCGGCGCTGATCGGCGTCGCCGCGCTGCTGGCTCTCGCCGGCGCCGTGGTTGCGGGCCGGGGACGGGCGCTCGCGGCCGACGCCTGGGCGCGCGCCCGGTCGCTGCCGGGCGCTTTTCTGCCCCTGTTCGCGGCCCTCGCCGCCGCTTCCCTGCTCTGGCATCCATTTCCCCGTCTGGGGCTGTTCGCCATGGGGGAGGCGTTCGCGCCGCTCGTCGCCGCGGCCATTCTTGGCCTCAGTCTTGGCCGGTTGCGGCGCCGCGCCGTGTTCATCCTGTTCGCCAGCCTGTTTGCCCTGGCCTGCGTCGAGGTGCTGGTCGAGCTGTTTACCGGCATGGCCTGGCGTTACGCCGTTGGCATGCGCCCGGCGTTGTTTGTCCTCAACAAGCCGGTGATCTGCTTCGTCGTGCTGTACTGGCCGCTGTGGAGCCTGTCGGAAGGCGCGCCGCGTCGCGGGCTGATGATGGGCGCGCTCGCCGTGCTGATGGCCGCCGCGGTGTTCAAATCCGTTTCCGGCGCCGCCATGCTGGCGCTGATATGCGGCGCCCTGACGTTTGGCCTGGCCCGTCTTGCGCCGCGTTTCGCCTGGGGGCTGGTGATGGCCGGCCTGTTCGCCGCGCTGGCGCTGGCGCCGGTGAAGGGCGATCTGGCCCAGCGCGCCGTGCCTGGCTGGGCGCTGGACCGTTTGCAATCCCTGCATGCCCGCGACCGCGTGGAAATCTGGCAGAGCTTTGGCGAGGTGACGCTGCTGCGGCCGTTCACCGGCGCCGGCTTCGGCGTCAGCCCGAAAATGGGCGACGCTCCGGTGGCGCTGCTGGTCCCCGGCGAGCATCGCACCCTGCTCGCCGTTGGCCATCCCCACGACATGTTCCTGCAGATCTGGGCGGAACTGGGCGTGCTTGGCGCGCTGCTGGCGGCTGTGGCTCTCGCCTGGCTGGGCAAGGCGCTGCTGGTTCTGCGCCGGCGCGAGGAGTTGCCGCCGGCGCTGGCGGCGATAGCCGCCGTCCTTGTCATCGCCGAGGTGGGCCATGGCGCCTGGCAGGGCTGGTGGCTGGCCATTCTCGGCGCGGCGGCCATCTGGTTTTGCAAATCCTTCGAAGCCGTGCGTTACGACACGGCGTCCGGTTCTCGCGCGGGTGAGCGTGGCCCCCAGGCGGAACATTGACCAGTAGAACATTCTTGCGAAGCGGCCGCCGGCTTTGGGGCGCGCCGCCACAGGAGCTTGCCAGATGAGCGCGTATGACGTGGACCTGTTTGTCATTGGCGGTGGTTCCGGCGGCGTGCGCGCGGCGCGCGTCGCGGCGAGCCACGGCGCCCGCGTCATGGTCGCCGAAGAGTTTCGCATGGGCGGCACCTGCGTCATTCGTGGCTGCGTGCCGAAGAAGCTGCTGGTTTACGCCAGCCGTTTCGCGCACGAATTCGCCGACAGCGCCGGTTTCGGCTGGACGCTGCCCCAGGCCCCGGTGTTTGACTGGGCCAGCCTGATCGCCCGCAAGGACGCGGAAATCACCCGCCTTGAGGGGCTGTATCGCAACAATCTGGCCAATTCCGGCGTCGAGATCGTTGACGCCCGCGCCGTCGTCGCCGGCCCCAACGCCGTGCGCCTGCTGCCGGATGGGCGCATTGTCACGGCGGAGCGCATCCTCGTCGCCACCGGCGCCTGGCCGACGCAGCTTCCCGGCGCGCCCGGCGTCGAGCACGCCATCACCTCCAACGAGGCCCTGCACCTGCCGCGCCAGCCGCGCCGCATCATGGTCGTCGGCGCCGGTTATATCGCCGTGGAGTTCGCCGGCATTTTCGCTGGCCTCGGCAGCGCGGTGACGCTGGTGCATCGCGGCGACCGGCTGCTGCGCGGCTTCGATCACGACCTGCAGGATGGCCTCGTCGCCGCCCTCGGCCAGCAGATGGATCTGCGTCTCGGCCGTCAGCTGGCGCGCATCGATCGCACGGCCGATGGCCTGGACGTGGCGTTGACCGATGGTGAAACGGTTCAGGTCGACGCCGTGCTGCTGGCGATCGGCCGCCTGCCCAATACCCGTGGCCTCGGCCTGGAGGAGGCCGGCGTCAAGCTGGACGCGCTGGGCGCGGTGCAGGTGGACGACTACTCCTGCACCAGCGTTCCCTCCATTTACGCCGTGGGCGACGTGACCAACCGGGTCAATCTGACCCCGGTCGCCATCCGCGAGGGGCACGCCTTCGCCGACACCGTGTATGGCGGCCGCCCCACCACGGTTGACCACAGCCTCATTCCAACGGCGGTGTTCTCGACGCCGGAGATTGGAACCGTCGGCCTGACGGAAGAGCAGGCGCGCGCCCGCCATGGCGACCCGTTGATCTTCCGCACCGCGTTCCGCCCCATGAAGGCGACCCTCTCCGGCAGCGCCGAACGGATGATGATGAAGATCATCGTCGATCGCGCCACAGATCGGGTGCTCGGCGTGCATATCCTTGGCGAAGGGGCGGGCGAGATGATCCAGGTGCTCGGCGTCGCCGTCGCCATGGGGGCCACCAAGGCGGATTTCGACCGGACCATCGCCGTGCATCCCACCGCGGCTGAGGAGCTGGTCACCCTGCGCGCGCCGGTCAATCCGTAAGCCGGAACCGGAGAGCCAAACCTCCGTGATCCGGGGCGCCTCCGGGTGTTGGACGCCTTGAGGCCGCCCCGCCCGAAAGGCGCCGCGCAAAAGACTTCATTATTGTTAACTTAAGCGGTATAAGCCCCGCTTCTGGAGGTGTCCGTCGCGGCGCGGGACGTGCTGCGGGGTGACATTCCGACAATAACGGGCAGGGCGCCACAGCCAGCAAGGGCGGTCGCGTTGCAGACAAATGCCCGGGGGCAGTGCGGCGGCTGCCATCCACAAACGGCCCGCCGCGGGAGTGACGAAGATGAGTGAGCGGTGGACGCCCGCCTCATGGCGCCAGAAACCAGTGCAGCAGATGCCGGCCTATCCCGACGCCGCCGCCCTTGCGGCTGTCGAGGAGCAGCTGTCCGCGTTTCCGCCGCTGGTTTTTGCCGGTGAGGCGCGGCAACTGAAGCGCGCGCTCGGCAAGGTCGCTGCTGGCGAAGCTTTTCTGCTTCAGGGCGGCGATTGCGCCGAAGCATTTGCCGAACATAGCGCCGACAATATCCGCGACTTTTTCCGCGTCTTCCTGCAGATGGCGGTGGTGCTCACCTTCGCCGGCGCCTCGCCGGTGGTGAAGGTTGGCCGTGTCGCTGGCCAGTTCGCCAAGCCGCGTTCGGCCAACACCGAAACCATCGACGGCGTCGAGCTGCCGAGCTATCGCGGCGACATTGTCAACGACATCGGCTTCACCGCCGATGCGCGTTCGCCGGACCCGCGTCGCCAGCTCATGGCCTTCCGCCAGTCGGCCGCGACGCTGAACCTGATCCGCGCCTTCGCCAACGGCGGTTACGCCAATCTGGACAACGTGCATCGCTGGATGCTGGGCTTCGTCAAGGACAGCCCGCAGTCAGGCCGTTACCAGGAGCTGGCCAACCGCATCACCGAGTCGCTCGACTTCATGCGGGCCATCGGCATCGATCCGGAAACCCATCCGGAGATGCGCTCGACCGAGTTCTACACCAGCCATGAAGCGCTGCTGCTCGGCTACGAACAGGCGCTGACCCGCGTCGATTCGACCACCGGCGACTGGTACGCCACCTCCGGCCACATGCTGTGGATCGGCGATCGCACCCGTCAGCTCGACCATGCCCACGTGGAGTATTTCCGCGGCGTGCAGAACCCCATTGGCGTCAAGTGCGGTCCTTCGCTCAGCGGCGACGAACTGCTGAAGCTGATCGACGTGCTGAACCCGGAGAACGAGCCTGGTCGCCTGACGCTGATCTGCCGCTTTGGCGCCGACAAGGCTGGCGATCATCTGCCGGGCCTGGTGCGGGCGGTGCAGCGCGAGGGCCGTTCGGTGGTGTGGTCGTGCGATCCGATGCACGGCAACACGGTGAAGGCTGGTTCGTTCAAGACCCGGCCGTTCGACCTCATCATGTCGGAAGTGAAAACCTTCTTCGACGTGCATGCGGCCGAGGGAACCTACGCCGGCGGCATCCACCTGGAGATGACCGGCAAGGACGTCACCGAATGCACCGGCGGCGCCCGCGCCATCTCCGAGGCTGGCCTGTCCGACCGCTACCACACCCACTGCGACCCGCGCCTCAACGCGGAGCAGGCGATCGAGCTGGCCTTCCTGGTCGCCGAGCGCCTGAAGCAGGAGCGGTCCGACAAGCTGCGCGACCAGCGCGCCGCCGCGGCCGAGTAAGGCCGGCAACGCGCCAGACAGGCAAAAGCCCCGGATCACGCCGATCCGGGGCTTTTTTCTGGAATGCGCGCCTGGCGCCGGCTAGCCGGCGATGTTGTCGGTTTCGATAACCTCCGCGTAGCGATCAGCGATTTCCGCAAGGGCGACGCGGTGCACCTCAGACGCCGCGACAGGGCTGCCGTCCAGGGCGTCCGGCAGGGCGCGCGTCGCGGCGGCGTCCGCCGCCACGAAGCTGTTGTACCCGTGATCCAGCGCCGAGCGCGCCGTGGCGCTGACGCACATGTGGGTCATGAAACCGGCGATAATCAGTTGCGGGCGGCTGCGTTCCCGGACGATTGCATCCAGGTCGGTTCCGGCGAAGGCGTTGGGCAGGCGCTTGTGCACGATCGGCTCGGCCCCCTGGGGCGTCGCCTCGGTCAGGAAAGCGCCGCCGGCTCCTTCGGGATCGAACAGGCCGCCCGGCCGGCCAATCTGCGCGACATGAATGATGGGCGTCGCCGCTGCGCGGGCCCTCTGGAGCAGCAGGGCCAGCCGCTCGACGGCCCGGTCGATTCCGGCCAGCGGCAGACTGCCGGAGCGGTATTCGTTCTGGGCGTCGATGATGACCAGCGTCGCCTGGGAAAGCCGGGCGCGTTGCGGCTGGGCGCCGGCTAACGAAAGCAGGGTGCGGGGCGTATCGGTTGCAGGCGGCATCGGCGATCTCCTCGGGCTTCATGGGCGCATCCAGGGCCATCGCCATGGCGCGCGGCGATGAATGCAGCATGGCGGGCAGGGCCTGTCCATTGGCTGGGCGCTCGGGGCGGCAAATCCAGAAGCAGGCTCCCCTGGCGTTGCTTCTGCGTCAGGGCTCGGTCATAACCGGCCCATGATCCAGATTGCCCCCGGCAGCTTCCCCATGATCGTCCGTTTCGCCCCTTCGCCCACCGGCTATCTGCACATCGGCAATGCCCGCACGGCCTTGCTGAACGCGCTGCTGGCGCGGCGCGCTGGCGGGCGCTTTATCCTACGCCTCGACGATACGGATCAGGAGCGCTCACGCGCCGAATACGCGGCGGCGATCCGTGAGGACCTCGCCTGGCTTGGCCTGACCCCGGATCAGGAGTTCCGCCAGTCCGACCGCATGGCGGCCTATGAGGCGGCGGCGCAGCGTTTGCGCGACGCCGGCCGGCTGTATGCCTGCTACGAAACCGCCGACGAACTGGAGCGTCGCCGCAAGCGCCAGCTGGCGCGCGGGCTGCCGCCGGTTTACGACCGGGCGGCGCTGAAGCTGACCGACGCGGAAAAGGCCGATCTGGAAGCCCAGGGACGGCGTCCACACTGGCGCTTTCTGCTGGAGCCGGGCGTGGTGACCTGGACCGATCTGGTGCGCGGCGACTCGCGGGTCGAGAGCGGCTCGCTGTCCGATCCGGTGCTGATCCGCGAAGACGGCAGTTTCCTCTACACGCTGCCGTCGGTGGTCGACGACGCCGGGATGGGCGTCACCCATGTGGTGCGCGGTGAGGACCATGTCACCAACACCGCCGCCCAGATCCAGATTTTCGAGGCGCTGGGCGCGGCGCCGCCCCTGTTCGGGCACCATAACCTGCTCACCACGGCGAGCGGCGAGGGGCTGTCCAAGCGTCTTGGCCACCTCTCCCTGCGCGGCCTGCGCGACAGCGGCCTGGAGCCGATGGCGGTGGCCGCGCTGGCGGTTCTTGTCGGCACGGCGGAGGCGGTGCGTCCCGTCACCGATCTCGACGCCCTGGCCGCCCTGGTCGATCTGTCCGGAATTTCCCGTGCGCCGGCGAAATTCGACGAAAACGAACTGGCCAGCCTTAACGCCCGGCTGCTGCACGATATGCCGTGGGCCGATGCAGCCCCGCGCCTGGCGGCGTTGGGGCTCGCCGCCAGCGAACCGCTGTGGCTGGCGGTGCGCGGTAATATCAGCCGCCTTGCCGAGGTCACGGACTGGGCGCGCGTCATCGCCTCAGGCCCGGATGGGACGGCGGATCCAGGCATGACCGACGCCTTCCGCGTCGCCGCCGCCAGCGCGCTGCCGGCTGAGCCATGGTCGACGGAGACGTGGAAACAGTGGACCAGCGCCATCCGCGACCAGACCGGCGCAAAGGGCAAGGCGCTGTTCATGCCGCTGCGCCTCGCGCTCACCGGCCGCGAACATGGTCCCGAACTGGCGGCGCTGCTGCCGCTGATCGGTCGCGCCGAAACCCTGCGCCGGCTTGGGGGCGCGTAAGCGGCGGAGCATCCGCCGTCTGTTGCACGCACGCAAACGCGCCGACGCATAACCGGCGCCGTCGTGGCCGGACTTGCTCCGGCCGTTCACGTTGTGATGTCAGGCGAGGTGCGGCTGTATCGCATGAACGCCACACGGCACACGCCACACGCCACACGCTCTGGCGATGGCCGGCGCCGGCTGCTGGCTCACGGTGGTTGGCGCACAATGGCGGCGGTCATGAGCAGCCGATGGGCGGGCGATGGCGCGACTGGCGGCCTGCGGGTCGCGGCGACGGCGCGCGGTTGCCGGCAGCGCCGCGATGCGCGCTGTCGGTGATGTGTGCTGTGCTGGAGCTTGGCGCCTGGGCTGCCTCAGCGTTCCTTGCCTGGCGCGACCGGCTCGACAAAGATGTTTGGCGCCACCACGCGCACCTTGGCGCGCTGGCCGCCCTGGCCCACGGTTTCACGCACCTGGCCTTCGCGGGCGCCAACGGTCTGCTCCTCATTGATCGTCTGCGGACCGATGCCGGAGGACTCATTCGAGGCGGTCGGCAGGGTGGAGGGATCGACGGGAGCTTCCTCATCGGCCTCGGGGGCGGGCGCCGGCTCCGGCTTCCGGCTGGCGGCGACGGCCTTCGGCCGCGACAGCTCCTCGGACTTCTCTTCCGTGACGATCATGTCGCCCCGGCCGGATTTCAGCATGTTCTCGGCCGGCTGCAACGCCGTCGCCCAGCTCTCGTCCGCCTTGCGGCAGGTGCAGGCCGGGTCGAAGGATTTCTTGTACTTCCCGGCGTTCGGCAGCTCCGTATAGGGCTTGCCCTCGCGGTTGCCGGCGCGTTCGATAACCCCGTCGCCGGACATGAAATACACCAGCGTCTGGGTGTTGGGGCACAGCGCCTGGCACATGTCCTCCGCGCCTTCGCGGCGGTTGGAGGGCAGCGGGAAGAAATAGCCGTCGCAGGCGCGCACGCAGACCACGCGGGAGCCGCCGTAGCGCGGCGAATTCTCGGTCGCCTGGCGGTGCGTGTTCATCTCGTACTGCTGCTGGTCCGGCGGCGGCGGCGCGGCCTGGCCGCCGCCGAACAACCGCTCGAAGAAATTCGGTTCACGCTGGCCGCCGGGGCTGCAATACCGGGCGATGGCCGCCATCAGCGCCTGACGGCGGGCGGGGTTGCCCTGGGCCTGGCTCTGGGCGTTGGCGTAGGCGCCCTGCAGCGCGCGCAGGCGGGCGTCGATCTGGCTGCATTGCGGCGGGCGGTCGCCAAAAAACAGGAAGCCGCGATCACAGCCAAATCGCGACCGTTGCGCCTGAAGCTGGATGATCTCGCCGCGAATCTGGCTGGCCTGGCCCACCGCCTGCGGGTTGCCGCGCGACAGCGCCGAAAGCTCCGCCCGATACTGGTCGCAGGCCGGCGACTGGGCCGCCGCCACGCCGGCGCTGACCCCGAGCGCCACGGCGCCGGTGGCGATGAGCTTCAACACGCGCCGGCCCGTCGCCGACAGCCAGATACCGGCGCCGGAAGGGGCGGGGGCGTCGGTCAGGGCGTGGGAAGCAGGGGCGCGCCGCAGGTTCATCGAATCATCCCGCTAGTGCATTTTCAGGCGGGGCGTGCGCCACGCCGCATGGAGAAAATGCGCCAGAGCAAAAAGTTAGAGCATATGTCTGTCAGCCTGAACCTGATTTCAGGGTTGCTGGAGCCTGCAATCCGGTCAGTGTCCGTATGCTGATCATTCTATCTCGCCGTAAATGCGGCCGTTCGCAAGTTTTCCGGCCAGCCCGGCCCGCGCCGGAGGTTGACTGGCTGGCGTCCGTGGCCGCGCCGCCACGGATGAACGGCGGCGAACCCGTTGGCGTCGCCGCGCGATAACCGGTGGAGGGCTGCTTGCCGCCAGGGCGGGGCGTCGCCATCTGTGGTTCCGGCAGCCGCGCCGCCCCTTCCGGGCAGGCTGGCCGTTGGCGCCGAAGTTTTGCCCAGGCATTCTGGGCTAACGTATTTTCCGGCGACGGGGGCGGGCCCCGGCCAGATGATGTCCCCCAGCGAGGAAACGAACGCACATGACCAGCGCCGCAATGACTTCCGACGATCAGCACGGCTCGCCGGCAGCCCGCCGCCGGGGCTGGACCACCTTGCGGGTTCTTGCCGCCGGCGTCGCCGCGCTCGCGGCGGCGGCCGCCGCCGCGCCAGCCGCCCTGGCCGACGGGCCGGACGTCATCCTGAAGAAATCCACGGTCTGGAAGTTCATGACCCCGGACGACAAGCTGGTGGTCTATGGCATCGACGACCCGCTGGTGGAGGGCGTCGCCTGCCACTACACCCTGCCGGAGCGCGGCGGCGTCAAGGGCATGCTGGGCGTCGCCGAGGAAGTCTCCGACATCTCGCTGGCCTGTAACCAGATCGGGCCGATCGCCATCAAGGAGAAGTTCACCCAGGGCGACGTGGTGTTCTCCGAGCGCCGCTCGCTGATCTTCAAGAAGATGCAGATCGTGCGCGCCTGCGATGCAAAGCGCAACACGCTGGTTTATCTGGTTTATTCCGACCGGTTGATTGAAGGCTCGCCCCAGAACGCCACCGCCGCGGTGCCGATTGCCCCCTGGGGCGGCCAGGGCGCGCCGGTAAAGTGCGCCGACTGGGTGAAATGAGCCGCGCCATTTGTCGGCCGACGCTTGACGGCGCGCCCGCGCCGTCGCAAAACGGGCTCCATGACGACGGCCCGCATTATTATTGCGATCTGCATTATAACCGGCTAGCGCGCTGCGCGGCCCGGAGCCGTCCCCTTTTCAGAACCTGAAAATTGGATTGCACTCCCGGCCGCCGGCCTTGGGAGAGGTACGACCGTGCAAATCGATGCGCAGAATGACGCGCCGCGGCAGGCTGGCCCGGAAGATATCCAGGACAGGGGCCTGCGCCTGTATAACACCCTGACCCGCGCGAAGGACGACTTCCGTCCCATCGATCCGGCCAATGTGCGCATGTACGCCTGTGGCCCCACCGTCTACGACGACGCCCACATCGGCAACGCCCGCCCCATTATCGTCTTCGACACCCTGTTCCGCGTGCTGCGCCAGCTTTATGGCGCGGCCGCCGTCACCTACGTCCGCAACATCACGGACGTGGACGACAAGATCAACGCCCGCGCCGCCGAGCGCGGCGTCACCATCCGCGACCTCACCGAAGTCACGGCGCGGCGTTTCCACGCCGACATTCGCGCCCTTGGCGTGCTGATGCCCGACCAGGTGAACGTGGAGGGCGAGCCGCCGCGCTTCATCGAGCCGCGCGCCACCGAGCACATCGTCGAGATGCGTGATCTTATCGGGCGCCTCATCGCCCGCGATATCGCCTATGTCGCCGAGGACCACGTGCTGTTCTCCGTCGCCGCCATGGGGCGCAAGGCGGGCATGCCGCGATATGGCGCCCTCGCCAACCGCTCGCTGGACGAGATGCTGGCCGGCGCCCGCGTCGAGGTGGCGCCCTACAAGCGCGACCCGATGGATTTCGTGCTGTGGAAGCCGTCGAAGGAGAACGAGCCAGGCTGGCCGTCGCCGGGCGGCATCGCCGTTCCTGGGCGCCCCGGCTGGCATATCGAATGCTCGGCCATGTCGTGGAAGCACCTGATCCAGGGTTTTGCCGGGCGCATCGCCTGCGATCCGGCAGAGGCCAATGTCTTCGACATTCACGCCGGCGGCATCGACCTGGTGTTTCCGCACCATGAGGACGAGATTGCCCAGTCGTGCTGCGCCCTCGATGCGCCGCGCATGGCCAACTACTGGCTGCACAACGGCTTTCTTCAGGTCGAAGGCCAGAAGATGTCGAAGTCGCTCGGCAATTTCGTCACCATCCGCGACCTGCTGACCAGCGGCAAGTTCGGCGGCCCGTGGGCCGGGCCGGTGATCCGCTGGGCCATGCTGGAAACCCACTACCGCCAGCCCATCGACTGGACCGAGAAGCGCCTCGCCCGGGCGCAGACGGAGCTGGAGACGATCGCCGGCGCCATCGGCGCCCTGCAGGGCCGCTTCTTCGGCGGCTGCGACATCACCCTGCGGCGGTGGATCGCCGACCTGGACCAGGCGCCGCCGGCGCCGTTCCTCGGCTTCCTGATGGACGACCTCAACACCCCCGGCGCCATCGGCTGGGTGCGCGGGCTGATCGGCCGCATGGCCTCGGATCTGGAAGCCGCCGGCCAGGTGATCCGCGCCCTGTCGTTCCTCGGCCTGGTCAGCCGCCAGACGCCGCTGGCCTTGGCCGCGCCGCTTGGCTGCGGCCAGTTCAGCCCGGAAACCGGCATGTTCGGCTTCAGCATGAGCCGCATCTGGCGCACGGCGCACGTCAATGGCGACGCCCGCCTGCTGGAATCCACCCGCGAGGAGCTGGCGCGCAAGAAGATCGCCATTGAGACCGACGCCAACGGTCTGGTGTCCTTCCGCAGCGAGGCGGACGACGATCCCGCCTTGGCGCGGGTCAATGCGCTGGTCGCCGCCCGCGCCGACGCTCGCGCCCGCAAGGACTGGGCCGAGGCCGACCGCATTCGCGATGAACTCGCCGCCATGGGCGCCGTGGTCAAGGATACGAAGGACGGCGGCGTCTCCATCGAATGGGTCGCGGGAAAATAGGGGCCGGCCATGGGACAGCAATTCAGCGCGGGCCTGCGCCCGTTTCTGCCCTCGGACGGCCCGGTGCTGGCCGAGATCTTTCGCGAGGCCATCCATGTGCTGGCCGGGGACGACTACGACGACGCCCAGCGCGACGCCTGGGCGTCCACCGCCGACGACGAAGAGGCGTTTGTCAGTCGCCTCGCCGGCAATCTCACCCTGGTTGCTGTCGTGGGCGGTTCGCCGGCCGGTTTCGCCTCGCTGCGCGGCAAGGACCACATCGACATGCTGTTCGTGCATCCGTCCGCCGCCGGGCAGGGCATTGGCGCGATGTTGCTCGGCGCCCTGGAGAAGCTGGCGACGGCGCGCGGCGCCGCGGCGTTGACGGCGGACGTCAGCGACGTCGCCTCGCACCTGTTTGGCAAGCTGGGGTTTGAGCCGCAACGCCGCGAAACCGTGGACATCGACGGCGTCTGGCTTGGCCGCACCATGATGCGCAAGCAACTTGCCGGCAACACTGACAAAAGCACCACGCCTGGGGGGCGGCAATGACGCGGGAACGGCTGTATCTGTTCGACACCACGCTGCGCGACGGCGCCCAGACCACCGGCGTCGACTTCTCCCTCGACGACAAGCGCCAGATCGCCGGCATGCTCGACCGGCTCGGAATCGACTATGTGGAGGGGGGCTATCCTGGCGCCAATCCCACCGACACCGAGTTTTTCCAGGAAAAGCGCACGAAGAACGCGATCTTCACCGCTTTCGGCATGACCCGAAGGGCCGGCCGCTCCGCCGCCAACGATCCGGGCGTCGCGGCGCTGCTCGACAGCCGGGCGGACGCCATCTGCTTCGTCGCCAAGAGCTGGGACTACCAGGTGCACGTGGCCCTGGAAGTGCCGCTTGAGGAAAATATCGCCGGCATTCGCGACAGCGTCGCCGCCGCGAAAGCGGCCGGCCGTGAGGTCATGCTCGATTGCGAGCACTTCTTCGACGGCTACAAGGCCAACCCCGACTACGCCCTGGCCTGCGCGACGGCGGCGTACGAATCCGGCGCCCGCTGGGTGGTGCTGTGCGACACCAATGGCGGCACGCTGCCGGATGAGGTGGAGCGCATTGTCGGCGAGGTGGTGCGCCACATCCCTGGCGACCATGTCGGCGTCCACCCCCATGACGACACTGGCTGCGCCGTCGCCAATGCCCTGGCGGCCGTCCGCGCCGGCGCCCGGCAGATCCAGGGCACGCTCAACGGCCTCGGCGAGCGCTGCGGCAACGCCAATCTGGTTTCGCTGATCCCGACGCTGATGCTGAAGGAACCGTACGCCTCGCGTTTCCAGCTGGGGGTGACGCCGGAGGGGCTGGCTGGTCTTACTCATGCCTCGCGGGCGCTGGATGAGGTGCTCAATCGGGCCCCCAACCGTCATGCGCCTTACGTTGGCGCCAGCGCCTTCGCCACCAAGGCCGGCATCCATGCCTCGGCGGTGCTCAAGGACCCGCGCACCTATGAGCACGTGGCGCCGGAAACCGTGGGCAACAGCCGCCAGTTGCTGGTGTCGTTGCAGGCCGGAAAATCCAACATCCTGGCCGAGCTTGAGCGGGTCGGCATTCATGTGGACAAGGATGACCGCCGCATTGGCCGCCTGCTGGAGGTGGTGAAGGAAAAGGAAGCCGCCGGCTACGCCTATGAGGGCGCCGACGCCTCGTTCTACCTGCTGGCCCGGCGCGTGCTGGGCGACCTGCCGCAATTCTTCGACGTGGAGCGTTTCAGCGTCAGCATCGAGCGTCGCTTCAACGCCCTGGGCGAACAGGTGACGGTGGCCCAGGCGGTGGTGAAGGTCCGCGTTGGCGATGAGGAGCTGATTTCAGTGGGCGAGGGCAACGGCCCGGTCAACGCCCTCGACGTCGCCCTGCGCAAGGATCTGGGCAAGTACCAGCCGTTTATCGCCGGCCTCGGCCTGCGCGACTTCAAGGTGCGGGTGTTCCAGGGCGGCACCGACGCGGTGACCCGGGTGCTGATCGAAAGCGGCGACCGCAGCGGCGACAGCTGGGTGACGGTCGGCGTCAGCCCCAACATCATCGACGCCTCCTTCCAGGCCCTGACCGATTCCATCGTCTACAAGCTGGTGAAGAGCGGCGCCGGGGCGTGAGCGGGCGACAGGTCGCGCCAGCACGGGGTTGCGGCCTGTGCTGGCGGTGCGTGTTCCGATGAAAAAAACAAGGCGGAGTATGGCTTCCCATGTATCGCGCTGATTTTAGCCTTCCGGACCGCGGATGTATCAGCAGCTTCGCGATCTGCCATACGGCCCGATGATTTCTGTGAACGGAGGGTCCCCCAACGGGTCACGGAATCATCATGTCCTCGACCACGCCGAATGTGGAGCGTTCGCGCCGGTCAACCGCCAGGGACTGTGCACGGACCCGGCCCGCGTCCCTGGCTTCTCCCGGCCCGGCCGCGGTGGGCATGGAGGATGTCAGGCTCTGCTGCCTGGGCGGGAGGGGGGGCTTCGGCCTGCTCGTCAGGTCGGCGGCTCGCGTGGAAGAGGTGGAAGTCGACGGGGTAAGTGAAGCGCCATGTGTGGGAATGCGCGGGGCAAACTTGCGGCTCTGCTCCAAATTCGATTTCCTGATGTTGTCCATGTACTCCTGGAAGCCGGGTAACAACTGGCCTCCCGGAGGGGGTGTGTCGAGGGGATAATCCGGAGGTCCATCCGGGTCGGGGACATAATAATCAGGATGGGCGCCATCGGCAGGGGGAAGAGCGCGATCAGGAAGAGCCGCCGCGGATCGTTTCTGAGCATCCAAAATCGGTTGCGCTGATGAGCGGACAGTGGGCGGGATCGCGGGGGCCGTCGCAAGCGTTTCCACGTCTATTCCGACCTGCGGGATTTGCCCTAGAATTAAGCTAGGCGCCCCCCGCAAGGAGGTGTCTACGTTCCCATGATAGATTTGCCGCATATTCGTTGGGGCGCCGATTTCCGGCCTGTCGGAAGAAGGTGTTTTTTTGATTAACCGTGGTATTTTGGGCATGTCGGTACCTAATATCGTTATGTTGAATAGATATATTATGTATAATATGCTTTGAGCTTGCAAAATCTAAAGAACGATCGTTTTAAAATAATTATTATAACGTACAGTGAATATTGGTTTTTGTTGCCTGTTTGTCGTGGTTGTTCCAGAATGGACTGACCATGCGCCGCGGCATGCTCCTGACAAATACCTTGGCTGGCTCCGGCTAACAGAAGGGGCTGGCGCGGACTGCGTTCCGGCCTGATGGGAAATCTTCATGGGCTGTGGACGCGCGAGCGCCTGCGACGGCGCAAGCCCGGGGAGCAGGCTGTGAACTATGTCCTCCACGGTTCGGCCGCGCTGGTCATCCGCAACGTGGGCCGCATGAATCCTGCCGGCGCCTGCGGTTTCACCCGTAGCCGCCGGGATGGAGGGTGCTGCGAATGGAGACGGGCCGGGTGGCCCGGTTTACGCGACAGATCACAGGGGCGCGCGCCGGAATCCGAAGCAGATGGTTCATTTGGTGCGCAGGCCCCGAAGTCGACGGCCTGTTTGACAGGGGCGGTCAGTATTTAGCTTCAACAGGCTCCCTGAATGCCGGTCGCGGGGCCGCCACCAGCGCCGCCAACAAAAAAGGCTGGCGCGAGGCCAGCCTTTCCGTCCGCGTCGGACAGGAAGAACTTACTTCTTCCCGGCGTCCACCGGCGGGTCGAGGCGGGTGCAGCCGCCTTCCGCGATCGGGCGCATGATGTCGTCGGCCTTGACCACCTGCTTGACCTTCAGCAGGTCCCACTCGCCATTCTTGACCTCTTCGGGCTTCTTCACCTCGACGAGCAGCATGTCGTTCATCAGGCGGCCGTCGGCGCGGATCTTCGCGCCGTGGGCGAAGAAGTCGTTGACCGGGGTTTCCTTCATCTTGCGCATCACCGTCTTGCCGTCGGTGGACTTTGAGTCCTTCACGGCCTGAAGGTAGTGCTTCACCGAGCTGTAGACGGCGGCGTGGGTGTGGTCGGGCATGCGGCCATCGTTGACGGCGGCGAAGCGTTTGGCGAACGCGCGGCTTTCGTCATCACGATCCCAATAGTAACCCGAGAGGTACTGCACGCCCTGGGTGGCCTTGGCGCCAAGGGCATGGACCGAGGTCAGATAGAAGATCAGCACGCCGAGCTTCTGGTCGCCTTCGCCCACCTGGAACTCACGCGCCTGCTTGAGGCTGGTCACCGTGTCGCCGGAGGCGTTGGCGAAGGCGACGATGTCGGCGCCGGAGGCCTGGGCCTGCATCAGGAACGACGAGAAGTCCATGGTGCCGACCGGATGGCGCACGGCGCCGAGCACCTTGCCGCCATTGGCTTCGACCACCTTGGTCACTTCGTTCTGCATGGCGTGGCCGAAGGCATAGTCGGCGGTGATGAAGTACCAGGTCTTGCCGCCCTGTTCGACCACCGACTTGGCGAGGCCCTTGGCCAGCGAGTAGGTGTCGTACAGCCACATGGCGCCGGTGGGCGAGCAGGCCTTGCCGAACACCTCGGCGGTGGCCGAACCGGAGTGGACGACAATCTTGCCGCGCTCGCGGGCAATATCCTGCACGGCCAGCGAGATGGCGGAGTTGCCAATGTCGAAGATCGCCTCGACGCCTTCCTGGTCATACATCTGGCGGGCCAGCGAGGCGCCCATGTCGGTCTTGTTCTGGTGGTCGGGTCCCAGCACCTTGATCTTCATGCCGTTGATCTCGCCGCCAAAATCCTCGGCCGCCAGTTCGGCCGCGCGCACGGAGCGCACGCCGCCAGCGTCGGAGAACACCGAGCTCTTGTCATTGAGAACGGCGATATTGAGCGACTTTTTCTCCTGGGCCGAAAGGCCGGCCAGGGGCGTCGCGACTGCGAGGCCAAGGGCCAGGCAGCGCACAAGCACGGAATTCATCATGTCCTCCCGAAATGACGGTCTCCGCGCCGGTTCCCGCGCCGCCATGCCGCCGGTCGCCCGTTATCCGGGCTGTCGCCATGTGGGCGGCGGCGCGGCGCGCGGGGCTGGCCCGGAGCTCCGTCTTGAACAGGGGTCTCTCCTAACCCGATGGGCGCAATGGCGCAATCACGCTCGCGTGAGCCTTTAGGATAGAGCGGGATTCGCGCGACCCAGGCGCGACGGCAGGCTCAGAACGGGCCCGGCGCTGGCGGCCGGTCGTCGCCGGGTTCTGGCATTGCGGCGCGGGCGGACGCGATGGCGGCGAGCAGGGCGTCGATGGCCCCGGCCGGTTCGGCGGCGATCATGTAGGAGGCGTCAAGACCAGGGCGGAGAAACATCGCCTGGCGCATGTGCCGCAACAGCTGGAACAGTGGATCCCAGAATCCGAGGGTGTTAAGCACCATGATCGGCCGCGTATGCTGGCCGAGCTGTGACCAGGTCATCTGCTCGACCAGTTCTTCCAGCGTGCCGATGCCGCCGGGCAGGGCGAGGAAGGCGTCGGCCCGCTCATACATCAGGCGTTTGCGCGTGTGCATGTCGGAGACGATGATGGTTTCACGGCCTTGTTCGGCCGGGTCCGGCATGTGCTCGCGCCGGATCAGGAAGTCGGGGATGATGCCGGTGACCTTGCCCCCGTGATCGAGAACGCCGTTGGCAATGGCGCCCATCAGGCCGATGGAGCCCCCGCCATAGACAAGGCCGATGCCGTGTTCGGCAAAGCTCTTGCCGAGGGCGCTCGCCGCTTGCATGAACTGGGGGTCTGAACCGGGGCCGGAACCGCAATAAACACAGACAGTCTTGATAATATTGGTATTGCTCATCAACTCGATGTGGCATCGTCTCACGATATCGTCAAGACGAGCCGGAGGCCTGACCAAAGACCTGTTCCGGACGGTGCCTGGCGTGCAGAAAAAATGCCCCGGCCGGATGCGGAACCAGCCGTGGCATCCTATATGACAAACCTGTGTTGCCGAATCGAAGCCCGGCATGGGTATTGTGCCCTGCAGCCGCAGGATGATGAATGAGCGTCCCTGATACGTCCGCCGATCCAAACCGCCCCGCCCGGGTCGCGGCAAACGCCTCGCTGACCGCCACGCTGGTGCAACTCTGGCCCTACATCTGGCCGGGAGAGCGGACCGACCTGAAGATGCGGGTGGTCTGGTCGATGGTGCTTCTGGTGATCGCCAAGGCGCTCACCATGGTCGTGCCGTTCACCTTCAAATGGGCGATCGATGCGCTGAACGGACAGGGCAGCGCTCCGGTTGCGCCGTCGAACTGGATGATGTGGATGATCGCCTCGCCGATCATCATGACGCTCGCCTATGGCGGCACCCGCATCCTGATGGCTGTGTTCACGCAGTGGCGCGACGGTATCTTCGCCAAGGTCGCGATGCATGCGGTGCGCAAGCTCGCTTATCTCACCTTCGTGCACATGCACGAATTGTCGCTGCGCTTTCACCTGCAGCGCAAGACCGGCGGGCTGACGCGCGTTCTGGAGCGCGGCCGCACCGGCATCGAGACTATCGTGCGGCTCGCGGTGCAGCAACTGGCGCCGACCGTCGTCGAGCTGACGATGATGATGGGCGTGCTGCTCTATCAGTTCGACTGGCGCTACGTGCTGGTCACCGTCGGCACCGTGCTGGCCTATATGTGGTTCACCTATGTCGCGACCGAGTGGCGGATCGACATCCGCCGCCGCATGAACGA
>Ga0182735_1001088_pt1 | contig 18951 bp, 10 predicted proteins | sample eDN5th30CKraftMG_FD_128524 | JGI IMG/M metagenome (GOLD analysis project Ga0182735, IMG submission 128524) | Enriched Miracle-Growth compost microbial communities from Emeryville, California, USA - eDNA 5th pass 30_C Kraft MG (version 2) (version 2) ...
CCGACCGGCTCAACATCTACGTGCTCGACGACGGCCGCAGGGAAGAGTTCCGCGAGTTCTGCCAGCAGGCCGGCGTCGGCTATCTTACCCGGCCCGACAACAAACATGCCAAGGCCGGCAACATCAACGCCGCACTTGCGCGCACCCATGGTGAATTCATCGCCATCTTCGACTGCGACCACATTCCCACGCGTTCCTTCCTGCAGATATGCATGGGCTGGTTCATGAAGGACGCCAAACTGGGCATGCTGCAGACACCGCACGTGTTTTTCTCGCCCGACCCCATGGAGCAGAACCTGGGCGTCTTCCATCGCGTGCCCAACGAGGGGCAGCTGTTCTATGGGCTGACCCAAGACGGCAACGACTTGTGGAACGCCACTTTCTTCTGCGGCTCATGCGCCGTGCTGCGGCGCGAACACTTGTTGCAGATAGGCGGGGTGGCCACCGAAAGTGTCACCGAAGACGCGCTGACCGCCCTCAAGATGAACCGCGTGGGGCTCAATACCGCCTACCTGGCCTTGCCGCAGGCGGCCGGGCTGGCCACCGAAAGCCTGTCGCGCCACATAGGCCAGCGCATCCGCTGGGCGCGGGGCATGGCGCAGATCATGCGCAGCCACAACCCTTTGCTGGGCAAGGGCCTGAACCTGGGCCAGCGCATCTGCTACATCAGCGCTTCGCTGCATTTCTTCTATGGGCTGCCGCGCCTGGTGTTCCTTACCGCGCCGCTGGCCTATCTGTTCTTTGGCGCCCGCGTGTTCGAGGCCTCGGCGCTGATGATCCTGGCCTATGTGCTGCCGCACATCCTGCATGCCCAGCTTACCAACTTCAGGGTGCAGGGCAAGTTCCGCCATTCATTCTGGAACGAGGTCTATGAATCGGTGCTGGCCTGGTATCTGATGCGGCCCACCCTGGCCACGCTGATCAATCCCAACAGCGCCACGTTCAACGTGACGGCCAAGGGCGGCACCACCACCGAGTCCTATTTCGACTGGGCGCTGGCGCGGCCCTACATCGTGCTGCTGGGGCTGAACCTGGCCGGCATGGCTGTGGGCTTCTGGATGATGCTGCATAGCGGCGGCGATACCGGCCTGGTGTATACGCTGGCGTTCAACATAGCCTGGACGCTGCATAACGTCGTTATCTGCAGCGCCAGCGTGGCCGTAGCGGGCGAGCAGCGCCAGGTACGGTCGTCGCCACGCGTCGAGGCCGTCTTGCCGGCCAGCCTGGGGCTCGCCTCGGGGCACCGCATCGCATGCCAGACCAGCGATTTCTCGGCCGAGGGACTGGGCCTGGTGCTTGGGGCTCCGGCCGAGGTACGGGTTGGCGACACGGTTCACGTATCCCTGTTCCGGGGCGACGACGAGCGGGTCTTCCCTGCACAGGTACGCTTTGTGCGCGACAAGCGGGTTGGCCTGTACTTCACAGACCTTTCGATCGAGCAGCAGGTCGAACTGGCCCAGGTCACCTTTGGCAGGGCCGATATCTGGGCGACGATCTGGAATGCCTCGGTGCCCGATGCGCCGCTGACGGCGGTAAGGCAGATCGGGCGGATCGGCGCGCGCGGCTTCTTCGTGCTGGCCCGCGAGACCGGCAAGGCGTTCGGACGCGGAGCCGGCCGGCTGTTCGGACGGAGGGCGCAGCGGACATGACGCGGGCGGGAGGTTTTCTTCATGCCGTCAGGGCGGGCCTTGCCGGCATGCTGGCCGGCTTTGCCTGCATGGCCTGGGCACAATCGGCAGGCACGGATGCGCTTGCGGACATTCAGGGCGACTATGCCGTAAGCCTGGCCCAGTTCAATCGCTACGCACAGTGGGATCTGCGTGGGGTCGACGGGCGCAGGGGGGTGGTGTTCGGGCTGCGCCAGGACGAAATAATCGAAGGCCTCGAGCTGGACCTGGCCTATCGCCATTCAGATGCCTTGCTTCAAGACCTCTCTCAATTGAATGTCGTGCTCAATGGCGAAGTCGTCGCGTCGCACCCCATTGCCGAAACGCAAGCCGATGCCGGCCGCCTGCAAATACCGCTGCCCCTGGCCCACCTGCGCCCGTACAACTACCTCGAACTGCAATTGATCGGCCACTACACCATGGGCTGCGAAAACCCCATGCATCCCGATCTATGGGCACGCATCGACGATTCCAGCCGGTTGGTCTTCGATGTGCGGAAGCGGGTATTGCCTGATGACCTGGGCTTGCTGCCGGCTCCCATTTTCGATCCCCGCGACGTTCGCGGGCTTGAGGTGCCCTTCGTGCTGGGACAGCCCTCCGGCAAAAGGCTCGAGGCGGCCGGCATCGTGGCCTCTTGGCTGGGAGCCCTGGCAGGCTATCGCGGGGCGACGTTCAGCGCCCACGAGAGCGTCCTTCCCACACAAGGACATGCCATCGTGGTGCTGGGCGCCGGCGAGTCCCTTCCCGGACTGAGCCTGCCGGCCGCTCAAGGGCCCACCGTGGCCATGCGCAGCAACCCCCATGATCCGGCCGGAAAGCTGCTGATCATCACAGGCCGGAACGATGACGAGATCCGCAGCGCCGCGGTGTCCCTGGCGCTGGGCGCGGAAGCGCTGTCCGGCTCGACGGCGACCGTCGCCCATATTCACGACCAGCCGCGCAAGCCCTACGATGCACCCAACTGGTTGCCCAGCGACCGCCCAGTAAAGCTGGGCGAACTGCTGCCCCTGCGGGAGTTCACTGTTTCGGGCTACGAGCCGGGGCCGATCAGCATTGGCCTGCGCCTGCCGCCGGACCTGTCCGACTGGCGCACCAAGACCGTGCCGCTCGATCTGCTGTACCGGCACTCCGCCGTGGATCGGGACGACGTAGCAACACTGGACGTCGTGGTCAACCAGCAGCGCGTGCGAAGAATCGAGCTGGCAAGCCGCGAAGAAGCCGCCCGCGGGCTGGTGAGCGACGACTCGCTTCTGAACACGACGGTGCACTTGCCGCTTTCCATGCTTGAATCGCAGGCGGGCCTGCAATTCCAGTTCAAGTACAAGCCGCCTTTTCACAGCGAATGCCGCGGCAGTCTTGTCGATGCGCGTCGCAGCGCGGTCGATCCGCGCTCCACCATCGACCTGAGGGGCCTGCCTCACCACAAGGCCATGCCCGATCTGGCCGCCTTCGCCACGTCCGGCTTTCCCTTCACCCGCATGGCCGATCTCTCCGACACCGTGGTTGTGATGCCGGCCGCCGCCGGCCCGGACGGATTTTCCGCCTACCTGACACTGCTTGGAAAAATGGGCTGGGTTACAGGTTATCCCGCAACGCGGGTAACAGTAGCTGCAGCGCAAGATGATGCCGTCCTGACGGACAAAGACGTGGTGCTGCTGGATGCCGGCTCGAAGTCCGGACTGCTTGAACAGTGGGCGTCCTACCTGCCGGCGCCCCGGCGAGCAGGCTCCGCCCTGGCGAAAGACGGCGGCGTGGGCGGCTGGATTGCGACCCTGTCCGGCTGGGTCGCGCGTACCTCATTGGGCGGCGTGGCGGCGAAGCCGGTGTCCGCACCCGCGGACGGAGCCTATGTGGCGGGCTTCGAGTCTCCGGTGTCGAGCGGCCGCAGCGTGGTAGCGATCAGCGGCGCCGACGGGCCTGGCCTGAGAAAGGCGATCGAGTTGCTGGCGACCGACGAAGTGCAGCGCAGCCGCGTGCAGGGCAGTTTGGTCGTCGTGCGCGATGCCCGGGTCGAGTCGCTGTCGGATGCCAAGAGATACTACACGGGCAGCCTGGGCGTGTTCCAGACGCTGTCCTGGCACTTGTCGAATCATCCGTTCCTGTTGTTCCTGTTGTATTTGCTGGGGGCGTTGCTGGTGGGCGTTGTGGTCTACCTGTCGCTCAGGGCCAAGGCCCGCAAGCGTCTGGGTGTCGGTAAGCCCGGGTCTCAGTAAGCGTAAAGAGAATCGTCAATGAAAAACCCTTTCTTGCCTGCTTCTTCGAAAATGCCATGGCTGGCGGCCCTGCTGCTGTCATGTGCCGGCATGGCTTCCGCCCTTGCGCAGGGCGCCGCCCCTGCGGTCGAGGCCGGCGCTTCGGTCGAGCAGCCCGGCCTGCAACAGCCGCCTGATGTGCGCCTGCGCGATGTGGCCGGCTCGCTGTCCGCCACCTATGTTCCGCGGCGCCAGTACACGCTCGAGCAGTTGGGCGCGCGATATCCGTTCTATCTGCGGGGCATTGACGGAAGCGACAGCGTGGCGTTCGACGTGCGCGCGGACGAAGTGGTCACCGGGGCCAGGCTCGATCTCGTCTACAGTTACTCGCCGGCGCTGCTCAGCGACCTTTCCCATATCAATGTGCTGGTCAACGATGTGGTGGCGGCCAGCCTTCCGGTTCCGCGCGAAGAGGCGGGCAAGAGCCAGCGCCGCACTATCGACCTGCCGGCCGAGCTCATCACGGGTTTCAACCGCCTGCGGCTGCAACTGATCGGGCACTACACGCTCGAGTGCGAAGACCCCCTGCACTCCAGCCTTTGGAGCAGCATCAGCAATAAAAGCGAACTCACCCTCGATGTCCAGCATGTCTCGCTGCCGGATGATCTGTCCATCCTGCCGCTGCCGTTCTTCGATCGGCGCGATCCGCGGCGCCTGAATCTCCCGGTGGTCTTTGCCAACGACAGGGGGCAGGCAAGCATGGAGTCCGCGGGCGCCATCGCCTCATGGTTCGGTGCTTTGGCGGGCTACCGCGGCGCCGAGTTTCCCGTGCACTGGGACGGCGAGCTTCCTCGTGAGGGCAATGCCGTGGTGCTGAGCCTGGGCGCGGCATCTGTTGCGGGGTCGCCGGTCAATGCGGTGTCCGGGCCCACGCTGGCCGTCACCTCCAATCCCAACGACAGCCGCGGCAAGCTTTTATGGATAATGGGCCGCGATGCGGAAGAACTCAAGCAGGCCGCCCGGGCGCTGGTCACCGGCGGCGCGACCCTGGCAGGTCAGTCCGCTGTCGTCAGCCAGCTCGAGCAGCTCAAGCCGCGGCGTCCCTATGACGCGCCGAACTGGCTGCGCACCGACCGCCCCGTCAAGTTCGGCGAAATCGTTCCCGAACAATCGCTCGACGTCGTGGGCTACAACGGCGCTCCCGCCCGGCTGCCCCTGCGCCTGCCGCCCGATCTGTTCGGCTGGCGTGAAAAACCGGTGTCGGTCGACTTGCGCTACCGCTATACGCCCCAGCCTGGCCAGGCCAATTCGGCCTTGCTGATCAGCGCCGAGCAGCAGTTCCTCAAGTCCTTTCCCTTGCCGTCGGTCGACCGGATCAAGGACGAGTCGTGGCTGAAAAAGCTGGGCCAGAACGAGATGCTGCCTGTAAAGGCCGAGTTCCAGGTGCCTCTGGACCGCCTGCTGGCGCGGTCCGAGCTCGAGTTCCGCTACATGTACGACTACATCAAGGAAGGGCAGTGCCGCGACGTCATCGTCGACAATGTGCGTGGCCGGATCGACCCTGATTCCTCCATCGATCTCAGCGGCTACCCGCATTTCATGCCCATGCCCAATCTGGCGGCCTTTGGCGAAAGCGGCTTTCCGTTCACCCGCCTGGCCGATCTGTCCGAGACGGCCGTAGTGTTCTCGAGCCGGCCCGCCACTCAGGACGTCGCCACCTATCTGGCCCTGATGGGTTTGTTCGGCGAATCGACCGGATATCCCGCCACCCATGTTTCGGTGGCATTCGGCGCCGGCGGGCTCGAGACCGCTGACAAAGACCTGATCGTCATCGCCTCCGGAGACCAGGCCTGGCTGGCCGATTGGGCCCAGTACATGCCCGCCTCCCTGGCGGGGCAGAGCCGGCGCTTCGGCACCTCCGACCAGGTATTCAAGACCGCCAACTGGGTTACGCCCGACCCGCGGCAGTCCGAGAGCCGGGTCCGGACCGATCTTGCCTATGCCAGCACGGGCGACAGCGCGTTCTTTGCGGGCTTTGAATCGCCGGTGACGAAGGGGCGCAGCGTGGTGCTCATCGCCGGCAGCCAGCCACAGGACCAGCAGCTCGCCGTCAGCGCGCTGCTCGATCGCGAGGCTTACGGCGAAGAAACCCTGCAGGGCAGCCTCGCCGTTGTGCGCGAGGGCCAGATCAGGCCGCTGGCCACCGAGTACAGCTACTCGATCGGGCAACTGGGCCCTTGGCGCAGCTTCGAATGGAAACTGGCCCAATATTGGCCGGGGGCTCCCGCCTGGCTGGCCTGGGCGCTTGCCGGCTTGCTGGCGCTGGTCCTGCTGCTGATCGTATGGCGCGTGGCCAGGCGGCGTAGAACATCACAGGGTGGAGCATGATCGCCGGAAGGATCATTCGTCTTTGCCTGAGCCTGTGCATGCTGCACGCGGGCGTGGCGTCGGCCGCCTCGGCCTGCAAGGCGGCCGACTGGCCCTTGTGGAATGATTTCCAGACCTATTTCGTGCAGGACAGCGGGCGTGTCCTGGACGCCAGCACCGAGCTGAACCATTCCTCCTCCGAAGGGCAGTCGTACGGCATGTTCTTCGCGCTGGTGGCGGGCGACCGGCCCGCCTTCGACCGGCTGTGGGGCTGGACGATAGACAACCTGATGGGCGGCGCGGTCGAGTCCGAACTGCCCGCCTGGATATGGGGCAAGGCCGACGACGGCACATGGCGCGTCATCGACGCGAATTCGGCCTCTGACGCCGACCTGTGGTTCATCTACGCGCTGCTCGAGGCCGGCCGCTTATGGGACGAGCCACGGTACACGCGCCAGGCGCACACCCTGCTCGCGCTTGTCGAAAGCCATGAGCTGTCCGAACTGCCGGGCTTTGGCCTCATGCTCATGCCCGGCCGAGAGGGCTTCATTGATTCCGAGAGGCAGTCGTGGCGCCTGAACCCCAGCTATTTGCCCGTCCCCTTGCTGCGGCGTTTGGCCCAGGCCTCTCCCGACGGCCCCTGGCAGGCCATCGCCGACCGCACGGCCGCCATGATGCAGGCCGTTGCGCCGCACGGGTTTGCGCCCGACTGGACGACCTATCGCATTGAAGGCGGCAAGGCTTCTTTCATCGTCGACCCCGACAAGGGGCCGGTGGGAAGCTACGATGCCATTCGAACCTATCTCTGGGCCGGCATGACCTCGCCCGAAGATCCATTGTTCGCAACCATGCTCAAGGCCCTGGACGGCATGGTCGAGGCCACACGGGAGCCCGGCAAGGGCGTGCCGCCCGAAAAGGTCGATACGTCGACCGGCGAGGCCGAGGGCAAGGGGCCCTTCGGCTTTTCTTCGGCGCTGGCCCCTTACTTCAAGGCCAAGGGCCAGGCATTGCTGCTCGAGCAGCAAGTGCTGCGGGCGCGGGCCATGCTGCGCCATTCCACGTTGCCGCAAGAGACGGCCCAGCAGCAGCCCCCTTATTACGATTACGTGCTCAGCCTGTTCGGGCTGGGCTGGCTGGACGATATGTACCGCTTTCGAGCGGACGGCACCTTGGCTTTATTGTGGGAGGACGAATGCGTCGCTACAACCGATTAGTTTGCGGCCTGCTTGCGGCGTTGCTGCACCATGCAGGATGGGCGGATCAGAATGAAGCCCACCAGGCGTTGATCGACCAGGGCAATTTCTGGATGGCGCGCGACGATGGCCAGCGCGCCGCCGAGGCCTGGAACAAGCTGCTGCTGGTCAGCCCCGAAAACCCGCAGGCCCTTTACGGCCTGGCCCAGGTCGAGCTCAAGGCAAACCGCCCGGCCCAGGCGCGCGCCTACTTGCAGCGCCTGCAACGAATCCAGCCCAACGGGCCGCTTGTCGCCAAGCTCGAACAGGAACTTGCTCTAGGCACCGGCTCGGGCGCGGCGTCGATCGAAGACGCGCGCCGCCTTGCCTCGGCCGGCAAGCTTGAAGAAGCCGTTGCCAAATACCGGCAGGTGTTGGGCTCGCAGCAGCCGGTCGGAGACATCGGGCGCGAATACTATACCTATCTGGGCTATACCGAAGGCGGCCTTCAGGAAGCCATTGCGGGCCTGCGCAAGCTGGCTGGGCAATCGCCGGGCGATGCGCGGATAAAGCTGGCCCTGGCCCGCCACCTGGCGCGCAGCCAGCCCACCCGTGTAGAGGGCATACAAAGCCTGGCGAAACTGTCGACGCATGCCGATGTTGGCGAACAGGCCACGAAAAGCTGGCGCGAAGCCCTGACATGGATGACGCCGACCCAGGCAGGCGTGCGAGCCCTGTTCGACGATTACCTCAAGGCTCACCCCGACGACACCGAGATACGCCAGCAGTTGCAGCGTGGCGTGGCCGTGGCGCAGGAGCAGGCCGTGCGCACCCGGCAGCAAGAAACCCGTGTCGATCCCTTGCGGCAGCGCGCCGACGCGGCGATGAAAATGCTCGAAGCTGGCGATACCGCGAGTGCCCGGGCCGAATTCCAGGCGATATTGGCCGAGCGGCCCAACTATGCCGACGCCCTGGGCGGGCTGGGCGTAGTGGCGATGCGCGAGCGCGACTGGCAGCAGGCAAGAAACTATCTCACGCAGGCGCGGCGCGGCAACGCCGCCTGGCAGTCGTCGCTCGACAGCGTGCAGTACTGGGTCGATGTCGACAAGGCCCAGGCCTTGCTGCGTTCCGGGAATGTGGCCGAAGCGCGCAAGGTCGCCACGCGGGCGGCCAAGCGCGAACCCAAGGAAGTCGCCGCCGACGTCGTGCTGGCCGACATCCTGCTGCAAGAGGGCAAGACCCAGCAGGCGGTCCAGGCCTACCGCAAGGTGCTGGGCCGGCGTCCCGGAGACGCCCAGGCGCTGCAGGGCCTGGGGCAGGTCGCGCGCCTGTCGGGCGACTATGCCGGAGCGCGCAGAATGCTCGAAGACGCGCTGGCCCAAGACCCTGAGGATCCCTGGTTGCGCTACCAGCTTGCCAGGCTGTACCAAAGCGAGGGCCATACCAAAGAGGCGCGCGGCCTGCTCGACGGCTTGCTGATGACCCGGCCCAACGACCCTGAAGTGCTCTATGCCAGCGCCTTGCTGGCGTCCGAGGACCAGCAGTGGCAGGCGGTGCGGGATCTTCTTGCCCGCATCCCCGCCGGGCAGCGCACTGCTCCCATGAACCAGTTGTATGCCAAGGCCGATCTTCAGGCGGGCATCGCGCAGGCGGTCGGCCTGGCCGACGCCGGGCGCAAGCCTGAAGCGCTGAACCTGCTGGGCCAGGCCCGCGCCAGGGCGGGCAATGACTTCGACACCCTCAACGCCGTTGCGCAGGCCTATGTGCAGATCGGCGAGGCGCCGCGCGGCCTGGCGCTGCTGCAGCCGCTGCGGGCGCAGGGACAGGCGCGCAGCACCGATGCGTCCATTGCCTACGCCGGCTTGTTGCTGGCGTCCAAGCAGGACGTCGAGGCGTCGATCGTGCTGCGCCACCTGCATGCACAGAACCTCACCGCCTCGCAGCGCGCTTCACTCGAAGACCTGACCGATTCCTATCGCATCCGCCAGGCAGACCTGCTTACCGAACGGCGCGACCTGGTCGCTGCGTACGACATGCTTGCCCCCGTGCTTCAGAAGCGTCCCAACGATCCGGGTGCCATGGCGGCGCTGGCGCGCATGTATGCGTCGGCGGGGCAGGGCGAGCAGGCGATGCAGATGTACGAGACCCTGCTGCGCTCCGACCCCGACAATCCCAACCTGCATCTGGGCAAGGCCCAGGTGGCGCAGCAACTGAACAACAACCGCCAGGCCGAACGCTCTGCCGACGCCGCGGTGTCCCTGGCACCCGAGAACATCGATGTGCTTACCGCGGCTGCGCGCATCTATCGGACCTCGGGTAAATCGGGCGATGCTGCAGAGCTGCTCAATCGTGCCCTGGCACTGCAGGCGGGTGCCTCGGCTGGCGTGCCCGTGCCGCTGTACGCGGCGGGTTATGCCGCAGCGCCTTCGTCCAATCCATTTGTGGGCCTGCCGGGCCAGCGCACCAGTTCGGCGTTGGACGGCAGCGTCGCCGTGCCGGCGGGAACGGCCGTGGCCTATGCCGCCGGTGTTCCCGCGCAGGCCCCGGCGCCGGCTCAGGGTTCGTATGGTTCTGTGCCGATGCCGGTTCAGGCGGGCGTTCCGGTGCCTCAGCCGGCGTATCCGGCACAACCGGCCTATGCCGCGCAGGCCCAGGCGCCATCCTATGCCGCTGTGCCTGCCGGAGCTGCCGCCTTTGCACCCTCGTATACCGCGGCGGCCGGCCAGCCGGGCAACCCGTTTGCCGATCCTCGTGCAGTGGCCTACGCCGCGCCACAGTCGGAACTGCAGCGCGAGCTCGATGCCATCAACGCAGAGCGCAGTCCCTACCTGACCGGGGGCACCGAGTTCCGCACCCGCAGCGGCGAGGCCGGCACCAGCAAGCTCGAAGAGTTCAAGATGCCCATCGAGGCCAGCATGCCGGCCGGCAACGGCCGTGTAAATGTCCAGCTGACTCCCATTACGATCAGTTCGGGTTCCCAAAGCGACATGCCCGCCCTGGCGACGCCGCCGGCCGGCATGGAAATCGCGCGGCTCAACCCCTACGCCATCGACAACAAGACCCAGACGGGCGTGGGCATGTCGGTGGGTTATAAGACCTCGGGCATGGAATTGGACGCGGGCGTCACCCCCTTGGGTTTCCAGGAAACCGACTTTACCGGCGGCGCCTTGTTCCAGGGCACGCTGGACGACGCCGGCACGGTCAACGGCCGGATCGACATCTCTCGCCGGCCCGTTACGGACAGTGTGCTGTCGTTCGCCGGCCGGCGCTATAAAGATGAAGACCTGGAGTGGGGCGGGGTGTCGGCAACGGGTGCGCGCGTAACGGTCTCGAAGGACTTCGGCCAGGCGGGTGTATACGGTGCAGCGGCCTGGCACACCATGCGGGGCAACAACGTCGAGTCCAACAGCCGGCGCGAGTTCAACGTGGGCACCTATTTCCACCTGATCGAGCAGCCCGACAGCCGGCTGACGGCGGGCGTCAACTTCAATGCCGCGTTCTATGACAAGAACCTGAGCCATTACACCTATGGGCACGGCGGCTACTTCAGCCCGCAGAACTACTACGCATTGAGCGTGCCGGTAACCTGGGCGCAGCGTTCGGGCCGCATGAGCTACCGCATCGATGGCGCGATAGGCGTGCAAAGCTTCAAGGAAGACGACGCACCGGTCTTCCCCACACGCTCCGATCTGCAGGCCCAGGCCCAGCGATCGGACATCCCTTCGCAGTACGGGATGCACAACGGCTTTTATCCGGGGCAAAGCAAGACCGGCGTGGCCTACAACCTCAAGGCCACGGCCGAGTACCGGCTGGATCCGCAACTGGCGCTGGGGGCGACGCTTGGCGCGGACAATGCCAACGACTACAAGCAGTGGATGGGCGGCTTCTATCTGCGCTATTACTTCCATCCGCAAAATGGGCTGCTCGATCTTCCCGTCGAGCCCACCCGTTCGCCATACGGAAACACCTTCGGCCGATAGTTTTATGCGGACATCTTGTCGCAAGCTCCTTATCGGAGGCATTCTTGTGTTGCTGCTTCAGCCCGCATGGGCTGAAGAAAATGCCGCCACGGTGCTGGTCGAGCAAGGCCATTTCTGGCAAAGCCGCGACGATATCAAGCGCGCGTCCGAGGCGTGGAGCAAATTGCTGTTGATCAGCCCCGAACATCCGCAGGCTCTGTATGGCCTGGCTGCCATCGAGTTGGGTGTTGGGCGCATCGAGAACGCACAGGCGTATTTGCAGCGCCTGCAAAAGGCGCACCCCGGGCATCCGCTGATCGCCCTGCTGGAACAGGATATCCGGCTCAGCTCTGATCAAAACAAGGCTTTGCTCAAGGAAGCGCGCCAGGCCGTCGCGTCTTCCGATGTCGACGGGGCGGCCAAGAAGTACCGGGAGGCGTTGAGCGACCACCTGCCCGTGGGCGAGGTCGGACGCGACTACTATCATCGCCTGGGCTACACCCAGGACGGGTTACTGGAAGCCATCGATGGTTTGCGCCGCCTGGAAACCCAGTCGCCAAATGATCCGTTGCTTAAGCTTGCGCTGGCTCGCCATCTGGCGCGCAATGAGCCGACACGCCTTGAGGGCATAGCGCGCTTGTCGCGCTTGGCGGACAACCCGGAAATCGGCAGCGAGGCGACTGAAAGCTGGCGCGATGGACTGAAATGGCTCGGTCCCCCGGGCCCCGAGCTTAGGCATTTGTTTACCGAATACCTGAGCAAATATCCCGATGACTCGGAAATTCGGGATCGATTGCAACAAGGCATAGCAGCCGCGCAGCAAGAAAAGGCTCGGTCGGATGCGCAGCGCCATGAGCCTCCGCGTCCTGATCCATTGCGTCAGCGCACTGACGCGGCCATGAAATTGATCGAATCAGGCGACGCGGAGCGCGCGCGCGGCGAGTTCAAGGCGGTGCTGGCCCAACGCCCCGACGACTCCGAAGCCTTGGGCGGCATGGGCGTTCTGGCCATGCGTGAAGGTGACTGGCGCCAGGCGTACGATTACCTGGTCCGTGCGCGGCGGGGGAACGCCGCTTGGCAGCCGTCGCTCTCCATAGCCCAATATTGGGTCGATGTGGATAAAGCCAGGGTTCTGCTTCAAAACGGCAAGGCGGAAGAGGCTGTCGAGGCATATCAACGCCTTCTGCGGCGGCGGCCGCAAGACGTCGAGGCTCTGCTGGGGCTGCAGCGGGCGGCGAGCCAATCGAGCAACAGCGCTGTGGCGCGCGCCGCCCTCGAGAACGCCTTGTCCGACAACCCCGACAATGTCGGCCTGCGCCATGAGTTGGCACGGCACTACCGGGAAGCGGGGCAGGCAGGCAAAGCGCGCAGCCTGATCGAAGAAGCGCTGCGCAGGCGTCCAGACGATCCCGAGGCGCTTTACGCCGCTGCCTTGCTGGCAGCGGACCAGCGGCAATGGGCACAGGCCCGCGGCATGATCGAGCGTGTTGCCCCGGCCGATCGCACCGCATCGATGAATCAGCTGCATGCCACGATCAGCCTTCGAGAACAGCTCATCGAAGTGGTGGGAATGGCGCGCGCGGGGCGCAAGGACGAGGCATTGAGCCGGCTCCAACAGATACAAGCCGCCGGGGTGAACGATACGGACGTGCGGGACGCCTTGGCCCTGGCCTACGTGGAAATTGGCGAGCCCGAGCAAGGCCTGGCACTGCTCCGTCCCTTGCGCGAGCAAGGGCGCAATCGCAGCGTCGACGGTTCCATCGCCTACGCGGGACTGCTGCTGGCGTCCGAGCAGGACATTGAGGCTTCGGCCGTTTTGCGTCAGTTGCCCACCGCCGGCCTGACGGACTCCCAGCGCCGAGTGGTCGAGCAATTACGCGATGTTTCCCTCATCCGGCAAGCCGATTTGCATACGGAAAGAAGCGACTACGTCGCGGCTTACGACGTGCTGGCTCCCGTCCTGGCGCGGCGGCCCGGCGACGCGATGGCCCAGGGCGCGCTGGCGCGCATGTACCTGGCGGCAGGACAAGCTGAAAAGGCCATGGAGATCTATGACGCCTTGCTGCGATCCCATCCTCGGGATCCGGACGTGCATCTTGGCCTGGCGCAAGCGGCCCAGCGGCAGGGCGACCTTCGCCGGGCCCGGCGGGAGGCGGATGCCGCCGTCTCGCTGGCCCCCGAGAACGGCCGGGTGCTAAGGGCGGCAGCGGACGTCCATCGCGCCTCCGGGAAGGCGGAGGACGCGGTCAGGCTCGAGCAAAGAGCCATGTCGCTGCAAGCACAAGACGTTATTAAATAGGAGAAGTCCAGAATGAAGCCCTCTTTTTTTTCGCTGGTTTTCGCCTTGTTGGCCAGCCTGGTCGGCGCCCTCGCCCAGGGCGCCGAAATCAAGCTGTATCCGACAGGGCCGGCGGAGGATTCCGCTTTTGTGCGTTTCGTGGATGGAAGCGGGGCGGGCCTGCGCGTCAGCGCGGCGGGCTCAGAGACGGCGATAGATCTGGACGTCCAGTCGCGGTCGACAGCCTATATGCCGGTGGCGGGAAAGACCACGATCCAGGGCTTGCTGGCGCAAGGTGGCGACAAGCAGGCGATAGCGGTCGACGTTCGCCCGAGCGAGTTTGTCACAGTCGTGGGAGTCAAAACGGAGGCAGGGCTGCAGGTGTACAAGCTGCATGAGGAAGCGGACGGCTTCACGGCGGTTCGGGCCTCCATCGCCTTCTACAGCTTGAACGAATCGTGCCAGGACGCCAGCGTGCAGGTCGCAGGGCGATCGGTATTTTTGTTCGAGCACGCGGAACCCGGTAAATGGCCGCGCCGCCAGGTCAATCCGGTGCCGCTGAGCGTGCAGCTCGTATGCGCGGGGCAGCCGACAGGGCAGCCCCTGGACCTTGGCCCGCTGCAGGCGGGCGAGCGCTACAGCCTCTTTCTGGCGCCCGGAGATCCCGCCGCCGGATTCTTTCATGTCAAAGATACGGTTGCCTACTAGCCGTCGATGATCTTCACTTCGATCGAATTCCTGACACTGTTTCTGCCGGCATTCCTGCTGGTGTACGCGTTGGCGCCCAAGGCTTGGCGCAATGGCGTCCTGCTTTGGGGAAGCTGGATCTTCTACGGCTGGTGGAGCCCAGCCTTCTTGTTGCTGTTCATAGGCCTGACAGTATTGGCATGGACGGGCGGGCTGGCGCTGGGAGCTCGACGCGATGGGCGGCTGAGAAACTGGCTGCTGGCGTTGTTCATCGGCATCAATGCGGCTACGCTCTTCTGGTTCAAGTACATCAATATCCTGGTCGAAACGGCCAACGAGCTTCTGTCGTTCTCGGGGGCGATGCCGTTGCAGTGGCAACGTGTCGCCCTGCCCATAGGGCTCTCCTTCATCGTCTTGCAGGCCATTTCGTACTTGGTCGAAGTGTATCGCGGCGAAGTGCGGCCGCAGCGTCGTTTCGTGTGGTTCGCCGCCTATCTGGCAATGTTCGGCCAACTGATCGCCGGCCCCATCCTGCGCTACGAGTGGGTCGAGCGCGAGTTGGCGGGCCGAAGCTTCAATTGGGTGGATTTTTCCGCCGGGGCGCGGCGGTTCATGGTGGGCATGTGCATGAAGGTGTTGATCGCCGACACCTTGTCGCCGCTGGTCGATGCCGCGTTTGTCGTTTCCGGGCCCAGCTTCATGGATGCCTGGCTGGCCTGCCTGGCCTATACGCTGCAGCTGTTCTTCGATTTCGCCGGTTACAGCGCCATGGCCATCGGCCTGGGGCAGATGCTGGGCTTTCATTTTCCCGAGAACTTCAACAACCCCTATCTGGCGCGCAGCATCCAGGACTTCTGGCGCCGCTGGCATATTTCGCTGTCCACCTGGATACGCGATTATCTCTACATTCCGTTTGGCGGCAATCGCAAGGGCCCCGTCCGCACCTACGTCAATCTCATCATCACGATGGCGATCGCGGGCATGTGGCACGGCAGCGACAACTGGAATTTCCTGCTGTGGGGGCTGATGCACGGCGTGGCGCTTTCCGGCGCGCGTGTCTGGTCCCGTTCGGCGCTGCCCGCCGTGCCTGTCCTGATTTCGCGGGCCGCGACTTTGCTGTTCGTCTGCATGGCCTGGGTGATCTTCCGTGCTGCTGATTTTGAAACCGCGCTGTCCTTGTATGCCGGCCAGCTCGGCCTGCATGGCTGGGTATTGGGCGACGCGATGAAGGTCATGCTGCAGCCTTCGCATTTGACCGCGATGGCGCTGGGCGTAGCATGCATTGTGGCGCCGCTGCTGCGCGAAGGCATTCGCCGCCGCACGCCTGCAGCGCTGTTGGCGCTAGCCGATCTGTGGCCGGCGTTCGGTTTCGTATTCGCCATGGCGCTGGTGGCCAGCAGAAAGGCAGTGCCTTTCTTGTACTTTCAGTTCTAGGGACGGGAAACGACATGGTTTTGGCCGATCCGGTGCAATCGTTCAATCTGCCGTCCCGCTGGGCCAGAAACGTGGCGGGCGCCGTTTTTCTGGCCATGTTGCTGGCAGGCGCCGTGTCGGCTGCCTGGAGTGTCGCGACCGGTCGTATCGAAGCGACTGCCTGGGCACGCCAGCAAATCATGCAGGGCGAAGCCGCCCGCGAGCTGGCGGACGAACTGGCAAAAGCGCCTTTTCCGTCCGCCCTGGCCGATGCGGAAAGAGCTGTGTCGTGGCTGATCGCCGGTTCACTGGGCCCGCGTGTGCGAGAGGGCTGCGGGCAATGGCTGTTTCTGGTTGACGAACTCGCGGTTCATCCTGAGGGCGCGCTCAATGCCCGCAGGCGCCTGGAAGCGGTGGCACGGGTGCGCGACAGGCTGCGCCGCCAAGGCATCGAGCTCGTGGTGGCCACGGTGCCCGACAAGAGCCGCGTCCAGAGCGAACAGCTTTGCGGCATTTACCGTCCCGCCTCGTCGGCTGATCGCCTCGGCGATTGGGAGAAGGGCTTGGCGCAACATGGCGTACGCCATGCCTCTCTTCTTCTTCCACTCGCAGCGCTCGAACGGCAGGGCAGGGAAGAACCTTTCCTCAGAACCGACACGCATTGGACCGAGGCGGGCGCCGAGACGGCCGCGCAGGCTGTCGCCCAGGCGGTGGGCAAATCGGGTGTGGAACTAACCCCGCGCCAGCGCTATGCCATGCGGCAGGGCGAAGTCGAGGACCGCATGGGCGATCTCGTGCGCCTCGCGGGCATAGCGTGGCTGCCGCCGGCTTTGCTGCCCTTGCCCGACCGGGTGGCGGCAATGCGTTTCAGCGTGATGCCTGCGGCCGCAGGGGGCGCAGCGAGCGCGGCCGCCGCCAAGGCCGAAGCAGGGCGGAACGGCGCAGCCATGGACGAAGCGGCCGACGACTTGTTTGGAGACGCGAACCTGCCTTCCGTGGCGCTTATCGGCACCTCGTATTCCGGAACTTCGTCTTTCAGTTCCTACCTCGAGGCAGCCCTGGGCACACCCGTTCCCAGCTTTGCCCAGGACGGGGGCGACTTCTGGCTGGCGGCCAAAACCTACCTGACGGGCCGTGATTTTCGCGAGACTCCGCCCCGGCTGGTGGTTTGGGAAATCCCCGAGCGTGTATTGCAGATGCCCATCGTCGCGGGCGAGGCCGCCTGGATGCAGGGCCTTGAAACACCCGGGGGGCAAGCGGCACCCGGCGTTGACGCCACCCGGCAAAAAATGTAATTCTTGAATCATATATACAAGGAGTATTCGATATGGCAGCGGCAGCAGCGGCATTGGCAGGGCTCAGCTTCCTGGTTATCGGCGAAAGCCACATGTTGTATGAATTGCGTGACTCCATCCACGCCGACCTGAGCGCGCAGGGCGCGGCCTATGTCCACTCCATAGGCGCATGCGGCGCCAGCGCGATCGACTGGGTAAAGCCGCGGCAGGTTGATTGCGGCCAGGAAAAAAAGGGACAGGAAAGCGCCAATATCAACACGACGGGAATGCAGACGCAGTCGATCAAGCAGCTCATCTCGTCCGATAAGCCCGACGTCGTGGTTCTGATCATTGGCGACACCATGGGCTCGTACGACAACGACACTTTTCCCAAGGCCTGGGCCTGGCAGGGCGTGTCCACACTGACCAAGGAAATCGCCAGCACCGGCACAGCCTGCGTCTGGGTAGGGCCGGCCTATGGCAGGGCGGGGGGCAAATACAACAAGCGCGACGATCGGGTCGAGCGAATCGACAGGTTCCTGGCCTCCAACGTCAGTCCCTGCGTCTACATCGATTCGCTCAAGTTCGCCAAGCCCGGGCAGTGGCGCACCTTCGATGGCCAGCACTTTGCGGCGGACGGCTATGCGGCCTGGAGCAAAGCCATTGTGGGCGAAGTGACTCAGCTACCCATGATCGATCAGTTGAAGAAAGAAAAAACTCAATGACACGCCGGGACGGGCAGTGACAAGGGGCCGCTGGAGGCATCCGGCGTTGCGGCGTAGCTTCGCTGGTAGATGGGATCTTGCAGCGCGATGGCCGGATCCACCAGTGTCCAGCCCTCGTCATTGAGCGCCTGGATCAAGTCGGGCAGCACCGCCGCGTTCAGGTGATTGGCGTGCAGCAGCAGCACGTGGGCGGGGCTGCGCTTCAGCTTGTGCGTCCAATATGTGTCCTGTGCCTGGGCCTGGGCCATGATCCGCCGAAGGTAATTGCGCCGGAAAAGCGCCGGTTTGGTTTGCGAACCGGCTTGCAGCGTCTTGAGATACTGCTGCGCCAGTTCCCAGTCGGGCATGAAAATGGTTGCCGAGGCCACGCCATAGCCATGTTGGGCCAGCCAGCGCATGGCCTCGTCGTGTTGTGCCGGGTCGGCGCCCTCATCGAGATAGGGAAAGCGCAGGCGCGGGCACCAGCCCGGCAGCGTCTGCAATATGGCCTGCGCGCGTGAGACGTCGGCGAAATACGCCGACGTGTCCGACTGGCTGAGCGAGCCGTGGCTGTAGGTATGGTTGCCGATGGCATGGCCGTCGTCGCTCCAGGCGCGCACCATTGCCAGGTTCTCGGGGCTTCCCAGGGCTGCTCCGGAAGGAAAAAGCATGCTGCGCAGCCGATGCTGTTTGAGCGTGGCCAGCATGGCCGCGTTGTCGACGGCCGCCTGGGGGCCTTTGCTTGCCACATCGAAACCGTCATCGAAGGTCAGGGCGATGGTCTGGGCCTGGCCCGCGCCGATCTGGGCCAATAGCATGGCTGCAAGCAGCCACGACCGTGCGATTCGGCGCATGCGGTGGATGAGCGTCGATGCGGAAGTCATGGCGGATGCGCGGCTTGAGGGTGGATGTGCGGGGTTCGTGCTTATAACGGCGGTAAAGCGGCTGAAGCCTGGCAGGCGGTTCGCCGATTCGGCGGGGCAACAGCATTATACGTTCCTGGCTCGCCTCGCATTGTTTTTTCAGGCCCGGCGCGGCCGGCCGGCGCCAGGCGGCGGGCGGGGCCTGAACCGTGGGCCGCCCGCGACACTTTGCCCGCTATCGCCTCGCCTTTGATTGCCATGTCTTGTGCAATGCAGTAAAGTAGTGTACTTGGCCGGGTGCAACATCCTTACCCCGGCCTTGTGGGCACTATCGTTCGGGCCATCCGCCCGTTTTTTGCGCCTGTATCACTTAGC
>Ga0182735_1001092_pt1 | contig 18903 bp, 16 predicted proteins | sample eDN5th30CKraftMG_FD_128524 | JGI IMG/M metagenome (GOLD analysis project Ga0182735, IMG submission 128524) | Enriched Miracle-Growth compost microbial communities from Emeryville, California, USA - eDNA 5th pass 30_C Kraft MG (version 2) (version 2) ...
AGTCGTCGACAGCGGTCTTCTCAGTGTAGGCGCAGTCGTCACGGCGACGCGCTCAGTCTGCGACGCCACGGTCACGAGAGGGTCTCAGGCGTCAGACGGACGTCACGGGTGAGAACGTCATTCGTTGAACCGTGACCACTGCGCCCAGCGCTCGCGCTGGCGCCCACGGCGGGCGCTGCGACGCTCGGCGCGAGCCTCGGCGCGTTCGGCGACACGGCGCCGTGCGATCTCGGGGTCGTCGAGCACGGTCACCGGACGCGGGACGTGGTGGGTCGCCGCACGTTCCTGGGCCTCGCGGACCTGCGCGTCGAACCGGCCCACGAGCGCGCCGACATCCCCGAGCGCCGCACCGGTGCGCGACAACCGTCGCCACAGGTCCCGCAGCACGAGGGACGCGGCCCCGAGCGTCGCGACGCCGAGCGCGAACCAGATCCAGAACCACATGCGAGCCAGCCTAGCCGTGCGACGACGGCCGAGGTTCTCGTCGACCGTAGGGATCAGCCGCTCCGTGCGCGTGCTCCAGGCACGGGCACCGGCTCCGACCGGGTGGGGTCAGGCCAGCCCGAGCGCCTCGTACGCCTCGAGCGCGCGAGCCGCCCGATCCCCCACGGCGCGGGCGACCTCGGCCGGCTCCACGGCGACGACGTCGTCCGCGTTGGACAGCACGAGGTGCTCGAGCCACCCGTGGTTCTGCACCCGCAGCGTCAGCGTGAAGCTGCCGTCGTCGTGCTCGGTGACACTCTCGCTCGGGACCGTCTCGGCCACGGTCCGCGCCGGAGAGCGCAGCGTGAGCCGCACCCGGTCGGGGGCGGAGGCGAAGAGAGCCGCGTCGGAGTCCGTGGCCGCGCTGCGGTCCCGTGCGGTGACGGGCACCGGCGGGTGGGTCGCGGTCTCGTCGAGCACCGTGGCGCTGACGATCCGGTCGACGCGGAAGGTCCGCACCGCGCCCGGACCGAGGTCCCACGCCTGCACGTAGGTCCGGCCGTCGCCCGCGTCGACGCTCCAGGGCTCGACGACCCGCTCACGGGTCACGTCGTTGGCGTCCGTGTACTCGATGCGCAGCCGCCTGCCGGAGGAGCGTGCGCTGTCGACCGCGGCGAGCACGGCGGGGTCGCCCCCGAGGTCGAGGTCGACGTCGAGGGCGGCGGCGGCCTCGCCGGTGGCGGCCGTGAGGATCGTGAGGGTCTCGGCGAGCACCGACTGCATGTCGTCGTCCGCCACTCCCTGGGCGGCGCTCGAGAGCGCACGCAGCGCCGCCACCAGGGCGATGGCCTCCTGCGTGCCGAGGCGCAGCGGTCGCTCGAGCCCCTGACCGGCCAGGAGGCGCACCACCTGCGCGTCGAAGGCGTCCGCGTCGAAGTCGAGCAGGTCGTTCGGCCAGTAGCCGGGCAGCCCGGTGACCCACAGCGTGCTGACGTCCGCGCGGATCTGGTCCTCGGTCACCGCGAAGCGCTCGGCGAGGTCGGCGACGGTGGCCTCGCCCGCGCGGGACAGGTAGGTGACGAGCCCGAGCAGGCGGACCAGGCGGTCCTCGGTGCGTTCAGCCACGGTCGGCCTCCTCGGCTCGGTCGTCCTCGGGCCGCGAGCCGGCCAGCGCTGCCGCCGCACGGAGGCGCTCGAGCACGGCGGCGCGCAGGTCAGCCGGGTCGAGCACGAGCACCGCGTCACCGTACCCGGCGACCTCGTCGGCGAAGGTCGGGGTGTAGGAGTACGACACCTCGACCACGTCGCGACCGTCCACCGTGCCGGGGCTCCCCGCGTCGGCAGCCACCTCGGGGAGCTGCCCGTCGGCACCCTCGCCGCGCGGCTCTTCACCACGGGACCCGTCGCCATCAGGACCTGCACCGCCCGAGGCGTGCCGCGCACGCCGGGCCCGCAACGCTCCCGCGCGCTCGGGGAGCACCGCGAGGCGCGCCACTCCCCCGCTCGCCGTGTCACGCAGACCCGCTGTCGTGCTCTCGACGAGCGCGTGGTCGGGAGCGGGGAAAGCCCCCTCCGGTCCCACAGCCCTCACCTGGCGCGCGACACGGGCCAGGTGGAAGACCCGTGGCGCCTGCCGGTCGACGTCGAAGCCGATCAGGTACCAGCGACCGCTGCGCACCGCGACGCGCCAGGGCTCGACCGTGCGGTCGAGCAGCTCGCCGGTGGCCGCGGCGCGGTAGGAGAAGGTCACGCGGCGCCGACCGGTGATCGCGCCCATCAGCACGTCGTACGACTCCGCGCCCGAGCGCACGCGCGGCGCGAGCGCGCTCACCAGGTCGTCGGTCGCCGCCGGTGCCTCACCGTGGCGGTCCTCGTCGACGGCGCCCAGGGCGCGCAGCTTGCTGACGGCGCGCGACGTCTGGGTGCGCAGCGTCTTGTCCCGCCACAGCCCCGCGGCCAGTCCCAGCACGGCGGTCTGCGCCGCGTCGAGGCGCACGCCGCGCAGCTCGTAGCTGGCGGTGTCGATGCGGTAGCCCACCTCGTCGGCGGGGCCGTCGGCGCCGACGGTGACGATCGGGACCCCGAGGTTGCGCAGCGTGTCCTTGTCGCGCTCGAGCATGCGCGAGAACGCGACGTCGGTCTCGTTGACGTGGTAACCGTGCACGTCGGAGCGGATCGTCGACCTGGTCATGGGCGCGCTCGTGTTCAGCAGCGCGATCACCAGGTTGAGGAGCCGCTCGGACGAGGAATCTGTCTTGGCCATCAGGAGACACGCTAGCCGGTCGAGTAGCGTTGGCGCCGTGATCCAGTGGCGACGAGGAGACGTGGCGTCCCTGACCGGCTCGTGGCACGGCGTCCAGCAGCTCCTCGTGACGCTCGACGGCGGCGCCCAGGTCCCCGCGCTCGGCTATCCGTCGCTCACCGGCGAGGTGGCGGTCGGCGACCAGGTGCTGCTCAACGCCTCCGCGTACGAGCGTGGCCTCGGCACGGGAGGGTTCGCCCTCGTCGTGGGCCGCACTGACCCGCCACCGCCCGACGGGGCGCAGGCCCCGCCCGCGCCCGGGCACCTCGTCAAGGCGCGGTACACCCCCACCCAGGCGATGGTCCTGGGGGTCGACGAGCAGGAGTCGCCCCACCACGCCCTCCTGCGCGACGCCGACAGCCTCGACGGGACGCCCGTCGTCGTGGCGGACCTGCACTCCTCGCTGCCGGCGATCGTCGCGGGCGCCCGCTGGGCCGCCGAGATGGACGGTCGACCGGCCCCCCGTGTGGCCTACGTGATGACCGACGGCGGCGCGCTGCCCGCCTGGTTCTCCCGGACCGTCGCGGTCCTGCGCGACGCGGGATGGCTCGCGGCGACGGTCACCTGCGGCCAGGCCTACGGCGGCGACCTCGAGGCCGTCTCCGTGCACAGCGCGCTGCTCGCCGCGCGGCTCGTCGTGGGCGCCGATCTCGTCGTGGTCACGCAGGGTCCGGGGAACCTCGGCACGGGCACGCGGTGGGGGTTCTCCGGCGTGAGCGCGGGCGAGGCCGTCAACGCCGCGGCGACCCTCGGCGCCCGTCCGGTGGCCGCGCTGCGCGTCTCCGGCGCGGACGAGCGCGAACGGCACCGTGGCGTCTCCCACCACTCGGCCACCGCGTACGGGAGGGTGGCGCTCGCTCCCGCGGACGTCGTCGTGCCGCGCTTCACCGCCGTGCTGCCCGCCTACGACGAGCGCATGGCCCTGCTCGACGCCCAGGTGCTGGAAGAGTCGGCGGAGCTCGGTCTGACCTCCGCCGGGCACCGGCTCGTCGAGATCGACGTCGACCCCGCGCTCGCCGCCGCTCTCGAGCGCACCCCGGTCCGGCTCTCCACGATGGGTCGCACGCTGGCGCAGGACCCGACCGCGTTCTATGCGGCGGCGGTGGCGGGGGCCCACGCACAGCGGCTCATCGATGGCTGACCGGCCGACCGGGCCGCCGTGGGGCGAGATCCTGCGGCAGCCGCCCACCACCGCGCTGCGCAGCGCGTCGCGGGCCGCGCTGGGATCGCGCCGAGCCCTGTGGGTCGCGTGCGCCCTGGCGCACGCCTACGTGGTGCTCCTGACCTTCCGCACGCACGACGGGTCCTTCGGAGACGTCGGCCTGTACCGGTGGTGGGTGGAGCAGGGCCTCGACGTCGGCCGGTGGCCGGTCGTCACCGAGGGGTGGGAGTACTCCACCTGGGTCTACCCCGTGCTGGCGATCGTGCCCATGCTCCTGGCCGCCGTGCTCGGGTCCGTGCTGGGCACGGAGGTGGGGTGGTTGGTGGTCTCGGTGGGAGCGAGCGTCGGGGCCTTCGCGATGCTCGTGTCCCGGACCGAACGGCGCGCCGGCGCCTGGTACTGGCTCGCGTTCCTGGTGATGCTCGGGCCGATCTCCCTGGTGCGGCTCGACGTGTTCGTGGCGTCCTGCGTGCTCGTGGGGCTGCTGCTCGCGGCCCGTCACCCGAGGGCCGCCGCCGTGGTCCTCACCCTGGGTGCCTGGGTGAAGGTGGTCCCGGCGGCGCTCGTGTGGTCGCTGTTCGCGACGACGGCACGGCGCTGGCGGGACGTCGTGCTCCCGGCCGGCGCGCTGACGGCCGTCGTCGTCGGCACGGTCGCCCTGCTGGGCGGCGGCGGGCGCAGCCTGAGCTTCCTGAGCGAGCAGGGCGAGCGCGGCCTGCAGGTCGAGTCGGTGGGTGCCGGGCTCGTGATGCTCGCCCGCGGGCTCGGCATCGACGCGTCTGTCCGGTACAACGACGAGATCTACACCTACGAGATCGCGGGTCGGACGGCCGACGTCGTGGGTGCCGCGCTCCCCGTCGTCCTGGTCCTGCTCATGCTGCTCGTCGCGGCGCTCACCTGGTTCGCGCGGCGTCACGGGCGCGCAGCGCTCTCGTGGTCGGCGCTCGCCTTCCTCGCGGCGGCGATCGTGGGCAACAAGGTCGGCTCGCCGCAGTTCCAGATGTGGCTGCTCGCCCCGCTCGCGGTCGGGCTCGCCTGGCACCCGCGGTCCGCGGCGCAACGGTGGGTCGCGGCGGGCGGGCTGGTCGCAGCGGTCGCCACCCAGTACACCTATCCGTACCACTACGGCGGGGTCGTCGCGCTGGCGCCTCTGGGCGTGACGGTGCTGCTCGTGCGCAACGCGGTCGTGGTCGGCGTTCTGGTTACGGCTCTGTTGCAGCTTGCGAAACTGGCGCGACAGGGCGACGACCACCGGTAGCCTGGCTCGTGTGAGCGAAACCACACGTACCCCGTACCTGCCGAACCCTGTCACGCCGGAGTCGTTCGCCGCCGCGTTCCTCACGCAGCTGCGCACCACCCGTGGCGTCGACCTCGCGTTCGCGACGCCGTCGGACCTCTACAACGCTCTGGCGCACACCGTCCGCAACCATCTGACCGACAGCTGGCTCGCCACGCTCGAGAACCAGCTGAAGAAGAAGTCCAAGGTCGTGGCCTACCTCTCCGCGGAGTACCTCCTGGGGCGTCAGCTCGAGAACGCGCTGCTCAGCTCCGGGCTGCAGGACGTCGCCACCGAGGCGCTGGCCTCGCTCGGCATCGACCTCGTGGAGATCTCCGAGCACGAGGTCGAGCCCGGTCTCGGCAACGGCGGGCTCGGTCGTCTCGCCGCGTGCTTCGTCGACTCGCTGGCCACGATGGACATCCCTGCCGTGGGCTACGGGATCCGCTACGAGTACGGCATCTTCCGCCAGACCTTCGTGGACGGTCGCCAGGTGGAGCAGCCGGACAGCTGGCTGAGCCTCGGTTCGCCCTGGGAGTTCGCGCACCCCGAGATGGCCGTGCACGTCGGCTTCGGGGGCAGCGTCGAGCACACGACGGCGGCCGACGGCACCGACGTGGCGACGTGGACGCCGTCGTCGACCGTGCTGGCGGTGCCCTACAACTACCTCGTGCCCGGCTACGGGACGAACAACGTCAACACGTTGCGCCTGTGGAGCGCGAAGGCCACCGACGCCTTCGACCTGCAGATCTTCAACTCCGGCGACTACGAGGCCGCGGTGCGCGCGCAGACCTTCGCGGAGAACATCTCCAAGGTGCTCTACCCGGAGGACTCCACCCCGCAGGGCAAGGAGCTGCGGCTGCAGCAGCAGTACTTCTTCGTGGCCGCGTCGCTGCGGGACTTCCTGCGCACCGTCGGCACGACGCCCGAGGCGCTCGCGACGCTGCCGGAGCGGGTCTCGTTCCAGCTCAACGACACGCACCCGGTCATCGCGGTCCCCGAGCTCATGCGCCTGCTCGTCGACGAGCACGGCCTGGACTGGGACACCGCCTGGGGCATCACGACCAAGGTCTTCAACTACACCTGCCACACCCTGCTGCCCGAGGCCCTCGAGGTGTGGTCGGTCGAACTGCTCGGTCGCCTGCTGCCGCGGCACATGCAGATCATCTTCCGCATCAACGAGCTGTTCCTCGAGGAGGTGCGGGCCGCGCACCCGGGCGACGAGCTGCTCGTGCGGCAGATGTCGATCATCCAGGAGTACCCGGTGCGCGCGGTGCGCATGGCCTTCCTCGCGACCGTCGGTGCGGCCAAGGTCAACGGCGTGGCCGAGCTGCACAGCCAGCTCCTCAAGGACAAGGTGCTCGCTGACTTCTCGAGGCTGTGGCCCGGGAAGTTCACGAACGTCACCAACGGCGTCACGCCGCGCCGCTTCGTCAAGCTGTCCAACCCGGGGCTGTCGGACCTGATCACCTCGGCGATCGGCGAGGGCTGGCTGAACGACCTCGGTCGGCTCTCCGAGCTCGAGCCCTTCGCCGAGGACGCCGACTTCCGTGCGGCCTTCCGTGAGGTGAAGGCCGCGAACAAGCAGCACATCAGCGAGGTGCTGCTGGCGCGCGACGGCATCGAGGTGCGGCCCGACGCGTTGTTCGACGTCATGGTCAAGCGGCTCCACGAGTACAAGCGCCAGCTGCTCAAGATGCTCCATGTCGTCTCGCTGTATGACGCCGTGCGCAAGGGCGAGCTCGACCCCGCGCAGATCACCCCGCGCGTCGTCGTCTTCGGTGCCAAGGCGGCGCCCGGCTACCTGATGGCCAAGGAGATCATCGCGCTCATCAACGCCGTGGGCTCGACCATCAACGGCTCGACGGAGCTGCAGGGTCGGCTGCGGATCGCCTTCCCGGCGAACTACAACGTCACGCTCGCAGAGTCGCTCATCCCGGCGGCGGACCTCTCGGAGCAGATCTCGCTCGCGGGCAAGGAGGCGTCCGGCACGGGGAACATGAAGTTCGCCCTCAACGGCGCCCTCACCATCGGCACGCTCGACGGCGCGAACGTCGAGATCCGCGAGCAGGTGGGCGACGAGAACTTCTTCCTGTTCGGTCTCACCGAGCCCGAGGTCGAGGACGTCGTCACGGCCGGGTATCGCCCGGGCGCCTACTACGAGTCGAACCCGCGGCTCAAGGGTGCGATCGACCTCATCGCGAGCGGCGCCTTCTCCGGCGGCGACCCGCGCGCCTTCGAGGGAGTGGTCTCCGACCTGCTGTGGCGAGACCGGTTCCTCGTGCTCGCCGACTTCCAGTCGTACCTGGACGCGCAGGACCGCGTCGAGGCCGCGTACGCCGACCAGGACGCGTGGTCCCGCTCGGCGATCCTCAACGTGGCGCGCTCGGGCTTCTTCAGCTCCGACCGCTCCATCGCGGACTACCTCGAGCGCATCTGGCACGCGACCCCGGTAGCCACGCCCGGTCTCTGAGCGGTGGGTGCGGGACCCGCGTCGCTACTCGAAGCGGCTCGGGTCCCCCGCACCGACACGCACGACGACCGGCTCGCCGCTCGACCAGTCGACGACGGTCGTCGGGTCGGTGCTGATCTCGCCGGCGTCGACGACGCCGTCCACCTGGTTGTCGAGCGCCTCCTTGACCGCCCAGCCGTCGGTGAGGGGCTCGGTGACGTCGGGCAGGATCAGGGAGGACGACAGGATGGGCTCGCCCATCTCCGCGAGGATCGCCTGGACCACCCGGCTGTCCGGGATGCGCACCCCGACGGTCTTCTTCTTGGGGTGCGCCATGCGCCGCGGCACCTCCGCGGTCGCCCGCAGGATGAAGGTGTAGGCCCCCGGGGTGGCTGCCTTGATCGCGCGGAACTCGGCGTTGTCGAGGTAGACGAAGGCACCCAGCTGCGCGAAGTCCTTGCAGATGAGCGTGAAGTGGTGCTTGTCGTCGAGACGCCGGATGCGCTTGATGCGGTCGAGCGCGCTCGTGCTGCCCAGCCGCGCGCCGAGCGCGTAGCCGGAGTCGGTCGGGTAGGCCACGAGACCGTCGGAGCGCAGGACGTCGGCGATCTGGCCGACGATGCGCGGCTGCGGGTCGTGCGGGTGGACGTCGAAGTATCTGGCCATGGCACCACGCTACGGTGAACGGGTCCGCCGGGCACGGCGTCGGCGCGTCCTCGCGTCACGTGTCCCGTCGCGGACCTCGCGACGCGCACGACGACCGGCAGGAGGCAGCGGGATGCTCATGGACAGGTCGGTGCTCGCCGCCGACGCCGTCGAGGTCGCGCCCCGGCTGCTGGGAGCCGTGCTCCAGGTGACGACCGGTGACGGCGTGGTCGCGCTGCGGATCACCGAGGTGGAGGCCTACCACGGGCTCGGCACCGGAGACGTCCCCGACCTCGCCTCGCACGCGCGCATGGGACCGACCGCACGCAACCGCACCATGTGGGGCGAGCCCGGCCACCTCTACGTCTACATGAACTACGGGATGCACGACGCCGTGAACATCGCCTGCTCCCCCGACGGTCGAGCCTCGGGAGCGTTGCTGCGTGCCGGCGAGGTGGTGCGCGGCATCGAGCTCGCACGCGCCCGTCGCCCGGCGGCGCGCAAAGACACCGAGCTCGCGCAGGGACCCGGGCGGCTGGCGCGGGCGCTCGGCCTGGTCAGCCGGCTGCACGACGGGGTCGACGCCCTCGGCGGCACCCAGGACGGCGTCCTGGTGGAGCTCTTCACCCCGGTCCCGCCCCTCGCGGAGATCCTTCGTGGCCCGCGCACGGGGGTGGTTGGCGACGCGCTGGCGTGCGCGCTCCACTGGCGCTTCTGGCTCGCTGGAGATCCCACCGTGAGCCGCTATCGGCCCGGCCGAATTGCTGCGAACCGCCGGGGTGCTGTGGCAGGATGACCGGGAAACGTGATGATGCTGTGACATACGTGACGAACGGGACTGAAGTGATCACCGAGCCGGTCAAGAACTCTGCTGCACCCACGCGCCGCACGGAGGCCCGCCATGCGGGGCCGAGAGGCCGCGGCGGTACCAGAGGGCTCGTGGGCCTGCTGGCCGCCGCGCTCGTGCTGACGCTCTCGCTCGTCGTGGCCCCGGCGCCGGCGGGGCTCGACACCAGCACCGAGGCCGTCGCGGCCTCCAGCTTCGACGCCGGCAACATCATCTCCGACGAGATCTTCTTCGCGGGCACGGCGATGACCACGGCGCAGGTGAAGGCGTTCCTCAAGAAGCAGGTGCCGACCTGCACCTCGACGACCGCGACGCTGCCCTGCCTCAAGAGCTACAAGCAGGACACACCCACGATCGCGAAGGACGCCTTCTGCAAGAAGTACAGCGGTTCGAAGAACCAGACGGCGGCCTCGATCATCGCACGCGTGGCCAAGGCGTGCGACGTGAGCCCCAAGGTGCTGCTCGTGCTGCTGCAGAAGGAGCAGTCGCTCGTCACCAGCACCGCGCCCACCGAGTACAAGTACCTGCACGCCACGGGCTTCGCCTGCCCTGACACCGCGCCGTGCGACCCGGCCTACGCGGGGTTCTTCTACCAGGTCTACTACGCGGCGCGGCAGTACCAGCGCTACGCGAACGACCCGACGTACTCCTGGCGCACCCTCGGCGTGAACACGCTGCAGTACCACCCGGACAAGGCGCGGTGCGGGACCGTCGACGTCAACATCAAGAACAAGGCCACCCTCGGCCTGTACTTCTACACCCCCTACGTCCCCAACGCGGCGGCTCTCGCCGCGGGCTACGGGCAGCTGGCCACGGGCGCGGGCGCTGACTGCGCCTCCTACGGCAACCGCAACTTCTGGGCGTTGTTCAACGACTGGTTCGGCTCCACCCAGATCCCCGTGACCGGGGCGATCCAGACCTACTGGCTCGCGCAGGGCGGCGCCTCCTCGAAGCAGGGCGCGCCGACGTCGCGTGCCGCGTGCTCGGTCAACTACTGCGTACAGACCTTCAAGGGCGGTACCGTCGCGAGCACCAAGAACCACGGCACCTTCGTGGTCTCGGGCACCGTCTCGTTCACGGCGTGGAAGAAGGCCGGGGCGCAGAAGAGCGCGCTGGGCTACCCGTACTCCAAGCAGACGTACAGCGCCGCGAGCAAGACCTACATCCAGCGCTTCACCGGCGGGTACACCGTCACCAAGGGTGCCAAGACTTACCTGGTCACCGGGTCCGCCGCGAAGGTGTGGCGCTCCTCGGGCGGCCGCACCGGTTCCCTGGGGCTGCCCAAGAAGAACGTCTCGTGCACCAAGACCGGCAAGTGCGTGCAGAAGTTCGCCAAGGGGCGCATCACCGTCCACCCGAAGTACGGCACCCGCAAGGTGACCGGCGGGATCGCGACCTTCTGGATCAAGAAGAAGGCCCAGAAGGGCGCCATCGGCTGGCCGGTCGCCGGCGCGAGCTGCAAGAAGTCGGGCAGCACCTGCGTCCAGAAGTTCACCGGCGGCTGGGTCGTGGTGCGCAAGGGCGCCAAGACCTATCGGGTGACGGGGACCATCGCGACGACCTGGCGCAAGCACGTCAAGAAGCTGGGCTACCCGACGTCGGCGCGCAAGAAGAAGAAGGTCAAGGGCGTCACGGTCTACACCCAGAAGTTCACGAAGGGCAAGATCACCAAGCGCGGGTCCAAGAAGGCGAAGGTCACCTACCGCTGACCCGCACCTGGACGGTACCGCGCCCCGACGAGCCTGGCTCCTCGGGGCGCGGTACCGTCCAGGCATGCGTACGACTCGCCCGTCTCGCCCTGATCGGTCCGTGCGCGGCAGGTCCGCGCCACGCACGGCGTCGTCGTTGCTCGTCATGGTCGCCGCGCTGGCAGGCTGCGGGACACCCTCGGCCGGTCCGGCGGACGCGGTGACGGCGTTCCGTGCCGCGCTCGGCGGCGGCGACGGGGCTGCGGCCTGCGACCTCCTGGTCCCGACCGTGGTCGATGAGCTCGAGGCGGACGCCGCGCTGCCCTGCGCGCAGGCCGTGCTCGGCCTGGACCTGCCGAGCGCGGGCGACGCCATCCCCACCGTGCGCGTCGCCGGTCGCCAGGCCCTGGCCCACGCGGCGGACGACGTGCTCTTCCTGACCGAGGACGGCACCACGTGGAAGATCACGGCCGCGGGTTGCGTGCCGCGCGCCGACCGCCCCTACGACTGCACGATCGGCGGTTCCTGACGTGCGGGCGCTGTTCGTGGTGTGCCTCCTGGGCATCGCGTGCGGCCTCGCCCTGAGCATCGTGCTCGGGGTGGTCCAGCGATGAGCGCGTCAGCGGCCCGCCGGCTGCGGGACAACGGTCTCGGTCTCGCCTTCGGCGCCCTCTTCGTCGTCACGCTCGCGGCGGAGTCGGTCGTCGGTCTCGCGGACTTCAACGGCGAGCAGCGGGCCGCGGGGCTGCACGCGATCGGGTACGCGGACTACGTGCTCAGCTCCGCCTTCGCCGTGGACGTCATGGAGAACTGGCAGTCCGAGTTCCTGCAGTTCCTGCTCTACATCGTCGCCACCGTGTGGCTCGTGCAGCGCGGGTCGCCGGAGTCCAAGGACGCGGAGGACGTGGGGACCGAGTCCGACGAGAAGCAGCTCGTCGGACCGTACGCCCGTCCGGACTCCCCCGCCTGGGCACGGGCGGGCGGCTGGCGGCTGAGCGTGTACAGCCGCTCCTTGGGGCTGGTGATGGGATCGATCTTCCTGCTGAGCTGGTTCGCACAGTCGCTCACGGGTGCCGTCGCCTACAGCGAGGAGCAGATGCGGTCGCTGCAGGACCCGGTCTCGTGGGGCGAGTACGTCAGGCTCCCCGACTTCTGGGACCGCACCCTGCAGAACTGGCAGTCCGAGCTGCTCGCCGTCGCGAGCATGGTCGTGCTGTCCATCTACCTGCGCCAACGAGGGTCGCCGGAGTCCAAGCCCGTCGGCACCCCGCACGGGTCGACGAGCGTCAGCGGCTGACCGTCCGGGCGAGCCCGCCGCGCGGGCCGCCGGTCGTTGGGCAAGGACGGTCAGGTGGCGAAGGGGTCCGGTGTGCTCACGGCGACGGTGCTGAGGTACTCGTCGATCCCCTCGACGGCTCCCTCGCGGCCCAGCCCGGAGTGCTTGATGCCACCGAACGGCGCGGCCGCGTTGGAGACGATCCCGGTGTTGATCGCGACCATGCCGGACTCGAGAGTCTCCGCCAGGCGTTGTCCGCGAGCCAGGTCCTGGGTGTAGGCGTAGGAGATGAGGCCGAACGGCGTGGCGTTCGCCGCGGCGACCGCCTCCTGCTCCGTCGAGAACGTCGTGATCGGCGCGACCGGCCCGAAGATCTCCTCGCTGAGGAGCCGTGCGGCGGGCGGCACGTCGGTGAGCACGGTCGGCGCGTAGAAGCCTCCGGGGCCTTCCAGGCGCTGACCCCCGGTCAGCACGGTGGCGCCACGTGCGACGGCGTCGTCGACGAGGTCGGCCACCTTCTCGACGGCGGCGGCATCGACGAGCGGTCCCAGCTCGACCCCCTCCGCGCGACCGTCCCCGACCCGCAGGGCACCGAAGCGCTCGGTGAGCCGCTGCGCGAACGCGGGGGCGAGCGAGGTGTGGACCAGGAAGCGGTTCGCGGAGGTGCAGGCCTCCCCGCCGTTGCGGAGCTTGGCCACGACCGCCCCGTCGACGGCGGCGTCGAGGTCGGCGTCCTCGAGCACGAGGAAGGGCGCGTTGCCGCCGAGCTCCATCGAGGTGCGCAGCACGTACGGTGCGGCCTGGGCCAGCAGCGTGGCACCGACCTCGGTGGAGCCCGTGAACGAGAGCTTGCGCAGGCGCGGGTCGTCGAACAACGGTGCGGTGGCAGGCCCCGACCGGCTGGTGGGCAGCAGGTTGACGACGCCGTCGGGCACGCCCGCCTCGACGAGCAGCTGGACCAGCAGGTGCGAGGTGAGCGGGGTGAGCGAGGCAGGCTTGAGGATGACGGTGCACCCCGCGGCCAGAGCGGGCGCGATCTTGCGGGTGCCCATCGCCAGCGGGAAGTTCCAGGGCGTGACGAGCAGGCACGGCCCGACGGGGCGGCGGTGCGTGACCACGCGGTTGGTCCCCTCGGGCACCACGAGGCTGCGCCCCGCGACGCGTGGCGCCTCCTCGCTGAACCAGCGCAGGAACTCCGCGCCGTAGGTGACCTCGGCGCGAGACTCGGCCAACGGCTTGCCCATCTCGGCGGTCATCACGAGGGCGAGGTCGTCGGCACGCGAGACCACGAGCTCGTACGCCCGGCGCAGGATCTCGGCCCGCTCCCGGGTGGGCGTGCGGGCCCACGAGGGCGCGGCCTCAACGGCCGCGTCGAGCGCGAGCCCGGCGTCGCGGGGCCCAGCGTCGGCGACCTCGGCGAGCGGCTCGCCCGTGGCCGGGTTCGAGACGGTGAACCGGGCACCGCCGTGGGCCCCCTGCCAGCGGCCGCCCAGGTGCAGACGGGTGTCCACACGGGCGACGGTCGCCTCCTCCGTCGCAGTCCAGGGAACGCGTGCCACGGTCATCGCGAGCCTTCTCTCCTCGGTAGTGTGTGCTGTGCGGGTGCGTGCTGCCACGCCCTGCTCGCCGTCCTGTCCAGTCCACCACGACCTGCCACGCGCTGCCACGAGCCGGTGCGACGAGGGAGTCACGATGATGTCCGTCCGTTCGCGGTGGGCGCGGCTGCGTGCCGCGGAGGGGTCCGCCGGGGCGCTGCTGCTGATCGCCACCGTCGTGGCGATCGCGTGGGCGAGCTCGCCGTGGGCGCACGCCTACGAGGCGTTGCGCACGACGACGGTCGGCCCTTCCTCCCTGGGGCTCCACCTCTCGCTCGGTGCCTGGGCCTCTGACGGGCTGCTCGCGATCTTCTTCCTCGTCGTCGGGCTCGAGCTCAAGCACGAGCTGGTCCGCGGAGCGCTGCGCGACCCGCGGCGTGCCGTCGTCCCGGCCGTCGCCGCGGTGGGCGGCATGCTCGCCCCGGCGCTCGTCTACGTCGTGGTGAACCTTGCTCACCACGGTGGCGACCTGACGGGGTGGGCCGTGCCCACGGCGACGGACATCGCCTTCGCCGTCTCGGTGCTCGCGGTCGCGGGCCGACGGCTGCCCCGTGCCGCCCGGACCTTCCTGCTCACGCTCGCCGTGGTGGACGACCTGCTGGCGATCGTCGTCATCGCCGTCGTCTACACGGACGGCATCCGGCCGTGGCCCCTGCTCGGTGCGCTCGGCGTCGTCGGCCTGTTCGCGGTGGTGGTGCGGCGCCGACGGGCGTGGTTCGTCCTGGTTCCGCTCGGTCTGGTGGCGTGGGCGCTCGTGCACGCCTCGGGGGTGCACGCCACGATCGCGGGCGTCCTGCTCGGTCTGGTCGTCCCGGCGAGCCGAGGCGTGGGAGGGCGCGGGTGGGACGCCCAGGAGATCGCGCACCGGTGGGGGCCGGTGTCGAACAGCGTCGCGGTCCCCCTGTTCGCGCTGCTCGCCGCGGGGGTCGCGGTGGACGCGGGCGCGCTGCGCGGTGCGGTCGGCGACCCGGTCGCGGTGGGCGTCGCCCTCGGCCTCGTCGTCGGCAAGCCGGCGGGCATCCTCGGCGCGGCCTGGCTCGTCACCAGGACCACGTCCGCCCGGTTCGACCCGTCTCTGCGGTGGGGGGACCTCGCCGCGGTCGGTGCGCTCGGCGGCATCGGCTTCACCGTGGCGCTGCTGGTCGGCGAGCTCGCCTTCGGCGCGGGCAGCGCGCACGACGACCACGTGAGGCTCGCGGTCCTGGGGGCCTCGGTCGTCGCCGCGCTCCTCGGTGCGGCGCTCGCGGCCCGTGCGGGCGGCTCGCGCGCGCGACCGCGCGCGTAGCAGCCGCTCCCTGATGATTTCAAGGTCACGAAACGATAACGATCGCCAGTCGGCTCTCAGCGTTGCGCTTGCAGGCGTCGTCGGTAAAGACACGGTCTAGGAACGGTGCGATATCGCGTCGTGTCGGTCGAGCGTCGGTCTTGCGACGGGCAAGATGCTGTGAGACCAGATCCCCCTGCTCGCCCTTGGGCGGTGAGCCGCGCGGGTACGGACGAGACGACGAGAGGCGGCGAGCGCACCCGGATGAGGTGGCGGACCAGGACGATCGAGCACGAGCGGCACCGACCCCGCAGGCCGGGGTCCGGCGCGGCGGCGGCCAGCACGGCGCGGCCCCCGGTGACCACGGGTGCCGCCGCCGACGGTGCACCGCCTGCGGTGACCGTGGAGGGCGTCTACAAGGTCTTCGGCCGCCGGCATGCGGAGGCGGTGCGTCGCCTACGTCAGGGTGCGACGCGCGACGACGTCAAGGCGCTCGGCACGGCAGCCGTCGTCGACGCCTCCTTCGAGGTCCGCCGCGGCGAGATCTTCGTCGTCATGGGCCTGTCCGGATCCGGCAAGTCGACGCTCATCCGCATGCTCAACGGGCTCTGGACGCCGACCTCGGGTCGCGTGCTGCTCGGTGGCGAGGAGCTGTCCGCCGTGGACGCCAAGCAGCTGCGACAGCTGCGTCGCACCCGCGTGAGCATGGTGTTCCAGCACTTCGCCCTGCTCCCCCACCGCAGCGTGCTCGACAACGCCGCCTACCCGCTGGAGATCCAAGGGGTCGACAAGACCGAGCGTCGCGCCCGCGCGACCGAGGCCCTCGCGCTCGTCGGTCTCGAGGGCTGGGAGAGCTCGTTCCCGTCCCAGCTGTCCGGCGGCATGCGACAGCGGGTGGGGCTCGCACGGGCGCTGGCCGCGGACACCGACGTGCTGCTCATGGACGAGGCGTTCAGCGCGCTCGACCCGCTGATCCGGCGCGAGATGCAGGAGCAGCTGCTCGACCTGCAGCAGAGCCTCGGCAAGACGATCGTCTTCATCACCCACGACCTCAACGAGGCGATGCACCTCGGCGACCGGATCGCCGTGATGCGTGCGGGCGAGATCGTGCAGATCGGGACCGCGGAGGAGATCCTCTCGGAGCCCGCCGACGACTACGTCGCCCGCTTCGTCGCGGACGTCGACCGGACCCGGGTGCTCACCGCCTCGTCCGTCATGGAGCGACCGACCGCCGTCGTGCCGATGGCGGGCGGCCCTCGGCTGGCGAGCCGGACCATGCGCGAGGCGCAGGTCTCGGCGGCCTTCGTCGTCGACCGCACCCGTGCACTCGTGGGCATCGTCCGGGACGCGGACGTCGTCGCGGCGATCGAGCAGGGCAAGGACACCCTCGAGGGGATCGTCGAGGACGGCGTCGCCCCGGTGAGCACGGACACCCCGCTCGCCGAGGTCTTCGCCCCCGCCGCGGAGTCCCCCGTGCCGGTACCGGTCGTCGACGAGCGCGGTCGGCTCGTGGGCGTGGTGCCGCGCGTCACGCTGCTCGAGGCGATGATCCCGGTCGAGGCTGCCGACCCGGCGACCAAGGAGGTGCCCGCATGAGCGACACCTTCGTCCCGCGGCTGCCCCTCGGTGACTGGGTCGAGAGCTTCGTCGACTGGGTCACGGGCGCCTGGCGCCCGTTCTTCTCCGTGGTCAAGGACGTCCTCGTCGGCGTCTACGACGGGCTCGACTGGGTGCTGTCGACGCCGCCGTTCTGGGTGGTCGCGCTCGTGCTCGCCGTCGTCGCGCTGCTCGCCAAGGGCTGGCGCCTCGCGGTGGGCACCGTCGTGGGGCTCGTGGTCGTCGCAGGCCTCGGGCAGTGGGACAACGCGATGGACACCCTCGCCCTCGTCGTCGTCGCCTCGGTCATCGCGCTCGTCGTCGCCGTCCCGCTCGGCATCTGGGCGGCCCGGGACGACCGGGTCTCGGCGATCGTCCGGCCGGTGCTCGACCTCATGCAGACGATGCCAGCGTTCGTCTACCTCATCCCGACCGTGGTGATCTTCCTGACGGGCGCGGTGCCCGGGATCGTGGCGACCGTGATCTTCGCGCTCGCCCCCGGTGTCCGGTTCACCGAGCTCGGCATCCGCCAGGTGGACGCGGAGGTCGTCGAGGCCGGGCACGCCTTCGGGGCGACCCCTGGCCGCATCCTGCGCCAGATCCAGCTGCCGCTCGCGCTGCCGACCATCATGGCCGGCGTCAACCAGGTCATCATGCTCGCGCTGTCGATGGTCGTCATCGCGGGCATGGTCGGCGCCGACGGGCTGGGCAAGGACGTCGTCGCGGCGCTGCAGCGCGTCAACGTCGCGCTCGGCTTCGAGGCCGGGCTCGCCGTCGTCATCCTCGCCATCTACCTCGACCGCGTGACCTCGGCCCTCTCGGGCCGGGCCAAGGTCGCCAAGGCCCGGGCGCGCGCTTGAGCCGCACCGACGCACCGGGACCAGGTCCCGGGACGAGATCGTCACGCGCCCGGCGTCGTGACGATGCCATCCCCCACCCCGGTGGCACGTCCGTCGTGACCACCAGGAAGGACAGCATGACTCGCACAGCATCACGTCTCACCGCTCCCCGGCGGATCGTCGCGGGGCTCGCCGCCGCGGCGCTCGGCCTCGGTCTCGCGGCCTGCTCCGCGGACGACGGGCCCGCCGCCAGCACGGGTGCCACCACGGGCTCCGGCGACGCGACGACGGTCTCCATCGGCATCCCCTCCGGGTGGGACGAGGGCATCGCCGTCTCCTACCTGTGGCAGTCGATCCTGGAGTCCGAGGGCTACCAGGTCACGACCAGCACGGCGGACATCGGGGTGGTCTTCACCGGGCTCGCCGGCAACGACTTCGACCTCACCTTCGACACCTGGTTGCCGCAGACGCACGCCTCCTACCTCGAGAAGTTCGGCGACCAGATCGCTGACCTGGGGACCTGGTACGACGACGCCAAGCTGACGATCGCCGTCAACGAGGACTCCCCGGCGCAGACCATCGCCGACCTCAAGACCATGGGTGCGGAGTACGGCGACCGGCTCGTGGGGATCGAGGCCGGTGCCGGGCTCACCCAGGCCGTGCAGGACAAGGTCGTCCCGACCTACGGGCTCGAGGACCTCGACTACGTGATCTCCTCGACCCCGGCCATGCTCGCCGAGCTCAAGAGCGCCTCGGCCTCCGGCGCGAACATCGCCGTCACGCTGTGGCGTCCGCACTGGGCGTACGACGAGTACCCCGTGCGCGACCTCGAGGACCCCGAGGGCACGCTCGGCACGGCGGAGGAGATCCACGCCTACGGCACCTCCGACTTCGCGAGCCGGTACCCGACCCTGGCCAGGCTCGTCGGGGCGTTCACGCTCGACGACGACCAGCTGTTCTCGCTGGAGAACCTGATGTTCAACGACGACTCGTACTCGGACGAGAAGTCGGCTGTGGCCGCGTGGCTCGAGGCGAACCCCGACTTCGTCACCGACCTCAAGGCGACCGCGGGCGTCTGATCCGGTCTCGGTGGTGCTGCATGGATAGGTTAGGCTTGCCTAAGAAACTGTCCATGCGCCCTGGAGGAACCGATGGCACGCACGAACATGGCCGCGGCCCGGCTGAAGCCCGAGACGTCCCAGCTGATCACGCTGCGTGTGCTGCGACGGGAGCGGGTCTCCCCCGGCTTCGTCAGGGTCACCCTCGGCGGCGGTGACATCGCCGGCTTCGTCCCCATGGGGTTCGACCAGTGGTTCCGGCTGTTCATCCCGGTTCGGGAGGCGGGTGAGCTCACCCGCCTCCCGAACCGGCTGACCACGGCGTCGTACCTGCGGTACCTCGCTATCGCGAAGACCCAGCGGCCCGTGCTGCGCAACTACACGGTGCGCTCCTACCGTCCGGACGGCCCGCAGGGCCCTGAGCTCGACGTCGACCTCGTGATCCACGGCTCGGTCGTCGACGGGACCGCTGGCCCCGCC
>Ga0182735_1001094_pt1 | contig 18891 bp, 10 predicted proteins | sample eDN5th30CKraftMG_FD_128524 | JGI IMG/M metagenome (GOLD analysis project Ga0182735, IMG submission 128524) | Enriched Miracle-Growth compost microbial communities from Emeryville, California, USA - eDNA 5th pass 30_C Kraft MG (version 2) (version 2) ...
GATACCGTATGGAGACCGACTGGCGGAACTTCCGCTACTCGTACGTGCCCCCGCGACGGCCCGACCAACTGCGCGAGTTGGCTAATCACCCGCTGTTCAGCATCGTGGTGCCGGCATACAACACGCCGGAGCTCCTGCTGCAACGCCTCCTGGCTTCCGTTCGGGCGCAATGGTACGGGCGCTACGAACTGATCATCGTCGACGACAACAGCCCGCAGGAGGCTGCGCGCGCTGCGTTGCGTCTTGCCGCTGGCGATCGCGTCAAGGTCATCGCGCTCGACCAGAACCTTGGCATCTCGGGCGCCACGAACGCCGGGATTCGGCAGGCGTCTGGCGATTACATCGTATTCCTCGATCATGACGACGAGTTGACACCGGATTGCCTGTGGGAGCTCGCTAAGGCCGTCGACGCGACGAATGCCGACTTCATCTACAGCGATGAAGACAAGATTCTGCCTTCCGGCGAGTTTTCTCTCCCGTTTCACAAGCCGGACTGGTCGCCCGATACGATCATGAGCACGATGTTCACGTGCCATGTCTCCGCAGTGCGGCGCTCGCTCGTCGAGGAACTCGGTGGGCTGCGCAGCGAGTATGACGGGGCCCAGGACTGGGATCTCGTACTGCGGATTGCCGAGAAGACTTCGCGCATCGTGCATATCCCGAAAGTTCTGTACCACTGGCGCGTGATACCGGGCTCGGTCGCTGCTGACCTTGCCGAGAAGCCTTACGCCGTCGATGCCAGCGTGCGCGCGCGCGAAGCGGCGCTTGTACGGCGAGGCCACGCGGGTGTGCTCGAACCGCTGTCCGATTTGCCGGGGCACGCGCGAGTCAAATATGCACTGTCGGGTGCGCCGCTGATATCGATCATCATCCCGAGCCGTGACAATGGCGAAGTGCTGGCGCAGTGCATCGCGTCGATCATGAAACTCACTGCGTATCGCCACTTCGAAATCGTCGTGATGGACAACGGTTCCCGTCAGCCGCAGACGCTCGATCATCTTCGCGCGCTTGCCGAGATCAATCAGGTGATGGTGGTGCCGCATGATTTTCCGTTCAATTATTCGGAAATTAATAACGTCGGCGCGCGTCATGCTCGCGGCGAGATTCTTGTGTTTCTGAACGACGATACGGAAGTGATTTCACCCGACTGGCTTGAGCGTATGGCTGGCTACGCGCAACTGAAGCACGTCGGCGCCGTCGGAGCAAAGCTGCTGTATCCCAAATCGCGCCTCATGCAACACTGCGGCATTGTCAATCTGGCGGCAGGGCCGGGTCACGCTTTCCTCGCAGCGGATGCCTATACGCCCGTGGCCTTCGCGCGCAACATTCTGGAGTACAACTGGCTCGCTGTAACCGGCGCGTGCCTGATGATCGAGCGCTCGAAATTCGAAGCCGTTGGACGTTTCGACGAAACGTTTCCGATTGCCTACAACGATGTCGATCTCTGCTTCGGTCTGACCGAAGCGGGATACTACAACGTACTTTGCCCGTCGGTTGAACTGATCCATCACGAATCACTGACTCGGGGCGACGACAGCCTCGATCCGCGGAAGCTCGAACGTCTGGTTCGCGAGAGGGTGCGCCTCTATGAAAAGCATCCGCGGTTCTTCATGCGTGATCCGTTCCACAACCCGAATCTGTCGCCGAACGACGTACATTTTCGAATTCCTGCGGGCTGAACGCTCTAGCGGTCCCGTTCGCGCCGATGACGGCGAGTCGGGCCGCTACCGAATTCAGACAACTTATGCAACTCGATCTCCTAGTCCAACTTCGAAGAGCGGCCGAAGCCGTCGATGTCGTGTCGTTCGACGTATTCGATACCCTGTTTGTACGACCTCTTTGCGACCCAGAGGACCTTTTCGACATCATCGGCGAACGAACCGGAATCGCGTCGTTTCGCGAGCGGCGCCGGCTTGCTCAGACGAAGGCGTTTCAGGTCATGCATGCCGAGCGCAAGAAGGAGATCACGCTCGATGGCATCTATGCCTGCTTTGATGATCTGCCCTTGCCCGCCGAAGAGATCGCCGGCCTCGAATTGGCGCTCGAACTGGAACTGACCAGACCCAATCCCGAGTTGCGCACATTCTTCGACGAAATCGTCGGCACCAAGCGCGTCGTAATTACCTCGGACATGTACTTGCCCCGACACTTCTTCGAAACGCTGTTGAAGAAGTACGGCCTGGCGGAAGTCCCACTATTCATTTCATCGCACCGCAATGCGACCAAGCGGGACTGCGGCGAACTTTTCGACATCGTCGCTGCGGAATGCGACGTGACGGCCGCGCGGATTCTGCATGTCGGGGACAACGAACTGTCCGATATTCGGCGTGCGCGGGAGCGAGGTTTCGCGGCTTTTCACTACGTCGATTCTCGTCGCGCTGCGTTGCCGGCTGTCAGTACACCTGCGGCCTCCGTTGCATTTGCCATCGGCCGAGCAATCCCCGAACTACCTGGCCCGGACCCGTTCGAGACGCTGGGTTTCCAGGTTGGTGGACCTGCCGCGCTTGCTTTCCTCCATTGGATCAAACGTGTCGCCGTGCGCGACGAGATCGATCTGGTCTTGTTCATGTCGCGCGACGGCTATGTGCTAGAGCGGATGGAAAAGCGCGGCGACGCCGGTGTGTTTCCCCGCTGTGAGTATTTCAAGAGCTCTCGTATCGCGCTCACGCTTGCGGCGACGGACGAGTCCAATTTCGAGAAGATGGTGCCGTTCCTGCTGTCGGGGGCCGAAGAACTTTCACCTTTCGAATTGCTGGAGCGAATCGGCGTTACGCCGTGGGCGGACAACGTGATGAGCGACATCGGGCTCGGACCGGAAGTGCGTCTCGGACCCGCGACGGTCGAGCGGCTTAAGACTTTCCTCTGGGCGAGCCGTTGGGAGATCCTCAAGACGTGCCGGGCCGTGCGCGCAGGGCTCTTCAACTATCTGCACGATCTCGGCGTGAAGCCCGGCATGCGTGTCGCGTTGGTGGACGTGGGGTGGAATGGCACGTCCCAGGAAGCGCTCGAAACGGCACTGCGGGGCATGCTCGATATCGACTTGTACGGTTACTACCTGTGCCTGACGGATCAACCCGAATGCCTTCGGCGTAAAGCGCTATATCGTATGGATTCGATGCTGTCGCCTGAGACGTGCGGGGCGCGCGTGGCGCGCAAGGTGTACGCGAACCGGGTGGCGGTCGAGTTGTTCTTTTCGGCGCCCCATCATGCGGTGATTGGCTACGATTTCGATGCGAACGGCTCGCTGCGCGTAATCGAAGATCAGGGGCGTGGCTCGACGCACCAACTGTCGGGCATCTCCGCGTCGATTCTGCGCGGCATCGAGCGATTCGGCGCTCATGCGGGCGAGTTGTTGCGACGCATCGAAGTCGATCCCGTCCCAGAGGAGCTTATTAAGCCGTTGCTTGCATTCCTCGATGACATGCCGCCTGACACGCGGCGTCTTCTCGCCTCGGTAACAAACTTCGATGCATGGGCCAGCAGCCGCAATCGTGATGTGAGCTTTGCAGAGTATCTGGACTAGCGCGCCCGCGCGCATCCGCTGGAATTCGAGAATGGCGGTGCTGGAGCGCCGTGTAAAATTTCGGCGTAAATGCGCGGGACCTGAAGCAGAATGAGGGCGGACGCGAAACTGCGGTCCGGATTCGGTCATCAAGGGGCGAAGATTGAACCCAAACTTGCGTGAAGCATTCGATGCGAAGTTTTACCTGGAGACCTACGCGGACGTCGCTGCGAGCGGAATGGATCCCTGGGAGCATTACGTGCAATATGGGCGCGCCGAAGGCCGCGTTGCGAGCGCGGGAGAGCTTAGCGCCAAGGAAGCGGAGTCCTTCGATGCCGATTTCTACCTCGCTTCGAATCCGGACGTCGCGGCGGCCGCAGTCGACCCCTACGAACACTATGTGCTTTTCGGCAAAGCGGAGGGCCGCAAGGGGACGCGCGAGCAGCCTGTCACCGAGGGAAGCGAAAACCCCGAAAAGCAGCGTGCGGCGCTGAGCGGGGTGGCCGATTTCGATCCGGATTTTTATCTCGAGGCTGCTCCGGACGTCGCGGCAAGCGGCATGTCCGCGCTGGATCACTACCTGCTCTATGGTCGCGCAGAAGGGCGTGCTTCGCATCCTTTGGACGTGGCGAGCCAGTGGCGCGGCGACCGTTTCGGTTCGGCACGTCCGAAGGTGATTGTGGTCTCTCATGATGCGTCGCGCACAGGGGCTCCGGTGGTCGCGCTGAACATCTGTCAGCAGTTGTCCGCGCGGGCCGACGTCATCGCAATCTTGCTCGCGGACGGCCCGCTCACTGAAAAATTCAGGCAGGTGTGCTGTGAAACGCTTTTGCTGACTGAGCCGGAAATGCGGCATGCCGTCGTGCTGGCGCGCCTCGTCCGGGATATCCGCGCGCGCGTGACAGTGGATCACGCCATAGTCAACAGCACCGAATCGCGCATGATGGTGAAGCCGCTGGCGGATCACGGAATGCGCGTGCTTTTCCTCGTGCACGAGTACGCGAGCTATATGCATTCGCGCACGAGCACGGACGAAGCCATCAATCATGCCTCGGTCGTCGTCATGTCTTCGCAGCCGGTGCTGGAGGACGCCATCAATGATGAAACGAGAAAGGCGCTCGAAAGGGCAGTTCTCCTGCGTCAGGGTAAGTCGGTCATCCCGCAAGGCGGAGCCGAATCGTCCGAATTGGCGAGTCGTGTGCGCGGCGGCATCGATGAACGCAAAGGGGCGCCGGACACAGTCGATCATGTCAAGACTTTGCTGAACTCGATCATGCCGAGGCCCCGGCTCGTGCTCGGCGCCGGCACGGTCCAGTTTCGCAAAGGTGTCGATCTGTTTTTCGCGGCAGGTGCGGCACTGAGGCGTCATGCGCCGGACGACAACACACTGTTCGTGTGGGTTGGGCACGACAGCGAAAGCGATCTTTCGTATACGGCTTGTCTGAGCATGCAAATGCGCGCGCTCGAACGAGCCGGAGGGCATGCGCATCTGTTTGGGCCCACCTCGCGTCTCGAGGAGCTTTATGAGTTGACCGACGTATTCTTTTTGTCATCCAGAATGGATCCGCTGCCCAACGTCGCGATCGACGCCATGACGGTCGGATTGCCCGTTCTGTGTTTCGAAGGCGCCGGCGGAATCGCAGAAGTTCTGGCCGATTCGACTCACGCCGATGCCAGTATCGCGCCATTCTCCGATGTCGCGGAAGTGGCGCGGCGCCTCGATGCGCTCGCTCGCGAGCCAGAGCTGCGAAAAAATATCAGCGTGGAGAACCGTCGCATCGCGCGGAATGCTTTTGATATGAACGCTTATGTCGAGCGTCTCGTCTCCCTTCTTTGGGCAGAGACGCTGACTACGATACAAAGCGCCCGGGTGACGATTCAGTCGACAGATGAATCGCCGTCTCGGTCCAGTGGAGAACAAAGTTGGTTAAAGTAGAAGGTAGCTGGGGTAACCCGGCGCCAAATGTGCTCGTCATGGGGGGGAACGGGTTCCTCGGACGCCACCTGGTCCGGGCGCTGCATGCACGCGGTGCCAACGTGCGCGTATTCGACCGCGGGCACGGCAGCGCGCAACTGTGCGAGGGCGTGGCCTCCTATCAAGGCGATCTTGCAACGGGCGCTGGCCTGGAGCGTGCGCTCGCTGGCGTGGATGTCGTCTACCACCTGATCAGCACGACTATTCCCAGCACCTCGAATGCGAACCCGGCTTACGATGTCGAAAGCAATCTGCTGGGTACCTTGCGGCTTTTGGACACGATGAGGGCGGCCGGCGTGGACAAAATCGTGTTCACGTCGTCGGGGGGCACTGTCTATGGTAATCCGGGCGCCGTGCCGGTTCGCGAGGATGCGCCTTTGGAGCCGATTTCCTCGTATGGCATCGTAAAGGTCGCGATAGAACAATATCTGCGGCTCAACTGCGCCCTGCAACAGTTGAACGCCACTGTTCTGCGTCTTGCCAACCCCTACGGCCCGGGCGAGACGCGTATCGGGGTGCATGGAGTGATTCCGACCTTCTTCGCGAAGACCGTTGCTAACGATCCGATCGAGATCTGGGGCGATGGCTCCGTGATACGCGATTACATCCATGTGGACGACGCGGTGGCCGCGCTCGTTCAGGCGGCCGATTGGACGGGTTTCAATCTCTACAATGTGGGCAGCGGCGTGGGGCACAGCCTGATCGATATCCTGGAAGTAGTCAGGAAAGTTTCCGGCATCGTCCCGAACGTCGTTTTCCATCCGTCCCGCTCGTTCGATGTGAAGGCAATCTATCTCGACATCGAACGGATTACGTCGGAAACCAACTGGCGACCCACGGTCGACCTGGAGCAGGGTTGCCGCATGTTCTGGGATGCCGTAAAGCGCTGACAGACAGCGCCCTGAATTACTTCCAATGCTCTAATGCAAAGAAACTCTATCGATCCGTTCAGCCTGCTTCGATCGTTGGCTAGAAACGGGAATCTCATCCGTCAGATGATCGTGCGCGAGATCGCGTCGCGCTATCGCGGCTCGGCTCTCGGCTTGGTCTGGTCGCTTTTCATTCCGGTGCTGATGCTTGCCATCTACACCTTTGTATTCAGCTATGTTTTCAAGGCACGCTGGCGAGTCGGCGTTGACTCGAAGACCGAATTCGCACTCGTATTGTTCGCCGGGCTGATGTTCTTCAACATGTTCGCGGACTGTGTAAACCGGGCTCCGCTGCAGATCATTTCCAATTCGAATCTGGTCAAAAAGGTGGTGTTTCCGCTCGAGATACTGCCGGTGGTGACGGTGGCAGCCTCGATGTTCCAGTTGCTGGTCAGCCTCGCAGTATGGCTGGTCTTCTACGTTGCGGTGTTCGGCGCGCCGCCACTCACGGCGCTCTGGCTTCCCGCGGTCGCACTGCCGCTCGTCCTGTTCACGCTCGGTCTGACATGGTTTCTCGCAGCGCTCGGCGTGTACCTGCGCGATGTCGCGCAGATCACCGGCGTTCTCACAACCACGCTTATGTTTCTTACGCCTATTTTTTTCCCGGCTTCGGCCGTGCCGGCACAGTTTCAGGTTCTATTCATGATCAACCCGCTGGCAGTGGTCGTCGAGCAGGCCCGCGATGTAATGATCTGGGGTAAGGCGCCGGATCCGATTATCTACGGCTGTCTGCTGGCGAGCAGCCTGCTGATCGCATGGCTCGGTTATGCATGGTTCCAGAGAACCCGAGGAGGATTCAGTGACGTTCTCTGATTCATCGATCGTAGTGGAGGGCGTCAGCAAGTGCTTCCAGATCTTCGACAAGCCGGGCGATCGCCTGCGGCAGATGTTTCATCGCAAGCGCAAGTTCTTCCGCGAATTCTGGGCGCTGCGCGATATCTCGTTTCGCATCGCGCCGGGCGAGACAGTGGGCATCGTCGGACGCAACGGTTCCGGCAAATCGACGTTGCTCCAGATGATTTGCGGCACGCTTGCTACGACTAGCGGCAATATTCAGGTAAAGGGACGCGTCGGCGCCTTGCTCGAACTCGGCTCGGGATTCAATCCGGAATTCACGGGGCGCGAGAACGTGTACATGAGCGCGGCGATTCTCGGGCTGTCCCGCGAGGAGACGGCTCATCGCTTCGACGATATCGTCGCGTTCGCAGATCTTGCTGACTTCATCGATCAGCCGGTCAAGACCTATTCAAGCGGGATGGCCGTGCGGCTCGCGTTCGCGGTTCAATCCCAGATCGACCCGGATATCCTGATCGTCGACGAGGCGCTGGCGGTCGGGGACGCACGGTTTCAGGCAAAGTGTTTCGACCGGTTGAAGCGCCTGAAAGAGAGTGGCACAAGTATTCTTCTCGTTACACATTCGAGCGATCAGATCGTCAATCACTGCACGCGGGCCATCTTGCTCGATGCCGGCCGGCTCGTCATGGAGGAAGAGCCGCGTGCCGTGGTCAATCGCTACATGGATCTGCTGTTCGGGCGGGATCGCGAAGCCGCGGAAAAGAGCGCGCCTGAGTTGATCGTATCGGGCACGACGGAACACGGTACGGATCGGCTTCCGCTTAGCCTGTCGGATGATGTCTTCGCTCAAAAAGCCGCGTACAACCATCATGAGTATCGTTGGGGCGATGGCGCCGCGTCCATTCTGGATTTCTCGCTGGAGGCCGACGGGCGAGCGGACCCGCGCTTCGTGACCAGCGGGCAAACAATGCGGTTGCGGCTTTCGGTGCGCTTCAACCAAGAGGTGGTGCGCCCGATCTTCGGCGTCACGATCAAAACGAAAGAGGGGATCACGGTTGCCGGCACGAATAGCGAGTTGCTGTCGTCGGAAGTCCATACGCATGGTCTCGGCGCGCCTGGCTCCGGGGTCGTAGTCGAAATGAATTTCAAATGTACGCTTGCGACAGGCGACTACTTCATCTCTATCGGCGTAGCATCCCGTGCCGAGGAAGCCATCGTTCCGCATGACCGGCGTTATGACGCAGTTCATTTTTCCGTCGCGCCCGCTTTGAATTTCTATGGCTTGACCGATCTTGACATGACGATGGCCGTCAGCCAGGTTCACGCGTCCTGACGCGCGGCTCTTGCCGCTTCGATCCTTTTCGAACGGCTCATTCAATAGCTTTGACAGATTACCCAAGCAAAATGGACTTATCCGGCTTTTTTGATTTCGACGAATCCATCCGCGTATGGGTGGAGCGCGAGCGCAAGCCTTTCGACTACTCGGATGGCGAGGAGCAGGAGCAATACCTTCTCGACGCGGTCAGAGACGCGAGCGACGTCAGTTCGGGCTCCATGGACCTGCGCGAGAAGATGATCGATTGGCCGTCGACCTATCACCTCACACCTAGGCGAGGCAACCTGTTGCGTCCGTTCGCTTCCTGGTTCGCTGGCAAACGCGTGCTGGAGATCGGTTGCGGTTGCGGCGCCATAACGCGCTTTCTCGGCGAGGCCGGCGCCACTGTCGTTTCGGTCGAGGGCAGTCTGATGCGGGCGACGATCGCCCGCGAGCGCTGCCGCGATTTGCCTAACGTGGAGATTATCTGCGCGACCAGCGAGAAGATCGGTGTCCTGGGCGAGTTCGATGCAGTCATGCTGATCGGCGTGCTCGAATACGCACGCAAGTTCCTCGGCGTCGATGGCACGCACCGGCTGCTTTCGGATTGCGTCGCACGCCTCACGGAAGCCGGTCGCGTGTTCGTCGCCATCGAGAATCAACTGGGACTCAAGTATTTCGCAGGGGCGGCCGAAGACCACACCGGTGTGGCCATGTTCGGCATCGAGGAGCGTTATCTGCCGGAGGGCGTCGCGACTTTCGGACGGAAGGAGTTGGGCAGTCACCTGGATCGCGCCAGTTTGTCGTTCCAGCAATGGTGGTATCCGTTCCCTGACTACAAGCTGCCGCTTTCCGTGCTAAGCGAAGAGGCGGTGTGCGGTCGGCTCGAAGCCGATTTCTCTCCGATGATCGCGAATGCTTCGGCCGCCGATCCACAGCGTCCGTTCTATCAGGCGTTCTCGCCCGAAAGGGCGTGGGGACCGGTCTATCGCAATGGATTGGCTCACGCGTTGTCCAATTCGTTTCTTGCCATTGCGTCGAGACAACCGCTCGGGGGAACCGATCCGGACGCAGCAGGCTTCCACTATGCCGTCGACAGACTGCCGCAGTTCACCAAAGAACTGCAAGTCCGCAAGACGGCGCACGGCCCATTGATGGTGACTCACCGGCCGTTGTTTGCGTCGGCCGGCGCGCGTTCGACGGGCGTCGAGAATCTTCCCGTTGCAGATGCTCCTTTCGTCGACGGGACGCATTGGCAATACAGACTCTCACTGCTGCTCTCCGAGCCGGGCTGGACGCAAACGACGTTCACCGACTGGTATATGCAATGGTTCGATGCGCTCAGGGCAAAGCTGGGCATCGCGCAAGGCGTCCTGCCCGCTCTCGACGCGCCTGTCGATGCGCGTCTCGTGGACGCGTTGCCGCGCAATCTGATTCTCGACGGCTGCAAGGCTTCGTTCTTTGATCTCGAATGGAAGTACGGCGAAGCAATCGAATTTGGCTACCTGCTGTTTCGGGGCGCTTATTGCTCGCTTTGGGAACTGCGCCCCGTCGCCGTGCCGAAGGAAGGCACGCCCGTGCGGTTGCGCGATCTTTTCGAGGCGGCGCTGAGGTGCATCGGCCTTTCATTATCTGACGAGACTCTCGAGCGCTACGGGCGACTGGAGCGTGAGTTTCAGCGCGGCACGACGGGACGTTCGACGCTCGATAGCGAGGACGTGCTGCACGCCGAATTGATCGTTACGCCCAGCATTGTCAATGAAGTCATCCGCCTCAATGGGGATGCACTCAGAAAGGATGCCGCACTTTCCACTCAGGGCGCCGAGATCCACCGCCTAGAACATCTTCTGGTCGAGAAGGAAGAGATCGTTGGCGCGCTGTCCGCGGACGTCCGGGTGCTCAACGAGCGAATCGTGGCCGAGATGAGCGCAAAGGACGACATCATCCATCGCCTGGGCGATGAGATTCACGGCTTGAATCTCCGCCTCCAGAAGGAGGATGGACGGGGCGAACGGCCAACGGAAGTGAACGACGGGCAAGGCAAACAGGAGCGCGAGGCTGAGGAGGCGCTCCTGAACGAGGAACTCATTCGGCATCGCAAACAAGCCGAGGTGCAAGCAAACCTGATCAAAATGCAGGCTGAGCGTATCCGGCGACTCGAGCGGGATCAGCCGCATGAGCAAGTGAAGTCATTCGGCGGCAGTGGCGCAAGCGCCGACGCCGAATCGGCACAACTCCGTGAGGCGTTCGCGGCTCTCCGGCAATCGAAATGGTTCCGACTCAGGGATGCATTGACGCAACGCCCGATGTCCGGCCGGCAGATGGCGCGGGCGGGGTACCTCATCGGGGCCATGGCGACGCCGGCGGTCCTCAAGCGCCCGCTATCGCGCGTGGTTTCGCAAGTCCGTGCGCTCGTGTCTCCGCCTCCAGCGCCGCCGGCGCCCCGGCTGCCGAAAGCCCCTGTCGCGCCCAAGGGAGAAGGCGCGAACGCGTATATCGTGAGGCAGAAAAAGCCCGATCTGGCAGAGCGGCCCCGTGTATTGCACGTGATCGCCAACTTCATGACCGGCGGATCGTCGAAGCTGGTGGTCGATCTTATCGAAGGCCTAGGGCATCGCTATCGGCAGACCGTACTGACGAGCTTCATTCCCACGCCGCAAGCCTACACGGGCGTCGACATCCACGAGATTTCGCAGCCTGGCGCAGCTGATCAGTTCCTTGCCTTTTTCCGGGCCCACCAACCCGAGTTCATCCATGTTCACTACTGGGGCGACTGCGATGAACCGTGGTACGCCAAGGCCTTCGATGCTGCGAACGAACTCGGCATTCCCGTGGTCCAGAACATCAACACGCCGGTTGCGCCGTTCGTGTCACCGTCGATCATTCACAACGTGTATGTTAGCAAGTACGTCGAACGGGAATTCGGTGATCCAAGGGCCAAGAACCGCGTGATCTATCCCGGTTCCGACTTCTCGCACTTTTCGCTGAAGGAGGGCGAGAAAGCTGTCGGGAAGAAGGTGGGAATGGTTTATCGCCTTGAGCGCGACAAGCTGAACGAAAGCGCGATTGTCCCATTCATTCGTGTCGCGCAGATGAATCCGAAGGCAAGCGTCCTGATCGTGGGTGGAGGCAGTTTGCTGGAGCCGTTCAAGGCATCGGTGGCCGCAGCTGGCGTCGACGCGCAGTTTGAGTTCACCGGCTATGTGCCCTATGGTGAGTTACCGGGTCTTTACCGTGACATGGCGGTTTTCGTCGCGCCTGTATGGAAGGAGAGCTTCGGGCAAGTCAGTCCGTTTGCGATGAATATGCAAGTGCCCGTCGTCGGCTATGACGTGGGCGCAATCGGCGAAATCATCAACAACGACAGCTATCTCGCTCCCGCAGCCGATGCCGAGCGTCTCGCCCAGATCATCGACAATCTGTTGCACGACGATGCAGCGCGCAGAAAGCTTGCGCTCGACCATAGAAATCGGGCGCAACAATACTTCTCGCTCGAAGCGATGGTATCGTCATACCGTGCTCTGTATGGGGAAGTGCTCGGGGCCGACGTTACAAAACACCCAGATTGATTAATTTTCATGAAAATCGCGCTTTTCGTTCATTGCTTTTTCCCAGGGCATTTCTATGGTACGGAGACCTATACGCTGAATCTGGCACTTCGCCTGAAAGAACTTGGCCATGAACCGATCGTCGTCACCGCGATCTTCCCAGGGGAAGCACAGCAAGCCGAGTTGATCACGCACTACGAGTTCAAGGGTATCCCCGTCGTCTGCTTCGACAAGAACTACATGCCGAACCGGCGAGTAAGGGATACGTTCTATCAACCGGAGACGCGAGACGTATTCGACAAGTTACTCGACGAGATCAGACCGGATCTCGTGCACGTCACGCACCTGATCAATCACACCGCTATCTTGCTGGAGGTGCTCTGCGAGAAGGGCATTCCAACTGTTGGCACGCTCACCGACTTCTACGGTGTTTGCTTCAACAACAAACTCGAGAACGCCGCCGGTAATCTTTGCGCCGGTCCCAACCCGTCCCGCTCGAACTGCTTGGCATGCTACGGCAAGGCCGTCTCCATGCAACCCGGCAGCAGCCCACGTTATCGTGTGTTCTCGAACGAGAAGTATGCCGAACGCGCAGCCAGTATCATCATGCGCGCTCGTGGCTTGGATCGGGTGATGCGCAGTTCGATCGGCCCGGTCATCGAAGACCTGAGAATGCGGCCAGATACCTTGCGGGAGATGTATGCTCAATACGCCGCGCTGATCACGCCGACCGCGTTTCTGCAACACGCTTACAAGGAAAACGGATTCACGAACCCGATGCATGCCATCTGGTTTGGCACCGACATCGACCGCACGCTGAGCACGGAAAGAAGCAGAAGCAGCGTGGTGCGCTTCGGCTTTATTGGACAAATCGCACCGCACAAAGGCACGGATCTGCTGATCCGTGCTTTCAGCCGTCTGCCGAAGGGTAGTGCGACGTTAGATATTTACGGGCCGGCCGAGCAGGATCCGCGATACTTTGCGACGCTCAAGGAGATGGCGACCGAGGGCGTGAATTTCCGTGGAACGTTTCCGTCTGCTGACATGGCGCGCGTGCTGTTGCAGATGGAAGTTCTCGTCATTCCCTCGGTGTGGTACGAGAACAGTCCGCTGGTCCTGCTTGACGCGCTCGCCACCAAGACGCCGGTGATCGTTTCCGATGTCGAAGGGCTGACGGAGTTCGTCAGCGAGGGTGAAACCGGCCTGTCGTTCGAGCGCGGCTCCGTCGACGCGCTGACGGTGGCGTTACGGCGCCTCGTCGATGATCCGGATTTGCTGCAGTCCATGATTCGGACGACGGCTTATCCGCGAACGATCAGGGACATGGTGGCGGACACGGTACGGGTGTACTCGACGGTCGTCTGAACGGGCGGCGTGGGATCGTCTGCACGCTGCCAGCATAGTCCGCGCCATGATTTTCGCCTATCTGGGCGAAGGCGAACGGTAGGCCTTTGCCTGGTCGATCGGCACGATACGCGGCTCAATTGCTGATTACTCGATGTAGCGAATTGATACTTTCCTCAGTGTATCATGCGGTAACATACTGATTTTCCTGAATTCGAAGAACATGCTGAGAAGCGGCGGCACGCCGGCCTTCGCGCGAGGTCGGCATCTCGATGCGTTAACATCCTTGCGGTTTTTCGCAGCGGCAATGATCGTCCTCGGACATGCGCACGGCGTATGGGGTTCGCTGGGCCTCGCGGTCAATTTTTCGCTCGCCCAGGGCGTTTCCTTCTTCTTCGTCCTATCCGGCTTCATACTTGCCTATAACTATCCGCAGGTGGAGCGGGAACTGGCACGGTTCTACCGTGCGCGCTTTGCTCGCCTCTGGCCGCTGCATATCGTCGCCATAGTGCTGCTTCCTATAATCGCGCATACGTGGAATACGGCGGACCTTTCGTCAGCAAAAGCGTTCGGCGTGTTCGTCGCAAACGTCTTTCTCGTCCAGTCCTGGATTCCGCTCAGGAACGTCTACCTCACGTTCAACGGCGTGGCATGGAGTATCTCGACGGAAGCGTTTTTCTATCTGGCTTTTCCACTGGCGGTCGTCTTGCTCCGGCGTTCGTACCTGCTGGCGCTTGGCGTGGCGGCCCTGACGACATTTTTCTTCATCTGGCTCTTGGTCCACTTCCAGATACCTATCAGCGAAACAGACGCAGGAATCAATTCCATGGGCCTGCTCTACGTCAACCCGTTGGCGCGCCTGTTCGAATTCGTCCTCGGAATGGTGGCTTGCGACGTGTACAAGCGTGCGCGCGAATCGCAGCGCCCCATCAGCGTCGAAGGGGCGACAGTCGATGAGTTGGTGATGCTGGCGGTTATCGCCGTATCCATGCATGTCACGCCGCGCCTGCCTTGGGATCAGTTGTTGCCGGCGAACTGGGCGTCCGCATTCCAGTACTATTCGGTAAAGAGCGGCTCGGCTATCGTCTTTGCAATCGCAATCGTCATCTTCGCGCTTGGCCGCGGGGCCGTATCGAGAGCGCTCACATCCCGCGCTCTAGTGTTTCTCGGCGAAGCCAGCTTCGCGCTCTATCTGACGCACACAACGGTTCTGTTGTGGTTCGAGAGACACCCCGCCGTGGCCAATTCGCCCGCAGGTCCCTATCTTTATTGGACGATATGCCTGGTTCTTGCCTCGCTGCTGTTCGTCTTCGTGGAGACTCCCATGCGTCGCGTGATCATCGGAAAGCGCCCGAGCATTCAACCCGTCGAGGCGTAGGGCGGTATGAGGCCGACGATCGCCGTTCTGATGGCCATCGCGTCGATTTTTTGCCGGACGAGCGCAGCACAGCTGCCAACGAAGTTCGATGCAATCACGCCATCCGTGACGGTTGGTGAGACCGTGCCCGGTGTTTTTGGTTGTCCCTATGCTCGCGCTCTCGATTGCCAGCGGGCCTCTGCGTTCAACGCCGGTCGCTTAACCATGCCGGCGAGCGTGCCGATCCGGATGGCAGATCCGTACAGGCGCGGCGGACATTGTTCTCTCGACTCGGTAAATGGTCAGCCCGCACCGCCGAGCACGTTGCGAGTGAGCCGGCAAGCACCTCTCAGAGTCGCTGGCTGGGCATTCAACGACGTTCGCATGCCTGACGAAACCAATTTCGTGCTCGCGACGTCCGCAGTACAATACCGCGCGCCCATCGCGAGACGCACTTTGCGTCCGGACGTGGCAGAGTACTTCAAGATTCCTTCGCTCATCGATTCGGGGTATGACGGCAATCTTATTCTCCAGGGCGTTCCGAACGGAACTTACGACGTGTACATCTTGATGAGAATCAAAACGGCGGTCACGATGTGCCATCCTGGTCAGAAGCTGCAGATTACAAGTGAGTAGAGAGGAATACCCTTGCGTCGAATCAAACCGTCGATCCTAATCGCGACGACAGTCGTTTTTGTACTGTTTGCTTTCATTTTCCACAAAGATCCGTTTTCTATCGTGAATCAGGCGCTGTTCGACCGCTACTCGGAAGGGTACGTGGTCTGCACTATGATCCGCGATGCCACAGACCCGGACGCAGGGCACGCGCGGCTGGGGCTCGGGGTCTATCCCGACAAGCCTGCCTGTTATAGCCAATTCGACGACAGTTCCATTAAGACTCTTGGACGTAATGATCCCTACGACTATTCGGATGGCAACTGGAACAGCGGTATTGCTCGCGCGTTTAGTGGCTTCATGGTCAAGCGCAATCTGCATAATTTCGTCGTGTACGCGCCCGGCTCGAAAATTCGCCTGCCCAACGGAAGCGTTCACACCATTCTGGACCTGAGCGTCAACCCGCTGTATATCAATGTCCGACTCGACGGGCCGATACTCACCGAGGCGATGTTTGGACCCGCCATCTACCTGCCGCTGCAGAAAATCGATGCGCCGTTTCATGGCTATGGCAGCCAGATCGGCGTGCCCGGTTTCCTGTTCTCGAATCTCTATCAGGTGTTCAAGAGCCGCGACCTTAACATCTATCGCTCGCTGAATACGACGATACTCGCCGCGCTGATGGCCGTCATCGCAGTGTGTGTGTTCGTCGAGTTCGGACTGCTGCCGGCTCTTTTCCTTGGGGTGGGACTCATCGTTTCGCCATGGTTCATGGGATTTGCCGGGAACATGTACTGGATGGAGTGGACCTGGTTCCTTCCCTTGGCGTTTGTCTGCCTCTCCATGTCACGCTCCGGAGCGTTCAACGCATCTTCGGGCTGGGGAACGTGTCTCGGCTACGGTGGTTGCATCGCGATCAAGGCCGCATGTGGTTATGAATACATGTCGACAGTGATGCTTGCCTCGATGGTGCCGGTGATTTATGCAGGATTGAGAAAATCCGCTTCCGTCCGACAGATCTTTATCGCAATATGCAAACTGGGAATCTCGGGCGTGGCCGCGTTCTTTGCGATTCTTCTCTTGCACGCGAAACTTCTGGGCGGCACGGTCGCAAATGGCTTCCATGGTATCCATGAAGACATGGCGCGACGTACCTATTCGTCGGGAGGAGATCCCGCGCTGGGCACGAACGCGCCATTGACGGAGGTATTAAGCAAGTATTTTGGCGAACTCTTGCAGCCGATGCTCGCAGCCGCGGATGTTCGCTTCTATGTCGTGCTGATCCCCCTCGGCGTTGCGGCAGCCATGCTCGTGCTGTCGAAAGACGTCAAGCGCAGGGCGTTAGGTATTTGCTTCTTCCTGAGCATTGCCGCACCGATGTCGTGGTTCGTCCTGGCAAAGGGCCATTCCTTTGTTCATTACTTCCTCAATCCAGTCCTTTGGGATCTGCCGACGGTCCCGCTCGGGTTGGTCTGTGTCGGCGTGAGCCTGGCGGCGCTAATTCAGCAGATCAGGCGGAAGGCGGCGGGCCCAGGGAAGGGTTAGATGTCAGCGATTCCGGCATCGAAATCCGGCGAATGGCCGCACTGAAGAATCCAACGGAGCGGTTCCATGACCGCTCCGTTTCGTTGAGGTTTCCTGCGCAGTTTCGAGCGTGACGTTTCAGCGTGGGGACGTAGCGGTAGTTTTAGCATCCGCGCTGGAGCTCGACGAACGTACCGTCTTAATCGGGATCAATACCCACTGAGCATCGAATGCAGTTTCGAGATATCCCGAAACACGCGTCTCCAGCATGATCGATTCAACCTCCGGTCCTTCGAGCTCGAAACTCGTCGGCAAGGGTGTTACCCAGATTCCACTCGGCGCGTTCAGTACGTTGGCCCGATATTCCAAAACCTGCCCCGAAGCGAGCCTGTACTTCACTTTGAGCGGCGCGCCGCGAAACAGCAGATTTCTCAGCCTTCCCCACAGTGTGAATTTCAACGCAGGTTTGAGCTTGACCACACCGCCTGTCGCGTGCGGAACGGAATACCAGACGCCGAGCTTCATCGATTGGGATGCGATCGCACGCTCCGAATAGGGCGTCACGGAAGGATTTTCTTCGAATATCGCCGCCGGGCCGCCGTTGGGCGTGTCGAATCGGTCCACGACATGGTAATTGAGCAGCAATGTCGCAGACGTCAGGGGATCTTCGTTCAGAGCGAGTTTCTCGTCGAACGCTTCGAACGGGTTGCAATTCGTTCCGGGGCACATGATCCCTGCCGTCCAAAGGACGAACTTGGGTCGTTCCGTAGATTCGAAAAACGCCTGATTCATCGCATCGAGGCGAGGCGTTAGGGTCATGTAATTCTGGAACAATGGCCTGTGAACGTAGTTGAGGCCATTGGCATAGAAATACTCGTTGTTGTAGGGATAAACGTCGATTGCAGAGCGGCCAATTTTTTGCAGAAGCGAAGGTGGCAGCTTGTATTGCGCATAGGCTTGTGCCATGCGTGTCTCGTACGGCACGGAGAAGTCTGTCCCCGCAACCAGAGCTATCTTGACGGGCGCACCAGGAAAGCTCGGGACGACGGAGATATGGAACAGCGCACCCGCTGCGATCACGAACAAGAGCTTTCCCCAACGGCTACCGTCAAAAAGAGCGACGCAGATCAGGACGGCGGATGGAGCCACGAAATAGGTGAGATAGTGGTCCGTTCTGCTGAAGCCGATCTTGAACAACACGACGAACAGCGCGTTAACGGTAAGAAACAGCCGCGGCCGCCGCCAAAGCGTGTAGATGTTCAGGCACACGAACACCACGGCGGCCGCAGCGTAGGTACGCCGCGCGTTATCCACATCGAGGATCATGTCCACCGAGTTGCCGAAGTTCAACTGGCTGTTGATGGTGAAGTAGTCGATGAGGCTGATGCCGTGGTGGAAGATGAGCGCACCGAAGACGACATATGCAAGTGCGCCGCCTGCCACGAGAAACAGCAGATCCGACAGGCGCCGTTCAAACCATGCACGCGTGAGGAAGTACGTGCCGAATGTCACGACCGCGAAGGTGCCATAGAAGAACCGGACATAGAAAAAGAAGCCGGTAGCTATTCCTAGCAGAAAGAGCCACTTTCCTTCGAGTTTCAGCGGCGAAGGCCTGGAATATTCGAGAAAAGCGACCACCGCAAGCGGCCACAAGAAGAATGCAGATGAAAAAACCAGGCTGTTGAAGAACAGGAAGTACGCGACGCCGAACAAAAGATAGCCGCGCGCTTTGAAACTCAAGATGAATAAGACTGCCCAGAAAAACGCTTGAACGGTGCTGATGAACGCAACGCTTGCCCAATAGGCATAAACATTGTGCATCGACGTGGCCCCGCCCGTGAGCCAAAAAAGCGGCCCGTAGCTGAACAAGAAATCCTGCTTTCCATAAAACATGGCGTTCGTCAGGTTCACCCATTGTTCGACGTTACCCGCCGAACCCGAAGTGGTCGAGAAGCGCAGTTCCGATAAGACCGCGATAAAGACTAGA
>Ga0182735_1001095_pt1 | contig 18877 bp, 16 predicted proteins | sample eDN5th30CKraftMG_FD_128524 | JGI IMG/M metagenome (GOLD analysis project Ga0182735, IMG submission 128524) | Enriched Miracle-Growth compost microbial communities from Emeryville, California, USA - eDNA 5th pass 30_C Kraft MG (version 2) (version 2) ...
CTCAAGCCTTGATCGCGTCAGTTTGTCGGTTTGATCCGTATCAAGATGGTTGGTTTGCGCTGATGTACGTCTTCTTGAACCGAAGGAGAGACATATGCGCGCCCATCAGATCATGACCCGCAATCCGGTTACCGTCACCGAAGAAACCACTTTAAGAGAGGCCGCCCTTTTGATGCTGGAGAATCGCATCAGCGGCCTTCCGGTCGTCGACAGGCTCGGCAAGCTTGTCGGCATTATCACGGAGGGAGATTTCGTTCGCCGTGCGGAGATCGGCACCCAAACGAAACGGGCGCGATGGCTGGCTTTCTTCATCGGTCCGGGCAGAGCCGCGACCGAGTTCGTTCGCGAGCAGGGCCGCAAGGTCGGCGAGGTGATGAACCCGCGGCCTGTAACGGTCAACGAGGAGACCAGTCTGGAAGAGGTGGTGCATCTCATGGAGAAGCACAACATCAAGCGGCTGCCGGTGGTGAAGGGAACGCAGCTTCTGGGCATCGTGACCCGTACGGATTTGTTGCGCACCGTCGCCAGTCTGGACCGCGAGGTGCCCGACCCGACCGCGGACGACGACCATCTTCAGCAGCGGATCGTCCGCGCAATCGAGCAAAACGCCTGGCGGCCGATCAGTTTCAATATCCGCGTGCGTCAGGGTGTCGTCCATATCGATGGCATCCTCACCGATGAACGATCGCGGCAGGCGACCATTGTCGCCGCGGAGAATATCGAGGGCGTCAAGGAGGTCCACGATCATCTATGCTGGATCGAGCCGATGTCCGGCATGAGTCTTTTGTCTCCGGAAGACGAGCGTGCCGCGGCCCGCAACTGATCAGGATTTAAGGTTCTTTCCGGCAGACGTCGCGCGTGTGCTGCGCAATCACGAGTTCTTCATCGGTCGGAATGACCCAGACTTCCGTTTGGCTTTGCGCCGTGCCGATCTTCAAGGCGTTGTTGCGATTGGCCTGCGCGTCGATCTCGACGCCGAGCCATGCGAGCTGGTCGCAAACCATCTGCCTGATTTGAAAGGCGTGCTCGCCGATGCCTGCGGTGAACACGAGGCCGTCGAGCCCTCCCAGCACGGCGGTCAGCGCGCCGATCTCTTTCACGATCCGATAAACGAACAGTTCGATCGCCTCCCGCGCATGAGGGTCATTGCTATCCAGCAACACCCGCAGATCGCCCGACAAGCCCGACACACCGAGCAGGCCGGATCTGGTGTAGAGCAACTCGGAGAGTTGCGCGGGCGTCATCTTTTCCGTCTGAGCGAGAAACAAAATCGCGCCGGGGTCCAGACTGCCGCACCGCGTGCTCATCAGAAGCCCGTCGAGCGCGGTGAAGCCCATCGTGGTCTCGATGCTTCTGCCGGATTTGAGCGCGCACAGGCTGGCGCCGCTTCCCAGATGCGCGGCGATCACGCGGCCGTTCGCCAGACGCGGCGAGACCGTCTTCAGTTTTTCCGCGATATATTCGTATGACAGGCCGTGAAAGCCGTAACGGCGCAGGCCGTCGGCTTCATACGTCCGGGGCAGGCCGAAGCGGGTCGCCACCGGTGGAAGGCTGTGATGGAAGGCAGTATCGAAGCAGGCCACTTGAGGCAGTTCGGGGCGCAATCCTGCAAGCAGATAGATCGGATGCAGGTTATGCGGCTCATGGAGAGGCGCCAGCGGGGTGAGCCGGGTGAGGGTTTCCAGAAGCAGCGGCGTGACGCGTTCGGGAGAGGTATGCTCACGCCCGCCATGGACGACGCGATGCCCCACCGCCAGGAGCGTGTCCGAACCCAGCAGGGTCTCGCAACGATCGAGGACGGTGGAGAGTACTTCTGAAAATTGGGGGCACTCTTTCGGCCAGGTATGGCGACCCGCTTGATCTCCCGAGGCGGTTTCGATCTTCAGAACGGGGTTCTGATCGAGGGCGCTGACCAGACCCTTGAATTTAAGGTCCAGCCTGCCATCATCTTCGATACGATATATCGAAAATTTCAGGCTGGAGGAGCCTGCGTTGATCGTCAGAATGGCCTTTCCCACCGTCTGCCCTTTCGATCGAGATGCCTGCATCTTGCGGATAGGGCAACGATTCCAACAGGCCGCCCTTCGGTGCCGGGAAGAGAAGCCTATCCTAGGCATTTAATCCAGTGGGCATATCGTATCCGGTAAAGCCCTTAGGATATCGACCTGAATTTGATGGGGCGGCCACGGCATCTAGAAGAGGAGCCCCAGCGCTCCGAGGAGGTCGCCCATGCAGATTCAGTCCCGTGCACTGCGCCTGAAGCAACTGTCCCCGATCCCGCCATCGTCCGATCGTTTCTGCGTCATCGCCGATCACTGCGGCTTGGTTGCGACAGAGTTCAGTTACGGAAAGGGCGAGGAAATATATGGCGAGGAGGAGTCCGCCGAATTCGTCTATCAGGTCGTACACGGCGCGGTCCGAACCTACAAATTGATGAGCGATGGCCGCCGGCATATCGGCGCATTCCATTTGCCGGGCGACGTTTTCGGCCTGGAATCGAGCTCGGCGCACCGTCTCAGCGCCGAAGCCATCATCGATACGACGGTTCGCCTGATCAAGCGAAGCAGTCTGGAGAGTTCCGCCGAAGCCAATGCCAAGGTCGCGCATCATCTGTGGACGATCACAGCCGCCGACCTCAAGCATGCGGAAGACCACATGCTGCTGCTCGGGCGGAAAACCGCCGTGGAGCGCGTGGCGACATTTCTGGTCGAGATGGACAAGCGGCTGTCGTCCGCCGGCATGATGGGGCTGCCGATGAGCCGCCGCGATATCGGCGACTATCTGGGGCTGACCCTCGAGACGGTCTCGCGCACCCTGTCGCAACTCGCCGAGGAGGGCGTTCTGGCGTTTTCGGGTGCCCGGCATATTACGCTTCGCGACCGCAATCGTCTGGCGAGCCTGTTGGAGTGATGTCTTGCGATCGCCATGGCGTACGATGCCGTCATTCCTTGGGTGGGAAAACCTGATTGCTGAATGGCGAGGCGGTAGGAACCTGCATGACGATGTATGCGCGCCCGATGGCCTGATGGCAGGAATTACAGGCTGCCGTTAGCTCCGTATAGGCTTGGTTGAACCTGGTCGTGTCCTTGGCCTGAATGGCCGCGCCGATATCCTTGGTCGGCTGGATCAGCATTTCCACGTCGGCGACGGGCACGTTCGGATAGAGAACGGCGATATCCCGAAAATTTTCCATCATCAGATCGACTTCATAGGCGGCAAGCGGCCAGTTCTTCGATTTGCCCGCGAACCATAGCTTGAGATGCCGCATTTGCATGGTGGTCATGAGATCGCCGATGTGTGGAAAATAGCTTTCCCGCGAAAGTGCATCGGTGGCGTTTCCTCTCGTTGCGCCAAACGCCAATGGAATTGCAATGAGGGTTGCCGTGAGAGCCACTGTCGTCCGTGGAACGCGCATATTGGTCTCCTGATGTCAGACGATGTTTAGCCGGCCACTGTAATCCGGGTTTGATGTGACTCAAATACAGGACCAGACCGGCGCGAACGCGGACGTAGCGGCCGATAGAACTGGTCAACGAGGTCGCGGCGAAAACGATCCGTTCTCCGGCGGCGACCTACGGCTCCGTGCCGGAAGAGGTTTTAGTTGACGGGTAAAGCCAGTTTGCTCCCAGGCGCTTGACGGCTTCGGCGGACAGCAGATAGGCCCCGACCATGGCCGCCATGGCGGTGATCACCGTACCCGGCAACGGCACGAGTTGCGCCAATGCGCCGAGCGGGGTCAGTGCGATGACGAGCGCTGCGCCCAACGTGCCGAGCGACGTCAGCGTCAGCATTTTGTGCGGACGGCTCTTGAGCGGCGACAGCACCGTCCGGATCACGAAAATCACCAATATCTGGCTGGCGATCGATTCCACGAACCAGGCGGTGCGAAACGCAGCCACGTCGAGATGAAAAACGAGATGGAGCAGGGCGAACGTCGCGATGTCGAACAGCGAGGACAGCGCGCCCATGACGAGAGTGAAGAGCAGGATCGATCGCATGTCCCAGGCGTGGGGCGTTTCGACATCGGTCTTGTCGACGCGATCGAACGGGATGCCGGTCTCGGAGACATCGTAGAGAAGGTTGTTGAGCAGGATCTGGAGCGGCGTCAGCGGCAGAAACGGCAGCAGCAGCGAGGCAAACGCCATCGACAGCATGTTGCCGAAATTGGAGCTCGCGGCCATCCGGATATATTTCATGATGTTGGCGTAGGTCCGGCGGCCCTCCTTGATGCCGGCGTTGAGTACGCCGAGATCGGGCGCGAGGAGAATGATGTCCGCCGCTGCGCGCGCGACGTCGGTGCCGGTATCGACCGAGATGCCGACATCCGCCGCATGAATGGCGGGGGCATCGTTGATTCCGTCGCCCAGAAAACCCACGGTATGGCCGCGCCGGCGCAGGGCCCGAACGATCCGCATTTTCTGATCCGGAGACATCCGCACGAAGGCGTCGACATCCGTCACGCAGGCTTCAAGTGCGGGCGCATTCATCTGCTCGAGTTCGTCGCCCGATATAATCCGCGGCGACGTGTTGCCGAACACTTCCAGCAGATGCCGCACCACAGGCTTTGCATCGCCGGAGATGATCTTCACGTTGACGCCCGCTTCCGCCAATTCGCGGATGGCATCCTTGGCCGAAGCTTTGGGAGGATCGAGAAACGAGGCAAAGCCCGCCAGAACGAGGTCGCATTCGTCGCTGATGTCGATCGTGGTGCGGCCGTCCGGCATCGCCCGCCAGGCGACCGCGAGGAGGCGATAGCCTTGCGCGCCCCAATCTTCCACCAGAGCCTTCAGTCTGGTTTTGGCGGCCTCGTCCATCGGGCGGACCGACCCGTCGGCGTGCTGAACTTTTGAGCATAGCAGGACGAGGCTTTCCGGCGTGCCCTTGGTGATGATCGTCGGAACGCCGGCGCGCGCGACGAGCACCGAGGAACGCCGCCGCTCGAAATCGAAGGGCGCGGCGTCGAGATAGTTGTCTTCCGCGACGGGCGCCGCCGCTTTAAGCACGGCATCGTCCATCTCGTTGTGGGCGTAGCGCGACAGCTTGCAGTTCAGATAGAGCAGGGTCTCGACCGCGGCGCTCTCGTGTCCGTCGCAATCGAAGCTCGTATCATACGCGATGCTGGCTTCGGTCAGCGTCCCGGTTTTGTCGGTGCAGAGGATGTCCATGGCGCCGAGATCGTGAATGGCGGACAGCCGCTTTACGATGACCTTGCGGCGGGCCATGTAGACCGCGCCCTTGGACAGGGTAACGGTGACGATCATGGGAAGCAGCTCGGGCGTCAGCCCGACCGCCAGCGCGACGGCGAAAAGAAAACTGTCGAGCGAAAAGCGATGGCTGCTCACCTGAACGAGAACGACGAAAAGAACCAGAAATCCGGTGAGCCGCAGAATCAGAACGCCGAGGGCGTGAAGACCCTGCTCGAAGGCGGTCGGCGCTTCCTGGTCCTGCAATGACGAGGAGATCTCGCCGAAGCGCGTGCGCGCGCCGGTGCGCACCACCAGCATTTCGGCCGCGCCGTTGACGAGGCAGGTGCCGTTAAACAACGCGTTGAACGCATCGGCCGGCAGCGTGCCGGAGCTTGGCCCGGCGCGTTTTTCGACCGCATAGGGCTCGCCGGTTAAAATGGATTCGTTGGTTCGCGCGCCATGAGAGGTGAGGACGACGCCGTCCGCCGGGACAAGGCCGCCCGCTTTGAGCTGAACGACGTCGCCCGGCACGATGTCGCGGACCAGAACCGTCTGATATTGGCCGTCGCGGCGCACCTGCGCGGTGACGGCGACGGATTTGCGAAGCGCGTCGACGGCGGCTTCCGCGCGCTGAACCTGAAACAGGTCGAGAGCGATGGAGGAGGTGAGGATGACGATGATAATGATGCAGCTTTCCCGGTCGCCCATGATGCCGGTGATCAAGGCGGCCAGCAAAAGAATGGCGGTGAGCGGTTCGATCAGCCGCCGCCCGATCTTGATGAGAAGACTTCGCGGAAGCGTGGTGACCGAGTCATTCGGGCCGTAGTGCGCCAGCCGCGCGGCCGCCTCCTGACTGGAGAGGCCGTGGGGGCCGGACGAGACATCGGAGGCGAGTTCGGAGTTGCTGACAGTCCAGAAGCAATCGTCCGCCGTGACGGTGTCAGAACTCATACGGGTCTCGTGGCTTGAGCCTCCCGCAGGGAGGGCGCGCCCGGAGTGTATGCCGGGTTCGGCTTTCGATGCCTTCTGCGGACTTAACAAGTTTGTGATAGTCGGCGACCGTCCGAAACAAGCGGGGCTGGGGTTCGGCGGCTCCCATGAACTGGTCGGGTTGAGGCCAGTCGTGAAATAAAAAATGTTCAGCCCGGACGACGCCGGGCTGAGGCATGAATTTAATCAGGGATCCCTGAGGTTATCCTTCACCCGGTTCACACCACCCGCAACTCACGACATGTCGGGGAATGTCCTTCTGGCCAGACGGTCTTGCCGTGGCGGCGGCCTTACTCATGGCTCCGATCAACACCCGTTCCGAGAGGCGCTTACGCAGCTTTCGGCCGGACCAGGGGGAGAGGCTCCTCATCGGCTTGCAACTCGGGAAGCTCAGACGCTATCGATGAAATCGCAGTCTGAACAAGCTGCTGATACGCCCTCTGGTCGTCGAGAATGCGTGACGCCGCACCCGCGGCCCATTCCTGATAGCAGGCGAACATATCGGCGGGGTTCTTTGCCTGGCATGCGTGCAGGGAGGCATCGATCGCGGCTTTGGTGCCGACATGGCGCCGATCGAACCAGCCGGCTGAAAACTTCTGCATGCTATCGAGCATCTTGTCCTGGCTTTCCCAGAACTTGCTGACGAAGTCTTTGGCCTGGTCGTTATCCAGGTTCCAGGCTGAGAACATTTCCAAGGGAGTTTTGGCACTGCACATGACGTAACCTCCTCCAGTTGAAACTTCAGCTTAGTGAATCTGAAGCGCCCCATCTTGAGGCGTATCAATGTCCATCCGGTCCGGGCCGAAGTTCCGGCCGGGCCGATTGCTCACTGCTGGCGTACATAGGAGCCGGGTGCATCCTCCAAAACCGGATAGCCCATCTCCGGAGCGCCCAACGGCGGCGGCGAAATGTCGCTGCCGGAATGGCTCTTGAGCCAGTCCACCCACATCGGCCACCACGAGCCGTCCCGTTTCTCGGCCCGCATCGCCCATTCGTCCGGCGAAAGATAATTGCCCTTCGATGGACGGTTCATCATGCGGAAGTGGCGTCGCGGATGGCCCGGCTCGCTGACAATTCCCGCGTTATGCCCGCCGGACGTCAAAATGAAGGTGATATCGCCGCTGTTCAGAAGATGGATCTTGTAGACCGACCGCCAGGGCGCAACGTGATCGGTTTCCGTGCTGACGCCGAAGATCGGCACATCGATGTCCTGCAGCGCGATGCTCTCGCCGCCTGTGACGTAGCGTCCCTCCGCCAGATCGTTACGAAGAAACATCTGATGGAGGTATTCCGAATGCATCCGGTAAGGCATGCGCGTGGCATCCGCGTTCCATGCCACCAGATCGTTCGGACGATCCCGCTTGCCAAGCATGTAGGATTTGACGATGCGCGACCAGATCAGGTCATTCGATCTGAGGAGTTGGAATGCTCCCGCCATCTGCGTGCTGTCGAGATAGCCCTGACGCCACATCACATCGTCAAGCAGCGCCAACTGGCTTTCGTCGGTGAAAAGCTGGAGTTCGCCGGCTTCGGTGAAATCGGTCTGGGCCGCGAGCAGCGTCATCGTGGCCAGCTGAGTGTCGCGATCCCGCGCCATGGTGGCCGCCGCGACGGAGAGAAGCGTGCCGCCCAGACAATAACCGCTGGCGTGCACCTTGGCGTTGCCGCAGATCGCCCGGATCGCGTCGAGCGCCGCCATGACGCCGTGACGGCGATAGTCGTCGAAAGAGACGTCGCGCATGCTGGCATCCGGATTCCGCCATGAAATGCAGAATACCGTGAAGCCTTGCGAGACGAGATAGCGGACCAGCGAATTCTCGGGCGAAAGATCGAGAATATAATATTTCATGATCCAGGCCGGCACGATCAATATCGGCTCCGGATGGACGGAAGCGGTGGTCGGCTCGTATTGAATCAGTTCGATCAGCTCGTTGCGGAAGACAACCTTGCCGGGGGTGACCGCCACGGTCTCGCCGACGACGAAATTCTCATCTCGCTTTGCACCGGTGACCGCGCCGGCGACGTCGTCGACAAAATTAGAGAAGCCCTTGACGAAGTTGAGGCCGCCCTGCTGGAGCGTTGCTCTTAGAATTTCCGGATTGAGCCACGGGTAATTCGAGGGCGAATACATGTCGAGCACCTGCCGCGCCGTGAAGGCGACGACATCGCTGTGCGATTTCGCGACGCCTGCGGGTCCCCTGGTTGCCTCGCGCCACCATTCTTCGGTGAGCAGAAAGCTCTGCGCCATCACATTGAACGGGTAATTCTTCCATGCCGGATCATCGAACCGCCAGTCACGCGGCGAGGGGCTGATCCATCGCTCCGGATTGGCGAGTTGTTCGAGCAATCCGACCGCGCGGCAGGCGAGTTGCGTCCGGCGGCCCGGCGCATTGGCAAGATGCAGTGCGAAATCCAGGTAAGCGAGCGTCAGGGAGATCACCGACAGCGAGCCCGTCATTCGCGCTTCGGCGGAATGAAGGACGCGATCGATCGACAGCGGCTGTGGCGCCGGGATCGTCTGAACCGGCGTGATCTTGGTGTTGGCCATGCTCGTCGGTGAAGCGGCTTTCGAGACAACGGGTTCGGCCATCATTCCTCGCATCGTATTGATTGATTTTAGGTCGGGACCCGTGTGATCGGCTTGATATCGATCAAGCCGATCGCATGGCATGGCGCGTCGGAAACGCGCTTTGCGTAAGTCTTATATTTGTCGGCGATTGTTCGATTTCAACAGCCGCATATGCGTCCGCCGGAAGGGGGATGTCGGCACCGGACGATTGATGCAGCAGGGCGGTTGATTGTCGCACCGCAAGGTCGGTCATCCGTGATGCGCTCGACGGTCTGTCCGCCGCGCCGCCCGTCCGGTGCCTGCGACGCGTCTCAGCGTCGTGCCATCGATCAGCTCTGGCTGTGCGAGCGCCCGCGAAACATTTGCCGGAGATACGTTGGAGCCTTGCGCCACATCGCCCTTCGACGGCGGCGTGGCTGAGTGTCAGCCGATCCGTTGATGAAAATAATTTTCAATGCATGTGAGCCTGCCGCGCGTGACAGCGCAAAAAATATTGAAAAACACCATCTCAATCGCGATTGACATCGATCATCCATCATGAAAAGTTTTCTGAAAATAATGAAAAATATTTTAGGAGACGAAACTGGTGCGGAGTCGCGAGACGGCAATGGTCCGGCAAGGAGAGAGAATGGCTAGTATCGGATTCATCGGGCTTGGACGCATGGGAAGCGCCATGTCACGCAGGCTGATCGATGTCGGGCATGAGGTGTGGGTTTTCGATATCAATCCCGTGGCAGTGAAGAGTATCGCCGACGTCGGCGGTCATGCTGCCGCCAGCGCGGCCGAGGCTGCCAGCCATCGCGATTTTGTCGTGACGATGCTGCCCAATGGTCCCGACGTCGAGGAAACCTTGTTCGGGATTCCCGATGTGGCGAGTGCCTTGGCAAAGAATACTCTCTACATCGACATGAGCACGATCGCGCCGGATGCGACGGACAAGATCGCCAGACGCTTGTCGGATATGGGCGTTCGCATGATTGATGCCCCGGTTGGCGGAACGTCGGAATTTGCCGAACGAGGACAATTGCTGATCCTTGCCGGTGGCGATCCGCGAGATGTCGAGACGGCCCGGCCGGTGTTCGACGCAGTTGGCCGTGAAATCATCTATTGCGGGCCAAGTGGAGCGGGGACGCGAACGAAGCTGGTTAACAACTACATGTCGACAGCGCTGAACGTGTTGACCGCCGAGGCGCTGACGTTTGCCGAAGCCGCTGGACTCGATCTCGAGCGCACGGTCAAGATTCTGACCGGGACCACGGCGGGCAAGGGCTTTCTGACCGGTGCCTATGACCGCAAAATATTCAGCGGCGACATCTCGCCCGAATTCGGACTGGGGCTTGCATCGAAGGATCTCAATCTCGCCCTGACCTATGGCGCAAATCTGAACGTCTCTCTGGGCGTCGGCGCCGCGGCCTCTCAGGTCTACGCAATGTCTCGTGCGGACGGCTTCACGCAGAATGACTGGTCTGCCGTGTTCGAGACGCTCAGGCTCAAGGCCGCGCTGCCTGGCAAGACATTCAACGCCTAGAGGGTCGACAAGTTAGCGGGCCGCCGCGGTCGATTGGCGCACGACGAGTTCGATCGGCAATTCGGTGATGCGTTCGACGTCCTGTCCGTCGAGCCGCGCCATCAATTTATCGGCCGCGCATTTGCCGATCGAGCCCGTCGAAATATGGACCGTCGTCAGCGCCGGGGACATATGCGCCGACATTTCGATATCGTCGATCCCGACAAGCGACAGACCCTCCGGCACCCGAATGCCGCGCGAATGCGCCTCGACTAGGCCGCCGAATGCCTGAATGTCGATGCCGCAGATGATCGCTGTCGGCGCGTCGGCCAACGATAGCAGTGTGGTGCAGCCTGCGCGGCCGCCAGCCAGCGTATAAGGCTGCTGGCTGATCAGCCAATCCGGAAGCGACAGTCCGGCTTCGACGAGTTCGGCGCGAATGCCTTCGACGCGCAACTGCTGCCTGTCGTTGTTGGCGAGTTGGCCTGTCACGACACCGATGCGCGTATGGCCGAGATCGAGAAGGTGCCGCGCGGCCAGCCGTCCCGCCAGCTTGTTGTCGATCGCGACCGCATCGAAGCGATTGTCCGCAACCCAGGTGAGAACGATGGGGACGTCGGTCTCTTCGAGCAACCGGACGGCCTCCGGCAAGCGCGCGGCGCCGACCAGCATGATGCCATCGACGTCGCGGGCGAGAAGCGAGCGCACGGCCTCGGCTTCGGCGGCATAACTATATCCTGTCGATGCGACGAAGAGCTGGCAGCTCGACTGGGCCAGGCGGGCCTGCATCGCTTCAAGCGTATGCGAGAAGACGGTGTTGTCGATGGTCGGAACGACGGCTCCGATGAAGCGTGCGCCCGATCGCGAAGTCGATACGGCGCGCGGCACCAGATAGCCCAGCCGTTCGGCGCTCGCGAGGATGCGCTTCAGCGTCGCGCCATTGACCAGTTCCGGCTGTGCGAGCGCCCGCGAAACAGTTGCCGGCGATACGTTGGAGTCTCGCGCCACATCGATCAAGCGGGGGCGGCTTTGGCGTGGCATCGGATCCTCTGATGAAAATAATTTTCAACGCATATGAAGCATTCCCGAATTGCAACGCAAGCAAAATAACCAAAAGTCTCATAGATCGCTGTTGACATCGGCCGCTTGCCATGAAACGTTTTCTGAAAATAATGAAAAATATTTTAGGGGGACGAAACTGGTGCGGAGTCGCAAGACCATCATCGGCCTGGGTGCGATCCTTGGGGTCGTCGTGCTGTGGTTCGCGCTGACGCGGTGGTTCAGCATCATTCCGGTTGGACGCTTTCCAACACCCGCAGCCTTCTGGGAGGCGCTCAAGCAGATCGAACTGAAGGGTTATGCGGGAAGCCTTCTGCATGAACATGCCTGGCACAGCCTGCGGCTGATCATCATCAGCTTTATCGTTGCTGTCGGCACCGGCGTTCCGCTCGGCCTGCTGATGGGATGGAATCGCAAGGCCGAAGCGCTGATCAATCCGGTCTTCACCCTGATCCGTCCGATTCCGCCGCTTGCGTGGATTCCGCTGGCGATCCTGTGGCTCGGCCTCGGCGATGCGGCCAAGGTGATGGTGATCTGGTTCGCCGCTTTCGTGCCGTCGGTCATCAATGCGCATGCCGGCGTGCGCAACATCGACAAGTCGGTGATCGAAGCGGCGCGCATGCTCGGGACGCCGCCGCTGCGGCTTGTGATGGAAGTGATCCTGCCCGGCGCGCTGCCGATGATCTTCACCGGCCTGCGGCTGTCGCTGCAGGCATCGTGGACGACGCTTGTCGCGGCCGAACTCGTCGGCGCGCTGGTCGGCATCGGCTTCGTCCTCAACGTGGCGCAGCAGGATATCTATCCGGCGATGATCCTGGTCGGCATGCTAACGGCGGGCGTGCTCGGCTGGTTCACGACGTTCGTTCTCGGTCTCGTCGAGAAATCCGTCCTGTCCTGGTCGGTGCGGGGGAGAGCCTGAGATGCAGCACAAGCTCTCCTTCATGGAAACCGTCGTCTACGGCCTCATCGGCCTCGCCGTCTTTCTCGGAATCTGGTACGCGCTGCCGGCGACCGGCCTTGTGCCGCAACAGTTTCTGCCAGGCCCCGCCACGGTTGTCGAACGCATGACCGTGCTCGCGACGCAACCGTTCGCCGGCGCCACGCTGCCCGCCCATATCGGCTACAGCTTCGTCCGCTTCATGTCCGGTTTCCTGCTGGCCGCGCTGATCGGGATTCCGCTCGGCCTCATCATGGGCTGGTTTCGCATCGTCGACGAAATCGTCGCGCCGATTTTCGATGGCTTGCGATTCATCGCGCCGATCGCATGGGTGCCGTTCGCGGCGCTCTGGTTCGGGACCGGCGTGGGCGGACCGATCATGATCATCTTCGCCGGTGCTTTCCCGCCCTGCGTGATCAATGCCTATCGCGGCGCCAAGCAGGTCGATCCGCAACTGATCGAAGCCGCCGAGATGCTCGGGACGGGTCATCTGCGCATGATGAAGGACATCCTGCTGCCGGCCTCCGTGCCCTCGATCGTCGCGGGCCTGCGGGTGGCGGCCGGTCTCGGCTGGCAGTCGCTCGTCGGTGCGGAGCTGATCGTGGCTTCGACCGGTGTGGGCTTCATGATGGTGCAGGCGCAGGCCAACGTCGCGACGTCGACCGTGATGAGCGGCATGGTCGCCATCGGCATTGTCGGCCTCGTCATCGACATGCTGCTTCGCCGTGGCGAAGCGGCGATCCGCCGCCGCCGCGGCCTGGCTGAGTAGAGGAGAGAGAAGGTGGGCTCGATCCGTTTTGAGAATACCGGCAAGATCTACGGTGATGCGAAGACCGGCTTCAAGGCGCTTGACGGCGTCTCGCTGGAGATTTCCGACAAGGAGTTTGTCGCCATCGTCGGACCCTCGGGGTGCGGCAAGACCACCTGCCTGCGCATGGTCGCCGGATTCGAAAGCGTGTCGAGCGGCAAGGTGCTGGTGAACGACAAGGCCGTCACGGCCCCGGGCGCGGATCGCGCGGTGGTGTTCCAGCAATTCGCGCTCTTTCCCTGGAAGACGGTGCGGCAGAACATCGAATTCGGCCTGCGCAACAAAGGCATCGCCAAGGCCGAGCGCGATCATCTTGTCGCCAATGCGCTGAAGCTGATGACGCTGGAAAGCCATGGCGATGCTTATCCGCATCAATTGTCCGGCGGCATGCAGCAGCGCGTCGCGATCGCGCGCGCCTACGTTCTCGACCCCAGCGTTCTTCTGATGGACGAGCCGTTCGGCGCGCTCGACGCACAGACTCGCGTGGTGATGCAGGAAGAACTGGTGCGCCTCGCGCGGGTCAACCCGCGCACCGTGTTGTTCATCACGCACGGCGTCGAGGAGGCGGTTTATCTCGCCGACCGCGTCGCGATCATGACGAGGCGGCCGGGCACCATCAAGGAAGTGATCGACGTCAAATCGATCCGGACGCAGGAGAACTGGGACAGTTACGAGAAGATCGAGGACGTCATGGATCTTGAGTCCTTTGTCCATCTGCGAACGCGAATCTGGAAATCGCTGCGTGAAGAGAAGATCGCTGCGGCCACGTAGTTGCAGCGGGCGATGAACCGAATTTTCAAAGGGAGGATATAATGAAAGGCTTTCGACGACTCGGAATGACTTTGATGGCGGGGGTGACCGCCATTGCCCTCTCCTCCGGCGGCGTGCGCGCGGCCGATCAGATCGGCGTCAGCTATCAGCCCTCGCTCTATTGGGCGCTGCCGTTCTATTACGCCACGCAAAAGGGATGGTGGAAGGAAGTCGGCCTGTCTCCGAATTTCTCGACGTTTCCTGCCGGCGCGCCGCAAATTGCGGCCGGCGCATCGGGCTCGTGGGATGTCGGAGCCACGGGCTCCGTGCCGGCCGTGCTCGGGGCGGCCCGCTTCAACATTGAAACGATCGGCATCAGCAACGACGAATCGAAGACCAATGCGCTGATGGCGACGCCCAAGGAATATCAGGCGATCAAGGCCGATCCTTCGAAGCTCAAGGGCCAGCGCATTCTGCTGACGACCAACTCGACGGTCGACTACGCCACGCGTAACTGCCTCGACAAGATGGGCGTGAAACAGAGCGACGTGCAGTTCGTCAATCTCGGTCAGGCTCAGATCATCACCGCCGTCACATCGGGCAACGGCAGCATCGCGGGCGTCTGGGCGCCGAACACCTACACGCTGCAGGACAGAGCCAAGGCTGAATATGTGTGCAGTGGCGCCGATAGCGGCGCGATGGTTCCGGGTGCGCTGATCGTGACCGCCGATTACGCCAAGAAGAATCCGGACAAGGTCGCCAAATTCCTCGCCGTCTATCTGCGCGGCTGGTCGTGGGCGAAGGCGCATCCGGAGGAGGCGCGAAAGCTGGCGCTCGCCTTCTATAAAGAGGGCGGCCTGGAGGCCACGCCAGAAGCGATGGAACAGGAATTCAAGCTGCGTCCGGTGTTCTCGCTGGATGAGCAACTCAAGCTGATGGACAACTCGAAGGGGCCATCGGAAGTCGACACCTGGTTCTCCAACATCGGCAAGTACATGACGAGCGTCAACACGCTGTCGTCCAACCCCGATCCCAAGAGCTACATCACCGACAAGTATATGAAGATGATCGCGGCCGATCCGAAGCTGCGCGCCTTCGCCACCGAATTCGACCAGAAATAACCAAACCATGCGGACGGCCGCCCTCGCGCGCCGTCCGCAAAACCCAAGCTGAGGGCCGCGTGATGACCGTTACCTATCTGAAGAAAGCAACGAAGACTCCGGCGAGCGAGACCGGGACCGCCCGTAAAGTCGTCGACGAAATGCTGGCGACGATCGAAAAGGGCGACGAACAGGCCGTGCGTGACTACGCGCTGAAGCTCGACAAATGGGATGGCGATATCGTCGTCACCGAAGAGGAGATCGCGCGACGGATCGCGGAAATTCCGCAGGGCATCAAGGACGACATCGATTTCGCGGCCGGCAATGTCCGCAAGTTTGCCGAAACCCAGATGCAATCGATCAAGAATTTCTCTTACGAGCCGCTGCCCGGCCTCTGGCTCGGCCAGAGGCTCGTGGCCTGCGAAACCGCCGGTTGCTACGTGCCGACCGGCCGCTACGCTCACATTGCCTCCGCCTATATGTCGGTTGCCACCGCCAAGGCCGCCGGCGTCAAGACCGTCATCGCCTGTTCGACGCCGTTCCGCGGCGAGGGCATTCATCCGCACGTGCTCTACGCCATGAAGGTCGCCGGTGCGGATATCATCATGACGCTGGGCGGCGTTCAGGCCATCGCGGCGATGGCGTTCGGCCTGTTCACCGGCAAGCCCGCCGACATCATCGTCGGCCCCGGCAACAAGTTTGTCGCCGAAGCCAAGCGGACGCTGTTCGGCAAGGTCGGCATCGACGTGTTCGCCGGTCCGTCGGAAGTGGCGGTGCTGGCCGATGACAGCGCAGATCCGATGATCGTCGCCGCCGACCTCGTCGGACAGATGGAGCACGGCGTCGAAAGCCCGGCCTGGCTGATCACGTCCTCGCGCCGCGTGGCCGACGAGGTGGCGCGGATCGTTCCCGAACTGATCGCGACGCTGCCGCCCAGCGCGCGCGAGGCGTCGGTTGCCGCATGGCGCGACTACAGCGAGATCGTGCTGTGCGATACGCGCGAGGAAATGGTGCGGGTGTCCGATGAGTACGCCAGCGAACACCTCGAGGTGCACTGCAAGGATCTCGACTGGTGGCTCGACAACCTCACCAATTACGGCTCGCTTTTCCTCGGCGAGGAAACGAACGTGTCGTTCGGCGACAAGGTATCCGGTCCGAACCACATTCTGCCGACCAAGTTCGCCGCGCGTTATTCGGCGGGCCTGTCGGTGCACAAATTCCTCAAGCCGCTGACCTGGCAGAAGATGAATCGCGACGGCTGCCGCACCATTGCGCCGGTCTCCGCGCGCATCTCGCGTCTGGAGGGCATGGAGGCGCATGCGCGCACCAGCGACGTCCGGATGCAGAAATATGCGCCGGGCATGAACATCGATCTCGGCGCGCCCGTGCAGGATTGAGCCATGTTCAAACCTGTCGGCCTTTTCGATCTGACCGGACGCACCGCTCTCGTCACCGGCGGCAACAGCGGCATCGGCCTGGCGATGGCCCGGGCGATGGCGCTGGCCGGTGCGGCGATCGTTCTGGTCGCGCGCCGGGCCGACGAACTGGAGCGGGCGGCGGCGGAACTGCGCGGCGAGGGATTCGATGCCAGCACGGCCGCTACCGATCTTGCCGATGCGTCCGCGATCGGCGCGTTGGCCGATGCGCTGTCCGGCAGGACCATCGACATCATCGTCAATGCGGCTGGCGTCAATCTGCGCCAGCCGTTTCGCGCGGTGTCCGCGGAGGCGTTCGACCTGCACATGGCGCTGCATCTGCGCGCGCCGTTTCTTCTGACCCAGGCCTTCGCGCCGAAAATGGCGGAGCGCAACTGGGGGCGTATCATCAACCTCGCATCGATGCAGAGCACGCGGGCCTTTCCCGATTCCGCGCCTTACGGGGCGGCCAAGGGCGGCATCGTCCAGCTGACGCGGGCGATCGCGGAGGAATGGTCGCGCCACGGCATCACCTGCAACGCGATTGCGCCGGGCTTCTTTCCGACGCCGCTGACGGCTCCGGTCTTCGGCGATGCGGAGCGCGCCAACCGCATGGCGGCGCAGACTGCGATCGGCCGCAACGGTGCTCTCGATGATCTGCACGGCGTGACGATCTTCTTCGCCTCCGATGCGTCGGCTTACATCACCGGCCAGACGCTCGCGGTCGATGGCGGCTTTACCGCCAAATAGGAGCCGGACATGAAAGCGCTTGTTTATCTCGGCCCGAACTCGCTCACCTATCGCGACGAGCCGGACCCGACGCCCGGCAACGACGAAGCGGTTGTCAAGGTCGAGGCGGTGGGCATCTGCGGCTCCGATATGCACGCCTATCACGGTCTCGATTCGCGCCGCCCCGCGCCGCTGATCCTCGGCCATGAAGCTGCTGGCACCGTGGTGACGGGGCCGCGCACCGGCGAGCGCGTCACGATCAATCCGCTGGTGGTCGATCCGCTGTGTCCTTACGCGGTGCGGGGATTGTCGCATCTGTCGCCGACGCGGCAGATCCTGTCGATGCCGCCGCGCCCCGGAGCCTTTGCCGGTTACGTCAGCGTACCCGAACGCAACATGTTGTCGATCTCGAAGGATTTGCCGATCTTCGAGGCGGCGCTGGCGGAGCCGGTTGCGGTGTCGTGGCATGCGGTTCGCGTCGGCGCCGAGAAGCTGAGCCGGCCGATCGCGACGGCTCGCGTCGCCGTGCTTGGCGGCGGCGCGATCGGGCTTGCGGCGGCACTGGTGGCCAGGCTGTTCGCGGCGGCGGAAGTTCATGTCGGCGAAACCAACGCCGGACGCCGCGAGACGCTGCAGGCGATCGGCGGGCTGACGGTGTACGATCCATCCGGTGGCGAGGGGCCGGAGCCCGATAGCATCGATCTCGTCATCGATGCCGTGGGCGCGGGCGCAACGCGCGCGGCCGCGAGCCGCATGGTGCGTCCGGGTGGCGTCATCGTTCATATCGGCCTGTTGCCGGGCATGGACGGTCTCGACATCCGCAAGGTCACCTTGCAGGAAGTCACCTTCACCGGCTCGTACTGCTATACGCCGCAGGATTTCGCCGACACCGTGCATGCGCTGGAGCATCGCCGCTTCGGTCCGATCGGCTGGATCGAACAGCGCAACCTCGCCGAGGGGGCGCAGGCATTTCGGGATATCGATTCAGGTTCGGTGTCGGCCGCCAAGATCGTGCTGAGGGTTTAGAGCGTTTCCTGTTTTGGTGGAAATATCTGTGATGCCCGGCATAAAGCGGGCATCACGAGTGGATGATTCCATCTGAACCAAATTCGCCGTAGACTTGGAAGACTGACCCTGCGAAGACTGATCCTGCGCGCCGCTCAAGAGCATCGGGCTGCGGCGATGCGATGAACCTGACGGTCGCCAAGAAGATGCGCCATGAAGGCGGAGGTCCGGAAGATCGCCCGGAAGGCTTCGTCGCGAATGCTGAGTCCGCCGGTATAGGCGCCGAATGAGGGCATCACCGCACGCGTCCCGTCGCTGGCGAAGCAGCGCCGCTCGACCGAACGGCCGCGCCGGCTGATTCGCGCTTTCGGATGCAGATGGCCGGCGATCTCGCCTTCAGCGCCCGTCGGCTCGTGACGGAAGGTCAGCGGCCCTATCCGCATTTCATCGGCCACCGTGCCGCCGATGTCGCGCGGCAGGTTTGGGTCGTGATTGCCGGCGATCCAGATCCAGTCGCGGCGCGCCTGCAATTCGCCGAGCGTGGCGCGGTCGGCCGCTGTGAGACGCCGATGCGCGTCGCGGTCGTGGAAACTGTCGCCGAGCGCGATCACGGTGCGCGGATCATGCCGCGCGATCACCGCGCGCAGCTTTGCCAGCGTGGCTGCCGTATCGTAAGGCGGCAGCAGCACGCGACGTGCGGCGAAGCTCGAACCTTTCTCCAGATGCAGGTCGGAGACGACGAGCAGACGCTCCTCGGTCCAGAACAGCGCACCGGCGAGATCGGCGATGAAGGTGATGCCGGAGACGGTGACGTGCTCAGAC
>Ga0182735_1001096_pt1 | contig 18869 bp, 22 predicted proteins | sample eDN5th30CKraftMG_FD_128524 | JGI IMG/M metagenome (GOLD analysis project Ga0182735, IMG submission 128524) | Enriched Miracle-Growth compost microbial communities from Emeryville, California, USA - eDNA 5th pass 30_C Kraft MG (version 2) (version 2) ...
GAGGCGGTCATCGACACGACCAACAACGTATCTTACCCGGTGTCGGTCAATCCGGTCCTGGCCTATCCGACCGCTGGCGGGTCGGCCAACGCCTTGACGCTCACGCCGAACGTCCCGCTGACGTCCTACGCGAACGGAGCGAAAGCCACGTTCACCGCAGCGTCCAACAACAGCGCCGCGGCAACGCTGAACGTCTCGGGCGTTGGCGCCAAGGCGATTCGCACTATCGCCGGCGGGACCGATATCGCTCTCGTCGCGGGAAACCTGCAAGCGGGACGGAAATACGAGGTCGTCTACTCATCGACTGCGAATAGCGGCGCCGGCGCATGGATATTGGTCAACCTGCCGATCGGCACCACCGCCGGCACCGTGTCGGCCGGCGACGACAGCCGCATCACCGGGGCGTTGCAGCGCGCCGGCGGCCAGATGACCGGCGATCTCACCCTCAAGGGCGATCCGACGACGGATCTGATGGCCGCCACCAAACAATACGTCGATGCTTCTGGTGGCGTCGATTATCAGGAGTTCCTCACTTCGGGAACGTGGACTAAACCCACCGGCCTTGCTGATGAGGCTATCGTTATAGTGGAGATTTGGGGCGGCGGTGGTGGTGGTTCGAATGCTGGTGGCACCAATGGTGCAGGCGGTGGCGGCGGTGCTTACAACCGTGGTATTTTTCGTGCATCTGAATTGACTGCCGATGTTTCCGTAACAATCGGTGCGGGTGGACAAGGGTACACAACCACTACGACAGGCGGTGTCGGTGGAACATCGTCTTTCGGCACATATTTGACCGCATACGGCGGTGGTGGCGGTGGGAATGTTGCAGGTGGCAGCGGTGGCGGCATAACTAGTGCTGGCTCTGGTGGAACGGCCAACCCGCAGCCGGGAGGCGGACCGGTGATTGGCGGTAGTATTGTAAGAATAGCCGGGACGACAGCAACGGCATCCCCGCTGATGTATGGTGGAACGAGTTGGCAAGACACTGCCGGCGCTGGTGATAGTATTTACGGCGGCGGAGCGGGATATAAACAGGGTGTAGGCAATGCCGGAAATAGTATCTACGGCGGCGCGGGCGGCGGCGGCAGTGTTGCAACTACAGGGACCAGCATATTTGGCGGTAATGGTGGCGGTCTCGACGAGGAAGGGCACGTACCGGGAGGTGGCGGCGGTCGACGTGCCAACGGTGCCGCAGGCAAAGCAATCGTGAAGGTGATCCGATGAACACTTATGCCGTGGTTGATTCCGCTGGGGTCGTCATCAACACCATCGTTGCCGGCCGCGGCTTTGAAATCCCCGGCATGTCGCTGGTCGAAGCTGCTGAAGGTGCAGCGATCGGCGGCACCTACGCCGATGGCGTGTTCACGCCGCCTGCACCCCCGCCAGTCGACCTCCCTGCCTACGCCGCCGCCAAACGGTTCGAGGTCGAGACCGGCGGCATCACCATCAGCGGCGCCGCGATCGACACCAGCCGCGACAGCCAGTCCATGATCACCGGGGCGTACACCTATTCCCAGGCTCATCCCGAACAGACGATCCTGTTCAAGGCGCAGAGCGGCTGGGTGACGCTCGACGCGCCCACCATGGCCGCGATCGCCACCGCCGTCGGCGCCCATGTCCAGGCGTGCTTTGCCGCCGAGAATGCGGTGCAGGCGGCCATTACCGCCGGCACCATCACCACCACGGCCGAGATCGACGCGGCCGCCTGGCCCGGCTGACCGGTGGGGGGCGGGGGCGAAGGTTGGCGGGCCGGGCAAGATTTCACGGTTTGTTATGTCTCGGGATGCAATCTTAAGTCACGTATGGTCTCGTGGCGGAGGGGTACGCGGCAGACGGCAAATCTGCACAACCCTGGTTCGACTCCAGGGCGAGACCTCCATCTATCAAGAAGCCTTTGGCCGGCCGGCACCGTTCCCCTGCGCCAACGATAATCGAACATCCTCTAGAGACATATAAAAGCCCGGTCGCCAACTGGGATAGCGGCCGGGCTCTCAGCTTGCCGGCGGGTGCCTAAGACCGGCGCGCTGATCATACCCCGGCGCGGCAGATCGGCAATGGAAAAGCCCGGTCGCGAAGCTGGGAAGCGACCGGGCCCTCAGTCACCGGTCATGAAGGAACCGGCGCGCTGATCATACGCCGGCGTGCAGAAGTAACAATGGAAAAGCCCGGCCGCCGAAGAGGGCCAAGGCGACCGGACCGGGGGCACCCGACTGCTGTCCAGATACAGCCGAGCAAGTCAATCTTATTCCTTCTCGAACCCGATGGAAGTCACCCGGCCATCCACCATTTGGCTGATGAGTGGGTCGGGCCGAAGGCGCAGCCTGCGGCATCGGCAATAGAAAGCCCGGTCGCGCGGTTGGAGGCTTGCGACCGGGCTCGGGGTGCACCCGGAGTTGTAAACCCGCCGGGCGACGCTGATCATACTCCGACCTGCGGGACGGGCAATTGGAAAAACCGGCCGCAACGCGCGAGCCGCTCCGGTTGTCAAGCGGTGCCGAAAAGCTCGCTCGTGTCGAGTTCATCCCCGCGCGCGAGAAACTGCGCCAGCGCAGAGATCAGCCACGCGGCATGCTCCTCGTCCAGCATGAGGGTATGCACATCGTCATCGTCGCCGACGAGTTCCAACGTTCCGCGTAGCGGATCACTTGAATAAACGGTGACGTCGCCGTCCTGATATTCGAGCTTCATCGACTCCTCCTTTAGTCCGGATCATCTCACCACAACCCAAGGATTTTGGCCATGCGCTTCGTCGCCGAATGGTGGCGGGTCGAACGGTAAAAAGCCCGGCCGCCACAGGAGGTAGCGACCAGGCCTTAGATTGCCCAGCACGGGGTTAGGAGGCTGGACACAGCCAGCATAGCCCTGCTGCCCGATTAGACAACCGGAAAGCCTCATGAAACCGGTTCGCCCAAGTTGGGCTCGGACTGATCTCCAATGTCAATATTCAGGAGGTTCACCTTGGCGGCCGGAAACGCCCGCTTTGCCGTGAAAACGATATCCTCTGCGTGCTGATCGCTGGAATACTCATCGTCGACCTCGACCGTGATGGCGAGCACGACCTCAACGGTATTTGTCAAGTCCTTCTCCTGTGGCCGGGTGATTTCCGGCCAGCATAGCCCCACTGCTTCATTCGACAATCCGAAAGGAACCACCATGACGAACGCACCCTCGGGCGCGGGCGACCGCTATTACGTGTATCGCCCGACCCTTGACCTGATCGGCACCAGCGAAGGCACCGACAAGGGCCGCGGCTACAACGAGACTTTGGGCTACGGCGCCTACACTGGCGGTGCCGTGAACTTGGTCGGCATGACGCTCGACCAGATCGACAAGCTCCAGACCAAGATGCTCCAGCATCCGAAGAACAAACTTCGCTCCTCGGCCGTGGGGCGATACCAGATCATCCGCACCACGCTCCGGGCCATCCGTGAGCAGCTGGGGCTCACCGGCAAGGAGCTTTACGACGCCGAGATGCAGGATCGCCTTGGCTGCTACCTGCTGGGCCAGCGCGGCATCGACAAATGGCTTTCCGGCCGGCTGTCGCTGGATACCTTGATCCGCAACATGGCGCAGGAGTGGGCGAGCATCCCGAAGCCCGACGGCAAGGGGCACTACGCTGGCCAGAATGCCGGCGTGTCTGTCTCCCAGGTCAAGGCGGCGCTGGCCGAAGTAGCGCGCCGGCATGCCGAGGGTCAGCCCAAGCAGACGGTCGAGGTCAAGGTGCCGGTGCCGGTCGAGGTCGAAAAGAAGGTGGTGCCGCCGGCTGTCGACGCCGAGGTCAAGTCCAAGACGACGCTGTGGGGCTGGCTGACGACGATCTTCGGCTCCGGCGGCGTCGGGCTGGCTGGCCTGCTGGGTGCCGACTGGCAGACCATCCTTGCCATCGGCGGTCTGTCGCTGGGCGGGCTCGTCGTCGTGATCCTGTTGCGCCGGCAGATCATCGCGGCCGTGCAGGATATCCGCGGCGCGGTGGAAGGCTGAGGCGATGGCCACCGGCATCATCGCCTTTGCCGCAGGCCTGCTCGGCATCTCGCCCGATGTCGTCAAGGTGATCGCCACCCTGATCGCCATCGCTGTCGCCCTTGGCTCTGCCTGGGGCGGCTACGCCTACATCAAGCACCGCGGCGCAGAGGAAGTCCGTGCCCAAATCCAGAAGGAAAATGCCGATGCAATGGTCAAGGGTATCGATGCCGGCCGCAGCTTTGACGACTGCGTTACTGCTGGCGGGGTGTACGACTTCCGGCGTCAGCGGTGTGCCGGCGTTGCGCCAGGCACTCGGTAGCAGCCTTGCCGGCGCGCAGGGCAAGACCTTGGCCGACCAGAACAGGATCGACCGCACCATGGCGCCGGGCTGCGCGATCAAGTTCTACACGGCGGCCGAGTGCGATCGGCATACCAAGGCCAGCGCCGAGCGGCGGGAGGAACTGCAATGACCGGCAATGACGAACGGGCTATCGGCCGGCTCGAGGGCAAGATCGACCTCATGCTTGCCGAGCAAGCAGCGGCAGCGCAATCGCGAAAGCAGACCTACGAGAAGCTGGAAACGCTCGGCCGCAAGATTGATGCGACTGATGCCAAGGTCGAGGCGATCGATACGCGGCTTGAGAAGGTCGAGGAACCGGTCGCCGAGTTCAGCAGATGGCGGGAGCGCGGTGTCGGCGCCATCATGCTCATCAGCTTCGTGGCCGCTTCGATCGGTGGACTGCTGGTCACGTTCGGGAAGAAGGTGTGGGCCATTTGGGCTGGGCCGTGAATGAAAACCCCGGCCGGAGCCGGGGGTAATAAGTGGTAATAGCAGGTAATCGGGGCCGTTAGAAATTAACGCCTTCCTCGGTGGATATCCCGGATTCTTGGATGGAACGAAACGCCTTTATCCACGCTGCAAATGACTTCGTTGGCAATCGATAGAACCCTCGGTTCTTTCGGCTTTCGTCAGCGAGGATGATTTCTCGTGCTTTTAGAGCATTGAGGGCATTTGTAACCGTCGTACCAGCTAATCCAGACCCGGCTAATATCTGCTTTCTGGACACCCATTGATCCCCGAAATTAGCCATTTCGTGCAATACAGCCCGATAATCGTCTGAAGCTATACGGGAGTGGTACATGGTGCTGAAATATTTATCACCTAGTTGGGAGAGTGCGCCGCCATCCTTGTAAGCGGCCTCTCCGACATCATCTATGGTGATGTTGTTGTCGCGGTCCTGTTCAAATGCAGAATACGCGAATTGTTGAACGAAGTGTGGATATCCTTCGGAAAGTTCAGCAAGAAACTTTAAGGCTTCAGGAGAGATGTGGGTTTTATATCCATTGCGCTCTTCGGCCTCCTCCAAGCCTCGTTCGACCACTCGTGTCCTTTCATCTGTGCTAAGCTGCTCCAAAGAAAACGTCTGGAAGAGACGCGGCGACGACTCATGGCTCTCCCTCAACTTGGACAGGAGCACAGGGAGGCCAGCTAAGCCAAACACGACTCGTTGACAGTTTTGCCATCTTAAACGCTCCGAGACGAGCTTGAGATAAGAGCCAAGGCCGACCTCGACAGATGGTCTGTCGGCTTCATCGATCAAGAACAGTATCCCATCTACCTCATCTGACGTGACGTTACAAAATGCAGATAGATTTTCGACGAATTGCTCCGCGACTTCTTCAGCGTCGAATGATTCTGAGGCCTTATTGTAGCTGACGCCTAAAATTTCCCAATTTGTCAGCCATTCCCAAACCACTTTGGCCCTTTCTCTGAGAGCCTGACGAGCCCCAATCTCTTTCCGCAGGCCTCTGCCTATTTTTCTCACAACCTCGGCCTGCGTATTGCACCCGCCCAGGTCAAGCGGGACGGAAAGGAAGCGAAAATACTCGCCATTCTGGGTTGTGATATTCCCGCATGCAATCATATTCACGATGAATAACAATGATGATTTCCCAATGCCTCGTTCGCCTTGGACGAGGAAGTGTTGGGGGTTTCCGTTCTTCGTTTGAAATAAACATCGCTCGATAGCGTCGATCTCATCAAGTCGTCCAACGAACATCCCTGCGTGTATGATATCGTTGGGCTTATAGGGATTGTATCGCTTCGCCCTTGAATTTCTGTCGATTGTTGCCCCGCCCATCTCTCTCGCACCCTGCCTCTATCGCTCGAACCGCTTCCCCTTGAACTCCGTCGGCCAGCCTCCGCAGACGCGCTCGTTACGGATAATTCTTCGCCTTCGGCTTGGCGGCTGGCACGGGCATTTGTGAAACCGTGCAGCCCTTGCTCCGTTGAGCGGACTGGATGGCGATCACTTCGCCTTTGCGCTGAGCCACCGCGCCTTCCTTGTCGGCGCCGGTCAAGCTGCTCATCGGTACGCCGATCAGAAAGACGCCGAATGCGTCGCCCGCAACGGCTTGGCGTTGCTGGACCTCCACGCCGTGCAGTTCACCAGCGGATTTTTTGAATTCAGCGTCGAGCTGTGCGCAGGACAAGCCGGAATATGCGTTTGCGGGCATTGACATCGGCACGATGGCCTCAGGGTTTTTCGCACAACCCGAAAGAGCGACGACGGCGCCCAGCGCTACCCATTTCCATGTTTTCATAATTTCCCCAAGCCCTCCCCAGAGCACGGGCAGATTTCCACTTTCCTATCCGGCGTGCAATCGCTGATTGCGACGAGGATTGTCGCCCGGTGGCTCCGGCTTTTCCTGAATGGTGGATGCGGCAATTGCCTGAACCTGGCGTTGTCGGAGAAAGGTTTGCCCCCATCCCCCGCCTAAGCCATGCCGCATCCGTAGCCAGACATACATGTACAACCAGTGATGTGAAGGCGGCCTACTTTCAACGATTGTGTCGCGGCTGTAACGATCCCCCGCTGGCCCCAGCCGGCGGGCTTTTTGCCCACCGGTAGCCACCTGAAAAGCGCTCGGCTATAGTCCGAGGCGTAAATCCCAATCTGGAGGGCAACGTGAAGAAAACCTATGAGAAGCCGACGATTCAGAAGCGCGAGAAGCTTGGTGCCGTAACGGCAGTGGTGATACCGGTGGCGTCCGGCGGCGGTCCCGTTTGAGCCCACAAGCTCGTAAGCAACATTCCAAGCCCGCGTGTCCTGATGGATGCGCGGGCCTTTTTGTCGTTTCGTGGCCACGCCTTGTGTACGACACAATCTATCTATAGGGTTCAGCAATCGACTTTGCTTGTTAGCTTGTTTTGCGCCCTGGCGCACACCGACCTTCCTCTCAATTTCGAAGACTGCGACGTTTGGCATTCGGCCAAGCGGCGAATTTCTATGCCGATTGAAAGGAATCGTCATGACCACAGGTACCGTAAAATTCTTCAATGCAACCAAAGGCTTTGGTTTCATCTCGCCGGAGGACGGCAGCACCGACGTTTTTGTCCACATTTCCGCCGTCGAGCGCGCCGGCATGCGCACCATCGTTGAGGGTCAGAAACTCTCGTTCGAGGTCGTGAAGGACAACCGCAACGGCAAGAGCGCGGCCGAAAACCTGCAAGCCGCTTAACGTCTCGCCTCTGGTCTTTGACCACGGATGTACTGGCACTGACCATAGAGGCGAATAGGGGAAGGTCGGGGAAACCCGGCCTTTTTCGTTTTTAAAGGAGCACGCGATGCGACACCCGATCCCAACCGGCATTTTCAAGCCAAAGCTTAGCACGGGGGAAAAGAAGAGCGACGTCACCACGACCGTGGCGATGCAAATCACGGAAGGCGAGAAGGCGGCCCGTGAAGCGAAGACGGAACGGTTGCGGCTGGCGCGGCTTGCATATGAAGAGGCTCACCCCGTGACCACTCCGAAGAAGAAAGTTTGTTCGGGAAACGTCGTTCGGGCACCTAATATCGCTCGTAAGCAATGACTCCCTCGACTGGTAGCGTCGCAGTCAATTTCCTGCCTATGAGAGCTTACTTCGTCGTAGAAAATGGTGATCGAAAATTTCTACTTTCAACGTCGATGACATTTCCACAAGCTGCACATTCGACTTGAATATGCCCTCGTAGCCAGCCGACGCTTTTCTTCGTCTGATAGCGGCACCTATCGCAATAGACGCCTATCTCGTCGGCATTGAACGAGAGATCAACAGCAGTCATCGTTTTTCGGCGGCTCATAATAGTCGGTTCCGCGCCGCCGATTCCCGGTCCCGCCGACGCATCCCGTCGGTGTCATTGTCGATCCGTCGCCTTGCTTCTGACCTGGGTGCTATCCCATTGGCACCGCCGTCATCATTCCACTGGGCGAGTGCGTCCTCGTGGGCATCAAGGTCGTGTAGATAGGCACGAACAAGATTGTACAGGCCGCTTTCTGTCTCGTCTGGAAAGCGTTCAACCAGAAAGCGCGCAGCTGCGGTTTGGCGATCAGTCCCCGGGATCAGAGCCGGACGGACTCTGCCAAGAACTCTTTGGATCGCCTTCATATCTTCGGAAGTCAGGTAATTGGAAGACATCATGTCCTCCTTTGGTCGGGGCTAGGGCACGATGGCCGCCCTCGTCGGCAGCGCCCTTGAAATGGCCACCGACATCGTCACCCTACAGCATTTTTACCGTGCCGTACTTTAATTCGTAGGCTGCGGAAATTTATCAGCAGAGGCGACGGGGATTGCGGAACCTTTGTCGGCTCCGGCCGTTGTAGGCTCGGTAGAAGACACCCTCTCCTACCGATCGGATGAAAATCCGAGGCCCGACGCTTTTAACGAGGCGGCGGGCTTTCTTTTTCTACTCCATATCCGGCACGTCACCCGAGACGAACAGCGTCACCGGCGGCCCATACTCCCCGATATCCGGGTGCGCTTCCCGGCTCCAGGCAATTACACCCGCGTGCTTGTCGACGAGGCCCTTCGCCGTCCGGATCGCCCGATCCTCAGTCTGCTGGTCTGCCGGGCCGAACGCCGGGAACAGTTCCCCATCCTCGCCGCGGTCGAACGCGAGGACAACGATCAGCTTCGGATGCTTCTGTTGAGGCAGGACGTTGTTGGACATGGCCTATCATAGCTCCCTGCCCTACCCATGTCATGCTGACCAGGCTACCGATACCGTGAAGCGATCCACAGGCGGAGATTTCTGTGGATGATAGAACATCCCCGGAACGGTTTCGCCGACTTTCCCCCGATTTTCCCCCACTTCCCCCAGCAAGTTCCCGCAACGTTCCGTTTTTACCTGCGCATACCTGCAAGATTGATCCTTGCTAAATTCCGGGAATCCCTTAGAAAGCGCCGCACGGAGAGGTGGCCGAGTGGTCGAAGGCGCTCCCCTGCTAAGGGAGTAGAGGTCAAAAGCTTCTCGTGGGTTCGAATCCCATCCTCTCCGCCATCTGCCACCGATGACCCGCTATCGTTACCGACCGATGTCGCCCTTGGGCGGCTGTGGCAGGAGATCTTGTGACGAACGCTTTTTCCCAAGGCACTGTCCATACGGCAGGTGAAGACCTCGAGGCGGCAGTGCGATCCAATCCGGAAGTCTTGGCGCTTTGGGAAAGCCTCACTGCGCTCGCGCGGAACGAATTCATCTGCTGGGTCGATGACGCGAAGCAGGAAAAAACGCGCCGACGCCGCATCCAGCGGACTTGCGAGGAAATCCTGGAAGGGAAAAAGCGGCCTTGCTGCTGGGCAGGCTGCATCCACCGCACAGACAAGGCGCCAAGCCCCTGGCAACAGGCCGTCTTGATCGGCAAGCAGGCAAAAGACCGCCGCTAGGCCACCTCAAACACCTCCGCATCACCGCAGTGGCTCGAAGTCGCCATTTCGGGCCATCGAGGTACCAGCCCCGTGGCGTGGGCGCCACCCTCGTTCCATATAATTTCGGGCGTCAGGCAAGCCTCGTTCACAAAATCCCAGCCGCACGATTGACAACATACCAACCGGTCGGTATCTTATCATCATCGGAAAGGAACAACCCATGCCCAAAGCCGCAGGAAAGCCGGATGCCAGGTCGAAGCTGCTCAATGCGGCACTGGCGATGGTGCGGGCCAAGGGTTATTCGGCGACCAGCGTCGACGAGCTTTGCGCGGCGGCGGGTGTCACCAAGGGCGCTTTCTTCCATCATTTCAAAAGCAAGGATGCGCTCGCCGTGGCGGCGGCGGACTACTGGTCGGAGATCACCGGCGCGCTGTTTGCCGCCGCGCCATACCACGACCACATCGATCCGCTAGAGCGCGTGCTGGGCTATGTCACCTTCCGCAAGGCCTCGTTGCAGGGCGACGTGCCGGAGTTCACCTGCCTCGTCGGCACCATGGTGCAGGAGGCCTATGAAACCGTCCCTGCCCTTCGCGATGCCTGTGCGCGCAGCATCACCGGCCACGCCGCGACGCTGGAAGCCGACATCCAGGCGGCCATCGACAGCTATGGCCTGTCGCCCGACTGGAGCGCTGCTTCGCTGGCGTTGCACACGCAGGCGGTCTTGCAGGGCGCCTTCATCCTGGCCAAGGCCACCGGCAGAGCGGCCGTGGCCGCCGACAGCATCGACCATTTGTATCGCTACCTGGAACTTCTGTTTCGCCCGGGCGGCGGGCGCCACCCCAACTGAACCAAAAAAGAGAGGAACCTGCCATGCCAAGCACCGTTCGATTTCATCGCGTCCTCGCGACCAGGCCGGAGAAAGTCTACCGGGCCTTCGTCGAGCCGGATGCCGTCGCCAGTTGGCTGCCGCCGTTCGGCTTCCTGTGCACCGTTCATGAGCTCCAGGCCACGCAGGGCGGCAAGCACCGTATGTCGTTCCGCAATTTCACCACCGGCGAAAGCCATTCCTTCGGCGGCACCTATCTCGAACTCATCCCCGGCGAGAAGTTGGTCTACACCGACCGCTTCGACGACCCCAACCTGCCCGGCGAAATGACGGTGACGGTGACACTGAAGGCTGTGTCGGTCGGCACGGAAATAAACATCGAGCAGCGCGGCATTCCCGACCTCATCCCGCCGGACGCCTGCTACCTCGGCTGGCAGGAATCGCTGCACAAGCTCGCCAGGCTCGTCGAGCCCGAAATCAACCAATAGCGGGCGCCAAAGTCGCCGGCCAAAACGACCCCGGAGGAGCATCCGATGACCAACCAGACGATCACCGTCGAGACCACCGCCGGCGCGCCCATCGACAAGGTCTGGCGCGCCTATACGACGCCGGACGACATCAAGCAGTGGAACGCCGCGTCCGACGACTGGCACACCACGGCCGCCTCAGTGGATCTGCGCGAGGGCGGAGCCTTCTCCTCGCGCATGGAGGCCAAGGACGGCAGCATGGGCTTCGATTTTGCCGGTACCTATACGAAGATCGTGGAGCACAGGCTGATCGAATATGCCTTCGGCGACCGCACCGCCCGGGTGGAGTTCACCCCCGCCGGCAACGGCGTGCAGGTTCGCGTGTCGTTCGAGGCCGAGGGCGAACACCCGATCGAACAGCAGCGCATGGGCTGGCAGGCGATCCTCGACAATTTCTCCCGCCACGTCGCCCAGGCGGCGTAGCGGCGGGGGCCGGCAGCCGAACCAATCCCTTCTGGTCCTGTCCCTGCCGCTTGCATGCGCCAGTGGCTCGCTATAGCTAGGTCGGATCGCATCACGCGATCCGCCCAGCCCGCCCATAACCGAGCCTTCAGACATGACCAAGCGCCCTGCCCTTACCGCCGTCGTCGACGCCCTTCCGGCGACCGTTCCCTTCGTCGGCCCGGAGGCGCAGCAGCGGGCCAGCGGGCGCGCCTTCCGTGCCCGCATGGGCGCCAACGAAAGCAGTTTCGGGCCTTCGCCGCGCGTCACCCGGCGCATGCAGGAAGTCGCCGGCGACATGTGGATGTACTGCGACCCGGACAATTACGACCTGAAACAAGCGGCGGCCGCGCATCACGGCGTTTCGCCCCACAACATCGTCGTCGGCGAAGGCATCGACGGCCTGCTCGGCCTGCTGGCGCGCATGTATGTGGACGTGGGCACGCCGGTGGTGACCTCGCTCGGGGCCTACCCGACCTTCAATTTCCACATCGCTTCCGTCGGCGGGCGGCTGGTCGAAATACCTTACGAAAACGACCGTGAAAGCCTCGACGCGCTGCTTGCCGCCGTGCGCCGGGAAAACGCGCCGCTGGTCTACCTGTCCAACCCGGACAATCCGATGGGCAGTTGGTGGGAGGCGACCGAAATCCTGCGCTTCATCGAGGCGCTGCCGGAAACCACCATGCTGGTGCTGGACGAAGCCTATGGCGAGTTGGGGCCGGCCTCGGCGCTGCCGCCGATCGATGTCGAGCGCGTCAACGTCATCCGCATGCGCACCTTCTCCAAGGCCTATGGGCTTGCCGGCATCCGCTGCGGCTACGCCGTCGGCGAAAAGCAGGTGATCGCCGACTTCGAGAAAATCCGCAATCACTACGGCGTCAGCCGCATGGCGCAAATCGCCGGCGTCGAGGCCATCACCGACCAGACCTGGCTGCAGGAGGTCGTCGCGCGGGTCGATGCGGGGCGGCGGCGGATCGCGCGGATCGCCGAGGAAAGCGGGCTGAAGCCGCTGCCGTCCGCCACCAACTTCGTCACCATCGACTGCGGCAGCGACGGCGCCTTTGCGCTCAAGGTCCTGAAGGAGATGCTGGCGCGCGACGTGTTCATCCGCAAGCCGATGGCGCCCGGCCTCGACCGCTGCATCCGCGTCAGCGTCGGCCTCGACCACGAACTCGACATTTTCGCGCAGGAACTGCCGGCGGCGCTGGCCGCCGCCCGCAAGGGTTGAGGCCAGCGGGAATTACCGACAGGTAGTGGGCTTCACACCCCCGCCCCTAACCCCTCCCCACAAGGAGGGAGGGGGATTATGGCGCCGCGCTTCCGCTTGCCCTCCCCCTTGTGGGGAGGGGTTAGGGATGGGGGTAGTCAGAGCTACCGCTCCTCGCGGCGGAAGGGCTTGAGAAGCGCCGTGGGGGCGACCGCGTTGCGCGACATGAACGCCATCGCCACGATGGTGAGCACGAAGGGCAGCATCAGGAACGCCTCGTAGGGAATGTGGCCGAGGCCGGCCGCCTGCAGGCGAAGCTGCAAGGCGTCCACGAAGGCGAACAGCAGCGCCGCGCCCGCCGAGCGCCACGGGTCCCAGCGGCCGAACACCACCAGCGCGATCGCCACCCAGCCGCGCCCGGACACCACGCCGAAGGTGAAGGCGTTGAACTGCGCCATGGTCAGGAACGCGCCGGCCAGCCCCATCAGCGCGCCGCCGAGGATGACGGCCTGCATGCGCTTGGAAATAACGCCGACGCCGGCCGAATCGGCGGCGCGCGGGTTCTCGCCCACCATACGCACCGAAAGTCCCCACGGCGTGCGATAGAGGACGAAGGCGCTGACCGGAATGGCGATAATGGCGAGATAGACCAGCGTGAACTGGTTGAACACGGCCGGGCCGAGGATCGGGATATCCGACAGGAACGGGATCGCCACCGGCTTGAATCCGACGATGTTGGGCGGCGTCGATTGCTGGCCGAAGATCAGCCGGTAGAGGAAATAGGCAAGCCCGGTGCCGAACAGGGTGACGCCGATGCCGCAGACATGCTGGCTGAGGCCGAGCGCCACCGTCAGCACGCCGTGCAGCGCCCCCATCAGCGCTCCCGTCACGATCGCCGCGGCAATGCCGAGCCACAGGCTGCCGCTGAGATAGGCGACGGTAAAGCCCGTCATCGCCGACAAAAGCATGATGCCTTCGATGCCGAGGTTGAGCACGCCGGCACGCTCGGAAAACATCTCGCCGAGGGTGGCGAAGGCGAGCGGGGTGGCGATGCGCAGGATGGCGGCTAGGAAGCCGACCTGGAAGATCTGTTCCAGCACCACGCTCATGCCCGGCCTCCGACGCGGCGCAGCCGATAGGCCGTGAACAGCAGCGCCACCAGCATGGCGAGCAACGCGGTTCCCTGGATGACGTCGCTGAGGAACGCCGGCACGCCGGTCGCGCGCGACATCGCCTCCGCCCCGGTCATGACGGCGGCGAGGAAGATCGCGGCCGGTACCACGCCGAGCGGGTTGAGCCGCGCGAGCATGGCGATGACGATGCCGGAATAGCCGTAGCCCGGCGAAATGTCGCTCATCACCTGGAAATGCACGCCGCCGACCTCGCCGACGCCGGCGAGCCCCGCCAGCGCGCCGGAAAACAGCGCCGTCGCCACCAGCACGCGCTCGACACGGATGCCGCCATAGCGTGCGGCCTGCGGGTTCTCGCCCGTCACCTTGATCCTGAAGCCGAATACGGTGCGCGTCATCACCAGCCAGACCAGCGGGGCGGCAAGCAGCGCCACCAGCACGCCGAGGTGCAGGCGCGTGCCTTCCATCAGCACCGGGAAATTCGCCGCGTCTTCGATCGGCGGCGAAATCGGGTAGCCGCTGAACGGGTCCTTCCACACCGTCTCGATCAGCGCCATCAGCGCATAGAAGATGATCGAATTGAGCAGCAGCGAGCTCACCACGTCGTCGACCTTGAACCTTACGCGCAGGACGGCGGGGACAAAGGCGACGGCAGCGCCGGCGGCGGCCCCCGCCAGCGTCATCAGGAGCATGGCGAGCAGCCCCGGCATCGGAAAGGCGCCGACGAAGCAGGCGGCCATCGCACCGGCCAGCAACTGGCCCTCGGCGCCGATGTTCCAGAAGCGGGCACGGAAGGCGACGGCGACCGCAAGGCCGGTGAAGATCATCGGCGTGGCGCGCACCAGCGTCTCGGTGATGGCGTAACTGTCGCCGAACGCGGCGGAAAACATCACGCCATAGGCCTCGAAGACGCCCGCCCCTGCCAGCGCGATCAGGCCGCTGCACAGGACGAGCGCGGCGACGATGGCCGCCACCGGCAACGCGACGTTGAACCAGGCAGGCGTCGTCGTGCGGGCCTCGAGACGAAACATCATGCCGTCTTCTCCGCGCCCGTCATCAGCATGCCCAACCTCGCAACGGTGGCGTCCTTCGTGTCGAGCACACCGGCGATGCGGCCCTCGTACATCACCGCGATGCGGTCCGACAAAGTCAGCAGTTCCTCCAGATCCTCGCTGATGACGACGATGCCGCAGCCGTTCTGGCGCAGGCCGAGGAACTTTTCGTGGATGAAGTGCGCCGCCCCGATGTCCAGCCCACGCGTCGGCTGGGCGACGATCAGCACTTTCGGGTCAAAGGCGAGTTCGCGCGCCAGCAGCGCCTTTTGAAGATTGCCGCCCGACAGCGCGCCTGCGCGCACGAACGGGCCGGGGCAGCGTATGTCGAAAGCCTTGATCTGCTCCTCGGCGAAGGCGCGGATGGCGCCCGGCTTCAAAAGGCCCTTCTCGCTGAAGGCAGTGGTGCCGATGCGCGGCAGCACCATGGAATCGGCGAGCGGCAGGTTGGTGACCAGCCCGGTCGCCATGCGGTCTTCCGGGATGCGGCCGAGGCCGAGCGCCTGCACCTCGTTCGGCGTGAAGGCCGCGACCTTGCTGCCGGCAATCGTCATTTCCCCGGCGACGGGCTTCAGCATACCGGAAACGACATCGGCCAAAGCGCGCTGGCCGTTGCCGGAAACCCCGGCGATGCCGACGATCTCGCCGCTTCGTACTCCAAGCGATACGTCGTGTAAGGCCATGCCCGGATGGCGTGCCGTCGAAATCTTTTGCAGCGAAAGCACGACGTCGCCGACCGTCGAGGCTTCCTTTGCCGGCGGCACGATCTCGTGGCCGCACATCAGTTCAGCCATCTGCGCGGAGGTGGTGACGGCCGGATCGTCGACGCGCCCGGCAACCCTGCCTTGGCGCAGCACCACGCAGCGGTGGGTGAGCGCCCTCACCTCGTTGAGCTTATGCGAAATGAAGATGATGCCGAGCCCCTGCCCCGCCATGGAACGGAGCGCCGCAAACAGCCCGTCCACTTCGGTCGGCGCCAGCACGGCGGTCGGCTCGTCGAGGATCAGCAGCTTCGCGCCGCGGAACAGCGCCTTGACGATTTCCAGCCGCTGCTGCTCGCCGATGGAAAGCGCAGATACCGGCTGGTCCGGGTCGAGTTTCAGGCCGTAGCGGTCGGCGATCCCGGCCAGCCGCGCCAGCGCGCCCGGCTTGTCCAGCCGGCCGGCCCGGCCCGGAATGCCGATCAGCAGGTTTTCCAGCACCGACAGGCGCGGCGCGAGATGGAAATGCTGATGCACCATGCCGATGCCGGCCGCCAGCGCGTCGGCGGAGTCGCGGATGGCGGCGGGCCGGCCGCCGACGAGGATTTCACCGGCGTCCGGCGCATAGGCGCCGAACAGGATGTTCATCAGGGTCGTCTTGCCGGCGCCGTTTTCACCGAGCAGCCCGAGGATTTCCCCCGGCATCACCTGCAAATCCACCGCCTCGTTGGCACGCACGGTGCCGAACGTCTTGGAAATGCCGCGCATTTCAATGAGGGGGATGGGGGATCTGGCTTCCACGACCGCGGTCAAACACGCCTCTCCGATGGGGTCTCAGCGTTCGCTCCCCCTCTGGCCGGCAGACCAGAGGGGTTGGCCTCGGAAATCAGTCCGAAGTCGGCGTGTTTTCGTCGACGTCGACGCGGAAGTTGCCTTCCATGATCTCGTCCGTCTTCTTCGCCACCAATTCCTTGACGTCGGCGGGCAGCTTGTCCTCGAAGGCGTGGTAGGGGGCAAGGTGCGAGCCGCCTTTGGCCATGCGCGAGAAATCGCCGTAATCCTGCGCAGTGAACACGCCGGCCTTGACCAGTTTCACCGCCTGCTCGACCGTCGGATACATGTCCCAGACCGGGCCGGTGATGACCGTGTCGGGCGCCAGGCTCGATTGGTCGGACATGTTGGAAATGGCGAGGATCTTCTTTTCCGCCGCCGCTTCGATGACGCCGAAGCGCTCGGCGTAGATGACATCGACGCCGGCGTCGATCTGCGCGATCGCCGCTTCCTTGGCCTTGGGCGGGTCGAAGAACGAACCGATGAAGGACACCTTGCGCTTGATGTCGGGGTTCACCTCGCGCGCGCCGGCGAAGAAGGCGTTGACCAGCCGGTTCACCTCGGGGATGCCCATGGCGGCGACCGCGCCGACGGTGCCGGACTTCGACATCTTGCCGGCGATCAGGCCCGACAGATAGGCCGGCTCGTGGATCCAGTTGTCGAAGACGCCGAAATTGGGATCGGCCGGGCCGGCGCCGGACCCGAACAGGAAGGCCGTCTTCGGGAACTGCTTGGCGGTACGGCGCGATTCACGCTCGGCAGCGAAGGCGTCGCCCATCACCAGGTCATAGCCGCCCTGCGCATATTCGCGCATGACGCGGCCGAAATCCGCCGTCTGAACCTTTTCCGACCATTTGTATTCGATGCCGAGTTCCTTCTCCGCCTTCTGCAAGGCGACATGGACCTGGTTGTCCCACGGCTCCTCGATCGGCGTAGCGAAGATCGCCGCGACCCGCACCTTCTTGTCCTGGGCAAACGCGCCGCGCGGCAGAAGCGTAGCCGCGACACCGAGCGCGCCAAGGCCAAGCATCTCGCGCCGGGAGAAATCGCCCAGCAAATTCCTGTTCCCATTCTTCATCGGAAGTCCCCTTCGGTTGAGACGGCGCAGCCGCCGCTCTGCCTTGTTTTAATTGCCGCGCACAAACTATGGAACCGCCCTTCGATTTTGTCCACATGGTCAAATCCGCAATCAGCCGGCGCCGGCACTCACGCCGCAGCTTGAATTAATTGAACATTCGTTTTATTCATACCCGATGGCACGTACGATCGGGTCCGACGGGGAAAAAACGGAGATCGCCATCCGCAAGGCGGCGGCGAGCCTGATGGCGCGCCATGGCTACGAGGCCATGTCGATGCGCCGGCTGGCCGACGAGGTCGGCGTGCAGGCGGCAGCGCTCTACCGCTATTTCCCGACCAAGGAAGAGCTTCTGTTCACGCTCATGCGCGAGCACATGGAAGCGCTGGCAGCGGCGTGGGAAGCACATCGCCCCGCCGGCGGCGACCCGGCGGCCCGGCTTGCCGCCTTCGTGGAGAACCATATCGCCTTTCATATCGCGCGGCGGCATTCGACGCATGTGTCGAACATGGAACTGCGCAGCCTCTCGCCCGAGCGGCTGACCGCGATCCTGCGGCTGCGCACCGCCTACGAGAAGGAACTGCGGGCGATCCTGCGCGAGGGCGCGGAAAGCGGCGCTTTTGCGATAGACGACGCCGGGCTGACCGCCATGGCGCTGATCCAGATGCTGACCGGGGTGATCGTCTGGTTTCGCCCCGGCGAACGCTTGTCGGCGGCGGAAGTGACGCAAAACTATCTTTCGATGACAATGCGCCTGGTGGGTGCGACAATGAGGGAGGAGGATCGGCATGTACACGCACGCGCTGAACTTCGGGCATGACGACGACATCGAAGCCCTGCGCGACATGGTCCGCCGCTTCGCGCAGGAGAAAATAGCGCCGATCGCCGCCGACATCGACCGTTCCAATGAGTTTCCGGTGCATCTGTGGGCCGAGTTGGGAGAACTTGGCCTGCTCGGCATCACCGCCAATCCGGATTTCGGCGGCTCCGGCATGGGCTACCTCGCCCATGTGGTGGCGATGGAGGAGATTTCTCGCGCCTCGGCCTCCGTCGGTCTCTCCTACGGCGCCCATTCCAACCTGTGCGTCAACCAGATCAACCGCTGGGCGACGCCCGAACAGAAGCAGAAATACCTGCCGCCGCTGTGCTTGGGCGCGCATGTCGGCTCGCTGGCGATGTCGGAGCCCGGCTCCGGCTCGGACGTGGTGTCGATGCGGCTTCGCGCCGACAGGAAGAACGACCGCTACGTGCTTTCCGGCACCAAGATGTGGATCACCAACGGGCCTGCCGCCGAAACGCTGGTGGTCTATGCCAAGACGGAGCCCACCATGGGCTCGCGCGGCATCACCGCCTTCATCATCGAGCGCGGCATGAAGGGTTTTTCGGTGGCGCAGAAGCTGGACAAGCTCGGCATGCGCGGTTCGGACACC
>Ga0182735_1001099_pt1 | contig 18788 bp, 17 predicted proteins | sample eDN5th30CKraftMG_FD_128524 | JGI IMG/M metagenome (GOLD analysis project Ga0182735, IMG submission 128524) | Enriched Miracle-Growth compost microbial communities from Emeryville, California, USA - eDNA 5th pass 30_C Kraft MG (version 2) (version 2) ...
GGGTTGATCTCGATGAACATGTCCTGCTGCAACTCGGCAAGCCACCGGTTGGAGCGCGTTTCCTCGCCGCCGCCTTCATATTCCACGAGACGGCCCGTCGTCAGGATGATCGGGAACGACTTGGCGATACCCTTGTCGACGGCTTCCTTCTGTACGGTGAAGCCGATGTTCGGCAGGCGGAACTGCTGGGCGTCCGGATAGGTCGGATATTTTGCCACCAGGTCCACCTTGGGCGTGTAGATCGGCTCGCGATGCACCGGCACCGGATCGGGCAGGTTCCAGGCAAGCGCCCTGGCCTTGCCGTTGCCGTAGGGATGGCAGCCATGGCTGAGCGCCACCCGCTGAATGCCGCCCGACAGGTCGGTCGACCACGACACCTTGCCGATATCGCCCATGTCGTCGCCGATCGTCTCGATGACGCTGAGTTCCTCCGGCGTCAGGTCCCGGTCCCAGCCGAGCTTCTGGAGCACCGCCATGGTGAACTCCGGATAGCCGTCGGTGAGTTCGGAACCCTTCGTGTAGGACCCTTCGGCAAGCAGCGTCTCGCCATTGCGCTCGACGCCGAAACGGGCGCGGAACGGGCTGCCGCCGTCCATGACGTTCAGGCCGGTGCTGTAGAGGTTCGAGGTTCCCGGATGACGGATTTCCGGCTTGCCCCAGCAGGGCCAGGGCAGGCCGTAATAATCGCCGCCGACCTCCGGGTCGTCCTTCGGCGCGCGCAGCGTGACCAGATCGAACTTGTGCTGGTTGCGCATATGCGCCTTGAGCCGCTCCGGCGACTGGCCGCAATAGCCCGTCGACCAGCTGCCGCGGTTCATCTCTCGCAACACGTCTTCCGGCACCGGCCGGTCGCCTTCCACCTTGATTTTCTTGAACATCCAGTCGGCAAGGCCGAGTTTCTTCGAAAGCAGGTAGATGACCTGGTAATCGTCCTTCTGCTCGAAACTTGGCGGGACGATCTGCTCGCCCCACTGCAGCGCGCGATTGGAAGCGACCCGCGATCCCGAGGTCTCGAATTGCGTGCAGACCGGCAGCAGGTAGGTGTTGTCCTTGCGCCCTGCCTCGACAGCCAGCGAGGCCCAGGTCGTGGGGTGCGGATCGGCCACGACGAGCAGTTCGAGCCCGGCCAGGCCCTTGATCGATTCGGGGATGCGCGTGATCGAGTTGCTGGCATGGCCCTGTACGAACATGGAGCGCATGGTGTCGGGCTGGGCGACGTCGCCCTTCGGCAGCGAAACCGAATCGAACCACCGGGTCAGCGGGATGCCGGGCGTTTCCATCAGTTCCTTGGAGGAGAACTGGCCCACCAGGTCGTTATAAGGGATTTCCCAGACGCGCGCCCAGTGTTTCCAGGCGCCTTCCGTCAACCCGTAGTAGAAGGGCAGGGTCACCACATCGAGCCCGATATCCGTCGCGCCCTGGACGTTGTCATGGCCGCGGAAGATGTTGGCGCCGGTGCCCGGCTTGCCGACATTTCCGGTCGCGAGGCACAGGATGCAGCTTGCGCGGGTATTGGCCGTTCCGACCGTGTGGTGGGTCTGGCCCATGCACCAGATGATCGTCGACGGCTTCTGCGTCGCGAACGTTTGGGCGACGCGCTTCAACTGCTCGCCGGGCACGCCGGTAATCGTCTCCACCTCCTCGGGCGTGTATTTGGCGACCTCCTTGCGCACCTCGTCCATCCCGTAGACGCGCTGGGCGATGAATTCCTTGTCCTCCCAGCCGTTCTCGAAAATATGCCAGAGCATGCCCCACAGCAGCGCAATGTCGGTGCCGGAGCGGAAACGGACATATTCCGTGGCATGGGCCGCCGTGCGCGTGAAGCGCGGGTCCATGACGATGAGGTTGCCGTTATTGAGTTCCTTGCCTTCGAGCAGGTGCTGCATCGCCACCGGATGCGCCTCGGCCGGATTCCCGCCGAGCACCAGCATCGTCTTGGAGTTTCGGATGTCGTTGTAGGAATTCGTCATGGCCCCGTAGCCCCAGGTATTGGCTACGCCGGCAACCGTCGTCGAATGGCAGATACGCGCCTGATGGTCCTGGTTGTTGGTTCCCCACAGGGCGGCGAATTTACGGAACAGGTAGGTGCCTTCGTTGGAGAACTTGGCCGACCCCATCCAGTAGGTCGATTCCGGTCCGGATTTCTTGCGGATTTCGAGCAGCTTGTCGCCGATGCTGTTGATCGCCTCGTCCCAGGTGGTGCGCTCCCACTGGCCATTGACGAGCTTCATCGGGTATTTCAGGCGCCGGTCGCTGTGCACCAATTCGCGCACGCTGGCGCCCTTGGCGCAATGCGAGCCCCGGTTGAAGGGGCTGTCCCAGGAGGGCTCCTGGCCGGTCCATACGCCGTTCTGGACCTCGGCGGTCACGGTGCATCCCACTGAACAATGGGTGCAGATGCTCTTCTTCAGTTCGATTGGGACGCCCGGTTCCGGATGGCTGATCGCCTCCGCCTTGCGGACCGTCCCGAGCTGGAAAGTGCCCGCTGCCGCCAGGCCGCCGGCGACGAGGCCTGAACGGCGCAGGAATGTTCGCCGGTCCACGGAGCCTGCTGCCAGGCCATCGGCGAAAGCCTGCAATCGCGTGCGGTTCGCCTGTCCACCCTTGCGCTTCGTCAGCATGGCAACCTCACTTATGCTTGGGATAGCGATTGACGCTATAGTAGGCCTTGATGTGGTCCGTTTCCTGATAGCGGGCCCGGTCCTCTTCCTTGCCGGGGTCATAGGCTTGCGCCTCGGTGGGACTGAGCGCGACGGCAGCGACGGCGGTGGTGGACGCGCCACCGAAAGCACGAAGGAAGTTGCGCCGGCTGAAAGCCGCCTGTTGCTTGTCCTGCATCTTCCATCCTCCTCCCTGCGGGCTTCACGCCCGGGCCTGCGTCTAGGCGCCCAGCCGAGCCTCCATCGTGAAGGCTTCGCTTTCGATGTTCATGAAAAGTCGTCCGACCGTGCCCACCGACCGATAGAATTTCGCGGCCTTGGCGCTTTCCAGGTCAGCGAAGAAACGTCCGGCCCACGGCTCGAGATGGCGTTCGAAGAAATCGCGCTCTTCGCTATGTCGAACCGTGAAATGGTTGCCGGCAAAGCCGCTCATCATTTCGCACAGGCTGCCGAGGTGGTCCTCGGGTTCGCAACGACCCTCGGCGCGGGCCACGCCAAGGTGGATCATGTCGGCGCGCAGGCGCGCGAGCGGCCTCTCGTTGAGGAAACCGGTAAGATAATAAGAGGCGTAGGGAAGAAGCTCTCCACGCCCGACGCCGATGAACAGCTCGAAATATTCGCGGTCGACCGCTTCTGCCGTACAGGACATTGCCGCATGTGCCAGCCCCGCATGGGCGCGGTCGAGCGGTGTGTCGCCGTCGCTGTGCAGGTTTGAAAGCCGGACAAGCAAGTCGCCATCGGGCGGCGTGACCAGCAACGAAGCAAGAAGCGCGTATTCGTCGGCCCGGGCCTTGTCGATCTCGTCGAGAGCAGGCGTATCCACACCCAAGATCGAAGCTGCCACTTCGTCTGGCCGTTCTTGTGCCTGACCTTGAGGCAAGTCTGGGTTCATTATCTGACCTTGACCGTATTGCCTGAGATTGGGTGGCCCATAGTAACCCCGCAGCGAATGAATGCAAGAGTACAGCCTGCAATCTGTTGCATATTGCTGCATATAACGCTTTTGCTGTTCGCGCTCTTAAGGAAAGGGCGATGGCGCGTGCAGGTCAGCGTGGCATCGCCGTGCCATGGCGGGGACGCGCGGTGTGCTCGGCAGGCACAGAAGAAGCGCGGGCTTCCTGTGTGACAGGGGGCGTTGCGCCTTCGTCCGTCGGGGCCACCTTCGTTGCGGCTGCGGAATCCGCCGCGGCCGTCTCCGGTGGCTCGCCTTCAGGTGGCGCGTCCTGTTCCTCGGCGGCGGGGGCGGCAGCGGGCCGTTTATGCGCCTCTTTAGCGGGTTCCATGACGTTATCGACGGCGCGCGCTGCCTTCGACAGGAAGCCGACGACGGCTTTCCGTGCATCGAGTGGACCGAACCCCGCCATCGAGCCCGGCTGGTTGAAGTCCCAGGCATATTCCGAAGGGCCGACATAATCGCGAATCTGGGGATCGAGCGACCATACCTTGCGCAACGCCGCGTGCTTCAACGCCGCCGGGACCCCCTTCTTCAGGAAGGCGGTGATGTCGCTTTCGGCAGTGAGGTCCTCGATCGGCGGCAGGGATGCCACCAGTTCCGCTTCGTCAGGCTCCGCTGCCTCTACTTCGGGCGGGTCGGGCTCTGGAACCGCAGTATCGTCCATTGCGGCGGTTTCGTCGGTTTCGGCTTCAGGGGCCGCTGGCGTTTCCTCCAGTCGTGCGGCCAGCTTGCGGCGCGACCACCGGGCAAGGATGCCGTCGTCGCTCATTTTTTATCGTCCCTCGGCTGCGCGTGAAGCGCGCGCCGGGCCATGGCCGCGGGGTCGGCACGATCGCGCTTGCGCTTGACGAACGGATGTTCGACGTGATGCGCTTCCACGAATGCGGCGAGCTTGTGCTGTATCTCGGCCGGCATGGGTACGACATCTATGATGTCCGAGTTGGTTCCGGTCATCGCCTCGGCTTCGGACGAATCCGCCGTCACCAATTGCACCGCGATCCCGGGGGGCGCAGCCGTCTGCCGCAGGGCGATCCAGAGGCTCGGCTGTCCCGAGCGCAGGTTCTCCCTGTACATCGTCGTGTCCGTCCCGAAGAATTCGACCTCGAACGTCCCCGCATAATACCGTGCCAGCCTGGCCGTCTGTTCGAGGATCGTCCATGACGTCGCGACGGGCGCCCCGGCAAGAACGGCGACGGGCACCCAGGCGTGGTCGACCCATGGGTTGTCGAGAACCCGCCGTTCCACGACGACGCCGACCTCTGCCGTTTCGCGTACCATCGCGGGCGCTCCTAGCTCGCCGGCGCCGTGGCGCGCAGCGGCAGCCCGGCGACGAGATTCTGCGGCTTCATGCGGATCATGCGGTCCGGCGTCATCGCCATGATCAGCCAGACCGGCTGCGCACCCACGTCCAGCCTGACGTCGCCGGCGTCGGAGAAGTCGAGCCGGAACAGGGCGACGATACGCTCCGCCGTCTCGGCGTCAAGGCCATCCCCCCGCCACAGCGCATTGCCGATGCGCGTGGCCTCCGCATCCAGGCCGACGAACCACGCCCAGTTCTCCTCTTCGATCCGCTCGACCGACTCGATCCTGACCTTGACCGCAAGCAGATGGCGTATCCATGCCTCCATCGCGGCGGCCAGCCCGCGCCTTGCAGGGCTGTCGACCGGGCCGAGACGAAGCACCATGTCGAAGGCGTCGCTCCTGTCGAAATAGGCGCTGGCGTTTTCCTCGTCGAGGATTTCGAGTTCGGTGACGGCCGGCCCGCCAAGCATGTTCAAGAGCGGCGAAGAGTGACGGTTCTGCTCATGCACCTCGATGGTCTCGGCGTCGGCCAGCAGCAGCGTTCCCTCGTGGAAGCTCGCCCGCTGCGGACGATAGAACAGTTCGGCCGCGCGCAAGACGGCCGGGTCGGCCTCGGCGTCGAGCGCATTGCGCAGCACCACCTGCGCAAGCTGGTTCATGAACAGGGGCGGTGTGTCGGCGGCCGAGCCGCGCGCCAACTGCAGATAGGCGGCCTCCAGCGACGGCGCGGCCAGCAGGCGGTCGCGGAAGGCGATCATGAAGGTCCAGTTTTCGCGTGCATCCGCATCGCTTATCGCGGCGATCTCGTCCGGCCCGACCGGGCGGCGCGGATGATGCATGAGAAGTTCGTGGTGCAGCCGCAATTCCGTCTCGCACGCCTCCTGCGGCGGGACCAGTTCGGGGCGCGCGAGATAAGCCTTGAGGAACGCGTCGGTCACCGTCAGGCGCCCCGCCTCGTCCCGGTCGAGCAGGTGGTGGCCGCAGGAAATCCAGAAATCTTTCACTTAACGCTTTCCCGCCAATGTCCGGATATCGAGTTCTTCCGCCGGGCCGTCCTCCTCGTCGTCGACCTCGATGATGCGGAATGCCGTTGCCGTATCGAGGCGGCCCACTTTCTGGTGCAGGGTGCGAAACGACTCCCTGATGCCACTTTGCTCGCCGGCGCGGTGCAGGGCAAGCAGGGTGTTGGGCGGATGATCACAAAGCGATTGCGCAAAAGCGATCTCTTCCTCGGCGGCCGGGCGCGCGGCTTGCAGATCGGGTGCCCCGCAATGCGCGACCAGTTGCTTGGCCAGCCGCTCGACGGCCGCGGCGCGTTCTTCCGCGCTTGCTTCGGTCACGACCGCGAGGGTCGACCAGCCGAAACTGTCGATGCCGAGGAAGCCGGCGCGAAAGGCCTGCCGCTCCTTGCCGGCGAGAGTTTCGGGATCGATGCCGAAGAAAAGGAAGGTGCCCGTCACCGCCCATTCGCCCGGCTCCGCCGCGCGCGCATAGACGAACGTGTCGGAAGGGTCGAGGCGAATGGTGCGCGGCAGCTTCAGAGCCATGGCATTTCCGTCGCAGGATCGAGCCAGGAGCAGGATGCGAGCGCCCTGGCCAGACCCTGCCGCGTGGAAGAAGCCTGGCCGGACCTCGCCTCAACCAGCAGGTCGCCGTTGTCGGCGAGTTGCGCATCATCGCCTTTCCGCGACGCGCGGTCCAGCCATCGCCTTGCCAGCGGCGCGAAGCCGACCTCTTTCCATTCGTCGAAGCCTGCCATCAGGTGGCGTGAAAAGCCGGCGAGAATCTCGCCGGCATCCACCGCGCCGAAGCCCAGTTCATCGAGCGCGCCAGACAACGGACGCAGGCCCGGTTCGCCGGTGCGACCGGCCGTGGTGCGGATCATGGCCGAGAAGACGAGCCAGGCCGGCGTCTCGTCGTCGCGCGTTCCTTCGGGCCAGCCGAGCCGCCCGCCGCCGACCAGGACCCCGTCGATACGAAGCGCGTCGGGCCAGTCGAAGCTTATCGGACGCGACGGCGGCGCGAGCGCGGCCAGTGCATCGGCCAGCGCGTTCATCCCGGCATAGAGCGCAAGCCGCGCCTGGGCGAGCGGGATTTCTGGCTCCAGCACGACGGCGAATTCCGCCAGGTCCTCGCGCCTTACCCAGACCAGCGTGCCCGCTCCTGCCTGCGCCGCAACGGCGCAGGCATGCGCGAAGGCATCGCCCGATTCCCGCAGCGAGACCAGGCTGTAGGGCGGGGGCAGGTCGAGGGCGTGCGGCATCGCCAGCGTGCTCTGAAACATATTGCCGGTCCATTTGTGGTGACGACGGGCCTGTTGTTCCTATAATACTTCTGAAGTGGAGGCGCTACCGAGCGAAGTGGCGGCGCGATACGGGGAGTAAAAGCCATGGACCCGGAAAGGTCACGCACGGTCTTCGTTTGCTCCTGCGAGCGGACCATGCCGGATTTCGGCGACAGCGTGACGCGGGGATGCGCGCATGCGGAAGTCCGGTCGGGGGACCAGTTCTGTGGCGCCGAACTCGACCGGGTCAAAAGCGCCTTGGGCAAGGGCGAGGCCGTCACGATCGCCTGCACGCAGCAGGCTCCGCTTTTCCTCGAGGTCGCGCAGGATGCCGGCTTTGCCGGCGAGCTTGTCTTCGCCAATATCCGCGAGAAGGCCGGCTGGGCGAGAGAGGGCGCAAAGGCCGGGCCTAAGGCGGCGGCGCTCGTAGCGATGGCGGCCGAACCGGTCGCGGCTCCCACGACCGTCACGCTCACCAGCAACGGCGTGGTGCTCGTCTACGGGCGGGACGAAGCGGCCATCGAAGCAGGCCGGGAGCTTGCCGAGGGGATGGACGTCACGGTGCTGCTTACGCGGCCGGGCGATGTCACGCCTGACCCGGTTTGGGATTTTCCCGTCGTGAAAGGCACGGTCCGCAATGCGCAGGGCTATCTCGGCGCGTTCGAACTGACGATCGACGACTTCGCGATCCCGTCGCCGTCGTCGCGTGAGCGCCTGCGCTTTGGTCCCTCGCGGGACGGCGCGCGATCTGAGGCGGACGTCATTCTCGATCTTTCCGGCGGCACTCCCCTGTTTCCGGCGCATGAGTTGAGGGCTGGCTATGTCCGGGCCGATCCCGCCGACCGGGCGGGCCTCGCCGGCGCGATCGCCAAAGCGGCCGCTCTCGTCGGGGAGTTCGACAAGCCGCGCTACATCGATTTTACCGCCGACCTGTGTGCCCATTCGCGCTCGCACATCACCGGCTGCACCCGTTGCCTCGACCTGTGCCCTACGGGCGCGATCACGCCGGCCGGCGATCACGTTGCCATCGATGCGGATATCTGCGCCGGCTGCGGCAATTGCGCGGCCGTCTGTCCGACGGGCGCGGCGGCCTATGCTTTCCCGGATTCGCAAACCCTGCTTCGCCGGTTGCGTACGCTCCTGTTTACCTATCGCGACGCGGGCGGAGCCGATCCGGTCGTGCTGTTCCACGACGGCGACCATGGCGAGGCGCTGATCGACGCGCTGGCGCGCTTCGGCCCGGGCTTGCCGGCAAACGTGTTGCCGGTTACGGTAAACGAGATAACCCGGTTGGGAATCGAAGTCTGGACCGCTCCGGTCGCCTGGGGTGCGGTGGCGGTCAGGGCGCTTTGTTCGGCGCACGCGAAGCACGATCTCGCCGGTCTCGCCAGAAATGTCACCATCGCCAACCTGCTCGGGAAGGCGCTGGGTTACGGGACCGATGTCGGCGCTGTGATCGAGGCGGACGATCCGGATACCTTGGCAGCGGCGTTGGACCGGACAGCGCCACAGGCGGCCGCGCGGAAACCGGCGACGTTCCTGCCGCTCGGCGACAAGCGCAGCCTGCTGAAAAACTCGGTGATCGAACTCTACGAAGCCGCGCCGACGCCGGTGGCGTGTACGCAATTGCCGGCGTCCGCGCCGTTCGGCGGGCTCGATGTCGACCTCGACGCCTGTACGCTGTGCCTGTCTTGTGTGTCGGCCTGCCCGACCGGCGCGCTTGCCGACAGCGAGGAGCGGCCGGCCCTGTATTTCGACGAGAGCGTGTGCGTGCAATGCGGGCTCTGCGCCGCGACCTGCCCCGAAAAGGCGATTACGCTCAGGCCGCAACTGGATTTCGAGGCGTGGAAGGCGCCGCGCCGGATGGTCAAGCAGGAGGAACCGTTCCGCTGTATCCGTTGCGATACGCCTTTCGGAACGAAAAGCACGGTTGAGCGCATCGTCGCCAAGCTGGAAGGCAAGCATTGGATGTTTGCCGGCGACAATGCGAGGCGGCTCGATGTCGTGCGCATGTGCGACAAGTGTCGCGTCGAAGCGGTGACCAACGAGGGCTTCGACCCTTACGAGGCGGCCCCCCGCCCGGTTCCGCGCACCACGGCCGATTATTTGCGCGAACGGACGGGATCGCCAGGCAAGCTGGACGGTTGAACCCCGCTCCGCCGGTTTCCGGAGCGTGGCAGCCGGTGCCGGGCGGCGGGCGTTTCGTTTGCACCCGGGGCCGTTTCATGCTCGATTGATTACAGCTTTCCTTGCAGGGCCGAACCTGCCGGATCGACCCAACCGTTCACACTGTCGAGGCAATGACATGACCAGGGATATGGAAACCGACCCCTTCAACATCTCCATGCGCAAGTTCCTCAAGCAGGTCGGGGTGACCTCGCAGCAGGCGATCGAGAAGGCGGTGGAGCAGAAGGGCCTGAAAGGAAAAGGCAGGCTGAAGGTCAAGGCCGTGATCACCTCGGAAGCCGCCGGCCTGCAGCATGTCGTGGAAGGCGAGATCGATCTCGGATAGAGCGCGAAGGCGCGCTTGCGGTTTTTCTGTCTGGAGAACCGGAACTATTTGAAGAACCGGATCTGCCCGGCCGGGCTGGTATCGTAGCCGGTAAGCTCGGCGGCGCGGTCGGCGAAGGGCCGTAACGGCAGGAATTTCAACAGCGCCTGGAACGACGGCTGGAAATAGGTTCGCTGACGCAGCAGCAGGTCGAAATTCTCCCAGAGCAGCGGCATGAACTCCAGGCCGGCGGCGCGCGCGGCAGCGCGCGAGGCGATGCCGCAATCCGCCCGGCCGGTCCGCACCGCCGCCGCGAGGTCCGGGCCGGTGAGGCAGGGCGGTTCCAGCAGGTTGAGATCGCCGTGGGCCGCGCCGGCTTTCGCCAGCAGCAGGTTCAGCAGCATGTCCGCCCCGGCGCCGCGCTGGCGGCCGGCTATCCTGGCGCCGCTCGCCAGCACGTCATCCAGGCTGTGCAGCGATTTGGGATTGCCGTGCGGCAGCAGCAGGCCCTGCTCGCGGCGGACGAAGCCGACCAGCACCACGTCGTAAAGCTGCGGCATGGCGGCCGCCGCCGCGACATTGGCATCGGCGGCCTCGCCGTGGAAATGGATCGCGGCGACGGCGGCTTCTCCCCGCAGCAGACGCGCGACGCCGCCTTCGGTGCCTTCCGACAGGGTGGCGAGCCCCGAGCCCGACTGGCGCAGGCTCCATTCCAGCAGATCGTCCTGACTCCCCCCGACGATGGACGGCGGTTCGGACGGGCTCATGCCCTCCGGCCGCATCAGCCCCGCCACGACCCAGCGGTCGAGTTCATGGCGCGGGAACAGCCATTTTCCCGTCACCTTGCTGCAAGGGATGCGCCCCTCGGCAACGAGTTCGTAGAGCTTGCGCTCCCCCAGGCGAAGATAATCGGCGGCTTCGGATGTGGTCAAAAGTTCCATCCTGCACCTGTATGCATACTTGCGCGTATATTCAATAGTTTGACTTATAGGGAGAAAATGCCGGACAAAGGGAAAATTGGTTGAAGGGGCATATGTCGAATACGGTCACCGCTTGGCACCTCATCGCGTCCGGGGATGCCACCTTGTTCGCCATCGTCAGGCTGTCGCTGTCGGTCAGCCTGGCGGCTGTGGCGGCGGCGGTAGCTATCGGCCTGCCGCTCGGGGCCATCCTGGCGCTGACTCGCTTCCCGGGCCGCGCGGCCGTCATCGTGGTGCTGAACGGGTTCATGGGGCTGCCGCCTGTCGTGGTCGGCCTCACCGTTTATCTGTTGCTTTCGCGCTCCGGGCCGCTGGGCGAGTTCGGTCTCCTGTTCACGCCGACAGCCATGATCATCGCCCAGGCGCTGCTGGTGCTGCCCATCATCGCGGCGCTGACGCGCCAGACGGTCGAGGATCTGTGGCTCGAGTATCGCGATGAGTTGAGTGCGATGGGCGTCGGCCGGGCCAGCCGGGTCATGACGCTTCTATGGGACAGCCGCTTCAGCCTCGTCACCGCTTTGCTTGCCGGTTTCGGCAGGGCTGCCGCCGAAGTGGGCACGGTGATGATCGTCGGCGGCAATATCGACGGCTTTACCCGGACCATGACCACGACCATCGCGCTGGAGACTTCCAAGGGGAATCTTGCGCTTGCGATGGGGCTGGGCATCATCCTGATTTTCCTCATTCTGCTCGTTAACGCCGCCGCCTGGGGCGTGCGCTTATGGGCCCTGGAAAGGGCCGGGTAGCGATGCGGGCCGCAGTGAGCGATCTTCCCCTTGCCCTCGACGACGTGTCGCTGACGAGTGGCGCGACGACCATCCTCGATCGGATAAGCCTGACGATCGGGCCGGGGGCGCCGACCTTCGTCGTAGGCCCCAACGGTTCGGGCAAGACGTCGCTGCTTCGCTTATGCATGGGGCTGCTCGCCCCCTCGCGGGGCATTGTCACCTGGGGCGGAAGGACGGAAAGCGGGCCAGGTCGCCGGGCGATCCTGTTTCAGAAGCCGGTGATGCTGCGGCGCTCCGCTGCCGCCAATATCGCCTACGGGCTCGGCCATGCCGGCTGCCCGCGCGGCGAGCGCGCCCGGCGCACTCAGGAGTTGCTCGACAGCGTCGGCCTCGGCGCGCTCGCCGCGCGGCCGGCGCGCCGGCTGTCCGGCGGCGAGCAGCAAAGGCTGGCGCTGGCGCGGGCACTGGCGCGCCAGCCGGAGATTCTCCTGCTCGACGAGCCGACGGCCAGCCTCGATCCCGCCGCCACGCGCTTCGTGGAGGAAATCATCCTCGCCGCCGCTCGCTCGGGCACCAAGATCGTCATGGCCTCGCACGATCTGGGCCAGGTGCGCAGGCTTGCCGGCGATGTCGTGTTCCTCGTGCGGGGGAGCCTTGTCGAGCAAGCCGAAGCCGACGCGTTCCTCGACCGCCCCGCAACGCCGCAAGCCGCGGCCTTCGTGCGCGGCGACCTCGTTTTTTGACCGACCTGAACGGAGATTGTCATGTTGCACCGCCGGATGTTCTTAGCCCTTGGAATGCTCGCCCTGCTGGCGGGCCCTGCGCCGGCCCTCGCGCAGGAGCAGTCGATCGTCGTCGCCTCGACGACATCGACGCAGGATTCCGGCCTGTTCGAGCACATTCTCCCGCTGTTCGAGAAGAAGACCGGCATCGAGGTAAAGGTGGTGGCGCAGGGTACCGGGCAGGCGCTCGACACCGCCCGCCGGGGCGATGCCGACGTGGTGTTCGTCCACGCCAAGGCGCAGGAGGAGAAGTTCCTCGAGGAAGGCTTCGGCGTGAAGCGGTTCGACGTGATGTATAACGACTTCGTGCTGGTCGGCCCGAAGAGCGATCCTGCCGGCATCGGCGGGACCAAGGACATCACGGCTGCGCTGGTCGCGATCGAAACCAGGAAGGAGCCGTTCGTTTCGCGCGGCGACAGGTCGGGTACCCATTCGGCGGAACTCAAGCTGTGGAAGGAAGCCGGCGTCGATATCGAGACGGCGAAAGGCCCGTGGTACAAGGATATCGGGCAGGGCATGGGGGCCGCACTCAACACGGCGTCCGCCATGAACGCCTACGTTCTGTCCGATCGCGGTACCTGGTTGTCGTTCAAGAACCGCGGCGACCTTGCCATCATGGTCGAGGGCGACAAGCGGCTGTTCAACCAGTATGGCGTCATGCTGGTGAACCCGGAGAAACATCCCAACGTCAAGGTGAAAGCCGGCCAGGCATTCGTCGACTGGCTGATTTCCCCGGAAGGCCAGAAGGCTATCGGTGACTACAAGATCGATGGCCAGCAACTGTTCTTCCCTAACGCTGATGGGGAGCGTTCCTAAGGTCTGTTGCAAAAGCGGTCGGCATCTGTTCCATCATCGGTGCGATGACGAGAACTCACCAACCGACCGGAACCTTGACCAGTCTGGAAGCGGCGCTCGCTGCCCTCCTGGAAGGCGTCGGCCCGGTTGCCTCCCGTCTCGTCCCGCTTGAAGAGGCGCTCGGACGTGTTGCCGCCGGCACGCCGCCCGTCGCGTCGCCTCTCCCGCCGAGGGATACGGCGGCGATCGATGGCTGGGCGTGTCGTGCGCTCGACCTGGTGGGGGCGTCCGGCTATTCGCCCGTGGCGCTGCCGGCCGCTCCGGCCCGGGTGGAGGCAGGCGATGCCATGCCGCAAGGATGCGACTGCGTGTTGCATGTCGATCTCATCGATTGCGACGGCCCCCTCTCGTTTGCCGTCGGCGAGGCTGCGCCCGGTCAGGGCGTGCGCCGCGTGGGCGAGGACATGGCGGCACACCGTCCGCCGGTCGTCGAAGGCGAGGTGATAGGTGCAGCCGACCTGCTCGTCGCTCGTAAGTTGGGGTTGAGCGAACTTGCTGTGCGCAGCCCACGCGTGCGCGTTATCGACGTCGCTGCGGCAAACGGCGAGACTTTTTCGGCGCGCTTCATCGCCGAAAGCGTGGCCGCCTCGAACGCGACGGTTACCGCGATCGAGACCGTGACTCGCGATGCGGCATCTATCGAGGCTGCGCTTGCCGGCGAGGCTTGCGATCTGCTTCTCCTGGTAGGCGGCACTAGCGACGGCCGTGCCGACATGACGGCCCGGGCGTTGGCGCAAGGCGGGGCAGTGACCGCACATCGCATCGCTGTCCGGCCCGGCGAAACCACCGCGATCGGTCGGCTTGGCAGCACGCCGCTGGTCGCGTTGGCCGGCTTGCCGGACCATGTGTTCGCGGGCTTTCTTGCATTCGTCCAGCCTGTCCTGGACCGTTTGTCGGGCCGGACAAGGCGCGTCAGCCTCACGCTGCCGCTTGCGCGCAAGATCGCGTCGAGGGTCGGGCTGGCCGAGATTGCCCTGCTCGCTCGCGAGAAGGATAACTGGGTGCCGCTTGCTGTCGGCGACTTGCCGCTGGAAGCCATGCGGCTTGCCGATGCCTGGCTTGCGGTGCCGGGCGATAGCGAAGGATATGCCGCCGGCACGCCCGTCGCCGCGACGTTACTCCGCAGTCCGAACTGAATTGGCAAGCATGATGAAGTCTCCGCCTGCAAACCCGCAGAGCACCGCGCAGAAACAGTTTCTGACGATATTGTCGCGAGAAGAAGCCCTGGCGCGGTTCGAAGATGCGTTGTTTCCCGGGCCGGTGCCGGTCGAGGAACGGGAGTTGTCCGAAGCACTCGGGTTCGCCCTCGCGCAGGACGTCACGGCGCCGGGCGATGTCCCCCCGTTCGACCGTTCCAACGTGGACGGGTTTGCGGTGCGCGCGGCCGACCTGGCCGCCGCTTCCGAACTGCATCCGGTCCGGTTGCGGCTCAACGCGGAGACGATAGCCTGCGGCCACTCCCCGCAGCTTTCGGTCCTGCCTGGAACCGCGACCGCCATTGCCACCGGCGGGCCGCTGCCGCGCGGTGCCGACGCCATTGTCATGGTGGAGCATACCCAGCCGGTGGAGGCGGGGGACATCGAAGTAGGGCGTGCCGTCTCGCCCGGGCAGTTCGTGTCCAGCGCCGGATCGGATATCGCCCGCGGCGAAGTCGTGTTGCGGGCCGGGGCGATCATCGGCGCGCGCGAGATCGGAATGCTCGCGGCTTGCGGAACCGCGCGGGTAAAGGTGGCCAGCAAACTGCGCGTCGCCGTCCTTTCCACCGGCGATGAACTGGTGCAACCGGGCAAGCCGCTGCGACCTGCGGGCATCTACGATGCCAACGGGCCGATCATATGTGCAGCGGTCACCGAAAACGGGGGCGAGGCGGATTTCCTCGGCGCACTCGCGGACGACGAAGCCAGGCTTGAAAAGGTGATGCGCCAGGCGCTCGCTTCGCACGATGTCCTGGTCCTGTCCGGTGGGACCTCCAAGGGAGCCGGAGACGTCAGCTATCGAATTATCGAGCGTCTCGGCAAGCCGGGAATTATCGCCCACGGCGTCGCGCTCAAGCCCGGAAAGCCGCTTTGCCTGGCGGTATGCGACGGCAAGCCGGTCGTCATCCTGCCCGGGTTCCCGACCTCGGCCATGTTCACCTTTCACGACATGGTGGTGCCGGTGTTGCGGCGCATGGCGGGGTTGCCGCCGCGGGTCGATGCCCAGGTGGACGCGCAGCTTCCCTTGCGGGTTGCGTCCGAACTCGGGCGCACCGAATTCGTGATGGTCTCGCTGGTGCAAGGGCGTGACGGACTTGCGGCCTACGCGACCGGCAAGGGATCGGGGGCGATCACCTCCTTCACCCAGGCCGACGGTTTCGTCCGCATTGAAGCTCTCGCCGATCACTTGCCGGCAGGCAGCAAGGTGCCGGTGACGCTGTTCACGCCGCAACTGCGCGTGCCCGATCTCGTCGTCATCGGCAGCCACTGTACCGGTCTCGATCTCGTCATGAGCCAACTCTCGCGGCAGGGCATTTCGGTGCGGTCCCTGGCGGTCGGTAGCCTGGGGGGGCTTGCCGCCGCCAAGCGGGGGGAATGCGATCTTGCCCCGATCCACCTCTTCGACCCCAAGACCCAGACCTACAACGCGCCGTTTCTCGGCGAGGGCCTCGAACTCGTCCCCGGCTGGCGGCGCATGCAGGGCTTTGTGTTTCGCCCCGGCGACGCGCGTTTCGAGAGGCGCAGTGTCGAACAGGCGGTGCAGGCAGCCCTTGCCGATCCGGAATGCCTGATGGTCAACCGCAACCAGGGTGCCGGCACGCGCATCCTGATCGACCAGTTGCTCGGCTCGGCCCGTCCTGACGGCTATTGGAACCAGCCGCGCTCGCACAATGCCGTCGCCGCCGCGGTCGTCCAGAATCGCGCCGACTGGGGCGTCACCATCGAGCCGGTGGCGCGGGCCGCCGGGCTCGGCTTCATACCGCTGATGCAGGAGCATTATGATTTCGCGCTGGTTTCGCAGCGCAGGGAACGACCGGCGGTGCAGGCGTTCCTGGCCGCCCTTCGGTCGCCCGACATGGAGCAGGCGCTGCAGCAAGCGGGTTTCAGCCGATCGCCCGACGACGAGTAACCGGTCCGGGGCGCCGGAAGCCCGGAACGGTTCGATTGACGATCGCTTTGCCGATCGGGCATGATAGTGCGGTCATGATGACCACCAAACTCGACCTCGCGGGCCTGAAATGCCCACTGCCGGCGCTGAGAACCCGTAAAACCCTCAAGGGGTTGAATTCAGGAGAGCGGCTGGAGGTGTATTGCACCGATCCGCTGGCGGCCATCGACATTCCCAATCTGCTCAACGAAACGGGCGATGGCCTGGAATCCATGCACCGCGACGGCGACGGGCATGTGTTCCTGATCCGCAAGAAATAGCGCCGCGACAGCATGCCATGGTTGCGCAAATGCTCATGATGGTCGCATGCTCGTGCGAAGGCTCGTCCGGGTCGTGTAGAGAATACATCGTGCCTCATACCCAACATCTTTGGCCGGGCGAGGTGGCGTTAAACAGGGCGGGCGCTTCGCCCGAGGAGATCAGGAAATGACCATGCAGGAAAGGCGGCGGAAGGATCGGGGGCCCAAGGGGCGGCCTCTGGACGATTCCGCCCTCGACGAGGTTCGGGCGCTGCTGGGGTCGAAGGAGCGGCGACGTGATCTCCTGATCGAGTTTCTGCATCTCATTCAGGACAAGTACGGGCATCTGTCGGCCGGGCACCTGCGGGCGCTGGCGCATGAGATGAGGCTGGCGCAGGCCGAAGTCTACGAGGTCGCCTCGTTCTACGATCATTTCGACGTGGTGAAAGAGGGCGAGGCGCCGCCGCCGGCGCTCACCATCCGGGTCTGCGATTCGGTAAGCTGCATGCTGGCGGGCGCGGAGGCGCTGGTGGGCGCGTTGCAGAAGGGAGCCGACCCGGCCGCCATGCGTGTCGTGCGCGCGCCCTGCATGGGTCGCTGCGCCGGTGCGCCCGCGGCCCGCATCGGTGACCGAGAGGTCGACCACGCCACGGTCGAGGGCCTGCTGCAAATGGCTGCGAGCGGCGACACCGGGGTAAAGGTGCCGGATTATGCCGGTCTTGCCGCCTATCGTGCCGAGGGCGGCTATCGACTGCTCGAAAAAGTGCGTAGCGGCGAGGTTACTGCCGAAACGCTGATGGCGACGATGCAGGACGCCGGCCTGCGCGGCCTCGGCGGCGCAGGCTTCCCCGCCGGCAAGAAATGGGAGTTCGTGCGCTCCTATGCCGGCCCCCGGCTGATGTCGATCAATGGCGACGAGGGCGAGCCCGGAACGTTCAAGGACCGGGTTTACCTGGAGCGCGACCCCCACCGTACGCTGGAAGGCGCGTTGATCGCCGCCCATGCCGTCGAGGCGCAGCGCATCTATTTCTACATGCGTGATGAATACCCGGCGGTGCTTTCCATCCTGCGCACCGAGATCGCCGCGCTCGAGGCGGCAGGCCTTGCCGCGCCGGGCTTCATCGAGCTTCGCCGAGGCGCCGGCGCCTATATCTGCGGCGAGGAAAGCGCGATGCTGGAATCGATCGAGGGCAAACGCGGCCTGCCGCGCAACCGCCCGCCCTATATCGCCGAGGTCGGCCTGTTCGGCCGGCCCACGCTCAACCACAATGTCGAAACGCTTTGGTGGATCCGCGATATCGTCGAAAAGGGCGCGAAATGGTTCGCCGGGCTCGGCAAGCCGGGCCATCCGGGCATCCGCTCGTGGTCCGTTTCGGGCCGCGTGAAGAGCCCCGGCGTCAAGATGGCGCCGGCCGGCATCACCGTGCGCGAACTGATCGAAGAACATTGTGGCGGCATGGCTCCCGGCCACACCTTCAAGGCCTATCTGCCCGGCGGCGCTTCGGGCGGCATCTTGCCGGCCTCGATGGGCGACATCCCCCTCGATTTCGGCGGCGAACTGGCCAAGCAGGGTGCTTTTGTCGGCTCGCACGCCATCGTTGTCTTCTCGGACAAGGACAGCGCCAAGGCGGCGACCGTCAATCTGCTGAAGTTCTTCAAGCATGAAAGCTGCGGCCAGTGTACGCCGTGCCGCGAGGGAACCGGCAAGATGGTTTCCCTGTTGCAGAAGGGAGCGATCGACGAGCAGGCTCTGCGCGACCTCGAGACAGTCATGCGAGATGCGTCGATCTGCGGCCTCGGCCAGGCCGCGCCAAACCCGGTCAACCACCTGTTGACGCACTTCCGTGAGGAGCTCTGAGATGGCGGGTACAATCGAATTCACCCTGGATGGCAGGACGGTTTCGGCAGCCGAGGGCGAGACGATCTGGGAGGTCGCCAAGCGCGAGGGCAACGAGATTCCGCACCTTTGCCATGTCGACATGCCTGGCTACCGCACCGATGGCAATTGCCGCGCCTGCATGGTGGAGATCGACGGCGAGCGCGTGCTGGCGGCTTCCTGCATCCGCAAGCCGACCAAGGGCATGGTGGTCAAGACCGCGACCGAACGCGCGAAGAAGTCGCGTAAGATGGTGTTCGAACTGCTGGCCAGCAATATGCGGCCGGCCAATGAAGGTCCCGACAACCAGTCGAACTTCTGGCAATGGGCTTCGTCCATGGGCATTTCGGGCAGCGCGCGCTTCCCGTCCAAGTTCAACGACGCCGAAGTGGCCGAATTCGACGTTTCCAATCCGGCGATCGCCGTCAACCTCGATGCCTGTATCGCCTGCAACGCCTGCGTGCGCGCCTGCCGCGAGGTCCAGGTCAACGA
>Ga0182735_1001104_pt1 | contig 18757 bp, 14 predicted proteins | sample eDN5th30CKraftMG_FD_128524 | JGI IMG/M metagenome (GOLD analysis project Ga0182735, IMG submission 128524) | Enriched Miracle-Growth compost microbial communities from Emeryville, California, USA - eDNA 5th pass 30_C Kraft MG (version 2) (version 2) ...
CCATTGCCGACGTTTCCATCCGGCCTGGCTTCACCGCCAGGCCGGTTTTTTTGTGCGCCCCCCATCTGGTTTCCCCGCCGCATCCCCCTTTCACCCCTTCGCTTGGCGGGCCGGCGTTCCAGCGCCGCCCTGGCGTCGTGACGCGGGAGCAGCTTTACGGGCGGGCGACCCTGGGGCAGTCTCGCTACACCGCAATGGGGACTGGCGCATGGTTTCGCGCGCGCGGACAATTCGCGGATGAGTCGGCGCCAACGGTCGGCGGGCGCACGGGCGAGGCGAGGAGGACGGCATGACGGCCACGGCGACTCCAGCAAAAGTGCATGCCGCTTTTGCGGCCGGAACGGCGGCCGGCCGGGCTAACCGCGCCTTCGGACCCGACCGTCCGCCGGCGTGCGAGTTTCCCCCTCGCGGGAAAGCCTACCTGTCAAGCCGCGCCGGAGTTAACGCTGGCGCGAAACCATTTGGCAAATGCCTGGCTGGCTTCTGCCTCGCCGCCATGCTTCTGGCGGCGCCGGCCGTTCGCGCGGCCGACGCCGCGCCCCCCGTGGCTGCATCCCCATCCGTCCCGGCTTCATCTCCCGCGATATCTCAGGCCACCCCTCCCGGCAGCGCCGCCGCGACGCCGCACGCGCCGACGACGCCAGCGCGCCCGGCCAATGCCCCGGCGGGTGCGGCCGCCAGTTCTTCTGACGGCTCTTCCGCCAGTTCTTCGGGCGCGCCCACGGCGGCGCCGGCCATGGTCGCCCAGGGGCAGTCTGCTCCAGCCGGGTCTGCTCCAGCCGGGTCTGCTCCTGGCGAGACTGCGCCAAATCCCGCCACGCCAAACCCCGCGACGCCAAATCCCGCGACGCCAGCGCCCGCTGCGCAGGATCCCGCTGGCGCGCCGTCAGAAGCCGCGAAGGCCGCCGTCACGCCCACGGTTATCCTGGTCCATTCCGAACTGCTGGACGGGTCGTCGTGGCGCGGCGTAATTCCGCTGTTGCAGCGCGCTGACGTCAACGCCCTCGCGGTGCAGTTGCCGCTGAATTCCCTGTGGGCGGATGTGGCGGTGGTCCAGCGGGCGCTCGCCATCGTCCGGGGGCCGGTCATTCTGGTCGGCCACTCCTGGGGCGGCGTCATCATCACCGAGGCGGGCGTCGACCGGAAGGTGGCGGCGCTGGTCTATGTGGCGGCCATGGCGCCGGATGTGGGCCAGTCCTTCATCGACCGCCTGCGCAACGCGCCGCGTGGCCCCGGGCTGGCGAAACTGCTGACCGATTCATCCGGTTTCGTTCGCCTGGCGGATGACGCTTTCGCCACGGACTTTGGCCAGGACCTGGACGCGGCGCAAAACCGCCTGCTCGCCGCCACCCAGGCGCCGGTGTTCGGCAAGGTGTTCGAGGAGCGGGTGAACAACGCCGCCTGGAAAAACCTGCCGGTCTGGTATGTGGTGGCCGCCAATGACCGGCTGCTGGATCCTGGCGTCCAGCAGGCCGAGGCCGGGCGCATCAAGGCGCGCACGGTCGCCACGCCCGCGAGCCATGCGGTGGTGCTGTCGCAACCGGAGGTCGTCGCGAAGGTAATTCTCGAAGCTGTCGCGGCGGTGAAGGCCGGCGCCGCCGCCGGCCACGACGGCGCCGCCCAGCAATTGCAGCCGCTTTCGCCGCCGGTGCAGCCAGAGCCGCCGAAGAAGTAACCGCCCCCGACGCCGGGACGGTGCGCACGGAACCCCGCGCTCGTCCCGGCGCCGCAACCCCGCGCCTCTCACGATGCGTGGCGAACGCCAGCCTGGCGCAGGGACCGACTGCCCCTGCCCACAAGAAATGCCCCGCAAAAGAAATGCCCGCGACTCGCGCGGGCATTATCAGGTTTCCTGCTCCGGCAACGCCTTGCTGACGGGCGCTCAGCGGCTGTAGCGGATCGGCACCGACAGGGAGATCGAGCCGCCGGCGATGTGCGCGGGCGGGGCCGGCACCGGGCTGGCGCGACGGACGGTGGCCACGGCCTCACTGTCCAGGGCGCTGTCGCCAGATGAACGGGCCAGCCGGGCGCTGGTGACGCCGCCGCTCCGGTTGATCGAGAACGACACCACCGCCGTGCCGTTATTGGACGAGGCGCCGCCGGGGAAGCGCTTGTGCCGGTTGAGGTGGGCCATCAGCGCCCCCCGCCAGCTCGCCATCGCCGCGCTGTTGGCGCCCGCTGATGCGGAGGCGGCGGAAGGTGAACGTGGCCCGGGCGCGCCGGATGGCGCCGAGGTGCGTTGCGCCGTGGCGTTGCGCTCGGCCTGAAGCGCCTTTGCCCGGGCGGCGCGCTTTTTCTCGCGCTCCAGCTCGCGCTTGCGCTCCCGTTCGCGTTCCCGTTCGCGCGCCAGCTCGATGCGCTTCTGACGCTCGCGCTCCAGCTTGCGCTCTTTCTCGCGCTCCTTCTGCGGATCAACCTTGGGCGCGGCCGGAAGCACGACCTCCGCCTTCTGGGGAACCTCCGGCGCCTGAATTTCCTGTGGTTCAGGCTCCGGCTCCGGCTCGGGCGGCGGGGGCGGCGGCTCGTTCTGGGCTATCTCCGATTCCACTGGCTTCTCGGCCTGCTGCGCTTCCGCGACTTCGGGGCCGGGGGCTGCTTCGTTCTGCGGCGCGTTATTGGCGGAGACCGGCAACGGCGCCAGCTCGATCATGATCGCGGCCGGCGGCTCGCCCGCCGGTTCGGCGTGCTTCCAGTGCAGCGCCACCCAGGCCCCGCCGAAATGGGCCGCCAGCACGACGGCGCCGGCGGCGCCCCAGCGGGCGAACGCCCAGCCATGACCAGTGCTTCCGATCACTGGCCGGCTCCAGGATTCTGCCCCGCCGCCGGGCTGGCGGCCGGCGCTGCCGGCGCTGCCGGCGCTGCCGGCGCGGCTTGCCCGGTGTCTTCCAGGCCAACAAGCGCGATCTTCAGGTAGCCGGCGCTGCGCAGCAGGTTCATCACCTTCATCAGTTCGCCATAGGCCACGCCCTGGTCGGCGCGCAGGAACACGCGCTGCTCGCGGTCGCCATGGGTGCGGGCGTCAAGCGCGGCCTGCAACCCGTCGCGGGCCACGCCGTCGTCGCCGAGCGCCAGGGTGAGGTCGTTCTTCACGGACAGGAACAGCGGCTTGTCCGGGCGCGGTTGCTGCTGGGCGTTGGAGACCGGCAGATCAACCGGCACGTCCACGGTCGACAGCGGCGCCGCCACCATGAAGATGATGAGCAGAACCAGGATGACGTCGATGAACGGCGTCACGTTGATTTCGGAGACTTCCGCGAGGTCGTCGCCGCTTTCTTTCAGACTGACGGCCATCTGGTTACTCCGCGGCGCGACGCAGCCGGGTCACGTTGACGCCCATGTCCCGGCGATCCAGATCACGGGACAGATGCTGCAGGGCGAGGGCCGAGGCGTCGGAGAGCAGCGCCCGGTAGCCGGTGATCGAGCGGGAGAACACGTTGTAGATGATGACGGCCGGGATGGCGGCGACCAGACCGATGGCGGTGGCCAGCAACGCTTCGGCGATGCCGGGGGCGACAACCGCCAGGTTGGTGGTCTTGGCCACCGAGATGCCGATGAACGAATTCATGATGCCCCACACGGTGCCGAACAGGCCAACGAAGGGGGCGGTGGAGCCAATGGTGGCGAGCAGGCCCGTGCCGCGCGCCATGTTGCGGCCGGCGCGCGCCTCGATGCGCGACAGGGCGATGGCGACGCGCTCCTTGACGCCCTCGGCGGGCAGGCCGGCGGAGCGCTCTTCCTCGGATTCCGCCGCGGCGACGATCTCGCTGACCGGGCCGCCGAAGCGGATGGCGTTGTCGCTGAGCGCTTCCACGAGGCTGTCGGCCGCGTGCAGGCGGCGCACGGCGCGCACGGCCCGGCGGCGGGCCGCCAGCAGCTCCAGCGATTTCGCCAGCCAGATGGTCCAGGTGACCAGCGAGGCGAAGGCAAGGCCAATCATCACCGCCTTCACCACCATGTCGGCCTGCATGAACATGCCCCATGGCGACAGATCATGCGGGATAACGGCGGTGGCGGCCGGAGCCGCGGGCTTCGCGGCCTGAGACGGGGCCTGCTCCTGGGTCAGGTTTTGTCCCTGGGCCTGGTTTTGCCCCTGGACCTGAGGCTGGACGGCGTTGGCCGGCGCGGCCTGCCGGGCGGGCGGGGCGCCTGCCGGAGCGGTGGCCGGAACAGCGCCAGAAGCCGGCGCAGCGCCAGGCGCAGGAGTTGCGGGCAGGGGCGGGTGACCCACTGGCAGGTTTGAGGTCGGGGCGGCGTGATCGGGAACCGACATGACAGGTTTCGGCTGCGCAGCCGGCGCGGCGGTTGGCGCGGCCGGAGCCTGCTGCGCCTGCTGCTGCGTCTGCCCCTGGGGCAGTCCCTGGGCAAGGGCGGGGGCCGCCAGCGCCTGGGCCAGCATCAGGACGACGAGGGGCGCGGCGAAACCCTGGTGGACCCCAGGTTTGGCGCGTTCGGAGGCCGCGACGGCGCGCGTGCTGCGCGAACGGGCGAAATGCTTCGAAAACGCGGACAAGTGAGCAACTCCCCTATTGCAACAACCGCCGGATATCCTGGCGGAAGGGCCCTCGTGTACGGCGGAAACAGGCGTTCCGCCGCTGCCGGCGCCCCGGCCCGTTCGCCTGGCAAAAGGCGCCGCAAACGGCCAATCTGTCATTCCGTGCAATCCCGCCGGCTGGCCCGCGGGCCGGAATGACGGATCCGCAAGCCGCAGGCGATTGGCGCCAGACAGGCCCGTGGAACTCGCGCTTCACTAAACCCGCAAAAATTTGAACGCAATCTCAATGATTTAGAGGGATTCTAAGAAGTGTACTTCCCCGACGCCCCACCGGCGTCGCCCATTGAAGCCACCCGGGAAGACAGATCGCAAATATTGATGTTGAGACAATTGTTTATTCGAGGCTGTTGCGGCCACGCCCGTCGCGGAACGTCATGCGACTGGCGCAAGGGGCCTCTGTGAATCGTCGCGTGAAAATGATGGGGAAGCGGCGCGGCCCGCGCCATGGCGGGAAACCATGGCGAAACGGCCGCGCCCGCTTCCAGGCGGCGAACTGGCGCCGGCCGGGCTCAGCTGAACCCGGCGACCGGGTGGGGAACGTACGGAGCTTCCAGGGCGGCGATCTCCGCGTCGTCGAGCACAAGATCGACAGCCGCGACGGCGTCGTCCAGATGCTGTGGCTTGCTGGCGCCGACGATCGGCGTCGTCACGCCGTCCTTTTGCAGCAGCCACGCCATGGCGACCTGGGCGCGCGAGACGCCGCGCGCCGCGGCGATGCGGGCGACCTCCGCCACGATTTGCCGGTCGCTGTCCTCGCTGGAGCGATAAAGCGTGCCCCCGAACACATCGGTTTCCTGACGCTGGCTGGTCTCGTCCCAGTCGCGGGTCAGGCGGCCGCGCGCCAGCGGGCTCCACGGCATCACGGCGATGCCCTGATCCCGGCACAGCGGCAGCATCTCGCGCTCCTCCTCCCGCATCAGCAGGTTGAGGTGGTTTTGCATCGAGACGAATTCCGTCCAGCCGTTGAGGCGCGAGGTGTAAAGCGCCTTGGCGAACTGCCAGGCGAACATGGAGGAGGCGCCGATGTACAGCGCCTTGCCGGCCTTCACCACATCGTGCAGCGCCTCAAGCGTCTCCTCCACCGGCGTGTCGTAGTCCCAGCGGTGGATCTGGTAGAGGTCCACATAATCCACGCCGAGGCGTTTCAGGCTGGCGTCGATTTCCTGCATGATCGCCTTGCGTGACAGTCCGGCGCCGTTTGGCCCCTTGCGCGTGCGCATGAAAACCTTGGTGGCGATGACGGTTTCCTCGCGCCGCGTGAAATCCTTCAGCGCCCGGCCGACGATTTCTTCCGATGTGCCGTCGGAATAGGCGTTCGCCGTGTCGAAGAAATTGATGCCGGCCTCCACCGCCTGGCGGATGAGCGGCCGGCTGGCGTCCTCGTCCAGCGTCCACGGGTGCGCGCCGCGATCCGGAACGCCATAGGTCATGCAACCAAGGCAGATGCGGGAAACGTCGAGACCGGTCTGGCCGAATTTCACATATTTCACGGATTATACCTTTCGCTGCGATATGGCGGTCCATGGCGCTGCCACGCGTCGGGGATCACGCCTGTTCGTGAAATTGGCGTATGCGCCGCAAGGGGGGCGCCGACCTGGAAACGCCGCGAACCAGGCGCCACGGCGGACCGTGCTTCAGAAACCCACGCCCCGGAGCGGACGCCCGGGACCATGTCGGGGCGGCGGCGGCCGCCGTCAGGTCCCGGTACATTACGGCGTGTCTCAGTGCATTCCGGCGTGGCCCGGCAACAGCCGCGCTTCCCGAAAGGCGCTGAACCATTTCCTGAACATGGCTTCCGTGTCCATCACCATGGAAAAACCCGCCTCGTGCCGGCGGATATCGGAAATGATAGAGACCTTGGCGCCGCCGCTGGCGTTTCGCGCCAGCAGATAATCCATGTACTGGGCCGAGGCTCCGACAAAGGCCGGCAGTTCCGGCGCGGCGAGGCCGTGCCGGCGGCACAGGGCGGCCCATTCCGCGCCGCTTCGCGCCAGATCGTCGGCCAGGGAAGCGGGGCGGCGTTCGCCGGGGCGCATGCCAAGGGCGTCGGCGATCGCCGGCCAGACATTGGCCCACACGAAGACATCGCCATTGGTGATATTGAAAATGCGGTCGCGCGCCGTTTCAGCCTCACCACCCCAGGCGATCGCCTGCGCCAGCAGGTCCGCGTCCACCGCCTGCAACACGTTGCCGGTTTCGCCGCCGGGAAAATACAGCGGCTCGCCCTTCTCATGCAGCAGGGCCGCCCAGGCGCCGATGGCGGTGATGGGGTTCATGGCGCTGCCGAACGACAGGCCGAAGATGATCTGCGGACGCCAGATGGTCCATGTCCAGTTCTGGCCGCGCCGGGCCGCCTTGAGCCAGTTTTCCTGCTCCCAGTAGAAATTCGGGATGTCGTGCGCCTCGTCGCGATCTTCTCGCGGCGGCAACGTCATGCGGCGCGCGTGGGCGCCGTAAGCCTTGGCGCCCTGCAACAGGGTGACGTGGCGCAAGCCGCCGGCATGGGCGAGCAGCGGCTCCATCAGATTGCTGAACATGCGGGCGTTGACGGCGATCTGTTCCGGGTCGCGCCAGCCGTCGATCAGCGCCGGCTTTTCGTAAAGCGCCGCATAGACCACATGGGTCACATCGCTGAGGCTCGCGGCCGCGTCCGCGCAGGCGTCCTGGTCCGTGAGGTCAAGGCTGAGAAAGCGGGCGCCGCTGTCCTGAAGCGGGCGTCTGCGCGACAGCGCGGTGACGCGCACCCCTGCCATGCCCTGAAAATGGCGCAGCGCCGCCTGGCCGACGAGGCCCGATGCGCCCGCCACAAGCACATGCCTGTTCATTCTCCGGCCCTCCCATGCGCGGCGTCTTCAGCGCCTGCGTTTCGCCTCGCGCCATATTCGCAAGGCCCGGCATCCTGCCGCTGAAACGCCCATTGGTCCAGGGGCAATTTCTCAGGCGCCCGGTGGCGGCGCGTCATCGCCGGTCGTTGCCAGCAGCCCCTCGAACAGCACGGAGACGATGGCGTCGCCGTAGATGCGCACCTGCTCCGGGTCAAAGGGGTCCTTGCCGTGAATCGCCCGCGTCACGGCGCCGATGCTGAAGGTCATGGACGCGGCCGAGGTGATGATGTTCGACGTCTGGTGAGGCGGCAGCGGCCGGACGAGCCCCTGGGCCATCGCGTCGGCGATGGCGTCGTCAAAGGCGGCGATGCCGGGCCGGATGAAGGTTTCCATCAGCCAGTCGAACCGCTGCGTCTGGCCCATGGCCTCATGGCTGACAATGCGGATATAGCGCGGCTCCGCGGCGTTGGCCGCCACCAGACGGCGGATCAGCGTCCGCAGACGTTCGAGCGGATTGGGTTCGGGCGTTTCGGGGCGCCCCACAGGGAAATACTGGCCCCGGCGACGCATCACCCGGTATATCGCCGCGCGCCACAACCGCTCCTTGGAGCCGAAGTGGTAGTGCACCATCGATTGCGACAGGCCGGCGGCGCGCGCCACCGCCGCGGTGCTCACCGGCTCATAACCCCGTTCTGCAAACAGGTCGATGGCGACGTCGAGCAGCTTCTCCCGGGATGAATCTTCCCCGGCGCCTCCCTTCAGGGGCGGGCGGCCTGGCCGGCGGAAAGACCGTGGGCGCGAAGGTCCGGCGCCGGAGGTATGCGGGTTTGCCGGACCAGTCGCCGCCGTCGCCGCGTGCAGGTCCGGGTCTGGCGTTCCGGCCGGCGCCGGCCCGCCGCCCACCTCATCGCGCCCGGCCAAGATCAGGCTTCCGCGCCGGTTGCTGGCGGGCAGGCGGCGGTCGCCTGGAATCCGGCGCCTGCCCAGTGTGCGAATCAACAGGAACGGGGCGCATCGACGATGTCACGCCGCAACGCGGTTCGCGTGATGGTTGCGGAGTTGCCGGCCCGGAAGGGCGTGCTGTCTGAAGGTTCAAAATTCGCAAGCCGCATTGGAACAGGGAAACTGTTGGCGTGGCCGGGACCCGGCGCCCGACGAAGCGGAGGCGATGCGGCGGGCCCCGATACAATTAGCGCGTGTATGTGGCCTGCGCATTGATGCAAATCAATGTGCCAATGGCTTGATGCAAATAAATTGATCATGCTAATAATTACAAAAATGCGGCCGGCTCACCGGCGCGCCGACAGGACGTGAAAGGGTGGAAACATGACCGGTCAGGGCAGGTGGCCGCGCGCGGCCTCACAGCGCGTCCGCGTGGTCGTTACGCTTCCTGAAAATGGTGAGCGTCTTTCGCGCCGGCCCGGCGGTCCGGCCAGCGCTGTAGCCTGAATATCCGCCCGCCAGAATCCGCGCCGCGAACCAGACTGCCCCGCGCCGGCCAGGCGGACCGCTCCCGCCGGGAGCCGGATTTGCTGACCCCGTGAAAGACCCGCCCTTGTTCCGCAAGCTTCTCATTGCCAATCGCGGCGAGATCGCCATCCGCATTGCGCGAGCCTGCGCCGAAGCCGGCGTGGCGTCGCTCGCCGTCGCCCCGCGGGACGACGCCCGCGCGCTGCACATGACGAAGGCGGACGCGGCGGCGACGCTGCCGGGCGAGGGCGCGGCCGCGTACCTTGACGGCGCCGCCCTTGTTCGCATGGCGGTGGAGCACGGCTGCGACGCGGTTCACCCCGGCTACGGTTTCCTCAGCGAGAACGCGGATTTCGCCCGCCAGTGCGCCGCCGCCGGCCTCACCTTCATTGGGCCACGGCCAGAGGCGCTGGAGCTGTTCGGCGACAAGGCGCGCGCCGTCGCACTGGCCCGTGAAACTGGCGTCCCCGTCGCCCGCAATACCAACGGCCCCGCCAGCCTGGCCCAGGTCCAGGCCTTCATGGAACGTCTGGGGCCGGATGCGGCTGGCGTCATGCTCAAGGCTGTCGCCGGCGGCGGTGGCCGGGGCATGCGCGTCGTCCGCGACATCGCCGATCTTGCGGAAGCCTGTGACCGCTGCGCCTCCGAGGCCCGCGCCGCCTTCGGCTCCGACGACATCTACGCTGAGGAGCTGATCGGCCGCGCCCGCCACATCGAGGTGCAGGTGGTTGGCGATCGTACGGGCGCCGTCTCGCACCTGTGGGAGCGCGAGTGCTCGGTGCAGCGCCGCCACCAGAAGCTGGTCGAGATCGCCCCCAGCCCATGGCTGGAAAACGATCTGCGCCAGCGCCTGTGCGAGGAAGCGACGCGCATCGCCGCCGCGGCGCGCTATGATGCGGTCGGCACCGTGGAGTTTCTGGTCGAGACAGACGCCCGGGGGCGCGCCACGGGGCGCTACGTTTTCATCGAGATGAATCCCCGGCTTCAGGTGGAGCACACTGTCACCGAGGAGGTGACCGGCGTCGACCTGGTGCAGACCCAGCTTGCCCTGGCTGCTGGCCGCACGCTGGCCGAACTGGGATTGACCACGCCGCCGCCGGCGCGCGGCCACGCCATCCAGCTGCGCGTCAATATGGAGACGCTCACCGAAGATGGCGGCGCCCTGCCGTCCGGCGGCGTCATCAGCGTGTTCGAGCCGCCCTCCGGCGCCGGCGTGCGCGTCGAGAGCTTCGGCTACCGGGGCTATGAAACCCATTCCGGCTTCGACGCCCTGCTGGCCAAGCTGGTTGTCCACGCGCCGTCCGGCGATTTCGGCCAGACCCTGGCGCGGGCCCGCCGGGCGCTGGGCGAGTTCGGCGTCGCCGGCGTCGCCACCACGATCCCGGCGCTTCAGGCCATTCTCGCCCATCCCGAGTTCGTCGCTGGCCAGGCCGACACCGGCTTCATCAGCCGCGCCGCGCCGCAACTGGTGGCCGCCGCCGGCGATCAGAAGTCATGGCTGGCGCCCCGGGTCGATGTGGGCGACAGCGCCGGGACGCAGGCCGTGACTGGCGATCTGGAGGGCGCGACGGCCCTGCGGGCCCCCATGCGCGGCCGCCTGGTGGCGGTGAAGGCGGCGGCGGGCGACAGCGTCGCGGCGGGCCAGACCCTGGCCATCGTTGAGGCCATGAAGATGGAGCACGCCATCACCGCCGCCACGGCGGGGCAGGTGGCGCGCATCGACGCCGCCCCCGGCGACACCCTGCGCGCCGATGCGCCAATCCTCTGGATCGTCGGCGCCGACGGACCGGTGGTCGAGGTGGAGCAGACGCCGGAGCACGATGCGGAGGCGCTGGCCCTGCGCGACCTCATCGAGGACGCGCGCGCCGCCACCTTGGACGCGGCGCGGCCCGGGGCCGTGGCCCGCCTGCGTGAGCGCGACCGGCTGACGGCGCGCCAGCGCATCGACCTGCTGGCCGACGCCGGCAGTTTTGTCGAGATTGGCGGGCTGGTCGCCCATGAGGGGCTGGAAGAAACCGCCCCGGCTGAAGGCGTGGTGGTCGGCTCGGCGCGCATCGACGGCCGGCCGGTGATGGTCGTCTCCCAGGACTTCAGCGTCTTTGGCGGCAGCGTCGGTCACCTCGGCATCGGGAAAATGGACCGGGCGATCGCCATCGCCTTGAAGAGCGGCGTTCCGCTGGTCATGCTGCTCGATGGCGGCGGCCATCGTATCCAGGACGGTCAGAACTCCCGCCACTATGCCGCCGGCGCCTCGTCGTTCCATGATCTCACCCGCCTCAACGGCTGGGTTCCTGTGGTGGGCGCCATTCTCGGCGCCGGCTTCGCCGCCAACACCAATTACACCGGCCTCGCCGATTTTGTCGTCATGGTGCGCGGCAAGTCCGCCATGGGTCTTGCCGGGCCGGCGCTGGTGAAGGCCGGCACGGGCGAGGACATCGGCATCGAGGCGCTGGGCGGCGCCGATGTTCAGGTGGGACGCCATGGCCTCGCGGATCTGGCCGTCGCCACGGAGGAGGAGGCGATCGCCGCCCTGCGCAGGCATCTCTCCTATATGCCCTCCAACGCCCGGGCGCCGCTTCCGCTGACCCCGCCCACCCTGAGCGCCGCCGAGGAGGTGGAGCGCGCCGCGCCGCTGGCGGCGATGGTTCCGGCCAATCCCCGCAAGGCCTATGACGTGCGCTGCGTCATTGACCGCATCGCCGACGCCGGCAGCGTCACGGAGTTCAAGCCGGCGTTCGCCCGCAATGTGGTGACGGCGCTGGCGCGCATGGATGGGCGGCCGGTCGGCTTCATCGCCAACCAGGCCCTGGTGCTTGGCGGCATGCTCGATTCGCCGGCCTGCGAAAAGGCCGCCCGCTTCATCGCCATGTGCGACGCCTTCGGCCTGCCGCTGATCTATCTGATCGACGTGCCCGGCTTCGCCATTGGCTCCGACGCCGAACGCACCCAGCTTGGCCGGCGCAGCGCCAAACTGATCGCCGAACTGGGGCTGGCGACGGTGCCGCGCATCTCCGTGGTGCTGCGCAAGGGCTATGGTCTTGGCTATGTGGCGATGGCCGGCGGCCGCAGCTTCGACGCCGATCTCGCCGTCGCCTGGCCGACCGCCGAGATCTGCGCCATGTCGATCGAAGGCGCCGTCGATGTGGCGTTTCGCAAGGAGTACGCCGCCGCGGCCGACCCACAGGCCCGTCGCCAGCAACTGATCGATGACATGCGCGCCCAGGTGACGCCGCTCGAAGCCGCCCGTGGTTTTGGCGTGGACGACGTCATCGATCCGTGCGCCACCCGCTTTCGCATTATTGAGACGCTGCAGCGCGTTCCCGCCCGCCGGGACAACCACGCGCCGCCGCGTTTCCGCACCATTCCGCCGGTCTGATCCGTCAAACCGCCGGAACGCGCAGCGCGCCAGTCCCCTCACTGGCGCGCTGCGCACCCAGAACCAGCTGGCCAAGCGCCGCAACGGGCCGCCCACCGGCGAAACGCGCCGCCGCGCGATGACGTCATGTTGCGCGATGCCTCGATGATCCGGGAATAGGCGCAGGAAGAGGCGTGGGAAGAAGCGTGTGTGCGCCGCCTGGCCATGCCATCGCCTCCATTGTCTGGCTGCCCAACGAACCGGCCCCCTCCCATCCAGCAACAGACCGCCCGGTCGCAAACGCGGCCGGGCATTTTGTTGCAGGGCCGGGCTTCTTGCGCCCTGTGCCCCCGGGGAATTCATCCGGCCTGACAGCGGCTTGCGGCCATAAAATACGAACGTCCCGAAAACCGGTTGTCTTTACATCGCAATTTTCTGTATTATTATTTTAAATATCGAATTTTAATGTGAATTAAGCTGCGCAGCCCGGCGCGCGCCTGAATCCGTCAGGCGGCCGCTGGCGCGGCAGGCGTCGGGGACAGGACATCGGGAATGGTTGAAGCTGCAGTGACACGCGACATTCCGCGCCCGGCCCCGCGTGGGCCGGCGCCGAGGCTGGACGCCATAGACCGGCGCATTCTGCGCGCCCTGCAGCGCGACGCGTCCCTGACCATCGCCGAGGTGGCGGATGAGGCCGGCCTGTCGCCGACGCCGTGCTGGAAGCGCATCCAGCGCCTTGAAGCCGCCGGGATCATCCGCAAGCGCGTGGCCCTGCTGGATCACGAGATGCTGGGCTACGGCGTCACCGTGTTCGTGTCCATGCAGATCGGTGAGCACTCGGAGGCGGAAATCCGCCGTTTCGCCGAGGCGCTGCGGCAAATGCCAGAAGTGCTGGCTTTCTATCGCATGGCCGGCGACGTGGATTATCTGGCGGTGATCGTGGTGCGTGACATGGCGGAATACGACGAGGTCTACCGGCGCATCATCGCCGCCGGCAATCTCAAGAACGTCGTGTCCCGCTTCGCCCTGGAGCGGCTGAAGTCCGAAACAGCGATACCGGTCATCCAGCCCTGAGGGGCCAACCGCCCGGAGGGGCTGTCAGACTTCCTGCGGCTGGCCGATGCTCTTGCGCCAGGCGCGGGGGCTGACGCCGCAGGTCCGGCGGAAACTGTGGTTGAAGGCCGAGGTTTCCGTATAGCCCAGCCGCCAGGCGATTTCCGCCACCGGCAGGCTGGTTTCACGCAGCAGCCGGCGCGCGCCGTTGATGCGCTCCCGGGTCTGGAGCTGGCGATAGCTGACGCCGGCCCCGGTCAGCCGTCGCTGCAGGGTGCGCGGACTCATCCGCAACCGCGCCGCCGCGTCCGGCAGGCTGAGGCCCGGATCCCCCTCCTGCAATAACCGGCAGATGCGGGCGACGAGATCGTTGCTCTCGTCCGTCGCCAGGGCGTGTTGCAGCAGCTGGTCCGCCTGGCGGAGCGACAGTTCGTGCGAGCGCCGGTCAGCGGCGGGCAGCTTCTGGTCCAGCAGTTCCGCCGGCCATGTCCAGACTGCGCCTGGTTCGCCCAGGCGCACCACCATCGCATCCGGTTTGCGAACGGGGGTGAAAATGCGGTCGCGCGTCGTCAGTTCGATGCCCAGGAACGGAAACCGCCCGCCCCAGATCATGTTGAGCAGGTCAGTGGTGGCGGGCGCGTCGCGCAGGGCCGTGAACTCCCGCAGATGCGGCGGCGTCTGGTCCAGCCGCATGCGCAGCGTACAGACGCCGTTCTGGGTCCTGAGCTCATACAGCGCCAGCGAATGGTGCAGCCACGCCAGCCGGCCCGCTGTCTCCATGGCCGAGCGCAAGGTCCGCGCCGTCATCACCGCCACGCCGAACAGGCCGAGCATCAGGAAGCGCGAGCGCAGCCCCAGCTCCAGCCACACATGCCGGCGCCCGTCGGTCAGCTCGACAAACTTCTCCTGAAACGCCAGCTCCGCCGCGCCGCTGACGGTCGCAAGGGGATTGCTGGCGTGATCGGCCGTCACGCCGGCGGCGCTGAAGGCGGGGGCGGGGTCAATGTCGTTCTCGCGCAGTAGCTCAGCCATCACCGCCATGTTCTGCGGCGATACCGGAACCTTGCGGTAAAGTGACAGCAGCATCGCCCCGTTTCTCCCGTGCGCCCAGCCTTTCCAGATCAGGCAGAGCACATTTTTTCTTCCAGAAAACTGCACAGGATCAATCTGATATAGCCGGACCCGTTCTGTGCGCAGCCGATTCCCCGGCCGCTCCGGGCGGCGGCGGGCGATGTTTCCGCATGGTGTCGCAACTGGCGTAAAAACACAAGTTTATGGCGTGTCGGCGCCTTGCAATTCCGGCCTCGAACTGGCGTTCTTCGGGACAGGACGCGCCGGCGCTGGCGTCGGGCGGCGGCTTCGGGTGGGCGCATAGACCGGAAGCCGGGGGAGGCCCGATTCTCTACGGTGGCGCGTCCAGCCGCCCTTCGCCAGGGCAGGCCAGGCCGGCTCCCGACAGGCCGGCTGCCGCGCCGGTTGTGGCTGGGCGGCGCAGGCGCCGCTGGATCTGTCCGCCCGTAGCCGCGCCCCCCAGGCGCCGGCCAGATGCGTTGCGACCCCGAACCGGTTGCGCGGTCGCGGGGCGGCGCAGGCGCCAGAACGACGCCGTTGGGCGCGGGGCAGATGGCCGCGCCCGTAAAGGCGCATCATCCAGATTGGTTTGACAGGATCCGCCCGCGATCCGGCGGTCCTGTCCCGGGAAGCGCACGGGGAACGTGCGGGGAAACGCATCAGACCGGCGGTGTAACGCCAGGGAGAGCATCATGGGCGAAGTGGATCAGGCGGCGATTGCGGCCGATTTCATCAGGCGCTGGCGCGCGTGGGCCGCGACCCACGATCCGGCTGGCGCGGCGGCGATGTTCGCTGACAATCCCACGCTGATGTCCCCGGTCTTCCATGGTCCAAAGCAGTCGAAAGACTACGCCGTCGCCGTGGTTTGCCATGCCCTGGCGGTGTTCGAGAACTTTCGCTACGTCAGCGAATGGTCCAGCGATGACGGGGTGATCCTTGGCTTCGAGGCCAATGTGGGTCCGCACCAGTTGCGCGGCGTCGACAGGTTTCGCCTCGACGACCAGGGCCGCGTCACTGAACTTGAAGTGATGATCCGCCCCCTGAACGCCCTCGCCGAGGTCGGCGAGCGCATGAAGGCGCGATTCGCCGCCAGCGCGGCCTGACGCCCGGTTTGGTCCATCGATCGGCGGCAGTTGCAGGCCATGACCGTTGCGGCGCTGCGACCAGGCGCCGTGCGGGCCGCGATCGGCAGGCGCCGCCGTTCCCCGGGCCGCGCAGGGCGGCGCCAGTGGCCGCATACAAACAAACGCTCAACTGGAGAGTCTCATGTTCAGCAAGGATCTGCTCAGCGGCAAGCGCATTCTCGTCACCGGCGGCGGCACCGGCCTCGGCAAGGCCATGTCCGAAGGCTTCATGTCGCTGGGCGCCGACGTCGTCATCTGTGGTCGCCGCAAGGGCGTGCTCGATGACACGGCGAAGGAGCTGATGGACCGTTATCCGGGCCGCAAGGTCGATGCGTTCGGCGTCGACATCCGTGATTTCAACGCGGTGGACGCCATGGTGGAGGAGGTGTTCCAGACCGGCGCGCCGCTCACCGGCCTGATCAACAACGCCGCCGGCAATTTCATCTCGCGCACCGAGGACCTGACGCCGGGCGGCTTCAACGCCATCGCCAACATCGTCATGCACGGCACGTTTTACGTCACGCATTCGGTTGGCAAGCGCTGGATCGCGCGGCAGCTGCCAGGTTCGGTGATTTCCATCCTGGCCACCTGGGTGCGCAACGGCGGCCCCTATGTGGTGCCCTCGGCCATGAGCAAGGCCGCCGTCAATGTCATGACCATGTCGCTGGCCGCCGAATGGGGCCATTACGGCATCCGCCTCAATTCCATCGCCCCGGGTGAAATTCCCACTGAAGGCATGAACGCCCGCCTCAGCCCTGGCCAGAAGCCGGGCGAGCGCGCCGCGAAGTTCAACCCCATGGGCCGCCACGGCACATTCGCCGACCTGCAAAATCTGGCGTCGTTCCTTCAGTCGGACGGCTCCAGCTGGATTAACGGCGAAACCATCGCCCTCGACGGCGCGCAGGGCCTGGCCACCGGCGGCAACTTCTACAGCGTCATGCGGGACTGGAGCGACGCGGACTGGCAGAAGGCGCGCGATCTCATCAGGGGGCAGAACGAGAAGGACCGTTCGCAGCGCACCAACTGACGGCGTGGTCCCCACACGAAAGAACGCCCGCCGACCATGCTGGCGGGCGTTCTGATGGGGGCTGGAGCCGCCCGCGCAGGTCCGGGTGCGTCGCAATGGCGTCATGCGTGGATAACGCTGGCGTCTGGACGCTTTTTTACGTATATGCGGGCCTTCTGCGCGCCTTGCGGCGGGCGCCGGCGCGGCATGCGCCGGACGGCTCGCGGTTCCGCCGGGCGCAAGACTGGCGATACAGGCGTCACGGGTGGTGAACGCCGCGGAAGGTTAGCTATGATCCAGGTTGTCAGGGCCAAGCTGCATGGAATTCGCGTGACCGGCGCGGATCTTGACTATCACGGCTCCATTACCCTCGATCCCGAGCAGTGCACCCAGGCCGGCATCCGCCCGCTGGAGTACGTTGACATCTTCAACAAGGCCAACGGCGCGCGCTTTTACACCTATGTGATTTTCGGCGAGCCGGGCAAGGGCGAGTGCGTGCTGAACGGCGCCGCCGCCCGCAATTGCCAGCGGGGCGACCAGCTCATCATCTGCGCATCGGCCTTCGTGCAGGAAACCGAGCTGTATTCCATGCGCCCCAAGGTGCTGACCTACGGCGCCGGCAACAAGGTTGAGGACATCATCCATTACGAGGTGTTCGAGGGGCCGGAGCGGCCGTTCGACTTCCGTATGGTCACCGAGCCGCAGATCGATCCCGCCGAGCGTCGCGTCGGTGAGTTCAATGTGAGCGCCTTCACCGAGGACCTGCGCGCCCGTGGCCTCGACGACCACGCCATCGCCGACGTGCTGTCGCGCCACCTGAAGTCGGTCGCCTGACCGGCGCCTGACAGGTTGGGTGTCTTGGTGGCCGGGAATTTCCCGGCCATTTTGTTTTTGCGCCGGCCACGCCGTCAGCCGTCATGCTATGATGGCGATTGCGCCCGTATGGTGTGTTCGCCATTTCTCCCACGGGGCATGCGATGCGAAGCCTTGCGACCGGTTTCCTGTTTCTGTTCCTGTTTGCCCCTGCCCATGCGGAGACATCCATGGCGACGAGCACCCCAGCCGGCGCAGCCGCCAGCCAGGTGAACCGCCCGCGTGCAGCGCCGCTGGTCATCGCCCATCGCGGCGCCTCCGGCTATCTGCCCGACCACACCATCGCCGCCTACCGGCGCGCCATCGACATGGGCGCCGACTTCATTGAGCCTGACGTGGTTTCCACCCGCGACGGCGTGCTGGTGGTGCGTCACGAACCCATGCTGTCGCAAACCACCAACGTGGCCGACCACCCGGAGTTCGCCGCCCGGCGCCGGACCATGCTGCTGGACGGGGTTCCGGTCACCGACTGGTTCACCACCGATTTCACCCTGGCTGAGCTGAAAACCCTGCGCGCCCGCCAGCCCATGGCCTGGCGCGACCAGAGCCATAACGATCGCCATCCGGTCGCCACGCTCCAGGAGGTGATTGATCTCGCCAGAGCCGAAAGCGCGAAGCGGGGGCGGGAGATTGGCATTGCGCCCGAGACCAAGCACCCCACCTGGTACGCGGCGCAGGGCCTGCCGCTGGAGGATGCGCTGGTCACCGCCCTTGACGCCGCTGGCTGGAAGGATCGCGCCGCGCCGGTAATCATCCAGAGTTTCGAGACCGGCAACCTGCGTTATCTGCGTCGCCGCACCGGCGTTCGCCTGCTGCAACTGGTGGATGGCGGCGGGCCTGACGCCGCCGGAGCCATGACCCTGGCGCCGGACAACATGCGCCCTTTCGACTGGACCGTTACGGGCGACAGCCGCACCTGGGCCGATCTGCTGACGCCGGCTGGTCTGGCGGATGTGAAGACGTGGGCAGACTATGTGGCGCCATGGAAATTGTGGCTGATCCCGACCCGCGCCGCGACGGCCGCCGACGGCGTCGCCCCCGGCGCCGTCGGCGAGGGCGCGCGGCTGGCCCTGCCGTCAACCAGCGTCGTGAGGGACGCCCATGCGGCGGGACTCGGCGTCGTCACATGGACCCTGCGCAGCGAGCCGCGCTTTCTGGCGGCCAGCTATGGCGGCGACCCGGCGAAAGAGGTCCGGGCGCTCATCGATCTGGGCGTCGACGGCCTGTTCAGCGATTTCCCCGACGTGGCGGTGGCGGCGCGGGACGGGGCCGGGCGGTGAACGCGCCGCCAGGCTGGCCAACAACGGCAAGGCTGGCCAATAACGGCCAGGCTAGCCAATAACGGCGATAAAGCCGGAGATGACGGCGGCGTTCACCAGATCGATGAAGAAGCCGGCGACAAGCGGCACAATGATGAACGCCCGGTGC
>Ga0182735_1001105_pt1 | contig 18735 bp, 12 predicted proteins | sample eDN5th30CKraftMG_FD_128524 | JGI IMG/M metagenome (GOLD analysis project Ga0182735, IMG submission 128524) | Enriched Miracle-Growth compost microbial communities from Emeryville, California, USA - eDNA 5th pass 30_C Kraft MG (version 2) (version 2) ...
CAGGCAAGCCCGTGTGCAGGGCCTGGATCTGGACGAATTGACATTCACCGCCAGGCAGCCTCGGCCCGCGCAATGGCGGGTCGACATCAGTTCTTCGCAGACCGCCGGCACCTTGATCTGGCGCGAGGCGAACGGCCGGGTGGCGGGCCATGTGGACGCGATGTTCGATCGCCTATCGCTGGGCAGCGAAAAAACCGATACGGACGGCGAGGGCGACGAGGGCCTGCAAGTGGACGAGAACCTGGATATTCCCGCCGTCAATCTGCACGTGAAGAATTTCCGCCTGTACGGACGGAATGTCGGCGAATTGTCGCTGGTCGGGGTGAACCAGGCGCGCGGCCGCCTGTGGCGGCTGGACCAGCTCAAGCTCGTCAGCCCGCATGCGACGCTTGCCGGATCCGGCCTATGGCGGCTGAGCGGCGCGCAGCGCGGTCTGACGCTGGACGCGCGCGCCGATATCGGCGACCTCGGGGCATACCTGGATCAGGCGGGGTTCAAGGATTTGACGACTGGGGGAAAAGGCACGCTGCAAGGCCACTTCGAATGGCGCAACATGCCTTGGGATTTCAGCAAGCGGGACTTGAACGGAAAAGTGGAATTCAAGCTGGAGAAAGGGCGGCTGAGCACGCTGAATTCCCATTCCGCGCGTCTGCTGGAGCTGCTGTCGCTGCAATCGGTGAAGCGGCTGGCGCGCCTGGATTTCAACCCCGCGGGCCTGACCAAGGAAGGCTTTCCCTACGATGTTCTGCGCGGCGCCCTGACGCTGAAGAACGGCCAGGTGAACACCGACGATTATCGCGTGATCGGCCCGGTGGGGACCATCGTGCTGGGCGGCGACGTCGATCTCGTGAACGACACGCTGGACGTGAGAGCGGTCGTCATTCCCAACCTGGATGTCAGCGGGGCGGCGATTGCCGCGGGCATAGCCATCAATCCCATCATAGGGGTGGGCGCCTTTTTGACCCAATGGCTGCTGCAAGCCCCGCTGGCCAAAGCCATGACGGTGGAATACCGCATCAGCGGGTCTCGGGACAATCCGCAAATCCAGGAAGTGGCGACCCCGGCGCGGCCGGATGGAACGAGCGGCGAGGGCGGTTCGACGCAAAAGCTCAAGGGCTCCGCGCCGCCCGTCGAACATTGAGATGCCGGGGCCTGCAGCGGCCCCGGCGTTCAGTACAGGCCTTGTTGCAGCATGGCGTCGGCGACTTTGACGAAGCCGGCGATATTGGCGCCGTTCACGTAATTGACCGAACCGCCTTCGCTGCCGTGCAACACGCAGTTTTCGTGGATGTTGCGCATGATGGCGTGCAGCTTGCTATCCACCTGTTCGCGCGTCCATTGCAGGCGCTGCGCGTTCTGGCTCATTTCCAGACCCGATACGGCCACGCCGCCCGCATTGCTGGCCTTGCCGGGAGCGTACAGGATCTTCGCGCCGATGAAGGCGTCGACGGCGTCCAGGCTGGTCGGCATATTGGCGCCCTCGGCCACGCAGCGCACGCCGTTGCGGATCAGGGTTTGCGCATCTTCCAGCTCCAGCTCGTTCTGCGTCGCGCAGGGCAGGGCGACATCCACGGGAATATGCCAGGGGCGCTTGCCCGCTTCATACTGCAAATTGAAGCGCTGCGCATAGGTTTCCACGCGGCCGCGCTCTTCGTTTTTCAGGTGGATCAGCGCGTCCAGCTTTTCCGGCGTGAAGCCGGCTTTATCCACCACGGTGCCGTGCGAATCGGATACGGTGATGACGCGGGCGCCCAACTGCATGCATTTCTGGATGGCGTATTGCGCCACATTGCCCGAGCCCGAAACCGAGACCGTCAGGCCTTCGATGGACTGGTGGGCGTGCTTGAGCATTTCCTCGGCGAAATAGACGGTGCCGTAGCCGGTGGCTTCCGGCCGGATCAGGCTGCCGCCGAAGCTCAAGCCCTTGCCGGTGAACACACTGGCGGCGGAATTGGACAGCTTTTTCATCATGCCGGCCATGAAGCCGACCTCGCGCGCGCCCACGCCGATGTCGCCCGCGGGCACGTCGGTGTCGGGGCCCAGGTGGCGGTACAGCTCTATGATGAGCGCCTGGCAGAAACGCATGACCTCCGCATCCGACTTGCCCTTGGGGTCGAAGTCCGACCCGCCCTTGCCGCCGCCCATGGGCAGCGTGGTCAGGGCGTTCTTGAAGGTTTGCTCGAAGGCCAGGAACTTCAGGATGGACAGGTTCACCGAGGGGTGAAAGCGCATGCCGCCCTTGAAGGGGCCTATGGCCGAGCTGTGCTGGATGCGATAGCCGCGGTTGATCTGCACGCGGCCCTGATCGTCGGTCCAGGATATGCGGAACTGGATGGCGCGCTCGGGCTCGACCAGGCGTTGCAGCAGGCCTTGCTCGGCGTAGCGGGGGTTGCGTTCGATGAAAGGCCACAGACTATTCATCACTTCTTTGACTGCCTGCATGAATTCCGGTTGATGCGGGTCGCGGGCATGGATTTGTTCAAGGAATTGATCTAGTGTTGGTAGTTTCATCAAAAAGTGCTCTGTATGTGTACTGAATAAGCGAAACTCAGCGTAGATTGAAAATATTTGTCGCTTGCGCCGTCGGTGCAACCGACAGGCCTTGTGTCGTGTCCTGCATCATTGGCGGGGCTATCGCAAGTAAGCCTCTCGCGAGAGAGGCTTACAGATGTGCCGGGCCGTTATTTTTTCATCATGTCGAAGAATTCAGCGTTGGTCTTGGTGGCGCGGATTTTGTCCAGTATGAATTCCATCGCTTCGACTTCATCCATATCGTGTATGAATTTTCGAAGCACCCAGATTTTTTGTAGAAGTTCGGGCTTGATGAGCAGTTCTTCGCGCCGTGTGCCGGATTTGTTCAGATTGATGGCCGGGTAGACGCGTTTTTCGGCCAGGCGGCGCTCCAGGTGGACCTCGGAGTTGCCTGTGCCTTTGAATTCTTCGTAAATGACTTCGTCCATGCGGCTGCCGGTTTCCACCAGGGCCGTGCCGATGATGGTCAGCGAGCCGCCTTCTTCGAGATTGCGCGCCGCGCCGAAGAAGCGCTTGGGGCGCTGCAGCGCATTGGCGTCCACGCCGCCGGTCAGCACCTTGCCCGAGGCCGGCACCACCGTGTTGTAAGCGCGCGCCAGGCGGGTGATGGAGTCCAGCAGGATGACGACGTCTTTCTTCAGTTCGACCAGGCGCTTGGCTTTTTCAATGACCATTTCCGCCACTTGCACGTGGCGGGTCGCCGGTTCGTCGAAGGTGGACGCCACGACTTCGCCGCGCACCGTGCGCTGCATTTCCGTGACTTCCTCGGGGCGCTCGTCCACCAGCAGGACGATCATGACGGCGTCGGGGTAATTGGCGGTGATGGCATGCGCGATATGCTGCATCATCACCGTCTTGCCCGATTTCGGGCTGGCGACGATGAGCGCGCGCTGGCCCTTGCCTATGGGCGCGAAAATATCCAGGATGCGGCCGGTGATGTTCTCGTCGCTCTTGATCGGGCGTTCCAGCGTCATGACCTCGTCCGGATGCAGCGGCGTGAGGTTTTCGAACATGATGCGATGCTTGATCGCTTCGGGCTGCATCCCGTTTACCTTGTCCACCTTGACCAGGGCGAAATAGCGTTCGCCATCTTTGGGGGTGCGGACCTCGCCCTCGATGGAGTCACCGGTGTGCAGATTGAAACGCCGAATCTGGGAAGGCGATATGTAGATATCGTCGGTGCTGGCAAGATAGGATGTATCCGGCGAGCGCAGGAAGCCGAAGCCGTCGGGCAATACTTCCAGCACGCCATCGCCGAAGATCTGTTCGCCTTGCTTGGCACGCCGCTTCATGATGGCAAACATCAGTTCTTGCTTGCGCAGGCGGCTTGCGTTGTCGATTTCCAGCTCGGCGGCCATTTCCAGCAGCTTGGACACGTGCTGGGTTTTTAATTCGGTGAGATGCATGTGAGGGAGAGAGAGGGGTATTTGCGATGGTGGCGAGCCCAGAAAAGGCTCGCGCGCAATGATCAGTTTTTTTGTTTACAGGGATTCGTCCAGGAATGCGCTGAGTTGCGACTTGGACAATGCGCCCACTTTCGTCGCGGCGGCTTTGCCGTCCTTGAACAACATGAGTGTGGGAATGCCGCGAATGCCGAACTTGGCGGCGGTTTCGGGGTTTTCGTCTACATTGACCTTGGCAATGATAACACGGCCCTTGTATTGGTTGGCGGCGTCATCGAGCAGCGGGGCGATCATTTTGCAGGGGCCGCACCAGGCCGCCCAGTAGTCGACCAGTACGGGAAGGTCCGATTTGAGGACGTCGGCCTCGAACGAGGCATCGGTCACGTGTTTGATGGATTCGCTCATGATAAAAGAGATATAAAAGATGACGGAATCTGAGAACTATACGGGAAGCCGGGGGCGCGCGATGTATTCTATGCGTCGTGTGCGGCGCTGTGTTGCCGGATTACGACAAGCATACCACTGTACAGGCCTGCGCGCACTGTCCGCGCAAGGCGGATGTTGCGCGCCGTCCGCTATGGCGCCCGCGTCATTTTCGTAAAATACGGCGGTCTTTACCAAGGAATTCGAGATCAAATTGGCTATTCAACGCTACGACGAAGCATCCATCCGCGTCCTGAAGGGCCTGGAGCCGGTGCGGCAACGGCCCGGCATGTACACCCGCACGGACAACCCGCTGCATATCCTGCAAGAGGTCATCGACAACGCCGCCGACGAAGCTCTCGCGGGCTACGGCAACCACATCAGGGTCACCCTGCACACCGACGGCAGCGTCTCGATCGAGGACGACGGCCGCGGCATCCCGGTCGGCATGCACGCCGAAGAGCATGCGCCGGTGGTCGAGCTCGTCTTCACTCGCCTGCATGCGGGCGGCAAGTTCGACAAGAAGGCGGGCGGCGCCTATGCCTTTTCCGGGGGGCTGCACGGGGTGGGCGTTTCCGTGACCAACGCGCTGTCCAGGCGCCTGGAAGTGCTGGTGTGGCGCGATGGCGCGGCGCACGAGCTGGTGTTCGAGAACGGCGAAGTCAGCAGCCCGCTGCGCGAACTGGAACGCGTCGGGCGCCGCAGAACCGGCACGCGCGTGCGAGTCTGGCCGGATCCCAAATACTTCGACACGCCGGTCATCCCCATGTCCGAGCTGGTCCATGCCTTGCGCAGCAAGGCCGTGCTGCTGAACGGCATCAAGGTGGCGCTGATCATTGAAAAAACCGGCGAGACGCGCGAATGGCAATATCAGGAAGGCCTGCGCGGCTACCTGGATGAAGCGCTGCAGGACGCGGAAAAAATCATTCCGCTGTTCGAGGGCAAGCAGTATGCGGCCGAAGACGACGAATCCTTCGCGCCGGGCGAAGGCGCCCAGTGGGTGGTCGCCTGGACCGCCGATGGTCCCGTGGTCCGCGAATCCTACGTGAACCTGATATCCACCACTGCCGGCGGCACGCATGAAGCGGGCCTGCGCGACGGCCTGTTCAATGCCGTCAAGTCCTTCGCCGAACTGCATGCGCTGGTGCCCAAGGGGGTGAAGCTGCTGCCGGAAGACGTCTTTGCGCGCGCCAGCTTCGTGCTGTCCGCCAAGGTGCTGGACCCTCAATTCCAGGGGCAGATCAAAGAGCGGCTGAATAGCCGCGACGCGGTGCGCCTGGTCAGCGGTTACGTCAAGAATGCGCTGGACCTCTGGCTGAATGCCAATGTGGAGTACGGCCGCAAACTGGCCGAAAGCGCGATTCGCCAGGCGCAGGCGCGCGCGCGCTCGGCCCAGAAGGTCGAAAAGCGCAAAAGCTCCGGCGTGGCCGTATTGCCCGGCAAGCTGACCGATTGCGAATCCAGCGACTCGGGGCGTACGGAACTCTTCCTCGTGGAAGGCGATTCGGCGGGCGGCTCGGCCAAGATGGGGCGCGACAAGGAATTCCAGGCCATATTGCCGCTGCGCGGCAAGGTCCTGAACTCCTGGGAGGTCGACCGCGATCGCCTCTTCGCCAACAATGAAATCCATGACATCTCCGTGGCCATAGGCGTGGATCCGCATGGGGCCGCCGACGAGGCCGATCTGTCCAACCTGCGCTATGGGCGCATCTGCATCCTGTCCGATGCCGACGTGGACGGCGCGCATATACAGGTGCTGCTGCTGACCCTGTTTTTCCGCCACTTTCCCCGCCTGGTCGAGGCCGGCCATGTTTATGTGGCGCGCCCGCCGCTGTTTCGCGTCGATGTGCCGGCGGCCGGCAAGCGTCCCGCACGCAAGGTTTACTGCCTGGATCAGGGCGAACTGGACGTGGTGCAGGAAAAGCTGCGCGGCGAAGGCGTGCGCGAGGGCTCCTGGAGCATCAGCCGCTTCAAGGGCCTGGGTGAAATGAGCGCCGAGCAGCTATGGGATACGACCATGAATCCCGACACGCGCCGGCTGATGCCGGTCAGCTACGGCGAGCTGGGGGTGGAGGCGACGCGGCGGATGTTCGACATGCTGATGGGCAAAGGGGAATCCGCGCAGCGGCGCCATTGGCTGGAAGAAAAGGGCAATCTTGCCGAAGTCGATGTTTAAGCGATAGAACCGACAACGGAGATACCGGACGTACACATGGATAAAGTAGATAGAGTTGCAAATGGATAGCACACAAGCAGGTTTGTTCGACGATGACACCGACGGCGAAGGCATAGCGCTGGCCCATTACGCGGAGCAGGCTTACCTGGATTACGCCGTGTCCGTCGTGCGCGGCCGGGCCCTGCCCGACGTGGCGGACGGCCAGAAGCCCGTGCAGCGGCGCATCCTGTATGCGATGCAGGCCATGGGGCTGGGCCCGGGAGCCAAGCCCGTCAAATCGGCGCGTGTCGTGGGCGATGTGCTGGGCAAGTATCACCCGCATGGCGACCAGGCGGCTTACGACGCCATGGTGCGCATGGCGCAGAGCTTCAGCCTGCGCTATCCGCTGATCGACGGCCAGGGTAATTTCGGCTCGCGCGATGGCGACAACGCCGCGGCCATGCGTTATACCGAAGCGCGCCTGACGCCGTTTGCGCGCCTCTTGCTGGACGAGCTGGATGAAGGCACGGTGGACTTCGTCGCCAACTACGATGGCAGCCAGAAGGAACCCCTGCTGCTGCCGGCGCGCCTGCCGGTGATGCTGCTGAATGGCGCCTCGGGCATTGCGGTCGGCATGGCCACTGAAATTCCCTCCCACAATTTGCGCGAAGTGGCGCGCGCCTGCGTCGCCCTGATCCGCAACCCCAAGCTGCCCGATGAAGAGCTCTACAGCCTGATTCCGGGGCCTGATTTCGCCGGCGGCGGCCAGATCATTTCCGCGGCCTCCGATATCGCCGCCATCTATGCCCAGGGCAGGGGCACCATCAAGGCGCGCGCGCGCTGGCAGTTCGAAGAAATGGCGCGCGGCCAGTGGCAACTGGTGGTCACCGAACTGCCGCCGGGCGCGTCTTCGCAGAAGATCCTGGAAGAAATCGAGGACTGCACCAACCCCAAGGTCAAGGCCGGCAAGAAAAGCCTGACGGCCGATCAGCAGCAGACCAAGGCCCTGATGCTGGGTTTGCTGGATACGGTGCGCGACGAGTCGGGCAAGGACGCCGCCGTGCGGCTGGTCTTCGAGCCCAAGACCAGCCGCATCGACCGCGATGAATTCGTCAACACGCTGCTGGCCCAGACCAGCCTGGAAGGCAGCGTCTCCGTCAATTTGGTGTGCATAGGCACCGATGGCCGTCCGGGGCAGCGCGCCTTGCGGCAGATGCTGGCCGAGTGGCTGGGCTTCCGCGCCCACACCATGACGCGCCGCACGCAGTTCCGCCTGGACAAGGTCACGGACCGCATCCATGTGCTGGAAGGGCGCATGGTGGTCTACCTGAATGTGGACGAAGTCATCCAGACCATACGCGAATCCGATGAGCCGCGCGCGGCCTTGATGCAGCGCTTCGATCTGTCTGAAAGGCAGGCCGAAGACATACTGGAAATGCGCTTGCGCCAGTTGGCCAGGCTGGAAGGCTTCCGCATCGAGAAAGAGCTGGCGGCCCAGCGGGACGAGCAGGCCGCCTTGCGCGAACTGCTGGACAATCCCGCGGCGTTCAAGCGCCTGATGATCAAGGAGATCGAGGCGGACGCCAAGCAGTTCGGCGACGATAGACGCACCCTGATCGAAGCGGCGGAGCGGGCCGTGCTCGAAACCAAGGTCCAGGAAGAGCCCGTGACCGTGATCATTTCCCAGAAAGGCTGGCTGCGCGCCAGGCAGGGGCATGGGCACGATGCGGCGCAATTCAGCTTCAAGGCCGGCGACGGTCTGTACGACGCCATAGAATGCCTGAGCACGGACGATCTGGTGGCCTTTTCCAGCACAGGCCGTGTATATACCGTTGCGGTGGCCGGCCTGCCTTCCGCGCGCGGCGACGGCCAGCCCATCACCTCCATGGTGGAGGTCGAGCCGGGCGCCCGCATCACGCACATGATCGCCGGCCCGGCCGCGCAACGCTACGTATTGGGCACCCAGGGGGGCTATGGCTTCATCGCCACCCTGAAAGACCTGACCACGCGCCAGCGCAGCGGCAAGCACTTCATGGCGCTGGACAAGGGCGAGGTGCTGATGAAGCCGCTGCGCTTGCGCGATAGCGACCAGTATCTGGCCATGCTGGCGAAGAAAGGCCGCTTCCTGGTCATCGACCTGGCCGAGATCAAAGTCCTGTCGGGGGGCGGCCGCGGCACCATCCTGATGGGGCTGGACGCCGGGGACGCTCTGGCGCAATGGGTCGCCGGCGGGCCGGAAGGGATACTGGCCACCGGCATCTACCGCAACAAGCCCATGGTCGAAACACTGGGCCCGGCCATCCTGGCCGAATACCTGGGCAAGCGGGCGCGCAAGGGAAAAACCCTGTCGATCAAGGTGAAACAACCCACGCTTGCATCCGTTCAGGCATAGTGTCTTGCGCAGCGCGCCCCGGCCCCCTGCGAGGCGCTGGGGCGCAAAGTGCGCGTGCGGCTTAAAATGGCGGCGATTCCATCATTTTCCAACCATCGGGCGTTATGAGTTTCAAAGTCACAGTTCAACCCAGCAATCACGAGTTCACGGTCGAGGAAGGGCAAACCGTTCTGGACGCGGCCATGGCGGCGGGCATCGTCTTGCCCTACAGCTGCCGCAACGGCGCATGCTCCACCTGCAAAGGCAAAGTGATCGACGGCAGCTATGACGCCGGCAGCAGCCCGGCGCAGATTCTCTCGCCCGAGGATCTGGAACAGGGCTACACCCTGTTCTGCCAGGCCAGGCCCAGTTCCGACCTGGTGATCGAGGCGCAGGAAATCCGCATGGCCAGCGATATCCAGATCCGCAAGATGCCTTCGCGGGTCATGGGCATGGACAAGCTCACCGACGATGTCATGGTGCTCAAGCTGCAGTTGCCCGCCGCCGATCCCTTCCGCTATTACGCGGGGCAGTATCTGGAATTCATCCTGAAGGATGGGCGCCGCCGCAGCTACTCGATGGCGACGCCGCCGGCCGACGACAATATGGTCGAATTGCATGTGCGGCACATGCCGGGCGGGGTCTTTACCGATCATGTATTCGGCACCGGCGCCACGCAAATGAAGCTGCGCGAAATCCTGCGCGTGGAAGGGCCTTTTGGCTCCTTTTTCCTGCGCGACGACTCGGACCGCCCTGTGGTCTTCCTGGCCAGCGGCACGGGGTTCGCGCCCATCAAGGCCATCGTGGAGCGCATGATCGCAACCGGCGACAAGCGCAAGGCGGTGCTGTACTGGGGCGGGCGCAGGCCTTCCGACCTTTACATGGACGAACTCGCGCGGGGGTGGGAAAAGCGGCTGCCGGGCTTCACCTATGTGCCGGTGGTTTCCGACGCCTTGCCGGAAGACGGCTGGACCGGCCGCGAAGGGTTCGTGCACAAGGCGGTCATGCAGGATATTCCCGATCTTTCCGGATATCAGGTCTACGCATGCGGCGCACCGATCATGGTGGATAGCGCAAGGCGCGATTTCACGGAACACAATGGCCTGCCCGAGGACCAATTCTTTGCCGACGCCTTCACGACCGAGGCGGATGCACCCTGATTTTCCGCTCTTGCCCCGGGGCGGCCCGGCGCAAGGCGCTTCGTCCAACCAGCATTCAAGGAAGGGACAATGAAAATAGCGATACTGGGCAGCGGCATCATAGGCATAGCGTCGGCATGGTGGCTGCGGCAGGCCGGGCACGACGTAGTGGTGATCGACAGGGAAAACGGGCCGGCGCAAGGCGCCAGCCGGGCCAATGGCGGGCAGATCTCGGTATCCTACTCGGAGCCCTGGGCCAATCCGCAGGCGCCCATGAAGCTTGCGCGCTGGCTGCTCCGCGACGATGCGCCCATACTCTTTCGTCCGCGCCTGGACGTCCGGCAATGGTGGTGGGGGGTGATGTTCCTGCGCGAATGCCTGCCCAGCCGCCTTGCGCCCAATATCCGCGCCCTGGTGCGTTTGTCGGAATACAGCCGCGGCACCTTGCAGGACATGCGCCGGGATCTGGGCATCCAGTATCATCACCTGGAGCGCGGCATCCTGAATTTCTATCGCGATCAGGCCGAGTTCGAGAGCTCCCAGGAAATGGCCGAGGTCATGCGCAACTACGGTGTGGACCGCCGCATCATCGGCGTGGACGAAATCCTGCAGCTTGAACCGGCGCTGGCGCCGGTGCGCGACAGCATCGTCGGCGGCGACTATACGGCCGAGGACGAAACCGGGGACGCCTATCTGTTCACTTGCGCCCTGGCGGACAAGGCGCGCGAGCAGGGCGTCGAATTCCGTTATGCCACCCGGCTCAGCCGCCTGCTTTCCTTCGGCGGGCGGATACAGGGCGCGGAAATCATAGGCCCGGACGGACAATACGAAACCCTGCACGCGGATGCCTATGTGGCGGCGCTGGGCGCGCACACCCCTGAATTCGTAAGCCCGCTGGGCGTGCCCTGCAATGTGTATCCCACCAAGGGGTATTCCGCCACCTTCGACATCGTCGATGCTGAGGCAGCCCCCACGGTCAGCCTGACGGACAGCGCCCATAAAGTGGTTTATACGCGACTGGGCAACCAATTGCGCATGGCCGGCACGGCCGAGATTTCCGGATATTCGCGCGCCCTGAATACAATCCGTTGCGATAATATGAAACAACTGGCGCGGGAATTATTTCCAAGCGCGCTCGATTTTGATAATGTACGCTACTGGTCGGGCTTGCGTCCTACGACGCCTTCCAACGTCCCTTTGATAGGTAGAACGAAAATCCCGAACCTGTATCTGAATACCGGGCACGGCACATTGGGCTGGACCATGGGCGTGGGGTCCGGGCGCGCGCTGGCCGACCTCATATCCGGCCGCAAGCCCGAACCTGATTTTCCTTTTTTAGGTTGACCGTTTTTATGAAATCACATTGGCTATATGGCACTCGGTTCTCGGGCCGCAGGCTTGCATGGGCGAGCGCCGGCGCGTTGCTGCTGACCTCGGCGGCCGCCACGGCCGCCACTGAAATCAAAGTCTGGCATTCCCTGAACCCTTACAACAAGGCGGTGTTCGAGGACTTGATCAAGGACTTCAACAAAGAGCAGAAGGACATTCGGGTCACCCTGCGCGCCTTCGATAACGAAGATGCGGTGGAGGCGGCGCTGGCGGCGGCCAAGAAGCGCGACGACAGGCCCAATCTGGTGCAGCTGGACGACGACCGCGCGCCGGAAGCCGTCGCCTCGCGCTCGTATATCCAGCCCATGCATGCCTTGCTGGGCAAGCATCCCATCAAGGATGCCAAGTGGTTCCTGGCCGAACAGAATACTTTCGCCCGAGATGCCAAAGGCCGCCTGGTCGCCTTCCCCTACATGGTGGATGTCCCCGTGATGTTCTACAACGTGGACGCCTTCAAGAAAGCCAAGCTGACGCCGGCCATGCCCCAGCGCGCCTGGAGCGGCCTGCAAGACCAATTGGTCACGCTCGCCAACAACGGCTCGCGCAAATGCCCGCTGACCTCCGATCAGCCCGTGTCCATCAACCTGGAAAACCTGGCGGCGGTCAACAATCAGCTCTACGCCAACAACGACAACGGCCTGAAGGGTAAAGGCAAGCCGGCTTTCATGTTCGACCTGATGTACATCCGGCACCTGTCGCTGATGATCAGCTGGGCGCGCACCGAACTGCTGGTGAAGCCGGAATTCGATTCCGTTGCGGCCAAGCGCTTCGCCAACGGCGAATGCGCGGTGCTCATGTCCACCTCGGGCAACCTGGGCTGGTTCAAGAGCCAGAAGAAACTGGACTTCGCCGTCACCGGCCTGCCGTACTACCCGGAAGTCACGCAGAAGCCGGGCAGTCCGTTCGTCGGCGGCTCCGCCTTGTGGGCCATCGCCGGCCAATCCAAGGAAAGCGATGCCGCCACCGCCCAGTTCCTGGGGTGGCTGGCGCAGCCGCAGCGCGCGGCCCAATGGTACCAGCGCACAGGCTTCCTGCCGCTTACGCAGCAGGCGTTCGCGCTGACCGAAAACGGCTATTACAAGAATCTGGGCGACTGGAAGGAACTGGTCGCCGTCAATGCCCGCAATCCCGGCGCAAACAGCCGCGGCTTCCGGATAGACAACTATCCGCAGATCCACGCCATGTTCCAGAAAACCCTGGAAAAAGCGCTCAGCGGCAATCAGCCCGCCGTCACCGCGCTCAAGACCGCCGCCGTCGAGGCCGGCAAAATGATGCACAAGTAAGTCGCGGGCGAAAAAGCTGCGGCCTCGGCGGCTTCGGTCTGGTAGGGCCGCCAAGGTGGGGCCGCCAAGGTGGGGGCCGCTGAGGCGGGTTTGCCGAGGGGTAGCCGCTCTGGCTGGGCCCGCCGAGATGGGGCGATCAAGATGGAGCCGCCAGCGCCTTGGGGCTGCGTGGCGCGCCATTGACACGGCCGCCACATGGGCAAAATCAGCCCATGTGGCGGCCATTGCATTTCAGGCGTCTTTCGATGCAAGGCCCTGATTTCGCGGCATGAATAGCCCCGGTGCTTCCGGGCTAAAAATTTCTATCCGTACAAGCCGGTCTGGCGCAGGCGACGGGCCGCCCGCAAGATGGCGCCGATGCCGACTTCTGGTGTAGGCACCGTCTTGGATAGAAAAAATGGTCAGATTCTTTGCCGCTGTCACGGCCCTGGCGCTGCTGCCCGCCTGCTCGCACCTGCCCGAATTGCCGTCCTTCGCTTTTCTCAAGCGCGAACAGGTCGAGCCGGCCGCCGCCGTTTACCATTTCGACTGGGAGCTCTCGGGCAATCGCGCGGTGGCTCCGCTACAGGTTTTCGATGACGGGCGGCGCACCTGGCTGCAATTCGCTCCTCAGCAAGCGGTGCCGGCGATTTTCGGGCACGGCGCCGAAGACGGCGCGCCCCTCGGCCGTGCGCCACTCAGCCGTGCGCCACTGGCCTACGCTCATGAAGGGCCTTATGTCGTCCTGCCCGGCGTATGGCCCCGGCTGGTCCTGCGCGGCGGCGGGCGGGAAAGCATCCTGCGGCGGCTGGCGCCAGCGGGCCAGGGCGGCTCCGGCGGGGAAGCGGGCAAGGCGGCCGCCGTATCGGCCGCGGATGCGCCGGTTGCCGATGCATCGGCCGTGGGTACGTCGGCTATGGGCGCATCGGCCGTGGATGCTTCGACTGCGGGTATGCCGGCCGTAGGTGCGTTGGCCGCGGGCGCATCGGCCGCTGTATCGGCCGTGAACGCGTCGGCCGTCGACACGCCCGCTGTCGCCATCGCGGCGGAGGCGATTCCGGCCGCGTCAGCCGTGCCAGCCTCATTGGCTGCACAGGCGCCCGCTGCGGTCGATCGCGCCCCGGCTCTCGCGACGGCTCCCGTTCCGGTTCCCGCGCCGGACGCCGACGCCATTGCACAATTGACCGCCGTCAGCTTCCAATCCGGCATGGCGCATCCGGATGCCGCCGGCGATCCCGTCGAACGCTATGAGGTCAGTCCGGCGGATCAAACCCTGCGCGCCGCGCTGGATCGCTGGGCTCGCGTGGCGGGGTGGACCTTCCAGCCCGAACACTGGGCGGTCGACGCCGATATCCCGATCGTGGGCTCCGCGCGTTTCGAGCAGCCGTTCAAGCTGGCGGTCCGGGAACTCGTCGCCTCCACGGAAATGGCGGACCGTCCCCTGCAGCCCTGCTTTTATTCGAACCGCGTACTGCGCATCGTGCCCTATGCGCAGCGCTGCGATCGCGGCGCCGGCGCCGCGAGGTCGTCATGAAGGCGGCGCTGCGCGGCGCCATGGCCGTGTCGCTGTGCGGCGCGCTGTCGGCCTGCGCGCTGGGCGACAAGCTGCGCCAGGTCGCGTCCTCCATCGGTCAGGCCCAGGACGGCATCCATGCCCGGCATCAGGACTTTTCCCGCTCCATCAGCGATGTCCAGCGCCGCCGGGCCGACCAGGACGTCGCACGCCCCTGGCTGGCCGGCCCCGCCCAGCCTCTGGCCCGCGAAGTCGCGCTGCCGCCGGCCTTGCGCGGCACCGTCAACACCACGTTGATGTTCTCGGATGGCCCCATGGACCTGCCCGGCGTGGCCCAGCGCATCTCGGCCGCAACGAATATCCCGGTGCATATCCGCCCGGACGCCTTGCTGCCGCTGGAGCTTTTCCTGCCGCGCCTGTCGGGCGGCCCGGCGCAAGCGGCGCCCGCGCCCACCACGCTGACGCTGGATGGCGGCCCGGAACCTCTGGCGCGCATACTGGATCGCATCGCGGCCCGCCTGGGGCTGATATGGCGCTACGAACACGAGCGCATCGAGTTCTATCGCACCGAAACGCGCGTATTCAATGTGCGCGCGCTGACGCTCAGCGCCAATGCGGAGGCATCGCTGGGCCTGGCGGGGGGCCGGTCTTCGCAGGGCTTCGTCAGCACCTCCAAAACCAGCCTCAGCAGTCCGGAGCTGGACGCGCTGGCGGTGGTGCGCGCCCGCATCGAACCCTTTCTGTCGCGCGCCGGCGTCCTGGTCGCCGAGGCCGGCGCCGGCTCTTCCATTGTGGTCACCGACACGCCCGATGTCCTGCAGCGCATAGGCGCCTATCTGGATCGGGAAAACCGCGCACTCACGCGCCGCGTCAGGCTGGTGTTCGAAGAGCTCACCGTCGCCCTGCACGACAGCGCCGAAGCCGGGTTGGACTGGAATCTGGTCTTTTCCAGCGCCAAGATAGCCGCCGCGATGGCGGTGCCCGGATCGGGGCTGGCCGACGCCGGCGCCCTGAGCCTGGGCTTGAACGAAGGGCCATTCCGCCGCTCGGATGCCGTCATCAAGGCGCTCAGTCAGGTGGGGCGGGTCCTGCGGCGCAGCAGCCTGCCCGTGTTGACGCTCAACCGGCGGCCCGTCACCCACGCCGTGCGCACCACGTTTTCCTATATCGACAAGGTGCAGACCACGGCCTTACCCGGCGGCGCGGGCATCAGCCTGCCTTCCGTATCCGTCAGCCAGCGCGAAGAAACCGTGGGCTCGCTGCTCACTCTGGTCCCCGATGCGCAGGAAGACGGCCAGATACTGCTATCGGTGGCCTACGACAACACCGTGGCCCAGCCGCTGAAATCGGTGACCTTCGGGGATAAGGAAAATCCGCTGCAGTTGCAGCAGATCACCATAGACGGCAATGGCACGGTGCAGCAGGTGGCCCTGCAGCCCGGCCAGCCCCTGCTCATTTCGGGCTTCGACCGCAGCCAGGAAGAAACCGAAGGCCGCCGGCTGAATCCCGGCATGCCTCTGGCGCTGGGCGGCAGCGATCGCGCGTCCACCCAGCAATTGACGACGGTCATGGTGGTCACGGCCCAGATCGAGGAAGGGTTTTAGCGCCATGAACGACACGCTGATCCTTTCCACGCCGACCGCCGACCTGGTTTTCGGGCTGGAATGGTTTGCGCTGATCGGCGGCCGCCCCGACAGGCTGGCGCGCCGCATCGCAAGGCAGCGGCGCGCCAGCCACATGGTGCTGGCCGGCGAGACGGCCGCCGCGGTGGGGGTGGGCGTGCTGGGCAAGACCGGCCGGAGCCGCAAGCCGCTGCACTCGGCGGCGCAGAACCTGGCGCTGTTGTTCGGCACGGGCACCACGGCGGTGCTCGTGGATCTCGGCGAAGGGCGGCACTGGCTGGCCGCCGTTCATGAAGGCGCCGTCGTGGCGGGTACGGACCGGCTGTATGCCTCGCCCCGGGATGCGGCGCGCATCCTGCAAGAATTGCGCCAGGCCTATCCGCAAATCCGCGTGCTGGGCCGTGCTCCGGCGCCCGAGCCGCCGGCGCTGGACGCCCTCGAAGGCGCTTGCGCGCCGGCCAGCCGTTTGTCCGCGCTGCGGGCGTGGCGGTCGCGGCTGCCCCGGCCGGTGCAGGTTTCCGCGCTGGCGGTACTGGCGGCGCTGCTCCTGCCTTATGTCCGGCATGCGCTGCATCGTCCCGCCAGCCAGGCGCCCGGCGGCGCCGGCCATGCGGCGGCACAGCCCCCGCATGTCTGGCGGGATGCGATTGCACAGGCCATGGGCGCCCATGTGGTGCATGGCATAAGCGGCACCAGGGCGCTGCTGGAAGTGTTCCACCAGTTGCCGGTCGATATCGGCGGGTGGCGCCTGCAGCAAGCCGAATGCGAGGGGCAGGGGGCGGCGTGGCGGTGCCGGGCCCGCTACCAGCGGGCGGCGCGCGCGGCCAGCAACGCCGGGTTTCTTGCCGGCGCGCCCAAGGAATGGGCGCTGGAGTTCGCCACGCTGGAGCAGGCCGAAGGCAATTGGGTGACGGCGCCGCACGGGGCGCCGCTGGCGCGGCAAAGGCTGGCATCCAGCGCGGTAACGGAAAACCGCTTGTTCAGCGCCTTGCAGGACCTACGGCCGGCCTTCAGCCATATTCATATCGGCAAGCCCGCGCCGTTGCTCGCGGCCCTGCCCAAAGATCGCGGGCCGGGCCAGGCGCGCCCGCCCGGCCTGGCCATGCCCTTGCGCCGGCCCATACAAATCAGCGGTCCCTTGCGGTCCGCGAGCCTGCTGCCTCCCGTGGCGGCATCCATTTTCTGGAACCGGGCGCTGCTTGCGCTGGGCGATCTCGCCAAGCCGGCTCTGGCCAGCAGCCGGCTGACGCTTACTTTACAAGGGGTGTTATATGAAATGGAAACCCAGTCCATCGAATCCGGCGAGCGCGCCGTCGCCGATTCCGGCATCCAGGGGGAAGCCGGCGTTGTGCAAGGGGCGCAAAACCCGGCCGATGCGTCCTGAAGCCCTGGCGCTCGCGCTGCTGCTTTGCTGGCCGCCGGCTGCGGCGGTGGCAGCGCCATCGGCGGGCGCGGATCAGGCCGATCAGATGTCCGTGCGCGAGCTCATGCGGCTGGATACCGCGCTGGCGCTGCGGCAACTGCGCGGCGGCCTGCAGGGCGCTGGCAAGCCAGACAATATTCCGCCCGTCTCGCACAGCGGCAAGCTGAAACTGCTGGCCTTGTACGGAGTCGGCAAGCGCTTGGTCGCCGAAGTCATGGTGGGGGGCGAACGCCACGTCTATCTGCGCGACCGAGCGCTGCCGGTGGGCGTGAAGCCTCATCCCTCGACCTACCTGCTGCGCGGCATATCGGGCTCCTGCGTGCAGCTGGAACGCGAAGGCGAGGCGCATACCCTGTGCCTGCAGCCCACGCTGGGGGCGGCGCAATAATGATCAGCCTCTGGACCAGACGGAAAGCCGCAAGGCGCTGGGAAGCCCGCCCCGATGCGATACGCCGGCGTTTCGACGCGGCGGAGGCCGTGCCTATTTCCAACGCCGATGAACTGGCCGCCATGGCGCCGGGCTTTCGGCGCTCCCTGAGCGCGCAGTTCGGTGTCGAAGCTCTGGCCGGCCGTCTCAACCCGGTCCAGCTGCAGGATGACAGCGTGGCGATTTTTGCGCTCGCCGAGCATGTGGCCGGCGACCAGGCCGACGAGCTGGCCCGCCGCATCGCCATATCGGGCTATACGCCGGCCCGGCCCGCCCGCTATGTGCTGGCCGCTCCCTTATTGCTGGCGATAGCTCGCCAGCAAATCACCGCGGGCTCGCTGTCCGGCGCGGCGGATGCGCCATGGGAGCAGGCCCGCACCGCGCTGGCGCATGCCTTCCAGGATTTGATCGAATGGGGGGTCAGGCATGGCGCCAGCGACATACACCTGAATCTGCGGCTGCAAGAGGCCGAATCCGAAGTCAAGTACACCATTTGTGGCCGCTATCTGGCGCCGGAGCGTTTCCGGCGCATGCCGACCAGCACCCTGCTGGATATGCTGTCGGTGGCCTGGATGGATATACGCGGCGGCAATGGCGCGGTATTCGATCCCCACACCGAGCAGCAGGGCAGCATGGCGAGGCGGGTGGATGGGCGCGAAGTCATGCTGCGCTGGGCCTCGCTGGCCGCTGAGGCCGGCCCCAGCGTCTGCCTCAGGCTGCTCCAGCGGGATGCGGCCGCCCGGCTGCCCGACCTTGAACAACTGGGCTATCTGCCCGACCAGATACAGCTCATCGACCGCGTCATGCTGTCCGAAGGCGGCGCGGTCGTCTTTGCCGGAACAGTGGGGTCGGGCAAATCCACCAGCCTGGCCTCCCTGATCGCGCGCCTGCCGGGGCATCGCAAGGTCGTCACCATGGAAGACCCGGTCGAATATGAGATACCCGGCGCCATCCAGAACAGCCTGGCCCGCAGCCTGGACGCCGACGCGCACGACAGCTATGCCGCCAAACTGCGTGCCCTCAAGCGCTCCGCCATGAGCGACGTCCTGCTTGGGGAAGTGCGCGATCGCGAAACC
>Ga0182735_1001108_pt1 | contig 18716 bp, 16 predicted proteins | sample eDN5th30CKraftMG_FD_128524 | JGI IMG/M metagenome (GOLD analysis project Ga0182735, IMG submission 128524) | Enriched Miracle-Growth compost microbial communities from Emeryville, California, USA - eDNA 5th pass 30_C Kraft MG (version 2) (version 2) ...
CGAAAAATCGATCTACGTAAACCACGGATTCACCACCGAGATCCTGGACATCGATCCGGCCGAAAGCGAACGCCTGCTCGACTATCTGTTCGCGCATGCACCCCAGCCGCGCTTTGTGTACCGCCATCACTGGGCCACGGGCGACGTGGTGCTCTGGGACAACGCGCTGACCTTGCACCAGGGCGTAGGAGACTACGAGCTGCCGCAACGCCGGCTGCTTTACCGCGCCATCGTCAAGGGCACTCCCCCCTACTGATCAGATCCGCCATGCACAAGACTGATTATCTGACGCTGATCGCGCGGGGCCACGCGTTCTATCGGATGACCAACCAGGGCCTCGATTGCGCGGTGGTGCGAGACCGCATGAGCACGATCACGCAAGACGAGCAGTGGTTTCCCACTTGGATGGACGTCGCCGGCCAGTACCGGTCGCTTGGCCAACAGAAGCTGGCGGAAGGCTTGCGCGCCAGCGCCGGGGCGCTGCTGGCCAAGGCGGCGCTGGCTTATCACTTCGCGCAGTACCTGCATTTCTCGGACCTGGCGCAGAAAGCCCAGGCGCAACGCGCGAAGGTGCAGTGCTATGACATGGCCCTGCCCCTGCATCCCGTAGCGGGATGCAAGGTCCAGGTGCCGTTCCACGGCATCGCCCTGCCAGCGATATTCCGCACGCCGGACCCGGCCCGCCCCCTGCCGCTGGCGGTGCTGGTGTGCGGGTCCGATTCCTCGAAAGAAGAGCATTTCACGGTAGAAGCCCAGTTCCATGCGCGCGGCATCGCCACGGTTTCGTTCGACGGGCCCGGACAGGGAGAGGTGGCGCCGTCCATGCCGATGCGCAGCGATTACTATCGCGCCGTACTGGCGGTGATCGACGCCATGCGCCTGCGCGACGATGTAGACTCCGCCAGCATCGGCGTGATCGGGTTCGGCTTCGGCGGCAAGCTGGCGGTGGGCGCGGCATGTGCCGCCGGCACCCGCGTGGCGGCGTGTGTATCGGTCAGCGGCTATTACGACATGTCCGTCATGGACTGGAGCGACCCCGTCAGGGCCTGGCGCTTTGCCCACATTGTCGGTGCCGCAACCATCGACGCCGCCCGGCAGGAAGCCGCCAAGTTCACCTTGCAGGGCAAGCTGGGGGCATTGTCGTGCCCCTTGCTGGTGCTGCACGGGGCGGCCGATGCCGGCATCCCGTCCAGCGCCGCGCGTCGCATCGCCGACGAGGCCGGAAGACAAGCGCAGTTCGTGGCGGTGCCCGACGGCGTGCATTGCCTGCATAACGTGTCGTGGATGAGCTATCCGCTGATGACGGACTGGTTGCAGGCTCGATTGCTCGGCATCCAAGCGCAGCACGGCAACTAGGTGCCGCATGCCTGGCCCGTGGCCAGGCATGCGGCACGGCTTCCCGCCTACGGCCTCGCCTGCGCCTTGAGCACCGCCTGCAAGGCTTCCAGGTCGCGCCCGATCAGGTTCCGTAGCGCCTGGCCGTCGCCCGCCTGGACGATAATCCCGGTATTGCCGATTTTCTGTTGTACGGCAGGCTGTTGCAGCACACGCAACAGGTCGTGCGTCAAGCCAGCCTGGGCCTCCCCGGACAAGCCTGGCGGCCCCCATATGGCCGCCCAGACCGGCACGGTGAATGCCGGATGCCCGCTTTCCTTGCTGGTCGGCGTATCCGGCCAGGCGGCCACGCGCTGGTCGCCCAGCACGGCCAGCACTTTCAGCTTGGGATTCTTCAGGTAGCCGTCGACGGGGCCCACGCCAAGATCGACCCTGCCGGCGGCCACGTCCATGGCCATCGGCGCCAGGCCTTTATAGGGGATATGGTTGAACCTGGCGTTGCTCTCGATCTCGAGCAGCCGCGCCGCCACCTCGTAGATGGTGGCCGGCCCCGAAGTGCCGAAGCTCAAGTCCGGCTTGCGATCCCGGATGTACTTGACCAGGTCCCGCAGATTATCGGCGGGCAGGTCGCTGCGCGCGAACAGCACGAACGGCGCGAAACCCACGACGGCAAGGGGCGTGAAATCGCGCTCGGGATCGTAGGGCTTCTCGGCCAGCATCAGCGGCGCGACGACATGCGTCGAGCCGGTGCCGAAGAACAACGTATGGCCATCGGGCGCCGCCCGGGACACGAAGGTGGCGCCTATCGTTCCCGAAGCCCCGGTCTTGTTCTCGACGACAACGGGTTGCTTCCACAAGGCCTGCAGCCCCTCGGCCAGGATGCGCGCCGACGTATCGCTCGCGCCGCCCGGCGGGGTCGGCACGACGATTTTCACCGCGCTGCCTGGCGCGAATGGCTGGGCCAGGCACGGCAGGCTGGCCGCGCAAAGCATCGCGGCGCCCGCCATCATGATTTTGTAGTTGACCATCGTCTCTCCTCGCCCTCGACGCTTCGGCGCCGATCCGGGCATGTGTCTCGTTGTTCTAGATGATCCGCGTCTCCAGCACGCCGATCTGGTCGACGCCCGTGTGCACGATGTCGCCGGGCTTCAGGAAATAAGGCCGTGGATCGGGCTTGCGGTGCAAGGCCACCCCTTCCGGCGTACCGCTGCTGATCAGGTCGCCGGCCTGCAGGCCGACCCGGGACCAGAACGCCACCAGTTCGTCGAACTGGAAGATCAGGTCGCTACAGTCGGATTGCTGGCGCAGTTCGCCATTGACCTTCAGCCAGATACGCAGCGCGGTGGGATCGGGCACCTCGTCGGCCGTCAGGATGCAGGGCCCGAGCGGGCCGAACCCGGGGAAGTTCTTGCCCATCATGACCAGCTGGTTGCGCATTTCCGCCAGCTGCCATTCGCGCGCGGAGAGGTCGTTCATGATGGTGTAGCCGAAGATGGCTTCGTTGGCCTGCCTGCGCGACGCGTTGAGCAGGTCCTGTCCCAGCACGACGGCGATCTCGGCCTCGTAGTCCATCTGCTCGACGTCCTCGGGGCGCTTGACCTCGGCGCGATGTCCCACCAGCACGCGTCCCAGCTTGATGAAACCGGTTGGAAAATCGGATTGGAACCCCGCGCCGGCCGTCGGGTTGCCACGTATGCTTTCCAGCCGGTGGGCGCCGAAGTTCCGCCCGGCGGCAATACAAGAGCGGGGCGGCACCGGCGTCAACCAGACGAAGTCGCCCGGATCGCGCGCCCATGGCGCATCCCGGTCTAGCCCCGCCCGGCGCGCCACCGCTTGCACGGCGTCCAGCCCAGCCTGCCCGGCGGCGATCGCCTGCATCATGGTGGCGGGCAACCCGTTGTACTCCGCGGCCCATGGCATCGACGCCAGGTCAAGCACGTACGGGTCCGTCAGGCTGCCCGCCAATACGCCCAGCCTCTCGCCGGCGGAATCGCGTAGCGTGAATCGCACGAGCTTCATGGTTATACAGGCTCCAGCTCGCGGGCCGAGCACCAGCGCAGCTCCCGGCGGTATTTCTGGTCGTCGAAGGGTGTGGCGCGATGCAGCGTGCAGCTGTCGTCCCACACCAGCAGATCGTAAGGCTGCCATTTATGCACATAGCGAAACCGCGGCTCGGTGGCGAAGTCGGCCAGCTCGTCCAGCAGCGCCCGACCTTCGGCCTCGTCCATACCGACAATGTGCGAGGCGTGCGCGCCGATGTACAGGCACTTGCGTCCCGATCCCGCGTGCACCCGCACCAACGGGTGCTCGGTGGGCGGCAGCAGGTTGCGCGTCTCGGCATTGAAGTTCGTGTAGCCGACCTTGGCGCGCGACGCATACACGCTGTGCACCACGCGCAGGTTCTCCAGTTCTTCTTGCCGCCCCGGTGGCAACGCTTCCCAGGCCGCCCGTGTATCGGCAAACTCGGTATCGGGCGGATCGACTTCGGGCAACACAATGGCATTCAAGGCGGTGACCCGCGCGGGCGGCTGCCGCATCGACATGTCCGTATGCCAGAACAGATTGGCCTGCAGGTACAGCCGCCGCTCGTGCTCTTCCATCATGATGTCGCCGTTCTCGTCGACATTGGATACGTCGTAGAAGTAGGGATTCTTCATCCTGCTGTTGTTCAACTGCCGGGCCAGCGCGTTCGGGGGGCCGAACCATCGGATGAATGCCTCTTGGTGCGCTTCCTGCAAGGGCTGGTCGCGAAAGAAGATGACGCCGTGCCTGGAAAGCGCCGCCTCGATCTCCCGGTAGCGAGCCTCATCGATGGGTTGGCGCAAGTCGACGCCGCGGATTTCCGCCCCGAAGCCGGAAGGCGCCGGCGTGATAGTGATGGACATTGATTGCCTCCTTGAGTAAATGCTTCTCGAACCGATCACTCGGTTCCGGTCAGTACTCTGATCGGCGCTTGGTCGAGCCAGGCACAGATGTCTTCCACGGTTTCCCGATAAAACTGCTCATAGGTCCGTGCCGTGACGTAGCCGATGTGCGGCGTCAGGATCACGTTCGGCATCGACCAGAACGCATGTGTCCTGGGCAGGGGTTCCGTGTGGAACACATCCAGCCCGGCTCCGGCGATGCGCCGCTCGCGCAAGGCTGCGATCAGTGCGTCCTCATCCACCAGGCCCGCCCGGGACGTATTGATCAGGTACGCATGCGGCTTCATCAGGCCGAGTTCGGCCGGGCCGACGACATGGCGGGTGGATTCCCGAAGCTGCAACGCGACGACCACGAAATCGGCGCGCGCGAACAATTCCTGCTTCGACGCGAACTCGGCCCCGGCGGCGCGCGCCCGTTCCGGCGTCATGTGCGGGCTCCAGCCCAGCACGTGCATGCCGAATGCATTGCCCACGCGGGCCACCCGCTCTCCCACCCGGCCGAGCCCGACCAGGCCCAATGTGGCGCCATGCAGGTCCTGGCCCATCGACACCTGCCAGCGGCCCTCGCGCAACCCCGCCCGCTCGCGTTCGAACTGCCTTGCCTGCGCCAGGATGTGCAGCCAGACCAGCTCCGGCGTGCCGGTCTGGACCGCGCCCGTGCCACATACCGTCATGCCCAGCTGGCGCGCCAGGACGATGTCGAGCGCGGCATTGCGCATCGCCGTGGTGACGATCAGTTTCAGCTTTGGCAGCTTCGGCAGTACTGTGGCGTCCAGTCGGGTGCGTTCCCGCATCAGGCAGACCACGTCATAATCGAGCAACCGCCGCACCAACGCATCCGGCTCGGCGATATGGTCTCGATAGAACGTGACCTCGGCCCTTTCGCGCAGGGCACGCCAGTCGGCGCACTGCCGCGCGGCATCCTGGTAATCGTCGAGCACGGCGACTTTGATACGTGTGGCCATCTGCCTCCTCCGGGCGCTCGCGGATTGCCTCATGGCATCGCCGCGCAATTGCGCATTGGCGGGACGAGTCTATCGAAGGGTTTTCTGTAATACCAATCACCGGTTTTTATCGACACCACTGGCCAAGCTTTTATGGCTTGCCTACCGGTTTGTGGCCGATAATCACGGCAAGCGCCTCTTCCACTCACTTCGACTGGCTCAACAGGAGCAAGCAACATGACATCCCCTGTCTGGCTGATAACCGGTTGTTCATCGGGCCTTGGGCACGCCATTGCCAAGGCCGTGCTCGCAACGGGCCACCGTGCGATCGTGACCGCCCGCTCGGCCGAAGCGGTGCAAGAACTCGCGGCTTGTGCGCCGGGCCGGGCCTTGGCGGCCGCGCTGGATGTCACCCGGCCCGAGCAGATTCGCGCTGCGGTCGAACTGGCCGACCAGCAGTACGGCGGGGTCGACGTCCTGGTCAACAACGCGGGCTATGGGTATCAAGCCTCGGTGGAAGAAGGCGACGAAGCGGAAATACGGCGGCAATTCGATACCAATGTCTTCGGCCTGTTTGCCTTGACCCGCGCGGTCTTGCCGGGCATGAGACTGCGACGCCGGGGCCACGTGATCAACGTCACGTCCGTCGCCGGGCTGGTCGGGCGCCCCGGGTCGGGCTACTACGCCGCCAGCAAGCACGCCGTCGAAGGCTGGTCGGATTCCCTGGCGGCAGAGGTCCAGCCATTGGGCATCCGCGTCACCTGCGTGGAACCGGGACCGTTTCGCACGGACTGGGCGGGCCGGTCGCTAAGAGTCACCCAGAGCCAGATCGCCGACTACGCAAGCACCGTGGCGGCCCGCATGGACCAGACCAAGGCCGGCAGCGGCCGGCAATCCGGCGACCCTGAACGCGCGGCCGCGCTGATCGCCGGCGTGGCCCTGCAGCCCGACGCGCCCCGCCATCTTGTGCTGGGCGCCATCGGATGCGATGTCGTGCTCAAGGCCATGCAGGCCAGGCTGGACGAGATCCGGGCCGCAAGCGCGCGCAGCGCCGAAGCCGACTACCCCGGCCGCTAGGCCGCCTCATCATGTTTCGCACAGCACCGATACCAGGCCCTGGATATCCCGCGCACGGTCGAGCCCGGCCACGGCCTGCTTCAACTGCTCGTATCGGCCGGCACCGTCCGGCCATGGCCATTCGTCCGCCATCGTGGACAGCAGCGCATCCGTCTCGGCCCAGCCGAAACCGAACCGGGATATCTCGACCATCTCGTCCTGGTGTGTAGCGCCGCTGTTCAGCCGCACGCTGACGCGGGCGCCCCAGTCCGGCAATTCAGCGCACGCCCGGACCCGCACGCGGCGACTCAGGTCGTGAATCGCGCCGGGGCCGTGCAGCGCCTGGAAATCGCGCATGCGCAACGTACGGTCGCGCAGCCCCACGGCCAGCATGAAGGCGCAACTCATCACCGCCCCCGTGGCGGCCTGGAATGGCCCGTGGCGATCGATGCCGGGATAGGCAGCGTTGCGTTCCGACAGCCACACGTCGACGCCCTCGACCTGCGATGCCTCGAAGCCGTGCTGCCGCTGCAGCGCAAGCAGCAGGTACAGCGGCGCCTGGTTGATCAGGCAGCCTGGCAGGGGCTTGAAAATGACGGAAGGCGTCTGCCACGACCAGCCCGGTTCACCGACCGGCGGCCGGCCGGCGAACGCCTGGTAGAAGCCGCTGTCGCCCTCCAGCGCCTGCCGCGCGGCGGGAAAGCCCCGGCCAGCCAATAAGGCGCAGATGATTCCCGCGCGCGCCGAGTTGCCGACCTGGATCCGCCATTCCGGGGTGCCCTCCGACCAGCATTGCATCGTGCCGGCGCTATGTTGCGTCGCCAGGCTCAAGGCATGCGCGCACTGCCGGGCATCGAGGTCCAGCAGACGTGCCGCCGCGGCCGCCGCCGCGAAGACGCCGAACGTGGAAGTCGCCCGGAAACGACGCCCGACCACGGCATCCGCGTGGCCCGAGGCGATGGCCGCCAGCACTTCATAGCCGGCGGCCATCGCCGTCAGCACCTGCCTGCCACTGCAATGCCTGTCCTGCGCCAGGGCCAGCACAGCGGGGATGACGATGCATCCCGGATGGGCGTAGGCATGCGCGTAGGTATCGTTCTGGCCACGCGCGCACATGCGGAAGGCATTGATATATGCCGCGTCGGCGGCAGACCGCGACAGGCCCGACGCCAGTACGCGAGCACGACCCGGGGCTTCGTTGGCCGCATGCACCGCGAGTTCCAGCGGGTCCCGGGCACCCGCGGTGGCCGCCATCGCCATTCCGTACAGCAGGCAGGTCTTTAGCTTGTCGATCACTTCGGCCGGAATGGCCTCGAACTGCAAGCCCGCGATGCGCCCGCCCAGGATATCGGTATGGCTCATGAGCGTTCCTTCCCGGCTCACGGGATCACGATGCCGCGGGTCTTGATCAACTCGCCAATGCGGACGTGCTCGCTCTGGAGCAACCCGGCGAAATCGCCCGGGGTTCCGCCCGCGAGCGCGATGCCGAACTCCCTGGCGCGGTCTTCGACGATCTTGCTTTTCAGTGCCTTGCCCAGCCTGGCGTTCAGATCGGAAACCAGGTCGTCGGGCGTGTTCGCCGGCGCCAGCACGCCGTACCAGGTTCCAGAACGAAAGCCGGCCAGCCCCGCGTTTTCGGAAGTGGGCAGGTCCCGCCAATCGGGCAGCGGCGCGTCGCTTCCCACCATCAGCGCTTTCAACCTGCCTTCTTTCACCATCGAACGGGTGGCCGGCGCGTCGAATACGGCGTCCACGTGCCCGCCGGCCAGCGCCGGGACGAAGGCGCTGGATCCGCCCATGGGCACATGCACGATCTTCACGCCGGTCATGGCCGAGAACTGTTCCGCCGCGATGTGCGGGCTGCTGCCTATCCCCGAAGAGGCGAACGTGACTCCCTCGGGGCGCTTCTTGGCCCACGCGATGAACGATGCAATGTCGTCGACGGGAATGGACGACCGGATGAACAGCACCGTCGGTTGCCATCCGACGTAGATCACCGGCTTGAACCGGCCCTGGTCGAACGCGGGGCCGCCAGCCTTGAACTGCAGCGTGGTGTACGGCAGCCCGGTAAACAGCAGCAGGTGTCCGTCGGTGCGCGCGTCCTGCATGACATACCGCGTGCCGACCAGCGTGCCCGCGCCGACCTTGTTGACGGGCGTCAGCGGCGCGCCCACGTCGCGCGAGAAAGCCTCGCCGACGGCACGGGCCATCAGGTCCAGCGAACCGCCCGCGGCAATGGGAATGATCATCTCGTAGCTGCTCTTCTGCGCCTGCGCCGCGCCCATGAGCGATCCGGCCGAGACAAGCGCACAGCACAACAGGCGGCGCAGGAACGGAGCGAACAGACGCTTGACGCAACGCACCATGAATGGTCTGCGCATGGGGTCTCCCTTTGATTTCTGATTATCTTGGCAAGGCCGCCGGCAGCCGCCGGCGAAGCGTCATTGTCTGCGAATTGGAAGCCGGCATCCAATCAGATACTTCTATATCTAGGCATAAACATCGAGTATGGATCGCGTGCGCTTCGCGCGACGGCTTGCGGCAGTTGTCCCGCGGGCGCCGGCGAGTTATTTTTCGTCATTGCCCGGCGCGTGGTAGGCCGGGGCGCCTTGCCGCACTTCACACAGGAGCTTCCGTGCGCAGCATCAACCTCGCCAACCTGGAAACCGCATTCTGGATCGCGCGCCTGGGAAGCTTCACCGCGGCGGCCGACCGGCTGTACACCACCCAACCCGCCATTTCCGCGCGGATGCGCGAACTGGAAAGCGCCCTGGGCGTCAAGCTGTTCATCAGGGCGGGCCGGGGGGTCGAGATGACCATGGAAGGCCGCAAGTTCCTGGAAGAGGCCGAACCCATCTTCCAGCAACTCGAGGCCCTGACGGCGTCGGTAAGTTCGGGGTACACCACCAGCGGAACCGTCCGCATAGGCGCGGGCAACATTTCCATGAGCTGGTTTCCCAGCCTGATCCGGGAAATGCAGAAGTCCATGCCGGACCTGACCTACGATGTCGAAATAGACCTGGCGGGAAAGGTCCTGCAGAAGCTCGAGGCACGCAAGCTGGATGTGGCCATGGTGGCCGGCCCGGTCGACAAGAACAGGCTGTCGTCCTGTTCGATCGGCTATGACCGCATGCTATGGGTGGCGTCGCGCGACTTTCTCGATCGTCACTGGCCGGGCAATGTGCTGGACTTCCTGCGCCAGACGCCAATCTGGTGCGTGCAGCGCGAATCGTTCTACTGGACCGATGCCATGCGCGTGATCATGGATGGCGGCGGCAACCCGCGCCATTTCAACGGCATCAGCAACATGGCCGCGGCCCGGGAAATCGTGCTTGGCGGCGGAGGCATCGGATGCCTGTCGTCCGTGCTGATCCAGCACGACCTGGACAACGGCGCCCTGGTTCCCGTGCCGGACCTGCAGCAAGGAAGCTGGGTGGAGTTCTCGGTGGTGTGCGCCACGGACTCCCGCGAGTCCACCGTCATCTCCAGAATCATGGAGGTCGCGCAGCAATGCTCGACCCTCAAGCGCGATATTGCATGATGCGGCTCATGCCGGCATGGCGCCGCCCGCGATGCAATGCGCACCCAGTTCGGCGACGCCGGCGCACCCCAATTGGCCCATGACGCGATCCAGCTCGGTTCGCAGGATGTTCATGGCATGCAACGCGCCGGCCTGCCCCGCCACGGTGGCCCCCCATAACGGCGCGCGCCCCAGCAACACGCCGTCCGCGCCCAAGGCCATTGCCTTGGCAATGTCGACGCCTCGGCGGATCCCGCTGTCCAGCAATATCGTCAGGCGATCGCCGACCGCCTGGGCCACTGCCGGCAGTGCGTCGATCGACGCCATGGCGCCATCCAGATTGCGCCCGCCGTGATTGGAGACCACCACGCCATCCACGCCGCAATCCGCCGCCAGCAGCGCATCTTCGGCATTGAGGATGCCCTTGACAAGAAACGGCCCATCCCACATATCCCGCAGCCGCGCGATGATGTCCCGGGTCAGGCAGACGTTGCCGGGCATCAGGCGCTTGCTGCCCTTGCCGCGCAGGTCGGTCCGGAACTCGGCGGGCAAGTTGGCGAACTCCGGCACACCGCCGTTGAGCAGATGGCGCAGCATGACCCCGGCAACCCAGCCGGGATGGCCCGCCACGTCCAGGAAATTGCGTGCCGTCAGGCGGATCGGCACCGTGAACGCATTGCGGCGGTTGTATTCCCGGTTCGACGCGACAACGGAATCCGCCGTCACCATCAATACGCGGTAGCCGGCGCGCCTGGCGCGCCGGATGATCTCTTCGGACAACGACAGCTCGGGCCAGGCATAGAGCTGAAACCACAGGTCGCCGCCGGCGCGCTGCGCCACGTCTTCGAGCGGCGCGATAGAGGCGGTGGACAGCGTGTAGGGAATGCCGATCTCGGCCGCCGCCCGTGCCGTGGCCACTTCGCCGTCGTAGCGCATCAGCCCGACCGCGCCCGTGGGCGCGATCGCCGCGGGAAAGCTGGCGTCCTTGCCGAAGAACGCCGTCTTCAGCGACCGGCCCGAGATGTCTTGCAGGACACGGGGCTTGAGCGCGATGCGTTCGAAGGCCGCGCGATTGGCCCGCAGCGTCACTTCATCCTCGGCGCCACGGTCGACGAACTCGAACAATCCGCGGGGCAGGCGCCGGCGCGCAAGCCTGCGCAGGTCTTCGATGTTGTAGGCGTGATCGAGCTTGGGCATGGTTGTCCGTCTGGCCGGAAATGGCGGCGTGCCGCGGCAAGGGCAAGGCCCGGTAAGTCTAGAAGCCGGGCGGGAAAACGACCAATTCGGGATATTGATTCGGACACATAAAGCGCTTTTATGATTCTTCCGGCCGGCGCCGGCGGGCTCGAGGCCCGCGCGCCAGCGACCCCGGCCCGGCCCATCCCGTGCCCGCCCGGCCGCGCAGGCAGTAGAATCCCCTATTGAGGAATGCCATCTATATCAATAAGACACCCGGCTTCGCGACCCGGTCGCGCGGCCCGGCGTCAGTTGTCTCCATACCTGGCATACGGGAAGCAGATCCATGGCACAGACACCTTCAGCGTCAGAGCAAGCCCGTCCGTTGCAGATCGACGACATCACCGTCATCGACAACACCAAGCTCAAGAAGGCCGTCACGGCGGCCGCGCTGGGCAACGCGATGGAATGGTTCGACTTCGGTGTCTACGGCTTCGTGGCCTTCGCGCTGGGCAAGGTGTTCTTCCCGGACGCCTCGCCCGCCGTGCAGACGATCGCCGCGCTGGGCACGTTCTCGGTGCCGTTCCTGGTCCGCCCGCTGGGCGGCGTGTTCTTCGGGGTGATGGGCGACCGCTTCGGCCGGCAGAAGGTCTTGTCGCTGACCATCATCATCATGGCGATCAGCACCTTCTGCATCGGGTTGATTCCGTCGTACGACACCATCGGCCTGTGGGCGCCGATCCTGCTGCTGGCGTGCAAGCTGGCCCAGGGGTTCTCGGTCGGTGGCGAGTATACCGGCGCGGCGGTGTTCGTCGCCGAGTATGCCCCCGACCGCCAACGCGGGTTCCTGGGCAGCTGGCTCGATTTCGGCTCCATTGCGGGTTTCGTGCTGGGCGCGGGGCTGGTCGTGCTGCTGCAGACGATGATGGGCGACGCGTCGTTCCTGGACTGGGGCTGGCGCGTGCCGTTCTTCGTGGCCGGTCCCCTGGGGCTGCTGGGCCTGTACCTGCGCCACGCCGCCGAGGAAACCCCGGCCTTCACCCAGCAGCTGGAAAAAATGGAAAAAGAAGACCGCGATGCCGTGCAGGAACGGCCAACGGTGTCCTTTCGCGAGATCTTTGCCAAGTACCGCAAGGCGTTGCTGGTGTGCATCGGCATGGTCCTGGTGACGAACGTCACTTATTACATGCTGCTGACCTATATGCCCACTTACCTGTCGAGCAGCCTGGGGTATTCCGAACAGCACGGCGTGCTCATCATCGTCGTCGTCATGATAGGGATGCTGTTCGTGCAGCCGGTCGTGGGCTTCGTCAGCGACAAGATCGGCCGCAAGCCGTTTCTGCTGATCGGCAGCCTGGGCCTGCTGGTGCTGGCGCTGCCCGCCTTCCGGCTGATCGGCAGCGACAACACCGCCCTGATCTTCCTGGGCCTGCTGTTGATCGCCGTGCTGCTGAACTGCCTGACCGGGGTGATGGCGTCCACCCTGCCCGCGCTGTTTCCCACGCGCATCCGCTACAGCGCGCTGGCCAGCTCGTTCAATGTCGCCATCATCATCGCCGGCCTGACACCCACCGTGGCTGCATGGCTGGTGGAAGAAACCGACAACCTGATGATGCCGGCCTTCTATCTGATGGCCGCCTCGATTTTCGGCCTTGTGACATCGGTATTCCTGCCCGAGACCGCGAACCGGCCGCTGCGCGGCGATACGCCGAACGCGTCCAGCCCGCGCGAGGCCAAGGTCCTGCTGCAGCAGGCGTACGAGCATATCGAGCAAAGCCTGCTGGACGTCGAGGCCGAGATCAAGACCCTGGAAGAGCAACTGGAAGCGCTGCGGCAGCGGCGCCAACGGCTTGCGGACCGCCATCCCCACCTGGAATAAGAAGCGCCGCCCGGCCGGCAACGCCGGGCAAACCGTTCAAGAGACTTCATGACACGCGCAGCACCTGCCTGGCTGATGCCCGTAGCGGCCATCTTCACCCTGCAAACCACTTCGTCTTTTTTGTCCCGGCTCATTCCCATCATCGGCCCAGGCATGTCCGAAGAATTCGGCTGGAGCGGCAGTTCGATCGGCTATCTGACGGCCAGCAACTCGATGGGAGGGCTGGCGATCCTGGTCGTGGGGTCGGCGCTGCTCAAGCAGATCGGCGGCATGCGCACCCTGCAGCTTACTTTGTACCTGGGCGCCGCGTGCCTGGCGCTATTGCTGTTTCCCAGCCTGGGCATCGCGCTGGCGGCCTGTTTCTTGATGGGCTTGAGCAACGGCGCCTCGAACCCGGCGGGCAGCGAAGTGCTGCAGCGGTTTTCCCCGCCGGGCATGCGCAACCTGATCTTCTCGATCAAGCAGGCCGGCGTGCCCCTGGGCGGCGTGATAGCCGGGTTGCTTGTGCCGGTGGTGGTGACGCTGGTCGGATGGCGCCTTTCCCTGTTTGCCTGCGCACTGCTCGTCATCATACCGACCGCGCTTACCTGGCGGCTGAGCAACGCCATCGACGAACCCCAGGTCAGGAAGCGTCGCACGCTTTCTATGCCGACCTTGCAGTCGCTGCATACGCTGACCGTGCCGTTGTCGTCATTGATCCACAACCGAGGCCTGCTGAAGATGTCGATCGTCGGCAGCCTGTTCGCCGTATCCCAGAGCTGCTGGTTCACCTTCACCGTGATCTATCTGATAGACCGGCTGGGGTATTCCCTGGCGCTTGCCGGGGTGGTCTTCGCCGTCATGCAGGCGGGCGGCGTAATCGGCCGGGTAGCGCTGGGCTGGTTGTCCGACTACTTGCGCTCGCCCACCGCGGCGCTATCGATCGCCGCGATCCTGTCGGCCGCGACAACAGCGTTGCTCGGGCTCACCACCGCCCAGTGGCCGCTGTGGACCGTCATCCTGCTGGCGTTCGTCGCCGGGTGTTCGGCGGCCAGCTGGAATGGCGTGCAGATCGCGGAAGTAGCGCGGCGCTCGCCGCCCCAGCTGATTTCCGAAACCGCGGCGGGGTCGAGCATACTGGTCAACCTGACCAATATGCTGGCGCCGACGGCCTTCGCGGCATTCATCGCCGTCACCGGCCGCTACGACTACGCGTTCATCTGCACCGGAGCCTGCTCGCTGCTGGTGCTGTATTTCCTGCCGCGCGACCCCCGGGGCGATTCCGGCAAGCAGGAAAAGCCCGCCGGCTGACCGGCGGCCGCGGCTATTGGGCCTTCAGCCCCGCCGTGCGGACAATGTCGCGCCAGTAGTCCACTTGCTGCGCGGTGAATTCCGCCAGCCGCTGCGGCTTGGAGTATTCCAGGGCCATGCCGCCAGCCAGGGCCCGTTGCCGTATTTGCGGATTTTCCAGGGCCTGCCTGACTTCCGCATTCAGGCGCTCGACCACCGCCGGCGCGGTGCCGGCCGGCGCATACAAGGCAAACCACGAACCCATCTCGTAATCCCGCAACCCCGCCTCGGCGGCCGTGGGCACGTTCGGCAGCGCGGCCAGCCGTTCCTTGCCCGTGACGGCCAGCGCCTTGATCTGGCCCGACTCGATCTGCTGCATGACCCCCGCCGGGCTGGTAATGTACAGGTCGACCTGTCCGGCGATCAGGTCCACCACGGCGCCACCGGCGCCCTTATAGGGAATGTGCGCGATATCCACGCCCATGCGCTGGCGCAGCAGTTCGCCGGCCAGGTGCGGCACGGATCCATAGCCTGACGACGCGTAGTTCAGCTTGCCCGGATGCTGTTGCGCATACTGGATCAGCGCCTGGATGTCGTTGGCGGGCAGGCCGTTGGTTGCCACGATGATCTGGGGGGCTTGCGCCACCATGCTGACCGGCGCAAGTTCTTTCACCGGGTCGACCGTGCCGGTCTTGTACAAGTGGGGGTTGCCCACCAGGAAGCCGTTGTAGGCCAACAGCAGCGTATAGCCATCCGGCCGGGCCCGGGCGACTTGCATATTGCCAATGTTGCCGGATGCCCCCGGCTTGTTCTCGACCACGACCGGCACGCCCATGGACTTCGACAGCGGCTCGGACAGCAGGCGCGCCAGGAAGTCGATGGACCCGCCAGGCTGCGAAGGCACCACCAGCGTGACCGTACGGTCGGGAAACCCCTTCTGCGCCCACGCGGGCGCCAGGCTGGGCAGCGCCAACATACCCCATAGCAGCGCGGACTTCACTGCCAACGAACAAACCAGCTTGCGATGCAGCATGACCCTTGTCTCCCTTTTTCTGGGCACCTTGCGCGCGGCCGATCCGCGCCGCGCCGATGCCACGGTTGGACTGCTTCCGGTTCGGCGCGCTAGATGACTCCCTCGCGCGCCAATTCCTGCAGCGTCTGCGCCGATAATCCCAGCCAGTCGCCATAGATAGCCTGGTTGTGTTCCCCCAGCGCCGGCCCCAGGGAACGCACCTGACCCGGCGTGCGCGACAATTTCGGCACGATCCCCGGTACCTTCAAACTGCCGGCACGCGCATCGTCGACGTTGACGATGGCATCGCGGGCCCGATACTGCGGCTCGGCGAAGATGTCGGCAACGTTGTACAGCGGGCTGCACGGCACGCTGGCCGCCTCGCAGGCCTGCAGCACCTGATCCGCGCGATGCTGCCCGACCCAGTCCGCCACCATCGCGTTGATTTCCGCGCGGCGCCGGTCCCGCGCCGGCACGGTGGCATAGCGCGGGTCGTCAGCCAGCGCTTCCCGGCCCATCGCCTGGCACAGGCGCTCGAACATCCTGTCGTTCGAGCAGGCAATGGCCAGCCATTTGCCATCACCGCTCTGGTAGTGACTATGGGGCACGATGTTGACCGTGTCCGCACCCATCGGCTCCCGGACGAAGCCATTGCGATCGTACGCGGGCACCATTTCGTCCATCATCCGGAAAATCGATTCGAACAACGATACGTCCACGACCTGCCCACGCCCGCTTCGATCGCGCTCGCGCAGCGCCATCATTACGCCCAAGGCGCCGTACAGGCCGGAAGAGTAATCCGCCAGCGAGGTCGACCCAGGGATGACCGGCACCGCACCGGGCTCGCGGGCCAGATAGGCCAGTCCGCTGAACGCATGGGCGATCCGTGCAAAGCCGGGCAGCGCGCTGCGCGGGCCGGTCTGCCCATACCCGCTGACACGCAGCATCACCAGCCCGGGATTGAGCGCGGCCAGGGTGTCGTACCCCAGGCCCCACCGTTCCAGGGTGCCCGGCCGGAAGTTCTCGATCAGGACATCGGCGTCGGCGATCATGCGCTTGAAAAGATCGACGCCGCGGCCGACCCGCAGGTTGAGCGTGACCGCCTTGCGGTTTCTGCCCTCGCTCAGCCAGGTGAGCGAGTCGCCGCAATCCGCCGCGCTGCCGAAGCGCCTGAGCGGGTCGCCGCGCCGCGGTTCCTCGATCTTGATGACCTCGGCGCCGAACTCCGACAGCAACGAGCCGCAGAACGGGCCCGCGATGAACGTCGCCGCGTCCACCACGCGGATGCCGGCCAGCGGCGCCGCCGTCGGCTGCGTTGCATCGGACTCATTCATGGCTTTTCCCGGGTATCAGCGCGGCCCGGTCGCGGATGTTGGCCGCCAGTTTCACATGCGCCATGTCGACCAGTTCGCCATCCAGGCTGGCAGCGCCATTGCCCGCGGCCATGGCGTCTTCCATGGCCCGCGCCACGCAGCCGGCCCACGAAACGAGTTCCGGCGCGGGCGTGAACGCCGCGTTGGCGGACTCGACCTGCGACGGGTGAATCGCCCACTTGCCCTCGAAGCCCAGCGCTCGCGCGCGATGCGCGCTGGCCTGGTAGCCTTGTGGATCGGAAAAGTCCGTATAGGGCCCATCGATGGGACGCAGGCCATATGCCCGGCAAACCGTGGCCACCCGCGCCTGCGCATAGTGCCATTGGTTGGCCAGGAACTGGCTGGCCCCCGCCGGCGAACCGTCCCGACCGACGTCGACGACGGCATAGTCCGGGTTGGCGCGCCCCATGCGCGTATCCGATGTCCGCATATCGATCATGTAGTCGCCCACGCCAAAGATCAGCGCCTCCAGCCGATCGGACGCCCGCGCGATCTCGGCGGCGTTCACCATGCCGATCGCGCTTTCGATCAACGCCTCGATGCCGACCCGGCGCTGCCGCTTCTTGTTCATCTCGATGCCGGACAACAAGGTGTCGACGAACTGGATATCGGCGGCGCAAGCGGCCTTGGGCAGCATGATCAGGTCCAGGCGCGGGCATTGCTCGACCACGTCGACGATGTCGCGGTAGCCCCATGGCGTGTCCAGGCCGTTGACACGCACCGCCATCAGTTTGTCGCCCCATTGCAGGTCATTCAGCGCGGCGATCGCCGTGGCGCGGCCGCGTTCTTTCTGGCTGGGCGAGACGGCATCTTCCAGGTCCAGGAATATTTCGTCGGCAGCCCCGCGCGCCGCCTTCTCGAAAAACTGCTCCGACGTGGCCGGCACGGCAAGCGCCGAGCGCTGCAGGCGCGGCGGCCTGCTCTGTTTGTTTGCATACCCCATTCGCTTCCCTCTTCGCGGTCGAATGCCGGGCTACCCCACCGGCCCGGCGGCAATGACACCGCCAGATCCTAGGCTGGCCATCGAAGGAAGTAAAACTTTAATATCTTTACTATATTTAAGATTTTCCTTACTTTGCAGCGCGCCATGAATATCAACCTGAAGCAGTTCAACGCGTTCCTGTTGGTGGCGGAATGCGGCAGCCTGCGCGCGGCCGCGCAACGGGCCAACCGCTCGCTGCCCGCCATCAGCATGCAGGTCCGTCACCTGGAGGAACAGCTCGGCACGCCTCTGTTTCAACGACGCGGGAAGCAGCTGGCGCTGACCGACGCGGGGCAGCACCTGCTGGCCTTCACCCGGCGGGCTTTCCAGGAACTGGACGCAGGGCTGCGGCAATTGCAGCAAACCATCAACCTGGAACAAGGCCATGTTTCGCTGGCCTGCTCGCCCAGCTTGGCCACATCCCTGTTGCCGGCAATACTGTCGACCTTCAGCCAGCGCTACCCGGGCATCCGGCTGCACTTGCGCGAACTATCGCTTCAGGAACAAGTGGACAGCCTCAAGAGCCAGGCAGTCGACTTCAGCGTTGGGCCGCAACCCGACGACATGGACCCGTCGATGGCATTCGAGCCGGTGATGCACGACGAGATCCTGGCCGTGCTGCCCGGCAACCATCCATTGGCAAGCAAATCCAGCATGACACTACGCGCCTTCACGCGCATGCCGATCCTGATACTGTCGCGCGACGCGGGTTTCCGCCGGACATTCGATACCGTGCTCGGGGCCGCGGGCATCGCGCCGTCCCAGATCCGCTGCGAGGCAAAGCAGATCTCGACCCTGATCGCCATGGTCCGGGCCGGCATGGGCGCGGCGCTGCTGCCGCGGGTGGCGCTACGCGATCTTGCGGGCGACGATCGTCACGCCCTGGCCGTCTTGCGCGTCACACGCCCTACCTTGACCCGCGAGCTCGGTATCCTGACGCTGCGCCGGGCCCGCCTGGCCCCCGCGGCAAAGCTGTTGTGCGACACGATCCGCGGCTCGCTCAGGCAGATCGATGGCGCGGGGGTCCCATTGAAGCGGACGGCGGCATCCGACCTTCGCAACCGACCCGGCCTGGATTGACCGGACCGTGCCGGGGCCGTAGAGAACCCGCCACGATCGGCCGCCAGCCTCGCTACTGTGCGGAAATCGCCGCCAGCGCCGCCTGGGCGCACTCCATGTCCTGGGTGTAATGGCCGCCGCTCAGGCCGATCGCGCCGACCACCGCGCCGTCTTCCTTGATCGGGAA
>Ga0182735_1001110_pt1 | contig 18703 bp, 16 predicted proteins | sample eDN5th30CKraftMG_FD_128524 | JGI IMG/M metagenome (GOLD analysis project Ga0182735, IMG submission 128524) | Enriched Miracle-Growth compost microbial communities from Emeryville, California, USA - eDNA 5th pass 30_C Kraft MG (version 2) (version 2) ...
ACAACCTGCCGACGCTGGTCGAGCGGCTGGTGCGCGAGGAAATCGAGCGGGTCGCGCGCGGCGCCTGACCGCTCGCCAACCACCCCGAAAAGACAGGACCACGTGATTTCGGCAGCCGTCAGAGGGCCTTTTGTGCATGCAAAAGGACGCTCGGCGGCCTAACTGTCACTATCGTCACTTTTCAACGGCCCCAAGAAGTGTTACCAGCCAGCGCCAATCCTGAAAGGGAATAACCACGAGTCGACGCCGTGCCTGCGGGCCGGGGCGCGTTTCGTCTATTGGGACTGGCCATGGCAAAAATCATCGAAACGTCCACCGGCGCGCTGGCGCTTACCTTTGACGACGTGCTGCTGCAGCCCGGCCATTCCGAGGTGATGCCCGGCGAGACCGACATCAGCACCCGCATTGCCCGCGACATCGATCTCAACGTGCCGATCCTGTCGGCCGCCATGGATACGGTGACCGAATCGCGGCTCGCCATCGCCATGGCGCAGGCTGGCGGCATCGGCGTCATCCACCGCAACCTGACGCCGGCCGAGCAGGCGGAGGAAGTCCGCCAGGTCAAGAAATTCGAATCCGGCATGGTCATCAACCCGGTGACGATCGGGCCTGACGCCACGCTGGCCGACGCGCTGGAACTGATGCGCAGCCATGGCATTTCCGGCATCCCGGTGGTCGAGAACGGCGGCACCGGCGGCCACAAGTCGGGCCGTCTGGTCGGCATCCTGACCAACCGCGACGTGCGCTTTGCGTCCGATCCGGCGCAAAAAGTCTACGAGTTGATGACTCGCGAGAACCTGATCACGGTCAAGGAAAACGTCGATCACGACGAAGCCAAGCGGCTTCTGCACCAGCACCGCATCGAGAAACTGGTGGTGGTGGACGGCCGTGGCAATTGCGTCGGCCTGATCACCGTCAAGGACATCGAGAAGTCGCAGTTGAACCCCAACGCCAGCAAGGACGCGCAGGGGCGCCTGCGCGCTGCCGCCGCCACCAGCGTCGGCAATGACGGCTTCGAGCGGGCCGAGCGGCTGATCGACGCTGGCGTCGACCTTCTGGTCATCGATACGGCCCACGGCCATTCCCAGCGCGTGCTGGACGCGGTGGCGCGGGCAAAGAAGCTGTCGAACTCGGTCCGCATCCTTGCCGGCAACGTCGCTACCGCCGACGGCACGCAGGCGCTGATCGACGCAGGCGCCGACGCCGTCAAGGTCGGCATCGGCCCGGGATCGATCTGCACCACGCGCATCGTTGCCGGTGTTGGCGTGCCGCAACTGTCGGCGATCATGGCGGCGGTCGAAACGGCGCAGAAGGCCGACATCTCCGTCATCGCCGATGGCGGCATCAAGTTTTCGGGCGATCTCGCCAAGGCGCTTGCCGCCGGCGCCAGCGCCGCCATGATCGGATCGCTGCTGGCCGGCACCGACGAGAGCCCGGGCGAGGTCTACCTGCACCAGGGCCGCTCGTTCAAGGCCTATCGCGGCATGGGTTCGGTCGGCGCGATGGCGCGCGGCTCGGCCGATCGCTATTTTCAGGCGGAAGTGCGCGACACGCTGAAGCTGGTTCCGGAAGGGATCGAGGGGCAGGTGCCCTACAAGGGGCCGGTGGGTGGTGTGCTTCACCAGCTTGCCGGCGGCTTGCGCGCCGCCATGGGCTATGTCGGCGGCCACGACCTCGCCGATTTCCGGCAGAAGGCCACCTTCGTGCGCATCTCGAGCGCCGGTCTGCGCGAAAGCCACGCCCATGACGTCACCATTACGCGCGAAAGCCCGAACTATCCGGGCCTGTAATAGGTAATGGAAGGGCCGGGCAGGCGAGGCCGCCCGGTCCCGTTAGAGCGGTTCTGGTTTCCGCGAAATCGGCAGAACCGCTCTATCTCTTTGTTTTAGCCGCATTTCCGGACGCAAAACCGTTTCACACTTTTGCTGGAAATGCTCTAGAGATCGAAGACCGCGATCTTGCGCTTGTCGAACTTGATGGCGAGTTCGCCATGCACCAGCTTGAGCGCGGCCTCGCCGAACACGGCGCGCCGCCAGCCCTTCAGCGCCGGAACGTCCGCCTTCTCGCCTTCCGCCGCGATGTGGTCGATGTCGTCGCTGGAGGCGAGCACCTTGGCGGCCACACCCTCCTTGTCGGCGATGAGCCGCAGCAGCACCTTCAGCAGTTCGGCGGCGGCATTGGAACCTTCCGGCGGCTGTACGGGCTTGGGCAGCCGCGGCATCGCTTCCTTGGGCAGGCCGAGCGCGGCGTTGACCGCCTCCAGCAGCGCGGCGGCACTCGATGAGCGCTCCCAGCCCTTGGGAATGGTGCGCAGCCGCGCCAGCGCCTCGGCGTTTCGCGGAGCCTGCTGAGCGATTTCGTAGATGGCGTCGTCCTTCAGCACGCGGCCGCGCGGCACGTCCCGCTCCCGCGCCTCGCGCTCGCGCCACTCGGCGACGGCCTGCACGATGGCCAGTTCCTGCGGCTTGCGCAGGCGCATCTTCAGCCGCTTCCAGGCGTCCTCCGGCCTCGGGTCGTAGGTCTCGCGCGCCGTCAGCACCGCCATTTCCTCGTTCAGCCAGTGGGCGCGGTCCTCGCGCGCCAGCTTGGCGACAAGATACTGGTAGACGTCGATCAAATGGGTCACGTCGGCAAGCGCATAGGCCAGTTGCTTGTCCGTCAGCGGCCGGTGCCGCCAGTCGGTGAAGCGCGAGGACTTGTCGATCTGCGCATGGGTGATCTTCTGGACGATCTGCTCGTAGGACACGCTGTCGCCGAAGCCGCACACCATCGCCGCCACCTGCGTGTCGAAGATCGGGTGCGGGACCAGGTCGCCCTGATGGACGATGATCTCGATATCCTGCCTGGCGGCATGGAAGACCTTGACCACCTTCTCGTTGGCCATCAGCTCGTAGAACGGTTTCAGGTCGATATCGGGCGACAACGGGTCGATCAGCGCGGTGACGCCCGGCGCCGCCATCTGGATCAGGCACAGGATCGGCCAGAACGTGGTTTCGCGGATGAATTCCGTGTCGACCGTGACGAAGTCCGATTTTTCGAATTCGGCGAGAACGGCTTCGAGTTCTCTTTGGGTGGTGATGACCTGCATCAAAACGCTTTTTGGAAAAGGAAAAGGTTCCTTTCCATTTCAGCCGGAGCCGCTTTCGTCAAGCTTCATGGCCACCATAGGGGCAGGCAGGCCTGATTACCTTGACAAACAAGGTCTCCCATGCGCTTTTCGCGCCAATTTGAAAGCCACGCGCCGAAGCCGCGACCCACAACGTAAGACCCGGATTCCTTCCATGACGATGCACCGTTACCGTAGCCATACCTGCGCCCAGTTGCGCAAGGCCGATGTCGGCCAGTCCGTGCGCCTCTCCGGCTGGGTCCATCGGGTGCGCGACCATGGCGGACTGCTGTTCATCGACCTTCGCGACCACTACGGCCTGACCCAGATCGTCGCCGACCCGGATTCGCCCGCTTTCAAGGCGGCCGAGACGGTGCGCGGCGAGTGGGTGATCCGCGTCGACGGCGAGGTCAAGGCGCGCACGGAAGAAGCCGTCAACCCCAACCTCCAGACCGGCGACATCGAGGTTTTCGCGCAGGAAATCGAGGTCCTGTCGGCGGCGAAGGAACTGCCGCTGCCGGTGTTCGGCGAGCCGGACTATCCCGAGGATATCCGCCTGAAGTACCGCTTCCTCGACCTGCGCCGTGAGACGCTGCACAAGAACATCGTCCAGCGCACCCGGATCATCGCCGAGATGCGCCGCCGCATGGGCGAGGCGGGCTTCACCGAGTTCTCGACGCCGATCCTCACCGCCTCCTCGCCGGAGGGCGCGCGCGACTTCCTGGTGCCGTCGCGCATCCACCCCGGCACCTTCTACGCGCTGCCGCAGGCGCCGCAGCAGTACAAGCAGCTCATCATGGTGTCGGGCTTCGACCGCTATTTCCAGATCGCGCCGTGCTTCCGCGACGAGGATCCGCGCGCCGACCGGCTGCCCGGCGAATTCTACCAGCTCGACCTCGAAATGAGCTTCGTCGAGCAGGACGAGGTGCTGGCCACCATGGAACCGGTGATGCGCGGCGTGTTCGAGACCTTCGCCGACGGCAAGCCGGTGACGCAGAAATTCCCGCGCATCGCCTATGATGAGGCGATGCGTAAATACGGCTCCGACAAGCCGGACCTGCGCAACCCGATCGAAATGCAGGAAGTTTCCGAGCACTATCGAGGTTCCGGATTCAAGGTGTTCGCCAATATCCTGGCCAACGACCCCAAGGCGGAAGTGTGGGCTATCCCCGCCAGGACCGGCGGTTCGCGCGCCTTCTGCGACCGCATGAATTCATGGGCGCAGGGCGAGGGGCAGCCGGGCCTCGGCTACATCTTCTGGCGCAAGGAAGGCGACAAGATCGAGGGCGCCGGGCCGGTTGCCAAGAACATCGGTGAGGAGCGCACCGAGGCGATCCGGCAGCAACTCGGCCTGAGCGAGGGCGACGCCGCTTTCTTCGTTGCCGGCGACCCGAAGAAATTCGTCGCCTTTGCCGGCGCCGCGCGTACCCGCGCCGGCGAGGAACTGAACCTCGTCGACCGCGACCGCTTCGAACTGTGCTGGATCGTCGATTTCCCCTTCTACGAGTGGAACGAGGACGAAAAGCGCATAGATTTCGGCCACAACCCGTTCTCCATGCCACAGGGCGGCATCGGCGCGCTGAACGGCTCCGATCCGCTGTCGATCAAGGCTTTCCAGTACGACATGGTCTGCAACGGCTTCGAGATCGCCTCCGGCGGCATCCGCAACCACCTGCCGGAAACCATGGTCAAGGCCTTCGAGATCGTCGGGCTGGACCGCCAGACGGTGGAAGAGCGTTTCGGCGGCCTCTACCGCGCGTTCCAGTATGGCGCGCCGCCGCATGGCGGCATGGCGGCGGGCGTGGACCGGGTGGTGATGCTGCTGGTGGGCGCGAAGAACCTGCGTGAAATCACCATGTTCCCGATGAACCAGCAGGCCTACGACCTGTTGATGAACGCGCCCTCGGAGGCGACCGCGCAGCAGTTGCGCGAGCTGTCGCTGCGGGTTGCCGCCGTCAAGAAGGAAGGCTGAGCCGGACGGAATGCCGGTTGCGGCGCTTCAGTGCCGCAACTGGCCCTTCGGCAGATAACGGCCATCGGACTTCTTCTCGAACATTTCGCGGATTTGCGGGTGGCGGACTGGCTCGCCCGTATCGTCCTCGAGCAGGTTCTGCTCGGAGACATAGGCGACGTATTCCGTCTCCGAATTCTCGGCCAGAAGATGATAGAAAGGCTGGTCCTTGCGCGGCCGCACCTCGGCCGGGATCGCCTCGTACCATTCCTCGGTATTGGCGAACTCCGCATCGACGTCGAAGATGACGCCGCGGAACGAAAACAGCCGGTGGCGAACGACTTGCCCGATGGAGAATTTGGCTGTTTTCATCGTACCATACCACTCGAAACACTGGGTACAATCTGGCGCAGGCATGGGAAAAATTCAATCCCGGCAGCCCTGTGCTACCGCTGGAGGCGGCTTCCCATACCTCGGGCCAGATCCTTGGAAAGCGCTCCTAGGCCACTGCCGGGACGCAAGCCTTCGCGCATGAAGAAACTGCGCAGAGGAGAGAAGGCCTTCAGCATGCCGAGGCCGGCGCTGCGCACCACCTGGGCCGGCAACAGGCCCGAAAGCAGCGACCGGTTGAGCAGGTTGACCGCGCTCGAACGGGCGAGGATGTCGGGGCGGCGACGGGAATCATAGGCCGCAAGCGCCTTTTCCGCGCCCGGATCAAGTCGGTTTTCACCAACGATATCAGCAAGGTCCTCGATATCCCTGATGCCGAGGTTGAGGCCCTGGGCGCCGATCGGCGGGAACAGGTGCGCCGCCTCGCCGATCAAGGCGATGCGCCGCTGGGCAAAGCGGTGAGGGGTCGCCGCCGACAGCGGATAGACCTGGCGGCCGGGTTCGACCGTGACGCGACCGAGCATCGACTGCATTTTCTCTTCGATCAGCATCGACAGGTCGGCATCGTCCATGGCGGCGAGTTCCGTCGCCGTTTCCGGCCTCACCACCCAGACCAAGCTGGAGCGGTTGCCGGCCAGGGGGACCTGCGTGAACGGTCCAGTTTCGGTGTGGAATTCCGTCGAGATGAAGCCATGCTCGCGGCTATGGCCGAAATTGAGCACGAGCGCGGCCTGCGGGTAGGGATGCGCCCGCGTGGCGATGCCGGCCGCCTCGCGCGCAGCCGAGCTCCGGCCGTCGGCGGCCACCACCAGCAAGGCCGCGACGTATGAGCCGTCGGCCAGTTCGGCCACGGCATGGCCTGCCTCCAGCCGCCATGCAGCGACCAGCGCTTTGCGCCACGAGATGGCGGGATGCTCGTGGACGGCAGCCGCGAGGGTCGCGACCAGCGTCTTGTTCGGCATGTTCAGGCCGAACCGCTCCTCGCCGATCTCGCTGGCGCGGAAGGTCACCACGGGGCTACGGATAAGCCGTTGCGTGGCATCGATGATTCGCATCGCCTTCAGGGGGGCAGCGCCTTGCGCCAACCTTTCCAGTACGCCGATGCGCTCCAGCGTCTCCAGCGCCGGGTTCATCAGCGCCGTCGTGCGCCCGTCCGTCGCTGAGGCCTCCGGGCCGACCAGCGTCACCGGGAACCCGGCCTCGGCCAGGCGCAGCGCGGCGATCAGGCCGGCGGGCCCGGTGCCCGCCACCAGCAGTTGCGAAGATTCGAGAGCGGCCAAAGCAGGTTCCCCGGTGCGCATTGCATCGCCCTTCAAGGCAGAGGGGCCATGGATATCGCTTCTTATAGAATGATCCGGCCGGCTGACCAACCGATGGGCAAAAGGACGTATCGACGCAATCAACCGTGCCTAACTGGATTTACAGGCGCGATGCCCCTTGTCCGCAGGCGGGCGCTGCTGTTTAGTCATCCGCGCCAATGGGGTAGAGCCGATGGCTGACCGCGAAACGAGGGTGGCAAGCATGCCCAGAGGACGCCGTTGCTTGCGCCGGGCTCCTTCCTGCCATCCGCCCGAAGCCATCGAGGCAGATTGCCGGTGACCGTGACCAAGACCGTACGCAAACAGAAAATCGCCGCCCGGATACCGAGGCCGAAGAAGAAAGTCACCTGGCCGCAGGCGCGCGCTTTCTCCGTCCACCTGTTGACGGCGTCCGGTTCGTTCCTGGCCTTCCTGTCGCTCGTCGCTGCCAGCGAAGAGCGATGGACGGCGATGTTCTGGTGGCTGGGGCTGGCGCTGTTCGTGGACGGCATCGACGGACCGATTGCCCGCAAGCTCGATGTGAAGGAAATCCTGCCCACCTGGTCAGGTGAACTGCTCGACAACATCATCGACTACGTGACCTACGTGCTGATCCCCGCCTTCGCGCTCTACCAGTTCGGGCTCATGGGCGAGAAACTGTCGTTCCTGTCGGCGGCGATCATCGTGGTGTCGAGCGCGATCTACTACGCGGACACCGGCATGAAGACCAAGGAGAACTTCTTCAAGGGCTTCCCGGTGGTGTGGAACATGGTCGTGTTCACCCTGTTCGTGGTCGGGCCGGGCGAATGGCCCTCCTTTGCCGTCGTCGTCATCGCGGCCCTGCTTACCTTCGTGCCGATCCATTTCCTGCATCCCGTGCGTGTCAAGCGGCTGCGGCCGGCCAACCTCACCGTCACGCTTCTGTGGTGCGGTTTCGGAGCGCTGGCGCTCGCGGAGTCGGCCCTGGCGCAGTTTTACAGCCAGATCGGCGTGCTGGCCGAAAACGTCAGCCTTTTCACCAAGATCGGCATCGCCAGCACCAGCCTCTACCTGTTTTGCATCGGCGGAATCATGCAGCTTTTTCCGAAGCTTGGGGCAAAGAAAACCGGATGATCGGCAGGGCGGGGCGGCGACCGGCTTCCCGCTGAAATTCTTGAAGCACTTTCAAGGCGTGCCTTACTTTGCGTTCCGGCAAAGTGGTGCCTACGATGCTTGCGGGAACACAGAACATGTCTGGTAGCAGATGGGAGGCACTGTGAGTGGACAAGAGGACGCCGCCAACCTCCTGGAGGTTCGCGGCCTGACCAAGATATTCGGCTCGCTGACCGCGTGCGATCATATCAATCTCGAGATCGCAAAGGGCGAGATTCACGCCCTTCTCGGCGAGAACGGGGCCGGCAAGTCGACGCTGGTGAAGATGCTGTTTGGTTCGCTCGAACCGTATTCCGGCGAAATCTTCTGGAACGGCGAGCCCGTCCGGATCACCAGCCCCGGCGTCGCCAAGAAACTCGGCATCGGCATGGTGTTCCAGCACTTCTCGCTGTTCGAGGCGCTGACCGCGGCCGAGAACATCGCGCTCTCGCTGGACGACGGATCGCCGATCAGCAGCATCGCGGCCAAGGCGAGGGCGCTCTCCTATAGCTACGGCCTGCCGCTCGACCCCAATTCGCTGGTCGGCGACCTGTCGGTCGGCGAGCGCCAGCGCATCGAGATCATCCGCTGCCTGCTGCAAACGCCGCAACTCATCATCCTCGACGAACCGACCTCGGTGCTGACGCCGCAGGAGGCCGACAAGCTGTTCGAAACGCTGCTCAGGTTGCGGGACGAGGGCAAGTCGATCCTTTATATCTCGCACCGGCTGGAAGAGGTGAAGCGCATCTGCGACCGGGCCACCGTGCTTCGCCACGGCAAGGTCGTCGGCCACTGCAATCCGCGGGAGGAGACAGCGTCTTCGCTGGCCCGCATGATGGTCGGCAACGAGGTGCAGGCGGTGGTGCGCGAGCCTGCCAAGGGCATCGAGCAGGCGCCCGTGCTGCTGGAGGTTCGCAACCTAAGCCGCAGGCCGGCGACGCCGTTCTCGATCCCGCTTCGCGATATCAATCTCAACGTCCGCGCCGGCGAGGTGATCGGCATTGCCGGCGTCGCCGGCAACGGCCAGGGCGAATTCTTCGAGTCGATCTCCGGCGAAGTGCGCCAGCAGGAGCGGGCCTCGGTGCGCATCCGCGGCAAGGACGCGGGCGACCTGTCCATTACCGGACGCAGGCTGCTCGGGGCCGCGTTCGTTCCGGAGGAACGGCTTGGCCACGGCACCGCCTCCAACATGAAGCTTTCGGAGAACCTGCTGTTGACGCGCCATGCCACCGACGGCAAAGCTTTCGTCGGCACCGGAGGCTCTGTCAGGGCGGGCGCGATCTATACCGCCGCCCAGCGCATCATCAAGGAGATGGATGTGCGTAAGAGCGAACCTGACCCGGAAGCGGCGGCTCTTTCTGGCGGAAACCTGCAAAAATTCATCGTCGGTCGCGAACTGGATCGTAACCCGGCGGTCATGGTGGTGAACCAGCCGACCTGGGGCGTTGATGCAGGAGCTGCCGCCCATATCCGCCAGGCCCTGATCGAACTGGCGCGACGCGGCTCGGCCGTGCTGATCATCAGCCAGGACCTCGACGAACTGTTCGAAGTCTCCGATTCGATCGCGGTGATGCACAACGGCACCCTGTCGCAGCCCATGCCGATTGCCGAGGCCAGCTTCGAGAAGATCGGCCTCCTGATGGGCGGCGCCGAGACGGGGCACCAGGAACAAACGCTGGAGACCGCATGATGCGCCTCGAACTCGTCAAGCGGCCGCAGCGCTCCGTGCTGTTTTCGATGCTGTCGCCGTTCATCGCCTTCGTTCTGACCGTCATCGCCGGCTCGATCATGTTCGCGCTGCTCGGCGTCAACCCGGTGAAGGCGTTCTATACCTACTTCATCTCGCCGGTCACGCAGGTCTGGCAATTGCACGAACTGGCGATCAAGGCGGCGCCGCTGATCCTCATCGCCGTCGGCCTTTCGGTCTGCTATCGGGCCAATATCTGGAACATCGGCGCCGAAGGCCAGTTCATCCTCGGCGGCATCGTCGGCTCGATCATTCCGGTGATGTATCCGGATTTCCAGAGCCCCGTCGTGCTGCCGCTGATGCTCATCCTCGGCATGGTCGGCGGTGCTGCCTATGCGGCGATCCCGGCGTTCCTCAAGGCGCGCTTCAACACCAACGAGATCCTGACCAGCCTGATGCTGGTCTATGTCGCCCAGCTTCTGCTCGACTGGATGGTGCGCGGCCCCTGGCGCGACCCGAAGGGCTTCAACTTCCCGCAGACGGTGCTTTTCAGCGACGCCGCGACGCTGCCGCAAATCTTCCCGGATTCCGGCCGCGCCAACTGGGGTTTTGTCTTTGCGCTGGTCGCCGCCGTCCTGGTCTGGATCCTGATGAGCCGCATGCTCAAGGGTTTTGAGGTCCGCGTCCTTGGATCGAGCCCGCGGGCAGGGCGCTTCGCCGGTTTCAGCTTCAACCGGATGGTGTTCTTCGCCTTCATGCTCTCCGGCGCGCTTGCCGGCCTTGCCGGCATCTCGGAAGTCTCCGGCGCCATAGGCCAGCTGCAGCCCTCGATTTCGCCCGGATACGGCTTTGCCGCCATCATCGTGGCCTTCCTCGGCCGGCTCAATCCGCTCGGCATCGTCGCCGCCGGCCTCGTGCTTGGCCTGACCTATCTCGGCGGCGAGGCGGCGCAGACCGCGCTCGGGGTTTCCGACAAGGTGGCGCGCGTCTTCCAGGGCATGCTGCTGTTCTTCGTGCTCGGCTGCGACACGCTCATCCACTACCGCATCCGCCTCGTCGGCCTGATGGCCGCCGCACCAAAAGCTGAAGAGGCCCACTGATGGATATCACCGTCAACATCCTGCTCACCATCGCCACCGCCGCGACGCCGCTTCTGATCGCGGCCATGGGCGAACTGGTGGTCGAACGCTCCGGCGTGCTCAATCTCGGCGTCGAAGGCATGATGATCATGGGCGCGGTAGGCGGTTTCGGCGCGGCCTATTACACCGGCTCGCCCTGGATCGGCGTGATTGCCGCCATCGCGCTCGGTGCGATTTTTTCGATGCTGTTTGCCGTGATGACGCTGACGCTTGCCACCAACCAGGTGGCGACCGGCCTGTCGCTGACGATCCTCGGCCTCGGTCTTTCGGGCATGATGGGAACGAGCTTCGTCGGCCTTCCCGGCGAAAGATTGCCCAATCTGGATATTCCGGGGCTGACGTCCATCCCGGTCGTCGGACGGCTTCTCTTCGGCCAGGACCCGATCTTCTACATCTCGATCGTGCTGGTCGTCGCCGTCATGTGGTTCCTGTTCCGCACTCGCAGCGGCCTCACCCTGCGCTCGATCGGCGACAGCCACGGCTCGGCGCACGCGCTCGGCATCAAGGTCATCCGCTACCGCTATCTGGCCGTCCTGTTCGGCGGCGCCTGCGCCGGTCTCGCCGGCGGCCACCTGTCGCTGGTCTATACGCCGCAATGGGTGGAGAACATGAGCGCCGGGCGCGGCTGGATCGCACTGGCGCTGGTCGTGTTCGCTTCCTGGCGGCCGTGGCGCGTGCTGGCGGGCGCCTATATCTTCGGCGCCATCTGGATCGGCCAGCTTCACGTGCAGGCAATCGACCTGAACGATTTCGCCGGGGCTCCGCGGATCGTCTACGGCCTGATGGAATTCATAAAATCCTTCCCGCCGCAGTTCCTTTCTTCGCTGCCCTATCTGGCAACCATCGTTGTTCTCGTTCTAATCTCCCGCAACAAGCGCCTGACGATGATGAATACGCCCGCATCGCTCGGCCAGGCCTTTGTTCCGGATCGCTGATACGGTAGATGATCGCAAGCTGCAAGCTTAATACGGAGAGGTGACTTAATGAAAAAACTGCTCATTGCCCTGATGACGACGACAGCTGCCATGTCCATGGCGGTCAGCGCGCAGGCTCAGGAAAAACTCAAGGCCTGCTGGGTCTATGTCGGCCCGATCGGCGATTTCGGCTATTCCTACCAGCACGACCAGGGCCGCCTCGAAGTGGTGAAGGAACTGGGGGACAAGGTCGATACCGCCTATCTCGAGAACGTCGCGGAAGGCCCCGACGCCGACCGCGCCTTCGAGCGCCTGGCGCGCGAAGGCTGCAAGATCATCTTCGGCACCTCGTTCGGCTTCATGGACTCCGAGGTCAAGGTCGCCAAGCGCTTCCCCGACATCAAGTTCGAGCATGCCACCGGCTACAAGACCGGCGACAATCTCGGTATCTACAACGCCCGCTTCTACGAAGGCCGCTACGTGATCGGCCAGATCGCCGCCAAGGAATCCAAGACGGGCGTCGCCGGCTACATCGTGTCGTTCCCGATCCCCGAAGTGGTGATGGGCATCAACGCCTTCATGCTCGGCGCTCAGTCGGTCAACCCGGACTTCAAGGCCAAGATCGTGTGGGTGAACTCTTGGTTCGACCCCGGCAAGGAAGCGGACGCCGCCAAGGCGCTGTTCGACCAGGGCGCCGACGTCATCGTCCAGCACACCGATTCCACGGCACCGCTGCAGGTGGCGCAGGAGCGCGGCTTCCATGGCTTCGGCCAGGCCTCGGACATGATCAAGTTCGCCCCGAAGGCACAGTACACGGCCATCGTCGACAACTGGGGCCACTACTATGTCGAGCGCGTGAAGGCCGTTCTCGACGGCACCTGGAAGCCGGACAACGTCTGGCTGGGCATCAAGGACGACGCGGTCCACATGGCCGAGTTTGCCAACATGTCGGATGAAACCAAGGCGATGGCCGAGGCGACCGAGAAGAAGATCGCCGGCGGCTGGAACCCCTTCACCGGCCCGATCGCCAAGCAGGACGGCAGCGAGTGGCTGAAGGACGGCGAGGTCGCCGACGACGCCACGCTGCTCGGCATGAACTTCTACGTCAAGGGCGTAGACGACAAGCTGCCGCAATAAGCGACACGCCGACCGAACAAGAAAGGGCGCCATGCGGCGCCCTTTTTCATGTGGGAAAGAAGCGGCCTCAGCCGGCGATGCCGTTCACATGCGGCCATACTTCCAAGACACCGCGGTAGATCATGTCGAGCGCCACATAGAGGATGATCAGCAGGCCGATATAGGCGATCCAACGATGGCGATGCAGCAGCTTGGCGATGAAGCTGGCGGCAAGGCCCATCAGGCCGATCGACAGAATGAGGCCGACGATCAGCACCGTCAGGTGCTCGCGCGCGGCACCGGCGACCGCCAGCACGTTGTCGAGCGACATGGAAACGTCGGCGACCACGATCTGGACGGCGGCCTGCATGAGCGTCTTGCGCGGCTTGGCGCCCGCCGCGGCCTCGCCGGGCGAATTGGACAGCGCTTCCGTCGCCTCGCGCTCGTCTTCCGCCGAAATGCGCAGCTCGCGCCACATCTTCCAGCACACCCACAGGAGCAGGATGCCGCCGGCCAGCAGCAGGCCGACGATGGCCAGCAGCTTGACGGTCACCACGGCGAACAGGATGCGTAGCACCGTCGCGGCCAGGACACCGATCAGGATGGCTTTCTTGCGCTGCTCGGCCGGCAACCCGGCTGCCGCAAGCCCGATGACGATGGCGTTGTCCCCCGCCAGTACCAGGTCGATGGCAATGACTTGTAGCAATGCGGCAAAACCCGCCGCCGTGAAAATCTCCATCGTCCATTTGCCCTTTCCCTCGATTCAACGATCCACCAGCCGGGCTTCTGGCTTAGAGGGCTGCTGGCGCGAAATCACACGTCGATATGCCGCCTGCGCAAACGTTGCCGCCTGGAATGGGACGCTTTTGACACAGAAAATGCCATGATGACCAGAGTTTTCCGGCCGGAATCTGGATCGACTGCGGCATGCGCGCCGGCGCGAAGCCGTCAAGAGGGCAGGGCGGCTCGAATGCCACGAGCCGTATTACGAAGACGACGTGTCTGGCCGCCGGATGACCTTCCACTGCCGGACTGAACTCGCCCCCGCTCAGGCCCTGCATGCCTGGACGGGCCGGTGCTTTTCGCGCGCGCCGACGACGAGCGCCAGTCCGGCAGCCGCCAGCAGGCCTCCTGCGACCGAAACGGCGCCATAGCCGAAGCCGAGGCTGATGACGCCGGCCCCGACCGCAGCACCGATTGCGTTGCCGAGGTTGAAGGCCCCGACATTGATCGAGGAAGCAAGGCCGGGCGCCTCGGCCGCGGCCTGCATTACCCGCATCTGCACCGGCGGAACGATGGCGAAGGCGGCTCCGCCCCAGACAAGCAGGCCGATGGCGGCGCCCATATGGCTGGCAAACAGTAGCGGCAGCACGAACATGATGGCGGCCAGCGCGCCAAGGAATATTTTCGTCGCCCCGTCCAGCGACCAGTCGGCCAGCCGCCCACCGAGCCAGTTGCCGATGGTGAAGCCGACGCCGATCAGCGCCAGCGCGAGGGTTACGAAACCGTCGGACGCGCCCGTCAACGTCGTCAGCGACGGAGCCACATAGGTATAGAGCGTGAACATCGCACCCGCGCCCATCACCGTGGTCGCCATGGCGAGCAATACGGCCGGCCGCGTCAGGACATAGAGTTCACGCCTGATATCGGGCATCGCGCCACGCTCGCCTTTCGGCAGGGCGAGCCACAGCGCCGAGATGGCGGCAATGCCGATCAGCGCCGTGCCGGCAAAGGCCATGCGCCATCCGACTTGCTGTCCGACCCAGGTCGTGGCCGGTACGCCGCCGATATTGGCGACGGTCAGCCCCATGAACATGGCGGCGACCGCGCTTGCCTGCTTTTCCTTCGGCACGACGCTTGCCGCCACCACCGCGCCAAGCCCGAAGAACGCGCCATGGTTGAGGCTGGTGACGAGCCGCGCCGCAAGCAGCGTGAAATAGCCCGGAGCCATGGCCGACATCAGGTTGCCGATGGTGAAGATCGTCATCAGCAGCATCAGCGCGGTACGCTTGCCGAAGCGGCTGAAGGCAAGCGTCATGACCGGCGCGCCGACCATGACGCCGATGGCATAGGCGCTGATGAGAAGCCCGGCCGTGGGGATCGAGACATCGACCCCCTCGGCAATCACGGGCAACAGCCCCATCGGCGAAAACTCGGTCGTACCGATGCCGAAAGCGCCGATGGCGAGCGCAAGCAGCGCCCAGCGGGCATGGGAAGACGGTGCGGCCACTGCGGCCGCGGGCATTTGCACGCTCATGGCGGGTTCCTCAGCTGTTTCAGATATCCCATTCCGGCGCGAGGCCGGGCGGGCTGACGAGCCGGCCATCCGGCCGCGCCAGCCCGGCGATGGCGGCCATGTCGGCCTCATCGAGGGCGAAATCGAAGATGGCGATGTTTTCCTTCACCCGTTCGGGCTTCGCCGTCTTGGACAGGGCGATATGGCCTTGCTGGACAAGCCAGCGCAGCCCGACCTGTGCGGCGCTCTTGCCATACCGGGCGCCGATCCGTTGCAGGACCGGGTCCTTCGGCACGGCTCCATCGGCCATACCGTAATAGGCGGTGACGGCGACGCCGCTGTCCCTGGCCGCCGCGACCAGCGCCTGCTGCGGCAAATAAGGATGCAGTTCCAGCTGATTGGTGACGACAGGCGCCCTGGAGCGCTCGATCGACTCGCGCATCTGCGCGATGTTCTGGTTGGAAACGCCGACGAATTTCGCCTTGCCGGCTTCCTGCACCGCGTTCAACATCTCGACCTGCGCCGCGACGGGCACCTCGTGAGCCGGCCAGTGCAGCAGCAACAGATCAATCTGGTCGACCTTCAGCTTGTCGAGGCTTTCATCGACCGAAGCGGCGAATTTCTCCGGGCGATAATTGTCGATCCAAACCTTGGTGGTCAGGAACAGATCGTCGCGGCGGGCACCGGCGGCATGCAGCGCCCGGCCAAGTGCCGCCTCGTTCTGATAGATCTGCGCGGTGTCGAAATGGCGGAAGCCGGCTTCGAGCGCGGCCGGGACGACGCGCTCCACTTCCTCGTCCGACATGCGGAACACGCCGAAACCAAGGACGGGAATGGTCGCGCCATGCGCGGAAACGGTCTGCATCGAAATCTCCTTCTGGAAATACCTGTCGTGCGCCATGAGATAGAGCGTCGATCCGGGCTTGATAATCCGCCCGTTTTTCCCATCATCTGTGAAACGAAATCAAAGACGGCGCTTCGATGGACAATCGCACCGGCGAGATGCAGGTATTCCTGCGGGTGGTGGAAACGGGCTCGTTTTCCGAAGCCGCGCGGCTTTTGCGCATGACGCCTTCGACCGTCAGCAAGCTCGTCTCGCGCATCGAAGCCCGGCTCGGCGTACGCCTGGTGGAGCGTTCGACACGGCGGCTGTCGCTGACGGCGGAGGGTCAGATCTACTACGAGCGCAGCCAGTCCCTGCTACACGAACTCGACGAGGCCGAGCGTGAGGTCTCGCAAGGGGCGGCAACGACCAGCGGCACGGTGCGGGTCAATATTTCGGTAGCCTTGGGCGTGCTCGGGTTAGAACCCCTGCTGCCCGAATTCTGGCGCCTCTATCCCAACGTCGTGGTCGACCTGTCGCTGTCCGACGAGATCGTCGATCTTTATCTCGACCGAACCGACATCGCCTTCCGTGTCGGGACGCTGCCTGATTCCGGCATGATTGCGCGCCGCATCGGCATTGCCCGCCGCAAGATCGTGGCCGCGCCCGCCTATCTCGATCGGCACGGCATCCCCCGCACCGTCGACGATCTCGCGCGGCACAATTGCCTCGGCTTCAATTTCCGCCGTGCCGCACCGGTATGGCCGATGCGGGAAAGCGGGCGCATCGTCGATCGCGCGGTCAGGGGATCGTTGCTTGCCAATAACGGCGAGACGGTACGGCGCCTCGCGCTCGCCGGCGTCGGCCTGGCGCGCATGGGCGACTATCACGTGCGGGCCGATCTTGCCGCCGGCCGTCTGGTGGAAGTGCTTGCCGACGTGGTCGAGCCGGACGAGGAATATATCCACGCCGTGTTCCTGGGCGGAACGCGCATGCCGCAGCGCGTGCGCGTGTTCCTCGACTTCATCGTGCCGCGCATGCAGGCTTTTCTCAGCGGGGCTACGACGCCCAGTTGAATCGCCCCGGAAACGAAAACGGCCCGCACGGATGGCGGGCCGTTCGCTGTCCGGCGAAAAACTTACTCGGTGGCAGCGCCGATCGCCTTCAGGCCGGCAACGGCGCACTTGGCGTCGATGTCGCCCGAGGGGGAACCGCCGACGCCGATGCCGCCGACCAGCGCCTTGCCGAACTTGATCGGCAGGCCGCCGCCCAGGATGACCATCCGGGGATCCATGTCGCGCAGGCCCTCGTTGGCCGGCTTGGCGGCGATGAACTCGGCGAGGCCGGCCGTATCGCGGCCCAGAGACGCCGAGGTAAACGCCTTGCCGGTCGCGCTGGTAACGGTATGCGCGCCGGAATTGTCCGCCTTCAGCAGCACCTTGGTCGAACCGTCACGCCCGACGATGGCGACACTGACGTTGTTGCCGTCGGCGACGCAGGCCTTGAGCGCAGCGTCGGCAGCCTTGATGGCCGTTTCCAGCGGCAGGTACGGAGCGGTCGGCAGTTCCTGCGCGGTAGCGGCCAGCGGAGCGAGAAGCGTGGCGGCAAAAACGATATTGCGGATCATCATGGGTTCCTTTCCTGTTGATGGCCATCATCTAATCGGCCCCCCGATTTTCTGGTATTCGTAGGCGATACACGCCGTATCCGTAGTTCTACGGAGCCTCGTGTCCCTCCAGCCACAACCGCGTCATCTCGGCCTGCGAGGTTGTGCCGAGCTTGGCCCCGATGGCGGCGCGATGGCTTTCCACCGTGCGCGGCGAGAGGCCGAGCCCTTCCGCGATCTGGCGGGTGGTAAAACCCTCGGCGATGCGGTCGAGCACCTCGCTCTCGCGCGGCGTCAGGGCCGCCAGCAACACCAGCGTCTCGGCCTTTTCGGCGCGGCGGCCGAGCGTGCGCGCCAGCGCCTCCTGCCCCTTCTGGATGGCGTCGATCAGGTCCTGCTCGTCGATGGGCTTGGACAGGAAGTCCACCGCGCCGTTGCGGAAGGCTCGGCGGCACGCCTCGATGTCGCCATGGCCGGAAATGACGATCGTCGGCCAGTCGACTCCTTGTTCGGCGAGCCGCTCCTGCAATTTCAGGCCTGAGATGGCCGGCATCCTGATGTCGAGGACCAGGCAACCGGGCTCGAGCTTCGGCACCTGCGCGAGAAAGGCCTGCGGATCGGCAAAGCCGGTAACGCCGATGCCGACAGTGGACAAAAGCAGGGCGAGCGCCTTGCGCACCGCCTCGTCGTCGTCCACGAGATAGACGGGATGGATCATTCTCCGGCCTCCGCCAGTTCCTGCTTGCCCGGCAGCACGACACGGAAGGTCGCCCCGGCATCGCTGTCGACCAGCGCGATCTCTCCGCCGGCGCGCTCCGCCAGCCGCTGGCTCAACGCGAGCCCGAGCCCCGTGCCGTCGGTGCGGGTCGTGGTGAACGGCGTGAACAGGCGCGCGCGTATCTCGGCGGGCACGCCCGGACCGTTATCGGAAATGTCCAGCACCATTTCAGCCCCGGCCGGCCGCAGCGTCACCGTTACCTCGGCCGAGTTGCTCCCACCGGCCGTGGCATCGATCGCGTTGCGCACCAGGTTGAACACGATCTGCTCCATCTCGACCGGATCGGCGATGACGGGGACAGGGGACGGGGGGATGTCGAAGGCCAGTCTGACGCCCTGGCTGTCAGCCTGGGGACCAAGCAGGGTTTCCACGTTTTTCAGGGCATCGCGCAGGTCGAAGGCCGACCGCGCCGCCTTCTGGGGCCGCGACCAGTTGCGAAACCGCTCCAGAATGGTGGAAGCCCGGCGCGCCTGCGTCACCGTATCGTCGAGGACGGGCGCCAGCGCGGCCATGTTGCCTTGCCCCAGC
>Ga0182735_1001112_pt1 | contig 18691 bp, 16 predicted proteins | sample eDN5th30CKraftMG_FD_128524 | JGI IMG/M metagenome (GOLD analysis project Ga0182735, IMG submission 128524) | Enriched Miracle-Growth compost microbial communities from Emeryville, California, USA - eDNA 5th pass 30_C Kraft MG (version 2) (version 2) ...
CAGCGCCGCCAACGCCGCGGCCGCGACCGCCGCCACCACCACGACCACGTCGACGACGACCCCGATCGTGAAGAAGCCGGTCCACAAGGTCGCGCACAAGAAGGTGATCAAGAAGAAAGTTCACAAGAAGGTCGCTCCGAAGAAGACCGACGCCAGCAAGACGATGTGACCGTGCCTGCGGGGTCGCTGCCTCCGGTGGCCCCGCAGCCGCTCCCCCCTTCTCTTACCAGGCCCGTGAGGGCTATCCGATCCCGAGGAACCGATCATGAAGAAGTTTTTCGTGCCGCTGCTGGCCCTCGCCGCCGCTTTTGCCATGTCGCCGGTCGCCGGCGTCGCCAGCGCCAATGCCGCGCCGGCCAAGCACATGACCTATCATCACGTCGTCCATCACCCCAAGCAGAAGACCGTTTGCAAGGTCGTAAACCACAAAAGGGTCTGCCGCGTCGTCCACCACAAGTCCGTCCACAAGGTGGGACATCATACGCCGGCGCAGCCCAAGGCGCACACCGCCCCGAAGTACTGAGCGCCCGCTCCCTTTCGGGTGCCAGTGAAGACGAAGGCCGGTCCGTTCGCGGGCCGGCCTTCTCGTGTGGGGAGGGGGAGTAGGGGAGTAGGGGAGTAAGGGAATAGGGGAATAGGGGAGTAATACCGGCGGCCGCGGCTTTGGCGCTTGCATAGTCGACGGGTGAATTGCTTGTTTCCCCTACTCCCCTACCTTCCTTCCCGATACCACATCGTGCCCAGCGCCAGCAGGAGCAGGCCGAGGCCGAGGAAACCGCCGAACAGCGGCACGCGGCTGACGGCCTTGAGCACGCTGTCGTCGGTGGTCCTGAGGCCGATCCAGCCGTCGCCGGAAGCTTCGCCGGAGGTGCGCACCGGCACGATCGAGGGCAGGGCGATCGTGTCGCCCGGCGCGGATGCCAGCCGGCGCACGCTGCCGCCGGTCGCGTCGGCCGCCGGCTTGAGCTTATCTTGCGTCGAGACGACGTCGGTGAACTCCGGCGCGTTGACCGGCCCGACATGGGCCAGCGCGGTGAGGTTGCCGTTGCCGACCTGGTAGAGGCCGATTTCCTTGACCTCGGCGCTGCCGGTGAAAACGCCCGGTTCGGACTTCTTCAGGGGAATGTTCATCGCCTTGCTCGAAGGGGTGATGGCGCGTGCCGGGCCGGGATCGTCGCTCATGGTCTGGCGGCGCACCTCCAGCACCATGCCGCGGCCGTCGGCGGTCAGGCGTTCTTCCTCCAGTTCCGGCTCCTTCATCAGCCAGTGGGCGATGCGGCGGTAGAGCTGGACATGCGGGCCGCCGCCCTCATAGCCGCGCGCCCACAGCCAGCCCTGGTCCGACAGCAGCATGCCGACGCGGCCTTCGCCCTTGCGGTCGAGCACCAGCAGCGGGCGATCGTCGGCCCCCTTCATCACCACCTCGCCCTCGGGCTGGTCGACGCCGATGGTGCGGAACCAGCGGCTCCAGTGCGGCGGCTCGCTCGTCGAGCCGTCGAGGCCGCGCGTGACCGGATGGCGCTGGCCGAGATCGGTCAGGCGCGGATAGAAGGCCTTGTCAATCACCTCGCCGGTCGGCATGGCCGGCAGCGCCGCCATCAGCGGCGTGCGCGCGATGGTCTGGTCGCCGGCATATTCCGGCCCGGCCGCGATCAGGAGGGCGCCGCCCTTTTCTACATATTCGGCGATGTAGTCGTAGTAGAGGATCGGCAGCACGTCGCGGTGCTGGTAGCGATCGAAGATGATGAGGTCGAACTGGTCGATCTTTTCCACGAACAGTTCGCGCGTCGGGAAGGCGATCAGCGACAGTTCGTTGATCGGCGTGCCGTCCTGCTTTTCCGGCGGCCGCAGGATGGTGAAATGGACGAGATCGACCGAGGCGTCGGACTTCAGCAGGTTGCGCCAGGTGCGCTCGCCCGCATGCGGTTCGCCCGATACCAGGAGGACGCGCAGGTTCTCGCGGATGCCGTCCACCAGCGCGATGGTCCGATTGTTGATGTCGGTCAGTTCGCCGTCCTCCTTCGGGATGGCAAGCTCGACGATGTTCTTCCCGGCATTGGGGATGGTGACCTGCAGCGGTATTTCCTGGCCGATCCGGGCCTGCTCGACGGCGACCTGCTCGCCATTGACGGAAACGCGGACCTCGACCGGGCCGGTCCGGTTTCCGGTGGCGATGACGCGGTAGCTCATCTCCAGCGGCTTGCCGACGAGGCCGAAGCGCGGGGCGCGCTCGAAGCGGATGCGGCGGTCCTTTTCGTTCTCATGCCCGGTGATCAGCGCATGCAGCGGCGCGGCGGTTTCCGGCGCGCCCTTGGGCGCATCATGCACCTCGCCGTCGGTGATCATGATCGAGCCGCCGATGCGCGAGGGCGGCACGTCGCGGAAGGCCGTGTTCAGCGCGGAAAACAGCCGGGTCTCGGTACGGTCCTCGGCCGCGCCGGCCTGTCCGGCCTCGACCACGCGCACGTCGAACTGCTTGAGGCGCGAGAGCCTTTCCTTGACGCCGGCAAGGGCTGCATCGGTTTGCGCGTTGCGGTCGCCGAGGTCCTGGCTCTGGCTGCGGTCGACGACCACGGCGACGACGCTTTTCAGCGGCTCGCGATCCTCGTCGAGGAAGACCGGGTTGAGGAGGGCCGCTGCCAGCGCCACAAGCGCCAGCGCGCGCAGCCACGCGCCGCGGCGGGAAAACCACAACCCGGCCAGCACGAGGATGGCGAGCGGCACCAGCATCGCCACCAGCAGCGGCCACGAAAACAGCGGCTCGAAGGACAGCGACCAGTTCATGGCGCACGCCCTTCATCCGCATGGCAGGCGGGGCGGAAACGCTGCGTCATTGCCCCAGCCTTTCCAGCAGGATCGGCACGTGCACCTGGTCGGATTTATAGTTGCCGGTCAGCATGTACATCATGATGTTGACGCCGGCGCGCAGGGCATAGAGGCGCTGCTCGGGGTCGGGCGGCACGGTCGGCAGCAGCGGCGCGCCGCTGGCGTCGATGGCCCAAGCTCCGGCGAAATCGTTGGCGGTGATCATGATCGGCGTCACGCCGTCGCTGGTGCGGACCGGGCGGTTGTCGGCGTTGTCCGGGTCGAGCGAGGCCTCGACCCAGAGCGGGCTGCCACTGAAGCGGCCGGGAAACTCGGGCAGGATGTAGAACGACTTGGTCAGTACGTGATCGGCCGGCACCGGCTCGAGCGGCGGCACGTTCATGTTGCCCAGTATGTCGCGCAGGCGCTGGGTGGCGGGGCTGGCGGAGTCTGCGCCAATGCCGGTCGAGAACTGGTCGCGCGTGTCGAACAGCACCGTGCCGCCCTGGTTCATGTAGGCGTCGATGCGCCCGATCGCGGCCTCGCTCGGCATCGGCGCGGAGGCGTCGATCGGCCAGTAGATCAGCGGATAGAAGGAGAGCTCGTCCTTGGCGATGTCGACGCCGGCCGGTTCGCCCGGCTCCAGCGCGGTCTTCTCGACGAGGAAGCGGTTCAACCCCTCGATGCCGGCACGGCTGACGGCGTCGACATTCGGCTCGCCGGTCAGCACATAGGCGATGCGGGTCTTGGCGACGGCCTCGATGGCGGCGGCGTCGCCGGGCTTCGAATCGTCGGCGCGGGCAGGGTCGGCATGAAACGACAGGGCGGCGACGGCGATCAGGATTGCGGCCGTGGTCGCGGTCGTCGCTCCCCGGCGGCGGCTTCCCCCGCGCGAGAACAGGCCGCCCATCCAGAACACCGCCAGCGTGTCGAGCAGCATCAAGGCCAGCGCCGCCGCGATCATCGACCCTTTCAGGTGCAGCGATTCATCGAAGGCGTAGCGCATGGTGGTCACCGGCACGTCCATTTGCGGGCGGGCGAGCGGCGTCAGCACGGCGTCGGCGGCCAGCAGGTTATGGGCGACGACGCCGGCTTCGGAGCCGTAGAGGCCGGGCGGGTTTTCCAGCGTGACGGCCGTGGCGTTCGCCGGCAACGGCCGCGCGTCGGCGGGCGGCGGCACCAGCATGCCGTCGGCGCCGATCATGCGATAGGGCGCGAGGGCCGCGGCAGATGCCTCCGTGCCGGCCGCCGCGCTGCCCTGGTTGCGCGACAACTGCACCAGCCGGCGCAGCATTTCCACGAAGCTGCCGGAAATCGGCAGGTTCGACCATGTCGCCTCCGGCGTGGTGTGGAACAGGACTAGCGTTCCCTTGCCCTTCTTCAGGCCGGTCACCAGCGGCGTGCCGTCGGCGAGGCTTGCCCAGGTGCGGTCGGCGATGTCCGGGCCGGGCTCGGCAAGCACCTGCCGGCTCACGGTCACCTCGACGGGGGCGGGCAGGTCGGCGAACGGGCTGCCCGCCGGGAATTCGGCGACCGGCTGCGGCGTCGTCCAGGACAACGAGCCGCCCAGCGAGCGCTCGCCGGTGCGCAGATGCACCGGCAAGAGGTCGTCGTCGTTGCCGGCGGCGGCGAGGCGCGAGCCGGCGAAGCGCACCAGCGTGCCGCCGTTGTCGACCCAGTCGACCAGCCTTTGCCGGACCTGTGCCGGGATGGTGCCGACATCGGCCATGACGATCATCGCCGGCTTGCGATCCAGCAATTGCGGGATGGCCTCGGCGAGGTCGGCGCTGTTCGGCTCGACCAGGTCGGCAAAGGGCGAGAGCGCGCGGCGGATATAGTAGAGCGGCGACAATAGCGGCTGCGCCTGGTCGGCGTCGGATTGCGACAGGAGCCCGACACGCCGGCGCTTTGAACTGTTGTCGAGCACGCGCATCGCGCCGGCATGGCGCTCGCCGTCGAGCGCGATCGACGAGAAGTCGTTTCGTAGTTCGAACGGCACGGCGATGCGGCCGGTGCCCCTGGTTTCGCCGGGGCCGAAGCGCAGCGTGGCGTCGGCGATGCGGCGGCCCTTGTCGTCGAAGGCGCCGGCGGTGATTTGGCGGGGCGCCAGGTCGCCCGCCGCGCGGACGGCGGTCAGGGTGAAGCTGTCCACCTCGTTTTTCGCGCTGGAGAGGCCGATGGCGGCGAGCCGGTCCGGCTCGACCCACACGACATTGGCCGCCTGTCCAGAGAGCAGGGTTTTGAACGCGGCCTCGTCGCCGGGCGCGGCAAGGCCGTCGGCCAGGATGGCGATGCTGGCGCCGGGCAGCGAGGCGAGCGCCTGTGCGACGCGGGCGTAAACGGCGGGGCGGTCGGTCGGGATCGGGCGTGGCCTGGCGGCGCGCAACCGGCTGAGCGCACCGGAGAGATCGAACGGGCCGATCTCGGCGTTCGACTTCTCGGCGGTGAAGGCGACGATCACCAACTCCCCCTTGTTGCCGGCGTCGGCGATCAGCCGCTCGGCGGTGGCGACGCGCTTGTCCCAGTCGGGCGCCGCCGCCCAGCCATTGTCGATGACCAGCGCGAGGGTGCTGCCTTGCGCGGGGAGCGGTTCGCGCGGGTTGAAAACCGGTTCGGCAAGGGCGGCGATGACCAGCGCCGCCATCAGCAGGCGCAGCAGCGTCAGCCACCAGGGGCTGTTCTGCGGGGTTTCCTCCCGCTGCAGCACGCGGGCCAGGATATTCAGCGGCGGAAAAACCTCCGCCTGCGGCTTCGGCGGCGTCAGCTTCAGGAGCCACCAGATGACCGGCAGCGCCAAGAGCCCCCACAGCATCATGGGCGCGCCGAAGGAGAGCGGCAGCCAACTCATCCGCGCGCACTCCCCTCAAAGCCGTCGTCGCTCATGGCCAGGTGGATGCGCGCCAATGCTTCGGCGGCAGGGCGGTCGGTGTGGTTGGTCGTAAAACTCCAGCCGAGCCGACGGCACAAGCGTGCCAGTTCCTCGCGGCGGGCGGCGTAGAGGCGGCGATAGGCCTCGCCGAGGATTTCGGCGCGGCCGGCGGTCAGCTTTTCGCCGGTCTCCGGGTCGGTGAACTCGGTGCGACCGGCATAGGGAAAGGCTTCCTCGGCCGGGTCCGCCACTTCGACCAGGTGCGCGCGCACGCCGCGCCGGGCGAGGCCGTCCAGCCATTCCTGCGTTTCCTCGACCGGGTCTAGGAAGTCGCCGACCAGCACGACCTCGGAAAAGCGGCGGACGGCGGCGAGGTCGGGTTTTGCAGGCAACTCGCCGGCATGGGCGAGGTGGGCGGCAATGCGCTCGGCGCCGTTTCGGGCGGTGAACGGGTCGGTCAGCCCCGGCCAGCCGATGCGTTCGCCGCCGCGCGACAGGAGTTCGGCCATGGCGAGAGCCAGCACCAGCGCGCGCGACTGTTTCGAGACGGGGGCGGCCGCCGACTTGTAGAGCATCGAGGGCGAAGGATCGGCCCACAGCCAGACGGTGTGGGCGGCCTCCCATTCGCGGTCGCGCACATAAAGATGATCGTCGCGGGCGGAGCGGCGCCAGTCGATCCGAGCGCTGTCGCCTTCGACGTAAGGGCGGAACTGCCAGAAATTCTCGCCGATGCCGCGCTTCTTGCGGCCGTGCCAGCCGGAGATCACCGTGTTGACGAGCCGATGGGCCTCGACCAGCAGGTCGGGCATCAGCGAAGCGCGCGACCGGGCGCGGGCGAGCGCGTCTTGCGCTTTCGCCGGTGCCTGGGCTTCGCCGATCCTTGCCATCAAATCTCTTTCACGAGTTTCGCCACGACGTCGCGCACGCTGGTGCCTTCGGCCCTGGCTGCGAAGGTCAGCGCCATGCGGTGCTGCAACACCGGTTCGGCCAGCGCACGCACGTCGTCGGTGGAGGGGGCGAGACGCCCGTCGTAAAGCGCGCGGGCGCGGGTGCACAGCATCAGGGCCTGGCTGGCGCGGGGGCCGGGACCCCAGGCGACCAGCTTGTCGGTTTCGGCGTTGTCCTGGCCGGGGCGCGCCGAGCGCACCAGCCTGAGGATCGCCTCGACGACGCTTTCGGGCACCGGCATGCGTCGAATGAGGGTCTGGATCTGCTTCAGGCGCTCGGAGCCGATGACGTTTTCCGCCTTCGCGTCCTCGATGCCGGTGGTTTCGATCAGGATGCGCCGCTCGGCCTCGAGTTCGGGGTACAGGATGTCGATCTGCATCAGGAAGCGGTCGAGCTGCGCTTCCGGCAGCGGGTAGGTGCCTTCCTGCTCCAGCGGGTTCTGCGTCGCCAGCACGTGGAAGGGGGCCGGCAGGTCGTAGCGCTGGCCGGCGACGGTGACGTGATATTCCTGCATCGCCTGCAACAGCGCCGACTGCGTGCGCGGCGAGGCGCGGTTGATCTCGTCGGCCATCAGCAGTTGCGCGAAGATCGGCCCGGCGATGAAGCGGAAGGAGCGGCGGCCGCTCTCGTCCTGCTCCATGACCTCGGAGCCGAGGATGTCGGAAGGCATCAGGTCGGGCGTGAACTGGATGCGGCTGGTGTCGAGGCCGAGAACGATGCCCAGCGTTTCCACCAGCTTGGTCTTGGCAAGGCCGGGAACGCCCACCAGCAGCGCGTGGCCGCCGGCCAGAAGCGCCACCAGCGCGCGCTCGACCACGCTTTCCTGGCCGAAGATGATGCGGCCGACGCCTTCGCGCACGCGGGAAATGTCGGCGAGGGCCTTCTCTGCCTCCGCGATCATCTCCTGTTCACTGACAGGGCTTTCCTTGACCATCACGCTCATGCGGCATCGATCCTTGTAGCTGGAAATATCGAGCCGCGCGACAATTGCCGCGATTCGGGCTCGCGTTGCGCCTCGGGTGAACTTAAATCACAGACTTGGGCTGACAAGCGCAACAACAGTGACTATTTCGTGACGATGGCCAATCCCTTTCCCGAAAGACAGGAAACACTTGCCGCGGCCGCCGATTCGCGCGGGCTGGAAGCGCTGATTTCACGCGCCGCCCGGGCCGGCAAGGGCCTGCCGCCGGTGGAGCGGTGGAATCCGCCCTTCTGCGGCGACATCGACATGGAAATCCGACAGGACGGTACTTGGTTCTACATGGGCACGCCGATCGGCCGCATGCCGCTGGTGCAGCTCTTCTCCACCGTGCTGCGCAAGGACGAGGACGGCAAGACCTATCTGGTGACGCCGGTGGAGCGGGTGGGCATCCGCGTCGCCGACGCGCCCTTCGTGGCGGTCGAGGCGGATATCTCGGGCGAGGGCGGCGAACAGGCGATCACGCTGCGCACCAATGTCGGCGACGTGGTCGAGGTCGGGCCCGGGCATCCGCTGCGCTTCGTCGACGAGGCCGAGACCGGCGGGCTGAAGCCCTATGTGCTGGTGCGCGGGCGGCTGGAGGCGCTGGTGGCGCGGTCGGTAATGTACGAACTGGTCGGCCACGGCGAGGAGATCATGGTCGACGGCACGCTGGTCTTTGCGCTTCGTTCGCGCGGCGAGGTCTATCCGATCATGCCGGCGGACAGCCTGAAACGGCTGAGCGCCTGATGGACAGGCTTGCCGTCCCCCGGTTTTCGGCCGCCGATTTCCGTGCCCGCGCGGCCCACCAGCCGGCCATGAAGGCGGGCGAGGTTTTCGGCGACCACCGCTTCAATCCCGGCCATCCCCGCCTGAGGAGGACCGATCCGCTGCGCGACGCGGCGGTGCTGATCCCGGTCGTGGACCATGGAGACGAGGCCTCCGTGCTGTTGACCAAGCGGTCGGAGAAATTGCGGGCGCATTCGGGGCAGGTGGCCTTTCCGGGCGGGGCCATCGATGCGACCGACCCGTCGCCGGAATTCGCCGCGCTGCGCGAGACGCGCGAGGAAATCGGCCTCGGCCGGGATTTCATCGAGGTCATCGGCCGCATGCCCGACTATGTTTCTGGCAGCGGCTATCGGATCGCACCGGTGCTGGGGATCGTGCGGCCGGGTTTTTCCCTGCAACTCAACCCCGACGAGGTCGATACGGCGTTCGAGGTGCCGCTTTCCTTCCTGATGGACCCGGCCAACCATCGCCGCGGCAGCCGCGTGTGGAACGATCTCGAGTGGATGTTCTTCGAGATGCCCTATGACGGCCAGCGGGTGTGGGGCGTGACGGCCGGCATCCTGCGGACGCTGTATGAAAGGCTTTACGCGTGAGCGCCTCCCTGACCGGCAGGGCCGACTGGCTGGCCGAGGAACATCTGCAGCACCTGCTCGCCGTACTGAACGAAGGCGGCGAGGAGGCGCGCATTGCCGGCGGGGCGGTGCGCAACGCGCTGATCGGCGCGCCGGTGGCCGACGTCGACATCGCCACCACGACGCTGCCGGCAGAGACGATACGCCGCGCCGAGGCGGCGGGCCTGAAGGCCGTGCCGACGGGTGTCGAGCATGGCACGGTCACCGTTGTCGCCGGCGGGCGGCCGTTCGAGGTGACGACGCTGCGCGCCGATATCGAGACGGACGGCCGCCATGCGAAAGTGTCGTTCGGGCGCGACTGGAAGGCCGATGCCGAGCGGCGCGATTTCACCATCAACGCGCTTTACGCCGACGCTGATGGTAAGGTCGTCGACTTGGTCGGCGGCCTGGCCGACATCGAGGCGCGGCGGCTGCGCTTCATCGGCGATGCGGAGCAGCGCATCCGCGAGGATTACCTGCGCATCCTGCGCTTTTTCCGCTTCTTCGCCTGGTATGGCGCCGGTCGGCCCGATGCCGAGGGGCTGAAGGCCTGCGCGCGCCTGAAGGACGGGCTCGACCGGCTTTCGGCCGAGCGGGTCTGGACGGAACTGAAGAAGCTGCTGGCCGCCCCCGATCCGGCCCGCGCCCTGCTATGGATGCGCCAGTCCGGCGCCCTGACCCGGGTGCTGCCCGAAAGCGAGAAATGGGGCATCGATGCCATCCACGCGCTGGTGCGGAGCGAACAGGACCTTGGCTGGCAGCCCGACCCGCTGTTGCGGCTGGAAGCCATCGTGCCGCCGGACACGGTGCGCATGGAGGGGCTGGCGGCGCGCCTTAAGCTGTCGACCCGCGAGGCGACACGGTTGAAGCAGTGGAGCCTCGCCGATCCGGTCGCGCCCAGGACGACCGAGGCGCAACTGGCGAGGAAGCTCTACCGTGGCGACGTGCGCGCGGTGACCGATCGCCTGCTGCTGGCGCTGGCTTCGGCGCGGGCAAAAGCCATCGAGGACGATGCGGCGATGATCGAGGCGGGCGGCTATTCGCGCCTGCTCGCCTTCGCGCAGAAATGGGAAAAGCCGGTTTTTCCGGTCAGGGGCGCTGATCTTTCGGGCCTCGGCGCTACGCCCGGCCCTAGGATCGGGGCCACGCTCAGGACGCTAGAAAACGAGTGGATCGATTCGGGCTTCACGCTGGCGCGCGACGCGCTGCTCGAGCGCGCCGCGCATTTGCTGAAGGCGTGATCAGGCCGCGTCGCGGGCCTTTTCGATGCGCGAGCGGATGGCCTCGACCATCGTTTCGCGGATGATCGTCTCGCCGTGGGTCTCGCGCATGTGCTCGATGGCGCGCCGCATGACCTCGGCTTCCTCTTCGGCGCGTGTGTGCCATTCGCAGCCGGGGACAAGCGATCCGCAGTGAAATTCCTTCATCGCAATCCTCCTTTCCTCGTTCTGTCGGGAGATAAGCATACCACGAAAGGCGCCGACAAGCTCGGCACGACCGGTAAAAACATCGCCGGCCACGGACGGCCTGGCTTCCGGAAGGGGCTGCTTACGGCCATTTCACTTCCGGCGGCATGGAAGACAGGATCGAAGCGACGTTGCCGCCCGTCTTCAGGCCGAAGATGGTGCCGCGGTCGTAGAGCAGATTGAACTCGACGTAGCGGCCGCGACGGATCAACTGCTCTTCGCGGTCGCCGTCGGTCCAGTTGTCGTTGAAGTTGCCCCGCACCAGATGCGGGTAGACGACGAGGAAGGTGCGGCCGACTTCCTGCACGAAGTTGAAATCGGCTTCCCAGCCGCCCTTGTCGGCATCCGAATGCAGCCAGTCGAAGAAGATGCCGCCGATGCCGCGCGGTTCGCTGCGGTGCGGCAGGTAAAAATATTCGTCGCACCAGGCCCTGTACTTGTCGTAGTCGGCGACGGCGGCGTTGCGCTCGCAGGCCAGCCGCATCACCTTGTGGAAGGCGACCGTATCGGGGTCCTCCTGGGTGCGGCGGCGGTCGAGCACCGGCGTCAGGTCGGCGCCGCCGCCGAACCACTGGCGAGAGGTCACCACCATGCGCGTGTTCATGTGGACGGCCGGCACGTTGGGATTCCACGGGTGGGCGATCAGCGAAATGCCGCTCGCCCAATAGCGCGGGTCTTCCTCGGCGCCGGGTATCTGCTTGCGGAACTCCGGCGAGAATTCGCCGAAAACCGTCGAGGTGTGGACGCCGACCTTCTCGAAGACGCGGCCGTGCATCATCGACATGGTGCCGCCGCCACCCGCGCCTTCGTCCTTCAGCCAGGGCGTTTTTTCAAAGCGACCCGGCGCCCAGGAGGCCTGCGGTCCAGCCAGATCGTCCTCGACCTTTTCGAAGGCGGCGCAGATGCGGTCGCGCAATTCCTCGAACCAGGCCTTGGCCGCGAGCTTCTTCGCCTCGATGTCGGCCGGCAGGCCCACGGGTATGTCGGGTCGTTCCACGCTGCAAATCTCCATGACGGCCGCGAATCGACCGATAGCCAAGCCTACAAATGACTCGTCTTTTGTGGGGCCGATCCCTAGTCTGTCTTTGATACGGGTCAAGGAGTTCTTTCATGCGTACTCCCGCACGACCGCCGTTGGACGGACTGAAGAAGCAACTGGACCGCCGCCGCGCCGAGCACGCGGGCAAGCCGCGGGACGGCTTCGTGCGGGAAACCTTCGTCCTTTCGCGCAGCGACGCGCGGCTGAAGGCGCGGGAATGGTTCGAGCGCTTCCCCAAGCAGGCCTACTGGACCGAGATCGAAAGCTGGTTCGAGCGGCCAGGCGACGTCATCGAATTCACGATGCGCCGCCTGCCGGCGGCCGACTGACCTGCCACCCATTGGCTTGCTGCCCATTGACTTGTCGGAGCGCCTCGCCGGCCACCATCGCCACAGAGAGGGCGAGATTGATGCTGCGCGCGCCGGGCACCATCGGGATGACGAGGCGGGCGTCGGCGCTGTCGTGCACATGCTCCGGCACGCCTGCCGACTCGCGGCCGAACAGGAGGACGTCGTCCGGCGCGAAGCGAAATTCCGTATAGGGCAGGGCGGCCCGGGTCGACAGGAGCGCCAGCCGCCGGCCCTCGCTCCTGCGCCATTCCTCGAAATGTTCCCAGTCGAGATGGCGCGTCAGCGCCGCCATTTCGAGATAGTCCATGCCGGCGCGCTTCAGGTTGCGGTCCGAGAGGTCGAAGCCGGCCGGCTCGATGATGTGGACCTCGAGCCCGAGACAGGCTGCCAGGCGCAGGATCGTGCCGGTGTTGCCGGCGATGTCGGGCTGGTAGAGCGCGATGCTGGGGCGGGACATTTCACGACTCGCTCAGATGTGGCGCATCGGCCACAATGGCAGGATGCTTGGCCGGGGATCATGCCCGCGGCTGGTCAATTTGCGCGAATGCGTCTATAGAGCGTTCATTGTCAACACGAACCGAAGGAGGGGTAATCGATGACGCGTTTCCACACCAGCCCACTCCTCGCGTGGCAGCCCAGCCCGCCGGCGGTTCCGGTTCGACATTTCTTGTAGCTATCCAAGCCCTGTCGCATTGATCCCGCCGAAACCCGCTCCCGGTTTTCGAAGGTTCCTTCAATGCTTTTCCGACATCTCAAGCGGCTTGATCTTCCGGCTGCACCATCCCTTCAGAACCGGCCGCGCCTAGAGCGGGCCGCGTGTCCGGCGACCTTGTGGGTCGTGCCCCGGTATGCGCGCCCTGCGGTCTGGGCCGGGTATCCTCTTCCTCGTTCATCGGGAACAGACCATGTTTGATTGGTTCGAAAAAAGACTCGATCCGTTTCCTGCGGTGGAACCCATCGAGCCGCCGCGCACGCTGATCGCGTTCTGCCTGCATTATACGCGCGGGGCATGGCCGTATATCGCCGCCACCGGGCTGCTGATCACGGCGATTGCGCTGGCGGAAGTGTGGATGTTCAGCTTCCTAGGGCGGATCGTCGACTGGTTGTCGGCGCAAAACCGCGAGACCTTTTTGCAGACCGAAGGCTGGAAGCTGGCGGTGATGGCATTCATCGTCGTCATCGTCCTTCCAGGCATGGCGCTGCTGCAATCGCTCGTCCACGACCAGACGCTGATGGGCAACTACCCGATGCGCATCCGCTGGGACGTGCACCGCTACCTGCTCAAGCAGTCGATGAGCTTCTACCAGGACGAGTTCGCCGGCCGCATCGCCACCAAGCTGATGCAGACGGCGCTGGCCGTGCGCGAATGCGTGGTCAAGGTGATCGACGTCCTCAACTATGTCATCGTCTATTTCCTGGGCATGCTGGTCATCGTCGGCTCGTCCGACTGGCGACTGGCCATGCCGCTTCTGGGCTGGCTCGTCTGCTATGCGCTGCTCCTGTGGTATTTCATTCCGAGGCTCGGCCGTGTTTCGGCCGAGCAGGCGGACGCGCGTTCCGTGATGACGGGTCGCATCGTCGATTCCTATGCCAATATCCAGACGGTGAAGCTGTTTTCGCACGCGCGGCGCGAAGCGACCTATGCGCGCGACAGCATGGCCATCTTCATGGACACGGTCTATCGCTCGATGCGGCTGGTCACCAGCCTCTACGGCCTGCTCTATCTGCTCAACTCGCTGCTTCTGTTCGCCGTCGCGGCGCTGTCGATCTGGCTGTGGCTGGGCGACCTGGTGTCGATCGGGGCAGTTGCCGTGGTCATCGGCCTTGTGCTGCGCCTTTGGGGTATGTCGCAATGGATCATGTGGGAGATGTCGGCGCTGTTCGAGAACGTCGGCACGGTGCAGGACGGCATCGGCTCCATCTCGCTGCCGCGACTGGTCGAGGACCGGCGGGGGGCCGGCGAGATCGCCGTCGACCGGGGCGAAATCCGCTTCGAAGGCATCGGCTTCCACTATGGCAAGGGCAAGGGCGTCATCGACGACCTGTCGCTGACGGTCCGACCGGGCGAGAAGGTGGGCATCGTCGGCCGTTCGGGAGCCGGCAAGTCGACGCTGGTGAATCTGCTCCTGCGCTTCTACGACCTCGAACGCGGCCGCATCCTGGTCGACGGCCAGGAGATCGCGGCGGTGAAGCAGGATTCGCTGCGCGCCCAGATCGGCATGGTGACGCAGGACACCTCGCTGCTGCATCGTTCCGTGCGCGACAACATCCTCTATGGCCGCCCCGATGCGACCGAGGAAATGATGATCGAGGCGGCACGGCGCGCGGCGGTGATGGATTTCATCGGTGGGCTCGCCGACTACAAGGGGCGCAAGGGGTTCGACGCCCATGTCGGCGAGCGCGGCGTCAAACTGTCCGGCGGCCAGCGCCAGCGCATCGCGATTGCCCGCGTGATGCTGAAGGACGCACCGATCCTGATTCTCGACGAGGCCACTTCGGCACTCGATTCGGAGGTCGAGGCGGCGATCCAGGAAAATCTCTATAAGCTGATGCAGGGAAAGACCGTCATCGCCATCGCCCACCGGCTCTCCACCATCGCGGCCATGGACCGGCTGGTGGTGATGGACAGGGGCAGCATCGTCGAGGAGGGCACCCACGAAGAACTGGTCGCCGCAGGCGGCCTCTACGCGCAGTTGTGGCAGCGCCAGTCCGGCGGTTTCCTGCTCGACGAGGGGCCGGCCGACTTGAAGGAGGCGGCGGCGGAGTGATGGCTGCCCTTCTATCGACAAGGTAGGGAGGCATTTGCGCGCATCATCTGATAGCGATGGTAAGCGATGACGTTGTTTGATCCTCTCTACCGCTGGTTCGAGAACTGGGTTTCCCCGTTTCGGGAGCCGGCGAATCTCAGGCCGCCGGCCAGCGTCGGCGGCTTTCTCTGGCACTATGTCGGCCAGGCGAAGTTCGCCTTTTTCGCCATGCTGGTGATCGGCGGCATCGCGCCGCTGGTGGAGGCCGGCCTGTTCTACTTCGTCGGCCGCATCGTCGATCTGCTCGACCAGTTGCCGGCCGAGCGAAGCTGGCATGCGTTGTGGCAGGCGGCCGGTCCCGAACTGCTGTTCATGGTCGTGGTGGTGCTGGTCGTCCGCACCGTCATCGTGGCGCTGTCGGCGCTGGTCGGCGAGCAGACCGTGGTGCCCGGCTTCTTCAACCTCGTGCGCTGGCAGGCGCATCGGCACGTCTCGCGCCAGGCCTATTCCTTCTTCCAGAACGATTTCGCCGGCCGCATCGCCACCAAGGTGTGGCAGGCGGGGCAGGCGACCGGCGACTTGATGGAAAGCTTCATCGAGGTGGTGTGGTTCATGGTCGTCTACACCGTCACCACGCTGGCGCTGGTGGCGGGGCTCGACTGGCGGCTGGCGGTGCTGGTGGTGATCTGGATAACCGCCTTCGGCCTGTTGGCCAGGCTTTACCTGCCGTCGATCCGCAAGCATGCTGAGGCGACGGCCGAGGCCGGGTCGATGATCAACGGTCGCATCGTCGATTCCTACTCGAACGTGCAGACGCTGAAGCTGTTCGCGGCTGACGGCGACGATCGCTACATCCGCAGCGGCTTCGACATCTATCTTGGCGAGCTCAAGCCGTTCACGCGCCGGCTGACCGGCGTGCGGGTGGCGCTGACGGCGCTGTCGGGCGTCATGATCACGGTGATCGGCTGTTTTTCCGTCTACCTGTGGATGGGCGGGCTGATCACGGTCGGCGCGGTCGCCTTCACCCTGTCGCTGGTGCTTCGGCTCAACATGCTGCTCGGCCGGCTGATGATGCAGTTGAACGGCATCCTGCGCAATCTGGGCGTGCTGGAGAACTCCAAGGCGCTGATTTCGCAGCCGCTGGGCCTGGTCGATGCGCCGGATGCGCGTGAGCTGATCGTCGCCGGCGGGCGCATCGACTTCGACGGCGTCACGTTTCACTACGGCAAGGGCGGCGGCGTGCTCGACGGCATCGACCTGACCGTGCGGCCCGGCGAAAAGGTCGGGCTGATCGGCCCCTCGGGCGCCGGCAAGACCACGTTGGTCAACCTGATGCTGAGGCTCTACGACCTCGAAGGCGGCAGGATCGCCATCGACGGGCAGGACGTGGCGGCGGTGACGCAGAATTCGCTGCGCGCCAATATCGGCGTGGTCAGCCAGGACACCGCGCTGTTCCACCGCTCGCTGCGCGACAATATCCGGCTCGGCATGGAAGACGCCAGCGACGACGACGTGGTGGCGGCCGCGAAGAAGGCCGAAGCGCATGACTTCATCCTGCGTCTTCGCGACAACAAGGGCCGTACCGGCTACGACGCCTTTGTCGGCGAGCGGGGCGTGAAATTGTCGGGCGGGCAGCGCCAGCGCATCGCCATTGCCCGTGTTTTCCTCAAGGATGCCCCTATCCTGGTGCTCGACGAGGCGACTTCGGCGCTGGACTCCGACATCGAGGCGGCGATCCAGGAAAACCTGGCAAGGCTGATGCAGGGCAAGACCGTCATCGCCATCGCGCACCGGCTCTCGACCATCGCGGCGCTCGACCGGCTGGTGGTGCTGGACGGCGGGCGCATCGTGGAAGAGGGCACGCATGACGAACTGGTCGCCCTCGACGGTCTTTATGCACGGTTGTGGAAACGCCAATCCGGTGGCTTCCTGTTCAACGAGGAAAGCGCGCTCGAGGAAACGCGGCCGGCATGAGGGGCGGGCCGCGGTTTCCCCGGCGCGGATAGGGACGCGAATCATGGCGGTGCGGATGCCTTCGAATTTCGGCCGGTCCGGACATGGCGACGATGCCCCGGATGTCCTCGGCTTCGAGATACTGGCGGAAAAGGCGGCCTCTCTCGGCCGTGCCGGCGAGCGGGTGGAGGCCGCACTGGCGCGGCTGCGGCAGGGCGGGGCCGAGGAACGCACCGTCCTCCTGAAGGCGGCGGCCGAGGCGGTGCGCGCCTACTTCATCCAGCGGGAATTATGCGGTTTGCGCCGTCACGACGCGGCGATCCGCGAATATGACATCCCCAAGGCGGTGCTGGCGCGGCTCGGCGCGCGATAGCTTTCCACAGGTGGTTTTTGCGCGAAGCGGACACGGCAGTCGTCCCCGTTGGCGGACGCCGGATTTCTTCCCCGCGACAATCTGCCCTTGGGTGCTCACCCGACTGGACAAAAAGGGGCTTCACGCATAAACCGAAGTCAAAATGCCGGAGGAATTCGCTAGCCTGTCCGCCATGCGCTGTCGGGCAGATGCGATGGAGCGGGGAAAAGGGCTCGGCTTTCGGCAGGTAAGAGGCGAAAGGACCAGGCACCCGTGAGCGCAACCGAGATCGAAGATCCCAACCGTCGTGATTTTCTCTATGTCGCCACCGGCATGGCTGCCGTGGTCGGCGCCGGGGCTTTTGCGTGGCCCTTCATCGACCAGATGCGGCCCGACGCTTCGACGCTGGCGCTGTCCACCGTCGAGGTCGACGTGTCGTCGCTCGTTCCCGGCTCCTCGCTGGTGGTGAAGTGGCGCGGCAAGCCCGTAGTGGTGCGCAACCGCACGCCCGAGGAAATGAAGAGCGGCGAGGACGTCAAGCTTTCGGACCTCAAGGATCCGCTGGCCCGCAACGCCAACCTGCCCAGCGACGCGCCGGCGACCGACGCCAACCGCAGCACCCCCGGCAAGGAAGCCTGGATGGTCATGGTTCAGGTCTGCACCCATCTGGGCTGTATTCCGCTCGGCCAGGAAGGCGAGTTCGGCGGCTGGTTCTGCCCGTGCCACGGTTCGGTCTACGATACGGCCGGGCGCATCCGCCACGGGCCGGCGCCGGAGAACATGGAAATTCCGGTATTCAAATTCATTTCCGATACAAAGATTCTGATCGGCTGAGGTAGGGGGTATTTTCATGAGCGAGGGACACTCGACCTATACGCCGAAGACCGGCCTGGGGCGCTGGTTCGACGCGCGCATGCCGCTGCCGCGCTTGGTCTACGATTCATTCGTCGCCTATCCGGTGCCGCGCAATCTCAACTATTTCTGGGCTTTCGGCGGCATCCTGTCGGTCATGCTGGTGGCGCAGATCCTGACCGGCATCGTGCTGGCCATGCACTACGTGTCCGACACGTCGCTGGCCTTCGATTCGGTCGAGAAGATCATGCGCGACGTCAACGGCGGCTGGATGCTTCGCTACCTGCATGCCAACGGCGCGTCGTTCTTCTTCATCGCCGTCTACATCCACATTTTCCGTGGTCTCTATTACGGTTCCTACAAGGCGCCGCGCGAGCTTCTGTGGATCCTCGGCTGCATCATCTACCTGCTGATGATGGCGACCGGGTTCATGGGCTACGTGCTGCCGTGGGGCCAGATGTCGTTCTGGGGCGCCACCGTCATCACCGGTTTCTTCAGCGCCATTCCGCTGGTCGGCAACTGGATCCAGGAGCTGCTGCTCGGTGGCTTCGCCGTCGACAACCCGACGCTGAACCGCTTCTTCGCGCTGCACTACCTGCTGCCGTTCATGATCGCCGGCGTCGTGGTGCTGCACATCTGGGCACTGCACGTGGTCGGGCAGAACAACCCGACCGGCATCGAGGTGAAGTCGAAGACCGATACCGTGGCCTTCACGCCCTATGCGACCATCAAGGACGGCATGGCCATGGTGGTGTTCGCGCTGGTGTTCGCCTACTTCGTCTTCTACCTGCCGAACTATCTCGGCCATCCGGACAACTACACGCTTGCCGACCCGCTGAAGACGCCGGCGCATATCGTTCCGGAATGGTACTTCCTGCCGTTCTACGCGATCCTGCGCGCCATCACCTTCAACATCGGGCCGATCAACTCCAAGCTCGGCGGCGTGCTGGCC
>Ga0182735_1001113_pt1 | contig 18662 bp, 14 predicted proteins | sample eDN5th30CKraftMG_FD_128524 | JGI IMG/M metagenome (GOLD analysis project Ga0182735, IMG submission 128524) | Enriched Miracle-Growth compost microbial communities from Emeryville, California, USA - eDNA 5th pass 30_C Kraft MG (version 2) (version 2) ...
CTCCTCGGTCGAGATACAGTCGATGCGGTTATAGTCTTCGATCTCGTCGAGGATCGTTTGTTCGCCGGTTTCGCGCCAGCGCTCATAGGCAACGACCGAACCGCCGGCGGTTTTGACCTCACCCTCGCGCACACGGCCATAGAAGGCTTCCATCGACTTGATCGAATAATTGGCTTCCGAGCCAATCAGCGCGCCGCGCACCACCGCGAAAAGATCGACAAAGCGCCGCTCGCGCAGCAGGCGGTCGAGAAAGGCCTCGCCGATTCCATATTGTGCGGTCAGCCGCCGCAAGGCGGTGATCTCATAGGGCGCATAGTGATAGATGCGCGCTTCGGGACAGGCCGCGAGCCTTTGCCGAAAAAACTCCAGAAGGTCCGCCAAAGCCCGCGCTTCGGCACCGTGATCGTGCGCCCAGAAAGCCTTGAACTGGCCATCGAACCAGACACCGTGGAGATATTCGAGGCCACCTTCGTAATGCGGATCGCCCTCGATATCGTAGAAAAGATCGCCCGGCTGCGGCGCGGGCAAAAGATCGAAGCCCTTGCTGGGTTCAGCCTCACGCAGCTCAAAGGCCGGCGCCCCGGTCTTGCGGGCGTGCTGCAGGCGCGCCTGTTCGATATGGCGACCCGGTGGGTGTAGCGCGCGAGGTAAGCGAGCACCGCCTCGGGCCCGGCGAACGGCGGCTTGGCATAGACGACCCAGCGCTTCTTGCGGACCGGCGAGAGGTGCCGCAGGAAAGCGCGCCGTTCGGCGAGATGCGTGAGGCTGCCAAAGAAAGCGAGCTTGCCGTCATCGTGCAGCGCGCGCAGCCGGGTCAGGAACAGGCGTCGGAACAGGGCACCAAGGACGCGGACCGGGAGCAGGAAGGCGGGGCGCGCGGATATCCAGCGCGTTCCATCGCGCGATAGGCCGCCGCCGGGCACGATCATGTGGATATGCGGATGATGGGTGAGCGCCGAGCCCCATGTGTGGAGGACGGCGGTGATACCGATCCGGGCGCCGAGGTGCTTCGGGTCGGCGGCGATGGTGAGCATCGTATCGGCGACGGCCTTGAACAGCAGATCATAGACCAGCGCCTTGTTGTAATAGGCGATCGCGGTAACCTCGGCAGGCAGCGTGAACACGACGTGGAAATAGCCGACCGGGAGGAGATCAGCCTCGCGGGCTTCGAGCCAGCTGCGCGCGGCGGCGCCCTGGCACCTGGGGCAGTGCCGGTTGCGGCAGCTGTTATAGGCGATCCGCCAGTGCCCGCAGTCGGTACAGGCCTCGACATGACCGCCGAGCGCGGCGGTGCGGCAATGCTCGATCGCCGACATGATCTTGAGCTGATGCAGGCTGAGGTGCCCGGCATGGGCCATGCGATAGGCAGGCCCCGCGGCACGGAAGATGTCGGCGACCTCGAGAGAGGCGCGCATCGCTTCAGCCGTCAGACGCCTCTTCGTCCGGCGCGACCAGCGCGAGCCGGTCGAGCGGGCTGGTCACCGCGCGCATCGTCTTCGTTGTGACCTTCGTGTAAAAGGCGGTGGTGTTGAGTGCGGAATGACCGAGCATCACCTGGATGACGCGGATATCGACGCCATCCTCGAGCAAGTGCGTGGCGAAGCTGTGGCGCAGGGTGTGCGGTCCGACACGCTTGTCGATATCCGCGGCCTAGGCTGCCTCGACGACGATCCGATAGAGCTGGCGCGTGCTGATCGGCGCCGAAGCGCTCTGGCCCGGGAAGAGCCAGCCATCGGGAACGAGGATGCCTTGTTGCCGTCCGGCACGCCACCAGTCGCGCAGCAACAGGAGCAGGCCTTCGGGCAGCATCGCGTTGCGGTAGCGGCCGCCTTTACCGCGCTCGATCCGCAACAGCATGCGCTTGCTGTCGATATCGGTCACCTTCAGCGCAGACACCTCGGCGACACGCAGTCCGGCACCATAGGCGACCGACAGCGCCGCCTGGTGCTTGAGGCAGCGGGTCGCATCGAGCAGCCGCTTCACCTCGGCCATGGTCAGTACGACGGGGATCTTGCGAACCTGCCTGGTGCGGACCAGCTTGCGCGCGAGGTCGGGGCGGTCGAGCGTATGCGTGAACAAGAACCGCAGCGCCGAGACGATGCTGTTCATCGTCGGCGCCGGTACGCCCGCCTCGTGCTGCTCGAACTGGAACTGCCGGATATCCTCGGCGGTCGCGGTATGGGGCGAGCGCCCCAGCCAGGTCGCGAACCGCCCGACGTCGCGCAGATAGTTACGCTGCGTCTCGCGCGAAAACCGGCGCATGGCCATGTCGTCGATCAGCCGCTGGCGCAGTGGGCTGATCGGGCCAATCTGGATAAGCTCATTCATCGTTCGACTCCTCAGTTGAAGGAGTCGAAAAGCTCTGCCTATGGCAGACGACGTTCAATCAGCCGCGGCGCTCGCTGGGCCGCTTTCCATCGCTGCTAAAGCCAATCCGCGATAGCGGTTCGTGCAACGGCCAATCTCCGTTGCCGATTATCGTCGACAAGCTCCTGAAGGAGGATATTGAGAACCACCTCGGGTAGGTGTTTTCGGCATAATTCTACCCTGATGTGTGCCGCTTGCGCGATCAGCTTCGTCGCGCCCCTTGGCTAGGTTAGCGATTACACCGACGCACCCGCGAGCATCGCCATGATTTCGTCGCCATGCTCTCCCAAGGTCGGTGCCGGGCGTGATATGGACAGGCGGGGGCCATCGATGCGGATGACCGGCGCAGTACTCCAGTGGCTGCCGACGTAGCGGCGCTTGATCCGGGTCCAGGCTCCCGTTTGGCTGAGATGCCTTTCAACGGGAAGATCTTCGGCCCTGTTGACCGGTGCCGCCGGAACGCCCGAGGCCTGGAGTGCATCGGCTGCCTCGGCCGCCGTCATCGATGTCACCGACGCATGGAGCGCGGACTCGATCGCGTCGCCGTGGAGATTGCGGTCCGCGATGCTGGCCCACTTCGTGGCCCATTCCGGTTTGCCCAGCCAGCGGGTGAGAGCGGCCCACTGCGCGCTGTCCCGAACGACGGCCGCCACATAGCCGTCGCTCGCGGCGGCGACGCAGCGTGGCGCATGGTGCGTCGAACGACTGCCGAGCCGCTGCGGGGGGCCTTCGGTCTGTGCGCGAATGATGGCGTCGGCGCCGAGCTGGAACAAGCATTCGACCTGTCCGAGGTCGAACCATGTACCGCCAAGCGCCGCTCTTCCGTGAAGGCCGGCAAGCGCGGCGATGGCACCATAGATGCCGGCGACGGGGTCTCCGAGCGCGGTATGCTGCAGGACAGGCGGCCAGGTGGCTTCGCCGTTGACATGGGGCATGCCGGATGCGTGCTCGACGGTGGAACCGTAAGCGCGAAAGAAGCTCCAGGGGCCGGAGGCGCCGAAGGCGCCCATCGATACCATGACAAGACCCGGACGGAGCCCGAGCAGATGGTCGGGGTCGAGACCGAGCTTTTTCATCACTCCGGGTGCATAATTTTCGATCACGATGTCCGATCGGCGCACCAGCGTCTCGGCAAGTGTACGTCCGCGTTCGTCGGTAAGGTCGAGGCAGACGCCTCTCTTGTTGCGATTCATGATGAGAAAGGCGGGCATCACTTCATATTTTGGCGGGTCGGATGCCCCCGGCGGTTCCCAGCCACGCCACCAGTCATAATGGGTCTCCGACTCCACCTTGATGATATCCGCACCGAGATCGGCAAGCAGCCGCGTGCACATCGGTCCCGCCCAGCCCATCGAGAAATCGGCAACGCACACGCCGTCGAGTGACGCGGCGGGCAGGCTTTCGGGGGGGCTTTCGGCGAAGGCCTTCCCGTCGTGGTGAATGCGGAACGGTAATAGCGGTGCGATGACGCCTTCGGCACCCGGCAGCGGAGCGAAGCTTTCGCGCTCGCGCCAGTGGGGCGTTGCCAGAAGCTCGCGATGGTTCGGCACGGGAGCGAGCGGGACGCGGCGGCGCTGGCCCTCCATCAACCAGTGATCGGTGGTTTCGCCCGACAGGATTGCGGCGAATGCGGCGTCGAGGGCTTCGGCGTTCTCGACACGCGCGAGCGACGTCGCGAAGCGGGGATCGGTCGCCCAGTCGGGGTGGCCGACCATATCGGCCAGCGCCGCCCATTGAGCGGGCGTGAGCGCGGTGACCCCGATCCAGCCGTCGCGCGTCGGATAGACGGTGGTCGGATGGTTCGTCGCAAAGCGATTGATCCCGGTGCGGCCGGGCGAAGCGGATCCTGCTTCGGCGAGGGGCGGCGAGGGTTCGGTGAAGCACATGGCCGCTTCGAAAATATTGACGTCGACGCGCTTTGCCGCGCGACCTCGCTTGCGCGACCAGAGCCCGGCGAGCGCCCCCACGACGAGCGTCGCGCCGGCTGTGATTTGCGGCGCAAAGCCCTGCGGAAGCATCGGCGGTCCGTCGGCGGCGCCGAAGGATGCGGCGATGCCGATCAGTGCCTGAATCAGGGCATCGTCGCCCTGCCAGCCGCGATAGGGCCCGTCGTGACCGAACCAGGTGATGCCGAGGCGGAGCGCGTCGAAACCCTGTTCGGCGAGGAACGTGTCGACCGCTTCTACAGCCGCCGGCGATTGGCCAACAAGAACCGCGCGATGCGAAGGCAGGGTCTCCGCCAGCCGGCCGAGACCTTCGTCGAAGGTGTCGATGAACGACTTGTCCTGGTCGAGCCAGAGGTCGACGGCATCGGCATCGCGGGGGGGCGTATTGCGGACGCGCCATACACGGGCGCCCAGGACGGACAGGATCCGGCCGCAGTAGCGCGCGGCGATGTCGTCCGACATTTCGAGGACCGCAATTCCGTCAAGCGGCCGAGCTTCGGCGCGAGTATGCAATTCCATCGATTAGCCTCTCCGTCGATCGACTCCAAACCCGCGCCCGAAGACGGGAGGGATGGGTCGTGATCGATGATAACGCGTTACCAACGAGAGGCAAGAGCCATATGCGTTCGTGGGTGCGACGCGCCGGCTGACGCGCCGAGAATCGCGCTGAGAGGGTCGGGTCTGGAAACAATAACTCAGTATAACAATATCTTGCTTCTTTCCAGAGCGCGCTACCGAAAGTCTGTTGACACTTGCTCCGATTCGACGATAACCATTGGTATCGCGTTACCAAGGTGATTTGCGGACTTGCAAGGCCGCTGGGTTCCTTGGGCGCGAAAAAACATAATCAGTGGCGACCCGCGATCGTGGGCGTTGGGACAGGAAGAGGATAGGGCATGTTGAAGAGGCTCTTGTTGTCGTCCGCGGTGCTGCCGCTGACGCTGTTTCACGTCGCCCATGCTGCGGCCCAGGAAGCCGCTCCGCCTGAACCCGCCGATGAGGGGGCGAGCCATCCGGGCTTCACCGACATCATCGTCACCGCGCGGCGCGTGGAAGAGAATCTGCAGCGCGTCCCGACCTCGGTCACCGCGGTAAGCGGCGACATGTTGCGCACGGAAAGCGTGATCGCGGTCAAGGATCTGCCGAAGCTTGCGCCTTCGCTCAGCGTCGTTTCCTATTTCAACGACATGAACGCCCGCTTCTCGGTGCGCGGCCTGTCGGCCGGCGTCACCACCTATTTTGCCGAGGCTCCATGTTGTGGCGGCATTGCCAGCGCACCCTTTCTCGATATCGCATCGGTTCAGGTGCTGAACGGCCCGCAGGGCACGTTGTTCGGGCGATCGAGCGCGGCCGGTGCTGTCCTGATCACCCCGCAAAAGCCTGAATTCAACAAGTGGGGCGGGTTGGTCGACATGACCGTGGGCACCTATGGCCGGGTTCAGTTCACGGGCGTGGTGAACATTCCTGTGATCGACGATCGTCTCGCGATCCGCCTGGCCGCAAACGCCAATCGCGTCGGCGGCTACACCAAGCAGTTCGGGACGAGCAAGCGTCTCGATGATGTCAACAACCAGCAGTACCGCCTTGGCGTGGCGTTCAAGTCCGGGGCGCTGGAGAACACGCTTTTCGCTTCCTACGAAAACATCGACCAGTCGGCGACCGGTTCGGTGCTGGCAGGGTACAAGCCGACCCATGCCAATCTGACTCCCGCTTTTCTCGCCATACTCGAGGCGGAGACAGCACGTTTGGAGCAGGGCGGGAAAAAGGCTGCACGCATCACCGCCCCAACCTATGACGGGCAGGCGCAGTTGACTCAGATGAAGCATGCCAGCGTCGTCAACAACACGCTGATCGAGGCGATCGATACCGGTTCGACACGCATCAACATCAAGAACATCTTCTCGTTCGACTCCTTCACCTCGAACAGCGCCGGTTCCTATGACGGCGTCGGGGGTATCCTGCAGGAAGGGGCTTTCGCTTCCGCGAACTACAGCAATTTCGGTTCAAACAACCAGGTCGGGACGATGCTGAGGGCCAAGCTGGGCCCCGCGCTTCACACCTACACCAACGAGCTTCAACTCCAGGCCGAACTGTGGGACGGTCTGTTGAAGGCCAATGTGGGGGGCTTTTACCAGCACCAGCGGGCGCCCGAGAACATGGAAGGCACCACGAACGTCTACAAGCTCTACGGCAATCCGAATGGCTATTTGAATGCGGTAGGCTTCGTCAAGCGGTCGGTGGCGAAGGAAAAGGCGGTTTTCGGACAGGCTACGCTCGACCTTTCACATGCCGGTATCGAAGGCCTCAGCATCACCGGCGGGTATCGCTACAGCTGGTCCGATTCCGCGCTGACGACGGTCGCCCCGGTCCGCAATGCGGTCACGGGCAGTTTCGAGCCGGGGACGACCGAGACGAATTCGGCCACGAAGAGCAAGGGCTATAACTATACGCTGTCCATCCAGCAGCAGTTCACGCCCGACATCATGGCCTATGCCTCGGCAACGCGGGCCTATGTTCCGGGCGGCGTGAATGCGATCAATCCGCCTCCCGGCGCCAATCTTCCGGGCTATAAGCCCGTCTATGATGCTGCGACGGTGAACACGCAGGAAATCGGTCTGAAGACCCAATTCTATCTTGGTGATGTAGCGGTGCGGTTGAATACCGCCGCTTACAACACCGATTACAAGAATATCGCCCAGACACTGCTAGGCCTCGTCGATGGCGTATCCTATCGCTACCTCGCCAATATCGCCGCAATCCAGCTGCGCGGTGTCGAAGTGGCAGGCACAGTGGTGTTCGACCCGAGCTTCAGCGTGAATTTCGGCTATTCCTATAACCATGCGAAATACAAGACGTGGACGGGCGTCGATCCGTATAACACGGCACGCCCCGGCGACGCGGTTTGCGTCCCCGAATCGCCGGATGGCGTCTGTTTCCTCGATCTCAGCAACAACCCGTTGCCCTATATGCCGAAACATTCGGGCAATGTGACGTTCCAGTACACCGCGCCGCTCGGTGCTGACGTCGGCGAACTCGGGCTGTCGGCGTCGATCTTCGCGCAGAGCCGCGTATATTATGTCGCGGCGGCGGCGCGTGACCTTCAGCTCTATCCGGGCGGGCTCGATGCCATCTCGCAAGCCTCTTACGGTACGGTCAATCTGCGGGCGGAACTTCGCGACGTGGGCGGATCGGGTTGGAACAGCGCGGTCTTCGTGAACAACCTCACCGACAAGCTCTATGCCACGGGCAAGGTCGCGCAGCTTCACACGCTCGGCTTCGCCGCGGCAAACTACGCCCCGCCGCGCATGTTCGGACTCCAGGTCTGGAAGAAATTCTAGAACTCTAGCACTAGGAAGGCGCAAACATGGCAACGCAACAGATCCGTCCCGGCGTGGACAGTATCTCGCCGGAATTGAGCGCGCGGTTCGACGAACTCGACTTGTGGGACAATGCGCGCGATCTGGTGGAGGATGGCTACACGATCATCCAGGATCCCGCCGCTCACGCGATCACCGACGAACTGCGCGAGGCAATCCTGCGGCTTTCGCAGACGTCGGATGCCGAAAACAAGGGGCGGCGCGCGGGGCTTTTGCTCGGCCGCGATCCGGTCTTTGCGAAGGCGGTCACGGTTCCGCGACTACTGGCGCTGGCGGAATTCCTTCTCGGGCGCGGGATGCTGCTGAGCCAGCTTCTGGGAACGATCCGGGGGCCGGGCGGCGGAAATCTGGGGCTGCACGCGGACAATAGCTGGTTTCCGGAGCCGTTTCCGTCCTGGGAAATCATGTGCACCGCCTGCTGGGTCACCGACGAGTTTACCGAAGAACATGGTGCGACGATGATCATCCCCGGGACGCACAAGCAAAAGCGCCACCCGCCGCGCGACGTCCGCAAGTCGCTGGAAGGCGCCCGGGCCATTGTCGCGCCGAAAGGATCGATATGCCTGTGGGACGGGTCGGTGTGGCACGGCAATTACGCGCGTAAAACGCCCGGCGAACGGGTGGTGCTGCATACGACCTTCACGCGGCTGGGGATGCAGCCGATCGACGATTACAGCCATCTCGACGATGCATGGCTGGAACAGAATGCCTCCGAACTTCGCGGCCTCCTTGGCCGTGACCTTTTCTTCCATTCGACCACCGAAACGAGCGGGCAGACGGATCAGGAAAAACTGCGTCATACCTACCGCTTGGTTCACGGCCCGCAGGGATATTGACCGGCTACGCCGCCAAGGAGACGAAATGAGCGACATCTGGAGTGGAAGCGCGGTGCCGTCGGCGGAGGCCTGCGTGACGGGACCGCTGCTGGAACGCCACGCGCGGGAAACGCCCGACAAGCCATTCGCGATCTTCGACGACGGCAGCAACTGGACTTATGCCGAAACGCTGACCATCGTCCGGAAATTGGCGGGCGGGCTTCGCGCGCTTGGCGTCGAGCAGGGCGATTACGTCAATGTCTGGCTGCCCAACGGGCGGGAAACGGTTGCGGTCTGGCTGGCGATCAACTGGCTGGGCGCAATCTATGTTCCGATCAACCTGGCGTATCGCGGCAATATCCTCGAACACGTAATCGCGAATGCGAATGCGCGGTTGATGATCGCGCAATCGGATCTTGTCGAACGGCTGCGCCCGATCGACCGAGCCCGCCTGGCCGACATTGTCGTGCTCGGAAATACGCCCGAACCAATGGACGACATACGCTTTCACGAATGGGAGAGTCTTGACGGGCCGCAGGTCGCGGCGCCGGCACAGGTCATGCCGTGGGACGTGCAGATGGTGATCTATACGTCCGGAACGACCGGCCCTTCGAAGGGCGTCCTCGTCACCTATTGTCACAGCTATACATCGGTCAACGCGGCGTTCGGCTACGTCGGGCCCGAGGATCGCTATCTCGTCGCGCTGCCGCTGTTCCATATCTCCGGAACCGGGGGCGTTCTGCTCGCGCTTTATGGAGGGGCGTCCTTTGCGCTGATCACGCAATTTTCGACCTCGAATTTCTGGCGTGTCGTACGCGAGACCGGGACCACCTGCCTTGTCCTTCTCGGCGTAATGGCTGCTTTCCTCGCCAAGGAGCCGCCGCGCGACGACGATCGCGATCATCCGCTGCGATCGGTCATGATGGTACCCTATACCGAGGATGCCGCTATCTTCGAAAGCCGCTTTGGGTGCGAAGTGCGGACCTGCTTCAACATGACCGAGATATCGACCCCGCTGGTCGCCGAGCCGGGCGGCAATTTTCCGGTATCAAGCTGCGGCACGGTTCGCGCCGGGGTCGAGGCGCGGCTCGTCGATGCCCATGACATCGATGTGGTCGATGGCGAGATCGGCGAACTTATCCTGCGCTGCGACCGTCCCTGGTCGATGACGACAGGTTACCTCAATAACCCCGAAGCGACCGCAGCGGCGTGGCGCAATGGTTGGTTCCACACCGGTGACGCGTTTCGGCGGGATGAGGCGGGCAATTATTTCTTCGTCGACCGGATCAAGGATGCGATCCGGCGTCGCGGCGAGAATATCTCTTCCTTCGAGGTCGAGAGCGATGTCTGCTCGCACGCGTCGATCCGCGAGGCCGCCGCGATCGGCGTTCCAAGCCCCTTTGGCGAGGAAGACGTGATGGTCGTCGTGGCTCCCGCGCCGGGCGAAAAGGTCGATCCGCGAAAGCTCATCGAGTTTCTGGAGCCGCGCATGGCCGGCTTCATGCTGCCGCGCTATATCCGCACGATGGCCGATCTGCCGAAAACGCCGACGCAAAAGGTGCAGAAACACCTGCTACGCGCGGAGGGAGTCACGACCGACACCTTCGACCGGCTCGCTTGATCGCCCGGCAATTATGAGGGGCCGCTGCGGCCCCTCTTTTCATTACCAACTGTCTATGAACGGGCGCTTTTTCTTGCCGGTTCGCACGGGGGCGGGAATGCTTTCGAGCCCCGCGACGATATGCGCCCGCGTTTCGGCGGGGTCGATCACTTCGTCGAAGTCGAAACCCATCGCGGTGCTGATCGCCTTGCCGTTTTCATAGGATGCGGCGACGCGCTGTTCGTACCAGCGCTGGCGCTCGTCAAGATCGGCGATCGCTTCCATCTCCTTGCGGTATCCCAGCTTGACTGCGCCCTCCAGTCCCATGCCGCCGAATTCGCCCGTGGGCCACGACAGGGTGAAAAAGGGCGCCTGGCTGTGGCCGCCGACCATCGCCATCACGCCAAGGCCATAGCCTTTGCGCAGGACGACCGAGAATAGCGGAACCGTCAGGTTCGGGCCGGTCACGAACATTCGGCAGCAATGCCGGATCAGCCCCGTCTTTTCGGCTTCCGGACCGACCATATTGCCCGGCGTGTCGGCAAGAACGACGATAGGAATGTCGAACGCGTCGCATAATTGCATGAATCGCGAGCATTTGTCGGCGGCATCGGCATCAACCGCGCCGCCCAGATATGCCGAGTTATTCGCGATGATGCCGACCGGGCGGCCCTCGATCCGCGCCAGCGCGGTGATCGCCGCGCGGCCGAATTTTTCACGAAGCTCGAGGACCGAACCGATGTCGGACAACGTCTCGATGATTCGGCGGACATCATAGGCCCGCAGACGATTCTCCGGGACCATGCCGCGCAGGAGCCGTTGGTCGGCAACCTCCCACTTGGGCAGGCGCCCCTGGAAATAGGACAGATATTTCTGCGCGATCCGCACGGCATCGGCTTCGTCTTCGGCCAGAATGTCGATGACCCCGCCCGCCGCCTGGACATCGGCCGGGCCGACCTCTTCCGGCGTGTAGACGCCGAGACCGCCGCCTTCGATCAGCGCCGGACCACCGACGCCCATCGTCGTGTCCTTTGTCGCGATCACGACGTCGCAGCATCCCAGCAAAACGGCGGCGCCGGCGAAACAGCGACCGTTGGCGATCGCGATCTGCGGTACGAGCGCGCTCAGGCGACCTTGCAGCGCAAAAGCACGCGTATTGAATATGCCGCCGCCGGCTGGCCGGTCGGTGTCGCCGGGGCGACCGCCGCCGCTTTCGGCAAACAGGATGACGGGAAGCTGCCAGCGCTCGGCCAATTCCAGCATTCGGTCCGTCTTTTCGTGATTCTTGAGGCCTTGCGTGCCGGCCTGGACCGTATAGTCGTATGACATCACGACGCAGCGCGACGCATCGGCGCCGAATATATCGCCGTTGACCCGCCCGATCCCGGTGACCATGCCGTCGGCTGGCGTCGTGCGGACGAGGTGATCGACCGGATGGCGCAATCGTTGGCCCGCGATGACCAGCGAGCCATATTCGATGAAGCTGCCTTCATCGACGATGTCGGCGACGTTCTCCCGCGCCGTCCGATATCCGCGGGCCCGCCGCTTCGCGACGGCATCGGGGCGGGCGGCATCAAGCGTCAGCGCGCGGCGTGCCTGCAATTCGGCAAGGTCGGCGCGAATATGGTCGGGGTCGAAGTCCGCGCTGGCCTCGATCGCTGACAGGCCGACATCGGCTTCCTCGAAGAACAGGATGGGATTGCCCTCCGATATCACGGCACCGACCGCGTGCGGCGATAGCCGGACATAGCCTGCGGTTGGCGCGGTTATGACATGTTCGAGTTTCATCGCTTCCATGATCGCGATCGGTTGGCCTGCCGCGACCGCCTCGTTCGCTTCCGTCAGCAGGGCGATGAGCGAGCCGGTCATCGGTGCTGCGATCGCGATCGTTCCGGCGGGCGCTTCCATCACGCGATCCGGCGATTGCGCTTCGTCGGCGGGACTGAGCGACGGATCGGGTCTCAATTCGTCTGCTCGTTCGAGAAGTAGGCCCAGATTGCGCTCGATGAACAGCGTGTCGAACGTCCCGCCCGCGACCTCGGGATGCTGCAATAGCGCCCGCAGGAAGGCGAGGTTGGTGTCGATGCCGTCGATAAAAAACTCGCCGAGAGCGCGGTCGGTCAGCCGCGTCGCGCTCGCGAGACCTCCGGTCGGCGCGGTGGCGATCACCTTGGCGAGCAGGCTGTCGAAGCGGGGATTAGGCTGATATCCTTGGCTGCCGCAGTCGTCGACGCGCACGCCGGGGCCCGCCGGCACTTCGTAACGGCGGATGCGGCCTCCGGACGGCCGCGGCATCCCATCCTCGCCAATCGTTTCCGCGTTCACGCGTGCCTGAATGGCAATGCCGCGCGGGGCTGGAATCCGATCCTGCAGCAGGTCGAGGTCGCGGAGCGACGCTCCATCTGCGAGCATCAACTGGATATCGACCAGGTCGAGCCCGGTAACGGCTTCGGTCACCGTATGCTCGACCTGCAGCCGGGCATTGGCTTCGATGAAGTAAAAGCTGCCGGTATCCAGATCGACGAGAAACTCCACCGTCCCGACGCCGCGATACTTCACGGCTCTGCCGATAGCGATGGCGGCATCGAACAGCCGGTGGCGCAGCGCCATGTCGAGACCGGGTGCGGGGGCCATTTCGACAATCTTCTGCCGCTGACGCTGCAAGCTGCATTCGCGGTCCCACAGATGGACGACGTCACCGGTGCCATCGCCGACGATCTGGACTTCGACATGACGCGCGCGGCCGACGAGCTTTTCGCAATAGACGGCGTCCGATCCAAAACCGGCGAGCGCTTCCGAACTGCAGCGCCGATGCGTGTCGGCGACTGCCTCGCGATCGTTGATCGGCCGCATGCCGCGCCCCCCGCCACCGGCCACCGCCTTGATCATCATCGGGCCGTGACGGTCGAAAAAGGCGAGGGCCTGTTCGACGTCGACCGGCCCGTCGCTTCCGGGCAGAACGGGAATCCCGGCCGCCAGCGCGATCGCGCGGGCCCTGGCCTTGTCGCCGAGCGACGTCAGCGTCGCGACCGTGGGGCCGACAAAGACCAGGCCTGCCTTTTCACAATGCCGGGCAAGTCCAGCGGACTCGCTCAGGAAACCATAGCCGGGATGGACGGCATCGCAGCCTGCTTCGCGCGCTGCGCCGACGACCGCCTCGACATCGAGATAGGCGGCGGGGCCAGTTCCGGGAAGCGCGACCGCCTCATCGGTCCTGCGGATGTGCAAGGCGTCGCCGTCGTCGGCGGAGTGGATGCCGACGGACAGGATGTCGCGAGCGGCTGCGGCGCGAGCGATACGAACGGCAATCTCGCCGCGATTGGCTATCAACAGTTTCTTCATGATCTAGGCCGCCGTTTCGCGCGCGATTGTGTCGTGAAGCTGGCGCAAGACCGCCATCACCGGTTCCGACGCCTTGTGGTTTCCGACGCGGATCGTCATGCGTCCCTCGGCAATCATCGCGCGCCGGTGATCGTTGGCCGCGTCCAGCATCTCCTTCGTGGCGCCGTCATAGATCAGCATCGCCCCCGGCAGCGCAGCCGCATGCTCGGCAACCAGCGCAAAATCGGCGTCAGGGTTGGGCGCATCGCGGAACCGAACCGCGCCGTCTTCGATCTGGGCGGCCCAGAAGCTGGTTCCTCCCTCGGGAGGAACGGAGGTAAAGGTTTCGGACAGCGAGAAATGATGGCCTGCCAGGCGGTCACTGCTGTCAGCGACCAGTTGTGCCAGCAGCTCCTTGATCCGTTCTATCCACCGTGGGTCAGCAAAATTCATCGTCATTCTTTCGATTCCAGTTCGTGCAGGATGCGGGCATGCTTGTCGCGGTCGAGGTCGTAGAACCACATGATCGACATCGCGATTGCGGTGAAAACGAGCATCATGGGGCCATAAAGAAGCGCCAGATGGACGGTGGCGTCGCGCGGCACGGCCTCGACCGCGACGCCTTGGGGGAAGCGGATCAGATCGAGCGCCACCCCGGCGAGCGCGCCGCCGAGCCCCAGCGCCGCCTTGCGCGTGAACGCGCTGACCCCGAACAGAAAGCCCTCGCTGCGACTCTTGAACCGCAACTCATACGCATCGGCGATGTCCGCGAGCATGGCACCCGCAATCACCATCGCAGGGCCGCCGGCAAGCGATGCAAAAAATGCCGCCGCGGCGAGTAGGGCGGTCAAGGCTTCGGGGCTGTCGGGAGGGGTGAGGAGGCCTGTCTCTCGCAGACCTATCGGCGTCACGTTGAGCGCGACCGATACCACGACCGACACCACATAGGCCGTGCGCTTGTCGAACCGGTCGGCCAGTGCGCGAGCGAACAGCGATCCCAGCATGAAGCCGAAGGCCGCGCCGAGGAACACCCATTGGATACCCCATGTCGGCAGCTTCCAGTAGAAAGTGTTGACGTGCACCGCGAGGGCCGCCTGCACGCCGCCGAGGACATAGGAAATCAGGATCGCGATGAAGTAGATCGCAAAGGTGCGGAGCCGGAAAGCATTGACGAGATTGCTCAGCATCGGTTCGTGAAACTGACCGCGGCCTTGCGACTGCATCCGGGAATAATATTGCATCGCACGCTTTTGGGTTGTTGCGGCGGATACCAGAATCGCAATCAGCGCAATCACGCCGCAGGTCAGCGCGAGCGGGGGATAGGCCGCCTCGTTCAACTGCCCCTGCGGATATTCGGGGGTCGCGCGAAAGAATATGCTGAAAGCGACCGCAAGGACGATCAAGCGCCCCGTAAACGCAAAGATATTTCTGTAGCCGGACACCGAAATCCGCTCGTCGAAATCGGTCGAAAGTTCGGCGCCGAGCGCCATGTGGGGGATGAAATAGAAGGATTGCATCAGCCGGCAGAAGGCGGTGAAGCCGAGCAACCAGAAAAACGTCCCGCATTGCCCGAGGCCTGCAGGCGGATCGAAGAGCATATAGAGGGCGAAAGCGAGCGGTATCGGCGCCAGATAGAGATAGGGATGCCGGCGGCCGAGCCGCGTAGCGATCCGGTCGGACAATTGTCCGATCAGCGGGTCTGAAATGCCATCGAACAGCAAGGCGATCAGAAGCGCGAGGCCGACCAGCGAACCCTGCAGCCCGATGACCTGGACATAATAGAAAAAGAGAAATGTCTCGAGCGTCGCGGTCTTCACGCCCTCGGCCATTTCACCGAGGCCATATCCCAATTTCGTCCTGATCGAGAGCCGGTCGGCGCTCATGTTCTCGCGGGAAGTCCAGCCGATGTTGGACGAAGGGGTGTCGTCGATGGCCGGGGGTAAACCCGGGACAGCTTCCTTCATCCTGCTCTCCACTTTTCACGCTCATTGATCGCGCGCGAATCTTATGGTAATACGTTACCAACGGCATGCCATCGCGCGATCGGCTAGTCAATGAGGTGGGTTGCAGGAGGTGAAACAGACGATATAGCGGCGGTGTTATGACGGATGCCGAAGACGGGGTGGGCCGGGGCGGCCATATGTTCGACAAGCGAGCTGCGACCTTGCTGGAAGCGGCACAGGCGATTGTTCGCGAGACGGGAAACTTCGATCTGCCGATGCGGACGCTGGCGGCGCGCGCGCAGGTCAGCCTGCGCACGCCCTATGAGGTGTTCGGGTCGAAGAACGGCATCATCCGCGCGCTGCTCAAATCGGAACAGGAAGAGTTCAGGGAGATCGTCAGAAATTACCGGTCCATCGATCGGCTCGAGATGTTCTTCGACCGGACGTTGCTCGGCATGGAGTTTTATGCGCGCGAGCAGCCCTTCTATCGGGCGCTGTTCCGGGCAACCCAGGCGTTTTCGGGCGGCGACGAAACCGAGCCCGCGCGCGAGATGCTGCCCATCTATGCCAATATGGTTCGCCGGGCGATCGAAGAGGGCTTCCTGCGCGATGATCTGAACATCACGAATATCGCCGAAATCCTCACCGACCTGTTTGCGGCGAACCTGCGCAACTGGGCGTCCAGCGATTTCGACATCTGGCTCGCCGGGCAGAAAATCTGCTTCGGATTTTCGCTCGCGCTTGCCGGCGTCGCTATGCCGCAATGTGTCGAGCGGCTGCACCTGAGCGCCCGGACTTACGACAAAGCGATTCAGGATTATCCCGGCGGAGCAGCGATCCCCGTCAGGTAATCCCGCGCTTCTGCCAGAATTCCGACCCGTGGACCTGGTCGTATGTCTTGCGCAGCAACTCGCGGTCGTTCTGTTTGAATGTCGGACTGCGTCCGAGGAAGATTTCCCGGCCCAGCAAGCGGGGGAGTTCGGGGTCCTTGCCGGCGAACCAATCCTCGCCCAGATGGTCGTAATTCTCGATCGGCTGCATGCCGATCCGCGTATACGTCATGTGCAGAACGACACGCTCGCCGGGGATCTGGCGTGGGTAATTGCCGTGCCATACCGATCCGTCCCACAGGCAGATCGCGCCCTTGGATGCGACGATGGGTTGCGCGCCTTCCGGCTCTGCGCGTTCTTCGGGCGATGGATGACGCTTCAGCTTGTGCGAACCCGGAACGACAAGCGTCGCGCCGGATTCCTCGGTGAACTCGTCGGTGACCAGGCAGGCCGTGCACATGATCTCCCATTCCGGGAAGGGTGCGGGAAACCAGCTATTGTCCGCGTGGAGACCGAGAGAGCCTTTTCCTGCGCGCCGGCGCGAGCCGGACAATTGCGAGAAAAGTGCGCCTTTGCCGAGTAGATATTCGACCAGTGTCAAAAGCTTTGGCGTCGATATGGCGTCGGCAAAGATGGGATCCTCGCCCAATATCGTGAAACGCGTCGGGGCTTTTTCTTCATCTCCTGCCGCCACGGTGCGAATGATTGCCTCACGGACGTCATCGACAATCCGGTCGGTGCGCTCGTCGTGGAATATGGTGTATCCCCACCGGTCCAACTCGGCGACATTCTCCTCGAGCCCTTGTTCGATAATGCGGTCGTGCAGCTTTTGCATGGCATTTGATCTCCTCTGTCGGGAGACAGGTAACATGTTACCAATGCTGCGCAAGATGTTTTCTCTGTTGGCGCATGACGAAAGCGTGCTCCCACGCCGGCAAAACTCCGCGTGTGCGCAATGCCCGCAGTCTCAACACCCACTATTAACCCATCAGCTCGTTGCTGTGCCGTCGATAGCGAGGTCCGCTTCTCTCGGTTTCGATCTAACAGCTGCCGTTCCGCTGTCGTTGAGAGTTTCAGACGCCGCCAGGCGTCGGAAAGTCTTCGGTGCCCGAACCGCGGTGGTCATGGGCTGAGCTATGGGGAAAGCTGTTTTGCGCAGGTCATGGTGCTGGACGTTGCTGCCCAAAATCGGACGTATCTGAGATCGGACCGTCTGAATTTAGATCGCAAAAGCGGACGTGCAAAAGCGGACGGGCCGATTTTGACAGTGCGGCGTCTGCTTTTGGGCAGCGTCGGCGCGAGCGGGTTCGCTTCCAGGCGCGGGTGTGCGCTGGATCGTGTCGGTGCCAGGTCGTGCCGGGTCACGGCGCAGGTGTCCCGGATGAGACAGCCGGCTGGGGCGGCGCGCGAGGCTGATTGCGGCGCTCGAAGACCTCGATGATGATCATCGTGCCGCCGCAGCACGGACAGGTCGGCCGGGGCTCTGCATCATCGGTCGGTTCGTCGGCCGGTGGCGGCGCGACGTTGAGCAGGCGGCGCGCGCGTTCGAGATGATCCTTGCGGCGTGCGCTGGCGAGCAGGCCATAGTGACGGATGCGGTGGAACCCGCGCGGCAGGGCGTGAAGTAGAAAGCGGCGGATGAACTCGTCGGCGGCGAGGGTCATGACCTGCTGCCGTCCGGCACCGGCCTTGCGATAATCCTTGTAGCGGAAGGTGACCCCGGCCCCGTCGAACCGGAGGAGGCGGCTGTTCGATATGGCGACCCGGTGGGTGTAGCGCGACAGATAGGCGAGCACGGCCTCGGGCCCGGCGAACGGCGGCTTGGCATAGACGACCCAGCGCTTCTTGCGCACGGCGAGCTGGCGATACGCCGCCGCCGACACCGCGATCGAAACGAAGCTGGCAACCGCGCCGAACCCGGCCTCGACGAGCCCGCTGAGGATCCGGCCGATCCCCGCGCCGGTTCCGCCGACGAGCCCGACGAGGCTGCCGAGGATCAGCCGCAATGCTACAGTCGCTTGGGAGGAAAGAACTACGGTGGATACATATCGTCTCCACTATTTCCCCGAGTCAGGAAACAGCTACAAGCTGGCACTGATGCTGACGCTCTGCGGCCAAACCTTCGAGTCCATCTGGACGGATTTCGGGGCGCGCGTGACGTGGACGCCGGAGTGGCGGCGCACGATCAATCCGATGGGTGAAATCCCAGTGCTGGAGGTCAATGGCCGCAAATTAACGCAGACTGCACCGATCCTGCTGCAGCTTGCGGCCCAGTACGAGAAATTCGGGGCGACAAACGACGCAGAGACCTACGAGCTTCTTCGCTGGCTCTTCTGGGACTGTTCGTCGTCTGATGGGGTGGACGCCCCCCGACGGCATCTATGTGCCAAGGTAGGTGTTGCAGAACACCTATGAGAAGGAGGCGTCCATGGCAGAGGTTATCACGATCGGGTTGGATATCGC
>Ga0182735_1001114_pt1 | contig 18647 bp, 11 predicted proteins | sample eDN5th30CKraftMG_FD_128524 | JGI IMG/M metagenome (GOLD analysis project Ga0182735, IMG submission 128524) | Enriched Miracle-Growth compost microbial communities from Emeryville, California, USA - eDNA 5th pass 30_C Kraft MG (version 2) (version 2) ...
ACGGCCTGGCGGATCGTCAGCCCTTCCTTGACCGCGTGCTTGGCGACCTTCGCGGCCGACTCGTAGCCGATGACCCGGTTGAGCGGCGTGACGATCGACGGCGACGACTCCGCGAAGGCGCGGGCGCGCTCGACGTTCGCGGTGATGCCGTCGACGGTCTTGTCGGCGAGCACGCGCGAGGCGTTCGAGAGCAGGCGGAGCGACTCCAGCGTACCGAGCGCCATCACCGGGATCTGCACGTTGAGCTCGAAGGCGCCGCTCGCGCCGGCCCAGGCCACGGTCGCGTCGTTGCCGATCACCCGGGCGGCCACCATGAGCACGGCCTCGGGGATCACGGGGTTGACCTTGCCGGGCATGATCGAGGACCCGGGCTGCAGGTCGGGCAGCGCGATCTCGCCGAGCCCCGTGTTGGGGCCCGAGCCCATCCAGCGCAGGTCGTTGCAGATCTTCGTGAGAGACACGGCGATGGTGCGCAGCGCGCCCGAGAGCTCCACGAGACCGTCGCGCGCGCTCTGCGCCTCGAAGTGGTCGCGCGCCTCGGTCAGCGGCAGCCCCGTCTCCTTGCGCAGCAGCGCGATCACGCGCTGCGGGAACCCGGCCGGGGTGTTGATGCCCGTGCCCACGGCGGTGCCGCCGAGGGGCACCTCGGCGACGCGGGGGAGCACGGCCCCCAGGCGCTCGATGCCGTAGCGCACGGCCGACGCATAGCCGCCGAGCTCTTGGCCGAGGGTCACCGGGGTGGCGTCCATGAGGTGCGTGCGGCCGGACTTGACGACCTCGGCGTACTCGGTGGCCTTCGCCGCGAGAGAGCCGGCCAGGTGCTCCAGGGCCGGGACCAGGTCGTGGGTCACGCCCGCCGTCGCGGCGACGTGCACCGAGGTGGGGAAGACGTCGTTCGACGACTGGGAGGCGTTCACGTGGTCGTTGGGGTGCACGTCGCGGCCCAGGCTGCGGGTCGCGAGGGTGGCCAGGACCTCGTTCATGTTCATGTTCGAGCTCGTGCCCGAGCCGGTCTGGAAGACGTCGACCGGGAAGTGCTCGTCGTGCTCGCCGCGTGCGACCTCGTCCGCCGCGTCGGCGATCGCACGGGCGACGTCGGCCTCGAGGACGCCCAGCTCGACGTTCGCGAGCGCCGCGGACTTCTTGACCTGGGCGAGGGCGGCGATGTGCGCCCGCTCGAGGGGGGTGCCGGAGATGGGGAAGTTCTCGACGGCGCGCTGCGTCTGGGCCCGGTACAACGCGTTCACGGGAACGCGGACCTCACCCATCGTGTCGTGCTCGATGCGGAACTGTGCGGCGTCGTTGCCGGTGGTGGTGGAGTCGCTCATGGGTCCATCTTCCACCAGCGAACCTGTGAGAGACGAACCGCCCGTCGCGCGGTGGACGGGCCGTTGGTCCTACGTCACCGGGTCCGCCCCTGCCTAGCGTGGAAGACAGATCACCTTCGATCTGCCGAGGCTCCCACCCGTCGAGCATCCCGGCCTTCCCAGCGAGGAGAGTGCCATGACCACCACGTCACCGGCTTTCAGGATCTCGGTCACCGGTCCCGTCTCGGACGGAGCCTGGCGAGGGTTCCAGGACGGGCCGTGGGCCCGGTCCGTCGACGTGCGGGACTTCGTCCAGCGCAACTACACGCCCTACGCGGGCGACGCCTCCTTCCTGGCGGGACCGACGCCGCGCACCACGCGACTGCTGGCGACGCTCGAGCGCGACTACCTCTCCGTCGAGCGCTCCCGGCGCGTGTACGACGTCGACACCCGCACGCCGGCCGAGGTCGACGCCTTCGGTGCCGGATACATCAGCGCGGACGACACCGTCATCGTCGGGATCCAGACCGACGTGCCCCTCAAGCGCGCCATGATGCCGAACGGCGGCTGGCGCATGGTGGAGACCGCGATCCGTGAGGCGGGCAAGGAGCCCGACCCGCAGATCAAGAAGATCTTCACGACCTACCGCAAGACCCACAACGACGCCGTCTTCGACATCTACACGCCGCGCGTGCGTGCCGCGCGGTCGTCCCACCTCGTCACGGGCCTGCCGGACGCCTACGGGCGCGGCCGGATCATCGGCGACTACCGACGGGTGGCGCTCTACGGCGTGGACCAGCTCATCGAGCAGAAGCTCGTCGACAAGGACGCCGTCGTCGACCAGCCGTTCTCCGAGAGCTGGGCCCGGTACCGGGAGGAGCACTCCGAGCAGGTCCGGGCGCTGCGCAGGCTCAAGCACCTCGCCGAGCAGTACGGCCTGGACATCTCCGGACCGGCCACGAGCTTCCGGGAGGCTGTGCAGTGGACCTACCTCGGCTACCTCGCCTCGGTGAAGTCGCAGGACGGCGCCGCGATGAGCATCGGTCGGCTCTCGGGCTTCCTCGACGTGTACGCCGAGCGGGACCTCGCCGAGGGGACGCTCACCGAGGCCGAGGCGCAGGAGATCGTCGACGACCTCGTGCTCAAGCTGCGCATCGTGCGGTTCCTGCGCACCGTCGACTACGACCAGATCTTCTCGGGCGACCCGTACTGGGCCACGTGGTCCGACGGCGGGCTGGGCGAGGACGGGCGACCGCTCGTGACCAAGACGTCGTTCCGGCTGCTGCAGACCCTGCGCAACCTGGGACCGGCGCCCGAGCCGAACATCACGATCTTCTGGGACGACGCGCTGCCGAGCGGCTACAAGGACCTGTGCGCCGCGATCAGCATCGAGACCTCGGCGATCCAGTACGAGTCCGACGCCCAGATCCGGGCGCACTGGGGCGACGACGCCGCCAGCGCGTGCTGCGTCTCGCCGATGCGGGTCGGCAAGCAGATGCAGTTCTTCGGCGCCCGGGTGAACGCCGCGAAGGCCCTGCTCTACGCGATCAACGGCGGTCGCGACGAGATGACGGGGGTGCGGGTCGTCGACGGCTACGAGCCCGTGACCGGCGACGGCCCGCTGGACTTCGACGACGTCTGGGCGCGCTACGACGCCATGCTGCAGTGGGTGGCCGAGACCTACGTCGAGGCGCTCAACATCATCCACTACAGCCACGACCGCTACGCCTACGAGGCGATCGAGATGGCCCTGCACGACAGCGAGATCGTGCGCACGATGGGCTGCGGCATCGCCGGGCTCTCGATCGTCGCCGACAGCCTCGCCGCGATCCGCTACGCGACCGTGACCCCCGTGCGCGACGAGACCGGTCTCGTCGTCGACTACCTGACCGAGGGCGACTTCCCCACCTACGGCAACGACGACGACCGGGCCGACGAGCTCGCGCAGCTCGTGGTGCGCACCGTGATGGACAAGATCCGCGACCTGCCGATGTACCGCGACGCGATCCCCACCCAGTCCGTGCTGACGATCACCTCGAACGTGGTCTACGGCAAGGCGACGGGCTCGTTCCCCTCCGGGCACCGCAAGGGCACGCCCTTCGCGCCGGGCGCCAACCCCGAGAACGGCAAGGACACCCACGGGATGGTCGCCTCGATGCTCTCGGTCGCCAAGCTCGACTACGACGACGCACTGGACGGCATCTCGCTGACGAACACCATCACCCCGAGCGGGCTCGGGCGCGACAAGGGCGAGCAGGTGCACAACCTGGTCGGGATCCTCGACGCGGGGATGGGCGCCGGGCTCTACCACGCCAACGTCAACGTGCTGAACCGCGAGACGCTCACCGACGCGATCGACCACCCGGAGAAGTACCCCAACCTGACCGTCCGGGTCTCCGGCTATGCCGTCAACTTCGTCAAGCTCACCCGTGAGCAGCAGCTCGACGTGCTGAGCCGCACCTTCCACGAGGCGGTCTGAACGCCATGACCCCGAACGCCATGACCCTGAACGACGTCACCGCCACCGCGCCCCGCCTCCGCGACGTCCCCGCACCCGTGCACCGCACCCGGGGTGCGGGCACGCAGGGGCTCGTGCACCTCGACCTGGCGCACCGGGAGCGGATCGAGGCGATGCGGGCGGGCACGCTCGGCTCGGTCCACTCCTGGGAGCTGGTCACCGCCGTCGACGGCCCGGGGACGCGGATGACCGTGTTCCTCTCCGGCTGCCCGCTGCGCTGCCAGTACTGCCAGAACCCGGACGCGCTGCGTATGAAGGACGGCGAGCAGATCACCGCCGACGAGCTGCTGCGCCGCGTCGCCCGGTACCGCCCGGTGTTCGAGGCGACCGGGGGCGGGCTGACCCTCTCAGGCGGCGAGGTGCTCATGCAGCCGCGGTTCGCCGCGACGATCCTGCGCGGCGCCCAGGAGATGGGCGTGCGCACCTGCCTGGACACCTCCGGGTTCCTCGGCGTCTCCTGCACCGACGAGATGCTGCGCGACGTCGACCTCGTGCTGCTCGACGTGAAGTCGGGCATCCCCGAGACGTACCGCAGGGTCACGGGTCGCGAGCTGCAGCCGACGGTCGACTTCGGCGACCGGCTCGCCGCTGCCGGGACCGAGGTGTGGGTCCGGTTCGTGCTGGTCCCGGGGCTCACCGACGCCGTCGAGAACGTCGAGCGGGTCGCGGACATCGTCGAGCGGTGGGCGAACGTGTCCCGCGTCGAGGTGCTGCCCTTCCACCAGATGGGCCGCGACAAGTGGGCCGCGCTGGGGATGCGCTACGAGCTCGAGGACGCGCTGCCGCCGTCGGGCGAGCTCGTCGAGCGGGTACGCACCCAGTTCCGAGCGCGGGGCCTGACCGTGTACTGAGGCTCTGCGCTCTGAGGCCCCGCTCCCGGTGGTTCTCGTGTCCACCGGTCGGTGTGGAGGGACGCGCTCAGGCGGGGATGTCGAGCGGTGTGTCGAGGTCGCCCCGCACGTCCAGGAGGCGCACCCGGCCGTCCGAGAGCGAGTACTCGACGCCGACGATCGCGAGCCTGCCCGCGTCGACCGCGCGCGCCACGGCGCTGGAGTACGTGTAGATCATGTCGACGGTGTTGCGGGTGTGCTCGCGGCCGAGCTCGCGAGCGCCGGTGGGCAGCTCCATGACGCCGCCGTGCAGGCGTGTGGCCGACGGGATCACGCGGTCGACGACGGCGCGGACCATGCCCTCGGCCTGCTGGCCCGTGGTCAGCGTCTCGTAGGCGGCCGCGACCGCGCCGCAGCTCTCGTGCCCGGCGACGACGAGCAGGGGGGTGCCGAGCACCTCGGTGCCGTACTCGACGGAGCCGATGACGGTGGTGTCGATGACGTGGCCGGCGTTGCGGATGACGAAGGCGTCACCGAGCCCCAGGTCGAACACGATCTCCAGCGCCGCGCGGGAGTCGGAGCAGCCGAAGAAGGAGACGAAGGGTGCCTGTCCCTCGACGAGCGTCGAGCGTCGGGCGGCGTCCTGCGCCGGGTGCGCCATGGTGCCGGCGGCGAAGCGGGCGTTCCCGTCGCGCAGCGCCCGCCAGGCGTCGGCGGGCGTGGTGTAGGCGCGCGTGGTGGTCATGCTGACTCCTTCATCTTCTTCGGGCATCTTCTCCGGGCCGAGAGGCGCGGATCGTGGGCCGGCGACGTCGGCACGGTCGTCGGCCGCTCCCGTGTCGCCCGCGAGCCGGTCACCGAGCGGGGAGCTCGAGCCTGGTGGTGATCTTGCTGCGCCGGGGCGGGTTCGCCCCGGCGTGGGCCAAGGTGTAGGCGCAGAGGTCGGCGCACCACTGCAAGATGGCGTGCAGGGTCTGCAGGTCGATCTCGGCGAGCTGCTGCAGGCGGTCGCTGCCGAGCAGGCCCGCCTGCCACAGCCCGTCGATGAGCGCACCGGTCGCGGCGTCGCCGGCACCGACGCGGTCGACGATCTTCGTCGCGGCGGTCGGGACGTGCACCTCGCCGCGGGCGGTGAGCGCGGTCGCGCCCTGGGGGCCCTGCGTCACCACGACCAGCGTGGGATGGCGGTCGCGGACGATGCGCCGTGCGACGTCGATCGGGTCCTCGTAGGGGTAGATCCACAGCAGGTCCACGTCGCTGACCCGCACGACGTCTGCCACGTCGACGAACTCCTCGATGCGACGGCGCGTGTCCTCGGCGTCGTCGATGAGGGTCGGGCGGACGTTGGGGTCGAAGAACTTCGTGGCGTGCTCGGCCGAGCGCAGGAGGCTCAGCACCTTGTCGGCGCCGGGAGCGAGCACGGTGGCCAACGACCCGGTGTGCACGGCCACGACGTCGTCCGGCACGGTCGCGCCGTCCGGGAGGTCCCAGGTGAGCTCGAAGGTGTACGTCGCGTTGCCCTCGTGGTCGAGGACCGCCGAGGCGATCGGCGTCATCGGTGCCGCGCCGAGGCCCAGGGGCACGTCGACCCCGGAGTCGGCCAGCCAGCCGCGCACGATCTCCGCGTAGGCGTCCGCCCCCAGCCAGGTCAGCAGCTCCACCGGGTAGCCGAGGCGGCCCACCGTGATCGCGACGTTGGCGGGGCTGCCGCCGCAGTGCTCGCGCACGGTGCCGTCGACCTGCTGGACGACGTCGATGAGCGCCTCGCCCACCACGAGGATCCGGTTGCGACGTCGCTCACCGATCAGCATGTCGACGGACTCGGGTGCGTCCGGGGAGGCGGGGGTCGTCGTCCGGGTCATGCATCGTCCTCGCTGGTGATGGGCTCGCGAGCCGCGGCCAGGCGCTCACGGGCCCCGTCGAGCCATGACTGGCAGCGCGCGGCGAGGGCCTCGCCCCGCTCCCACAGCCGCAGCGACTCCTCGAGCGTCGCGCCGCCGGACTCCAGCCGGCCGACGACGGCGACGAGCTCGTCGCGCGCCTGCTCGTAGGTCAGCGCCGCGAGGTCGTCCGGTACGGCGTCAGCATCGGCGCCGGCGGGCAGCGAGGGTCGGGTGTTCACCGTCACAGTTAACCACCGCTGGCGGGGCTCGGTGACGACGCCTGGACCGTGGCGGCGAGAGAGCCGTGCGCCAGGCGGACCGTGACCTCGTCGCCGCGGCTCACGTCCGCGGCGTCCCGCAGCACGCCGCCGTCGGCACGCTGGACCACGGCGTAGCCGCGCGCCAGGGTGGACGCGGGGGAGAGCGCCGTGACCTGTGCGGTGAGCCGGGAGACCTCTCCCGCGCTGCGCTCGATCAGGTGCTGGAACCGGGAGCGCAACGCCTCCCGAGCCCCCTCGACGTGCCGTGCCGCCTCGTCGAGCAGGTGCTCGGGGTCGGCGAGCGACGGGCGTGAGCGGGTCGCGTCGAGCATCGCCTGCTCGCGCTGCACCTGGGCCTCGACGAGCCCGCGCAGCCGGGTGCGGGCCTGCGTCAGCCGGGCACGCTCCTCGGCGACGTCGGGCACGATGCGCTTGGCCGCGTCCGTGGGCGTCGACGCGCGGTAGTCGGCGACGAGGTCGAGCAGCGGGTTGTCCGTCTCGTGACCGATCGCGCTGACCAGCGGCGTGCGGCAGGCGGCTGCCGCACGCACGAGCGTCTCGTTGCTGAAGGGCAGCAGGTCCTCCACGGCTCCGCCGCCGCGGGCCACCACGATCACCTCGACGTCGGGCAGCGCGTCGAGCTCGGCGATCGCGGCGGACACCTGCGCGACGGCGCTCGTGCCCTGCACGGCGACCTCGCGGACGACGAACCGCACGTTGGGCCAGCGGGCGTGTGCGTTGACGACGACGTCGTGCTCGGCCTTGGAGTCGCGGCCGCACACCAGCCCGACCGTCGCGGGCAGGAACGGCAGGCGCTGCTTGCGCTCGACGTCGAACAGGCCCTCGGCGGCGAGCACCCGCTTGAGCTGTTCGATGCGGGCGAGCAGCTCTCCCACGCCGACCTGGCGCAGCTCGTCGGCCTGCAGCTGGAGCGTGCCGCGCTTGGTCCAGAAGACCGGTTTGGCGTGCACGACCACGTGGTCGCCCTCGGCGACCGCCGGACCCTTGGCGAGGACGTTCCCGAACATGCTCACCGGCAGCGAGACGTCCTGGTCGGTGTCCCGCAGCGTGAGGAAGGCGAGGCTCGCACCGTTGCGCCTGTTGAGCTGGACCACCTGCCCTTCGACCCACACGTGCGACATGCGGTCCACGTAGTCCCGGATGTTCTCGGAGAGCAGGCGTACCGGCCACGGGGTCGCGGGCGTGGTCTCGCGAGCCAGGCGCGGCAGCGGGGCCTGGCGACCCGGCTGGCTCGCGTGCTCGTCGGCGTCGGTCATCCAGCCAGTGTGCCCGATCCACCGGCATCGCGAGGACGCCACGGGGGATCGGGCACACCGGCGTAGGCGCCAGGCGTGGCTCAGCGTGTGCGAGCCTTCGTCGTCGCCGAGGTGGCCTTCGCCACGGTGGCCGAGCCCGCGTAGCGGACCTGGACCGCGTGACGGCCGGGCTTGAGCCTCTTCGAGGTGAGCGTCACCTTGCCCGTCGTCGAGAGCTTCTTCGTCGCAGCCTTCGACAGCGTCTTCCTGCTCTTGCCGACGAGGAGGGTGACCTTGCCCGTCACCCTGACGGTCGAGGCGATCGTGACCGTCACGCGCACGCGCTTCTTCTTGAGGACCTTGGTCTTCGTGACGGTGAGGGTGGCCGAGGCCTTCGTGACGTGCCGGGCGGCGGAGGCCGCGGTCGCCGGGTGGTACCCGGTCGCGGTGACGGAGACGACCACGTGCACGTCGTGCCCGACATCGGCCGCGCCGAGCCTCAGGCTCGCCCCCCTCGCTCCGGTGATCGCCTTGCCGTCGCGCCGCCACTGGTAGGTCACGACGGCACCGGCCGGGACACCGGCAGGGAGCGTGGCCCGCACGGTGCGGCCCGGGCGCACGCCCTTGCCCGCGCCGGTCAGTGTCGTGGTCACCGTGCCGAGCGTCGCGGTCGCGGCGGCGACGACGACGTCGGCGGTGTCCGACGAGGCCTCGAGCGAGGCGTTGCCCGAGTACTCGACCGTGACGTGGTGCGTGCCCACCGCGAGGGTGGCGGGGAGCAGCACGTCCGAGCGACCCGCGACGAGCGCGGCCGTACCCAGGACGACGTCACCCTCGCGGACCGTGACCGTGCCGGTAGCGGTGCCGGTCAGCGCGAGCACACGGGCCGTGACCCTGGTCGCCGTGCCGTACGTGCCCGGGACCGAGGAGGCGGCCGTGGCCGATGCGGCGAGGGGTGCGGTGGCGGACGGGACGTCCAGCGTGTGCGGGGCCTCGGCGTTGCCGGCCACGTCCACGGCGCGGTACGTGACCGTCGTCGCGGCCTCGCCGAGCGGGACGGTCCCCGTGGCGGTGGTCCAAGCGCTCGCGTCGCCGAGGCGGTACTGCAGCGAGTCGATGCCGGAGGTGTCGTCCGCACCCGTGAGCGTGATCGCGCGGGTGACCGGGTCCAGCGTCGCGGCGGAGACCGGAGCGAGCGTGTCGGTCTTGAGCGTGCGTGCCACGAGCGCCGAGAGGTTGCCCGCGTGGTCGGTGGCGCGGGCCTCCACGACCGTGGTGCCCTCGCTCAGCAGGACCGGTGCGGTGTACGTGCTCCACGCGCCTGCGTCGATCCGGTACTCGAGCCCCGAGACACCGCTGAGGTCGTCGGTGCCGGTGACGGTGATACGAGGCGCGGTGGTGTACCAGCCGCTCGCCGCGGTGGCCGGCGCATCGATCGCGACGCTCGGGGCACCGTGCTCGGTGACGGTGCCCGCGCTCGCCGTCGCCGACGCGGTGCTCGCCCCGGCTGTGCCGGTGATGCGCGCGGCGACGACGTGGCCGTAGTCGGCATCGGTCAGGGTGTACGACCATGCGGTCGCACCGGCGACGGGCGTGCCGTCGCGCTCCCAGCGCACCGATGTCGTGGCGATGCTCGGCAGCCAGGCGCCGGGCGTCGCGGTGAGCGTCGCACCGACGACGGCGTCTCCGACGACGGTCGGGTCCTGCGTGGTGCGGGTGGGGGCGAGGACGAGCCCCGCGATCGCGTCCCGGAGCGCGCTCGTGGTGATGTCCACGTACGACTCCGCGTAGGTGCCTTCCCGTGCGGCCCGCGCGTAGACCAGGGCGTCGGTCAGAGCGTCCCAGCCGGCCGTGTAGTCGTCCTGGTGCAGGGCGGAGGCTTCGGCGAGAAGAGTGTCGAGCACGGTGTAGTCCAGCTGCGGGGCCGTGTAGAACTCGAGGTCCGCCACGTTGCCGAACTGGGCCGAGCCGACGGCGTACCGGAAGTACGTGTAGGGCTGCCTGGCCTCCGGCGAGGTCATGACCGCGGACTGAGAGGCCGGGTTGGTCTTGGGGACCGTGGTGATCGTGTAGAGCTTCGTCCAGGTGGTGCCGTCGTTCGAGCCCTCGATGACGTTCCCGACCATGCGGGACTCGAAGGTGGCGCGGCCGGTGTACCCGATGCCCGCCAGCACCACCGGCTGCGAGGTGTGGACGCCGAAGAACGACCCCGCGCGGCCGTCGTAGTAGGTCGTCGGGTTGCTGTCGAAGGCGTTGAGATAGTTCCCGTCCGCGGGGGTTCCCTCGCGCGCGAACGTCGTGGTGCCGGCCAGCAGGCGGATGTTCTGCATGTCTGTCACCGAGCCGACGAGCGTGTCGATCGTGGCCTCCGCAGCGACGAGCACCGCCTGGTTGGTGACCAGGGCGGCGTAGTCACCCGGCAGCGCGTCCACGCCGGCGCGGATCGCCTCGACCTCTGTGCGCTTGGCGATGAGGTTGCTCGCGTCGATCGTCCCGATCGCGTCGATGCGCGCCTGGAGAGCGCTGGCGGCGGCGTCGAGCTGCTCGTAGCGGGGCAGCTCCGCCTGCTGCGCCGGGGTCGCGGGTGCGAGGCGCAGCGCGTAGCCGCCGCCGGCCGCGATCTGCGGGTCCAGCACCGTGGTCGAGTCGACGAGGAACTGCGCGGACGACAGGCCGTTCGTCTGGTCGGCCGCAGTGGCCTCGAAGGTCGACGCCCGGTACACCGTCCCGGGTGTCAGGAACGACAGGTCGATCGTCGCGGTACGGTTCACGGCGCTGATCGCGCCGACGTACCACTCGTCGCCGGAGCGTCGCGCGACCGTCGCGTGGTCGGTCACGGAGGCTTCGAGCGTGCGCGTCTCGTCCCACGAGGCGGGCAGGTTGTCCCACAGCTCCGGCGCCGGGTTCACCGTGGTGGGGCCCGAGTCGTACCAGTAGAGCGTCTGCAGGCCGGTGGACCACACGACGGTGCTGGCGTAGCGGAACGACCGGGACGTGTTGCGCGGGAGCATGAAGCACCACGTGTGGTCGGCGGGCCCGACCACGCCGCGCGTGAACAGCGAGGTGAGATCCTGGGTGGCTGTCGGGTTCTCCTCGTCGCCGAAGACGCCCTCGGTGGTCAGCAGGTTCGGGTAGGTGCGCTCCACGCCGGTGGGGAGAAGCTCGTCGTGGATGTCGACGACGAGGTGCGCGTCGGCCGCCAGAGAGACCCAGTCGTAGACCGTCGTCGTCGCGATCTGCGAGCCGACCGGGACGAAGCCGAACTTGATGCCGCCGACGTTCCAGTTGTCGGAGGCGTACTGGAACCAGTCGTCGAGCGTCCCGGCCTGGTAGTGCGACCACAGTGCGCGGTAGTTGACGTACAGGACGATCTTGACGCCCTTGGTCTTGGCGTAGGAGCCGATCGTCGCGGGGTCGAAGTTCGCGACGGGTGCGAACAGGTTCGTCGACGAGCCCTCGGGCCCGTACCAGCCGGCGTCGAACAGCACGTAGTCGATGCCGCGGGCGGCGGCGAAGTCGACGGCCTGCTTGCCGCCGGTGGTCGTCAGCGTGGTACCGCGGAACTGGCTGCCCGGCGTGATCCACGAGGTGTCCGCGATGGCGCTCGGTGCGGCCAGGGACTTCACGAGGTAGCCGTGGTCGAGCAGCTCACCTTCGTCCTGGCCGAGGACGACGGTGCGCCACGGGGTCGAGAAGTCGTGCTGAGACACGTCGACGCTCACGGTGTCGCTGAGCCAGCCGGTGCCGAGGTTCACGCCGCCGGTGGTGCCGTCGAGCCTGCTGACGAGCGTGCCGGTGGCGAGGTCGAGCGGCGTGAGGAACATGCGGGTGTAGTCGAGCTGGTCCGACTCGGTGATGGTCGCGGCGTAGCCGTCGCCCAGCACCGTCAGCGGCCGGGCGTACGTCATCCCGGCGGTCAGACCGGTGGCCGCGGTGGTCGTCGGGGTGTTCTGCTGGTGCCCGTTGGGGTGGGCGAGGACGGTGGCGTCGTCGACGAGGTTGAAGGCCGACTGCTCGGAGCTGATGGTGAACGGCGAGGACCCGGCCTCGTCGCCCAGCACGTACCTGAAGCCGAAGCCCGCGTCGTACGCGCGGGCGACGATGGCGAGGAGGTGCCCGGTGGAGGACTCGAGCGTGACGGTGAGCTCGGAGTAGGAGTCCGGGACGGTGCTGAGGGTGCCGAAGTCGTCGTGCCAGGTCCCGGTGCGGGTCGCCGTCGTGGCGTCCACGAGGGTGAACGGCGCGGTGTAGGCGGCGTTGCTCGTGGTGAGGCCGAGGGAGGAGGGCTCCAGGACCGGGTGGCCTGCGTAGGAGAGCTCGTAGGTGGGCACCCCGGACGCGTCGAGCCACACGTGCGCGGTGACGTCCCCGTTCGGTGAGGTGACCGGTTCGGCGTCACCCGGGACCGCGTCGGGGGTCGCGCTGGTGCCGGCGGCCTGGGTGCCGACCGGCGCGACGGCGTGCGCGGCGGCGGGGACGAGCGCGGCGCCCAGCAGCGCGGCGACGGTGGTCGTCGCGAGGACGGCTGCGCGCGTGCGGGCCGGGACGCGGGGGTGTCCGGGGCGGCGGGTGGTGCGGGTGCTCATCGTGACTCCTCGTCGAGTCGTGCTGCGGGGCACGGTCATCGTCGACCGGGCCGGTGGGCGACGGGTTACCGTCATGTCCTTCATCCCTCACGCTAGCACCGAGTGCTTTCGGAAGCGACGGTGTGAACTTTCATATTCGAAAATCGGCTGGGGCGTGCGCTGGGCCCTGCGTGTGAGGGTCGCGTGTGGGTTGCGTCACCGAGCCTCGTGCGTCGTGGGATCGCGCCTAGACTGGTCGGGTGATCGAGCAGCCTGCGAAGCGAGTCCTCCTGGCGGCACCGCGCGGGTACTGCGCCGGTGTCGACCGCGCCGTCGTCGCCGTCGAGAAGGCGCTCGACCACTACGGCGCACCGGTCTACGTGCGCAAGGAGATCGTCCACAACAAGTTCGTCGTCGAGACGCTCGCCGGCCGAGGCGCGATCTTCGTGGACGACACCGACGAGGTGCCGCCCGGTGCCCGGGTCGTGTTCTCCGCGCACGGTGTCTCCCCGGCGGTCCACCGTGCCGCCGAGGCGCGCAGCCTCCAGACGATCGACGCCACCTGCCCCCTGGTGACCAAGGTCCACAAGGAGGCGGTGCGGTTCGCCGCCGACGACTACGACATCCTGCTGATCGGTCACACCGGCCACGAGGAGGTCGAGGGCACCGCGGGCGAGGCGCCCGAGCACATCCAGGTCGTCAACTCGCCGGACGCCGTCGACGACGTCGTCGTGCGCGACCCCGACAAGGTCGTGTGGATCTCTCAGACCACGCTGTCGGTGGACGAGACCATGGAGACGGTGCGCCGCCTGCGCGAGCGTTTCCCGACGTTGCAGGACCCGCCGTCGGACGACATCTGCTACGCCACGCAGAACCGCCAGGTCGCCGTGAAGAAGCTGGCCGCGGACTGCGACCTCGTGATCGTGGTGGGCTCGGCGAACTCCTCGAACTCGGTGCGCCTCATGGAGGTCGCGCTCGAGTCCGGGGCGCGCTCCTCGTTCCGCGTGGACGGCGCGCACGAGCTCGACGACGCGTGGTTCGAGGGCGTGCAGACCGTGGGCGTCACCTCGGGTGCCTCGGTGCCCGAGGTGCTGGTCGACGAGCTGCTGGCGAACCTCGCGGCGCGCGGCTACGGCGATGTCGAGGAGGTACGCACCGCCACCGAGGACCTGATGTTCTCGTTGCCGCGCGAGCTGCGGGCCGACCTGAAGAAGTCGGGCGCTCCCTCGAGCCGGCCGCGCCCCGAGGGGCGTCGCTCGTTGTCCGTCGAGCCGGTCTGACCTCGCAGGCTGCCGCCGTGCCGACGACAGCGCTCGCCCTGCGGGGCCTGACCAAGCGGTTCGGGGCGAAGGTCGCCGTCGGGGGCGTCGATCTCGACGTCCCGTCCGGTGCGTGCTTCGGGCTCGTCGGCCCCAACGGTGCGGGCAAGACGACGACGCTGTCGATCGCGAGCGGGCTGCTGCGGCCCGACGCCGGCAGCGTGGCGGTGCACGGCCGTGACCTGTGGTCGGACCTGGTCGCCGCGAAACAGGTCCTCGGCATCATGCCCGACGGTGCCCGGCTCTTCGACCGGCTGACCGGTGCTCAGCTCGTCACCTACGCGGGGCTGCTGCGCGGGATGGACCGCCGCACGGTCGACGCCCGCCGCGACGAGCTGCTCGACGTGCTCGGCCTCGCGCGGGACGCGGGCACGCTCGTCGTCGACTATTCCGCGGGCATGGTCAAGAAGATCACTCTTGCGTCGGCGCTGGTGCACGCGCCGCGGGTGCTGCTGCTCGACGAGCCCTTCGAGGCGGTCGACCCGATCTCGGCGGCGGTGATCCGGGACATCCTCGAGCGCTTCACCGCCGGGGGCGGCACCGTGGTGGTCTCGAGCCACGTGATGGACCTCGTGGAACGGCTGTGCGACCACGTCGCGATCATCGCGGACGGGACCGTGCGCGCCGCGGGGACGCTCGCGCAGGTCCGTGGCCCGGGGACGCTGGAGCAGCGGTTCGTCGAGCTGGTCGGAGGGATGCCGCTGCGGGCGGAGCTGCCGTGGTTGCTGTCCTGATCCGGCTCAAGCTCGCCCTGCTGGCCAACGCGTTCCGGCGCAGCCCGTGGCAGGTGGTGGGCATGGTGCTCGCCATGCTCTACGGGCTGGGGCTGACGATCGGCGCGCTCGCGGCGATCCCGCTGCTGGCTCGTCAGGACGTCGACTTCCTGCGGGCGTACTGGGTGGTCGGCGGCTCGATGGCGGTGCTGGGGTGGACGATCGTCCCGCTCGTGTCGGGCGGGGCGGACATGACGCTCGACCCGCGCCGGTTCGCGACCTTCGCGGTGCGGCACCGGTCGCTGCTGTGGGGGCTGGGGCTCGCAGCCGTCGTGGGTGTGCCCGGGCTCGTGACCACGGTGCTCGCGCTGGCCAACTCGTTCGTCTGGTGGGACACGGCGCCCAGGCTCATCCCCGTCGCGCTGATCTGCGCGACCGTGGGCGTGGCGACGTGCGTGCTGGGGTCCCGCGCGGCGACCGTGGTGCTCGGGCGGCTGCTGTCGACGCGGTTCGCCCGCATCGTGATGGCGCTGGGGATCGTGGTCCCGCTCGTCGCCTTCGTGCTGCTGGTGTCGAGAGCGTCCGGGAGCGGTCCGGTACAGGTCGACGCGAACCTGCTGCCGACGATCGCCGAGGTCCTGAGCTGGACGCCCGTGGGCGCGGTGTGGGCGGTGACGACGGAGGTCGCCTCGGGGAGCTGGGTGGTGGCCGGGCTGAAGTCCGCGATCGCCGTGGTGACGGTGGTGACGCTGGCCGTGGTGTGGTCGCGGGGGATGCGGACGTCCATGGAGACCCCGGACGATGGCCGCAAGGGTTCGGCCGCGCACCGTGGGCTCGGTCTGCTCGGCCGGGTGCGTACCCCCACCGGGGCGATGGTCGCCCGCTGCCTCGTGTACTGGTTCCGCGACGCCCGCTATGCCGCGGGGCTCGCGATCGTGCCGTTCATCCCGTTCGTCCTGTACCTCGCCTCGGGCGGGCACGGCGTGCTCATGCTGTCGTTGGGGCCGTTCGTCGCTTTCGTGCTCGGGTGGGCGATCTCGGTCGACGTCGCCTACGACGGTCAGGCCTTCTGGATGCAGCTGGCGAGCAACGTGCCCGGGCGTGCCGACCGGTGGGGTCGCGTGCTCGCGGTGCTGGTGATCGCGGTTCCGGTCGAGCTGCTCGCGGTGGGTGGCTCGTTGTGGGCGACCGGTCGCTGGGACGCGACCGCGCCCGTCGTGGGGATGACGGTCGGGGTGCTGCTCGTGTCGTGCGGGCTGGCGAGCGTGATGTCGGTGCTCTTCGTCTATCCGGTGCCTGCAGCGGGGGAGAACCCGTTCACCGCACCCACGGGCGGCGCGGCGATCAACATGGCCACGCAGATGGTCGGGTGGATGGGCTTGATGGTGTGCGTGAGCCCCGTGCTGGTTGTCGGTGTGCTCGCGGTGGCACGGCACTCCGTGCTGCTCGGACTGGTGTGCGCCGCGCTGGGAGTCGTGGGTGGTGGGGCGGTGCTGTGGGGCGGAGCGACCTTCGGGGGCCGTCGGCTCGACCTGCGCGGCCCTGACCTCATGGCGAAGGTCGTCGCGTCGCGCTGACGGTGCCTCACGCATCCTCGACGGCGTAGACGTCGGCCTTCTGTGCGGGGACGGCCAGGATCTCCAGCGGGGGTGGCGCCTCGAGGTTGCTCTCCAGCCCCTGCAGCTCGCTGAAGCGCCTGGCCTGGGTCACGACGTTGCGGTCGAGCGAGCTGTTGAGCTTGTTGAACGCGTCGACGACGCCGTTGATCCGTGTGCTCAGGGACGTGAGGTGGGTGCCCATGGTGCCCAGCCGCTTGTGCAGCTCGCGGCCGACGGTGAGCACCTGCTGAGCCTCGGAGGTCAACTGTTCCTGACGCCACGTGTACGCCACGGTGCGCAGGAGCGCGACGAGGGTGGTGGGCGTGGCCAGGACCACGTTCTTCGTGAACGCGGTCTCGAGGATCCCGGGGTCCTGCTCCAGGGCGGCCTGCAGGAACGTCTCGGCAGGCAGGAACATCACCACGAACTCCGGGGTGTTGGGCAGCTGGTCCCAGTAGGCCTTGGCGCCGAGGTCGTCGATGTGCTTGCGCACGTGCCGAGCGTGGGCGCCGAGCCGGTTCGCGCGGGTGGCCTCGTCGGTGGCCTCCATCGCTTCGAGGTACCCGCTGAACGGTGTCTTCGCGTCGACGACGACGTGCTTGTCCCCGGGCAGGTGGACGACCAGGTCGGGGCGCAGCAGGCCGTCGTCGGTCGCCAGCGAGACCTGCTCGTCGAAGTCGATGTGCGAGAGCATGCCCGCGGCCTCGACCACCCGGCGCAGCTGCAGCTCTCCCCAGCGACCACGGACCTGCGGCGCGCGCAGCGCGGTCACCAGCTGGCTCGTCTCGGTGCGCAGCAGGTCGGAGGAGGAGCGCATTTGCACGACCTGCTCCTGCAGCGCGGCGTGCGCCTCGATGCGCGCCTTCTCCGCGGACGTCACCTCCTGCTTCACGTCGCCGAGGGTCGTGCGCAGGGGCTCGACGAGCTGGCGCACCGCCTCCTCGCGCTTGGCGAGCTCCGCCTCGGAGGCCTGATGGGCGCGCTTGAAGCGCTCGTCCGCCTGGTCGAGCAGCGAGCGGCTCGTGGACGCGAGCACCTTCGCGGCGAGCGCCTCGAACTCGGCCGACCGCTGCTGGCGGTCTTCCTGAAGCTCGAAGACCTTGCGCTCGGCGGCGTGCTGACGCTCGAGCGCGACCGCGCGCTCCGAGACCAGCGTGGCGACGGCCTGCTGTGCCCGCGACCGAGCGACGGCCCAGCCCGTGACGAGGCCGAGGACGACTCCGAGGATCACACCGATGACGATTCCCATGAGGCAGACGCTGCCACGACCCGCTGACACGACCGCGTGGCGTCGCCTGCAGCGTGACGACGGTCCGCCCGCGCCGTCGTGCAGCGCCCCGCCGGTAGACTCGTCTCCCGTGGCCCTCACTATCGGAATCGTCGGACTGCCCAACGTCGGCAAGTCCACCCTGTTCAACGCACTGACCCGCAACCAGGTGCTCGCCGCGAACTACCCGTTCGCGACGATCGAGCCCAACGTGGGCGTGGTGCCGCTGCCGGACCCGCGGCTCGACGAGCTGGCGGAGGTCTTCGGCTCCGAGCGCACCGTGCCCGCGACGGTGTCGTTCGTGGACATCGCCGGCATCGTCAAGGGCGCGAGCGAGGGGGAGGGGCTGGGCAACAAGTTCCTCGCGAACATCCGCGAGGCGGACGCGATCTGCCAGGTGACGCGCGCCTTCGTCGACGAGGACGTGGTGCACGTCGACGGCGAGGTCAACCCGTCGTCCGACATCGAGACGATCAACACCGAGCTGGTGCTCGCCGACCTCCAGACGCTCGAGAAGGCCATCCCGCGCGTCGAGAAGGAGGTCAAGATCAAGAAGGGCGACCCCAAGCTGCTCGAGGCCATGCAGACCGCCCAGCAGATCCTCGAGGCCGGTACCACGCTGTTCTCCGGCGCCGCCGCGGCGAAGCTCGACCTTGCGGACCTGGCGAGCCTGCAGCTGATGACCGCCAAGCCCTTCATCTACGTCTTCAACACGGACGACGCCGGCCTGGCCGACAAGGCCCGCCAGGACGAGTTGCGCGCGCTGGTCGCACCCGCGGACGCCATCTTCCTCGACGCCCAGTTCGAGTCCGAGCTCGCCGAGCTCGAGCCCGAGGAGGCCGCCGAGATGCTCGCCGACAACGGCCAGGAGGAGTCCGGCCTGGACCAGCTCGCCCGCGTCGGCTTCCACACCCTCGGCCTGCAGACGTACCTCACCGCCGGCCCCAAGGAAGCGCGCGCCTGGACGATCCGCCGGGGGTGGACCGCGCCCCAGGCTGCTGGTGTGATCCACACGGACTTCGAGCGGGGCTTCATCAAGGCCGAGGTCGTGTCGTTCGGGGACCTGATCGAGACCGGGTCCATCGCTGCTGCGCGTGCGGCGGGCAAGGCCCGTATCGAGGGCAAGGACTA
>Ga0182735_1001115_pt1 | contig 18638 bp, 18 predicted proteins | sample eDN5th30CKraftMG_FD_128524 | JGI IMG/M metagenome (GOLD analysis project Ga0182735, IMG submission 128524) | Enriched Miracle-Growth compost microbial communities from Emeryville, California, USA - eDNA 5th pass 30_C Kraft MG (version 2) (version 2) ...
AGCACCTCGATAATATGTCCGTTGCCAGACATTGCGCCCCGCGTGGCAAAGATCACGGTCAAGACGGTCGCCGCGACCACAAGCGAAAGAACGCCCGTCCCCACGAACACCGTCGTATGCGCCATGGAGACAAGCCTGTCGACCCAGGTGCGATGATCATCGAAAGTCGCAGCCGGAATTGCGCGTGTGATTTCAGCGCGCATGGTTTCAAAATCAGGTGGTGCATTTTCGTCGATGGTGACGACGACAAGCCGCGGCACGGGCAGTTCATCGATATTCAGGCCGCTGCCGAGCCATGGTTCGAGCAGCCGCGCAGTCGCATCCTTATCGATGATGCTCGTGCCTTTGACGCCAGCAAAACCGCGGGCGATCTCGCTGGCCTGAGCCAGCGCCTTTTCCATATCCTGGCCATCGACTGGCCTGATCTGAATCGTGGCTTCACGCGCGATCTGGCTCTGCCAGGCCGCAGCCGAGGCGCGAACCAGCGTCACGCCTCCCATCGTCAGGCATGCCAGAAAGGTCATGATGGCGATCACGATGACAAGCGCCGTGCCCGTAACACTGCCATCGGGCACAATCGGGCTCGGTCCCTGACGTTTCCGGCGCTTGCCGATACGAACGAGCAGCATGTCCTTGAGGTCTTCCAGACGCACCCGGACATCATCGAGCTTACGTTGCAAGGCGTTCTTTGCATCAATCATAGATGTCGAGCCGCCCATGTTCGAGGATCATGCGCCGCGCATCGACCTGATCCATCAGGGAAAGGTCGTGTGTCGCGATAATAACGGCCGTGCCCGACCGGTTCAGCTCGGTGAAAAGGCGCAGGAGACGCTTTGCGAGCGGCGGGTCGACATTACCGGTCGGCTCGTCCGCCAGAAGCAGTTCCGGCTGATCGATAAGCGCCCGGGCAATTGCGGCACGCTGCTTTTCACCGCCGGAAAGAACCGGCGGCAGCACATTCATGCGATCGCCGAGCCCGACCCAGTGGAGAAGCTCTTCCACCTCGTGACGGTAGGTAGCCTCTTCCTTTCCACGCACCCGCAGCGGGAGCGCCACATTCTCATAGGTGGTCATATGGTCGAGCAGGCGAAAATCCTGAAACACGATGCCGATGCGACGGCGTAGAAGTGGAATCTCCGCATGATTGAGCCGCGCGACGTCCTTGCCGAAAATATTGATAAGGCCGCGCGTCGGCTTCAGCGCCATGAAGAGAAGGCGCATGAGCGAAGTTTTTCCCGCCCCGGAAGGGCCGGTCAGAAACTGGAATGAACGCGGCGGAATATGGAAACTGACATCGCGCAGGATTTCAGGACCCATTCCATATCGCAGGCCGACATTCTCGAAACGTATCACCGGGCTGTTTCTCTTCAATTGTCCGCGCGTTTGAAGACGAACGGATGCATCGACATCAGATCGACCTTTATCCTCTATGGTTAATGTTGAGTTAAAAACCCGCCTCGCAGGCTTCAAAAAAGCTCCGAACGAAGCTGCGCCCATGAAACATTAACCATTACAGACGAGTATGCGGCACTGGTCGAAGGGGCGAAAAACGCAAAGGAAGATGACGTCATGATGGCGAAACGACCATCGGCAGCGCATATGTCGCGTACAGCTTCGCGCGAAAGCCGCCCGGCCGCATGGTTTGCTCCCGATGCCGGCCCCGTCGAGGATGCCGAATTCGAAACCATCGTTCCGCCTTCACCTAAAAGGAAATACTGCTCCTCTGGCATTGCAGAAAAGCCGTTCGTATCGCGCAAGCTCGTGTCGGAAACAGGTTCGGCCAGCGAATGGCCGGGTTTCGGATATTGGGTCTTCGTCGCACTTTGCGCGACCACCGCTTTCTGGATGGCGGGCGGATACGCACTGCTCGCCGAAAAGCCCCTCGCCGGCGGACAGACTATGCTGCCGCTGGTTTCGGCGCTTCAGCTTACCGATCTGACAACCAGTGTCGGAATGCACGACAAGGGTGATGTCTTGAGTGTCGGTGGCCGTATCCGAAACACCACATCCGAGGAACGCGCTACGCCGCCGCTGATCTTCATGATCACCTATGGCGACGGCAGCAAACGCGAACGCCGCGTGGATTCGGGAAAAATGTTGCTGAAACCTGGCGGATATATCGACTTCGAGGCGATGCTGCCTGCCCTGCGCGGTACAATCGAAAAAGTTGACGTTCGACTGGCGAACCGGGCTTAGCAGGCGCGGCCCATAAATCCCGGCCTGACGTGTTTGGCTACTGCCAGCAGCCGAGATTGCGACCCTTGAGATTGTGCGAGTCGATTTCGACCACAAGGCGCGGATCTTCACGCAGGAGAACCAGTGTCGTGCGCTGTTTGAGGTCTATCTTCTGCCAGCCAGTGCATTCAGTCGGCATCGGGGTGCTGTCGATCTTTACCTTTTCCGTCCAGGCTGTCGCCGTGCAGCCGGACAGAGCTGCAACGATCGGAACGACTTTGGCCGCTCCAGAAGCGAGCCTTTGCGCTTTCGTTCCACGATAAGTGTTCAAGGCTGACAACTCCAATCTGCCCCGCGAAATCACCTGCCAATCGCTCCTGCGCTGGCGAGGGTCGCCCGTTCGACCTCCTTGCTTATAACGTGCCATAGTCCCTTTCCGCAATATAGCGGGACGCGTTTGGCGGCTTTTTAAAAGTCCGATCGACCACTCTGACAATCCACCGAAACCGATGAGGAAGAGATATAAAAGCAAAATCGAATATAGGAAGAATAGCCTTCTTGTTTACTGAATTTCCGGCGCGAATCCACAGGAAACAAACGCCATCCTTCAAGTTAAACATGGTTGTCGGAAGAAAAAGACGATTATATGCTTCATGCTAAATGATTCGCATGCGGCAGTTTCACTACACCAACCCTGGGGATTTCCATGCTGAATAAATTGTCGGCTGAATTTTTCGGAACATTCTGGCTTGTTTTCGGAGGCTGTGGCAGCGCAGTCCTCGCTGCGGCCTTCCCTGAACTGGGCATCGGCTTTCTTGGCGTAGCCTTCGCCTTCGGTCTGACGGTCCTTACGATGGCTTATGCCGTCGGCGGCATTTCCGGTGGCCATTTCAACCCCGCCGTCTCGTTGGGTCTCATGGTGGCGGGCCGTCTTCCGGCCAAGGACCTGATCCCTTATTGGGTTGCGCAGGTTCTGGGCGCCATCGCGGCTGCGGCCGTACTCTTCCTCATCGCTTCTGGCAAGGATGGCTTCACCGCCGGAGGATTTGCGTCGAACGGTTATGGTGAGCTTTCGCCAGGCGGCTACAGCATGATGGCAGCTCTGCTCATCGAAGTCGTCCTGACCGCTTTCTTCATCATCATCATTCTGGGTTCGACCTCTTCGCTGGCTCCGGCTGGCTTTGCCCCGATCGCCATCGGTCTCGGCCTGACCCTGATCCACCTGATTTCGATCCCGGTCACCAATACGTCGGTCAACCCGGCTCGCTCGACCGGCGTCGCTCTCTTTGCCGAAACGGCAGCCCTCGGTCAGCTCTGGCTGTTCTGGGTTGCACCGCTCGTCGGCGCCGCCATTGGCGCGATCATCTGGAAAGGCCTGCTCGGCAAGGATTGATCCGGAACGACAACCCGCGACAACAACAAGGAAAGGCCGGTTTCAACCGGCCTTTCCTGCTTTCAGGGCCGCGCCGAAATTATCTGGAGCAGCTGTTTACGAAATAGTTCACAAAAGGTGGTTCCGATCATGGGAAGGATGCTGTAAGTAACATCCATCTTCTTGTTGTCACGCATTGTCCAACGCAAGGCCGCTTCGCACTTTTGTCGGAAATGCTTCAGATGTTATGAGCAATGTCCCCCACAAACGATGCTTCTTCCGCTGATCGTTACGCAGCGTTCCGGCATTCTGCCTTCAAAAAATACTGGGGCGCCCGTTTCCTGAGCGCTTTTGCGGTCCAGATCGTCAGTGTGTCGGTCGGCTGGCAGATTTACGATCTGACCCGCGACGCGTTCAATCTGGGCATGGTCGGGCTGGTGCAATTTCTGCCATCTCTGCTGCTCGTTCTGGTAACCGGTGCCGCCGCCGACCGTTTCGGCAGACGCTTCATCATGGGCCTTTCGCTCATTCTGGAAAGCATCGTGACAGCATTGCTGCTCGGCCTGACACTCGCTGGTCTTTTTGAGCCCCTTACCGTCTTTGCGGCACTGACACTTTTCGGCGTAGCGCGTGCATTTCTCGGCCCTTCTTCCGCATCGCTTGTTGTCAATCTCGTACCAACCGAGGATTTTGCCAACGCCGTTTCATGGAATTCGTCCGCGTGGCAGGTGGCGACAATCGTCGGTCCGGTTGCGGGCGGCCTGCTTTACGGCATTTCGCCTGTGGCAGCCTACTCGGTCGCAACTGTCTTCCTGCTGATCGGTTCGGTCCTGATCTTCTCCATTCCAAAGCCCAGGCAGCACACACTTGCCGAGCAACGCTCGCTGACGAGCATGCTGGCCGGGTTCCGCTACATCTGGAAGGAAAAGATTGTCCTTGGCGCGATTTCGCTCGACCTGTTCGCCGTTCTCCTCGGCGGAACAGTTGCCCTGCTGCCGATTTATGCGCGCGATATTCTTGATCTCGGTCCCTGGGGACTGGGATTGCTACGCTCCGCTCCGGGCATCGGCGCGGTTTTGACCGCCGTCTGGCTGGCCGGGCATCCGATCCGCGATCATGCTGGCCGCGTGATGTTCCTCTTCGTCGGCCTCTTCGGTTTCTTCAATATCATTTTCGGTATTTCGACCCTGACATGGCTGTCTGTCGTTGCCTTGGCGCTTGCGGGCGCCGCTGACATGATCAGCGTCTATATCCGGGAAACGCTGATGCAGTTGTGGACGCCCGATCACGTGCGCGGTCGCGTCAATGCGGTGAATATGGTCTTTGTCGGCGCATCGAACGAACTGGGCGAGTTCCGCGCCGGTCTAATGGCTGCGGCTATCGGCGCAGTTCCCGCCGTTGTCATCGGCGGACTGGGATCGATCGCCGTTGCCGTTGCCTGGGCTGCAATGTTCCCCCAATTGCGCAAGGCCCGGCACCTGCAGGGGCGGACCTGATTATTCGAAACCCGATCCGGGATCGTCAGGACGCGGAGGCACCGCGATTCGCCTTGTCCATGCGATCCTCTATGGCGTTCCGATCATCCTGCCGGATGCCGACCAGTTCGGCCACGCGCCACATCACGTCTGCCTCGACTTCGCTCACCTTACCGTCGGCGTAAACCATTTCCCACATCAGGCCGATCAGGTCGAGACGAGCCTGATAGTCGAGTTGCCGCTTGAGAACAGACGTGAAATCCGACAGATCGATTGCTTCCTGGTCGGCCTTTTCGGCTGCACGGATCAGCCGCTTCAGACTGTCGCCCTTCAGACCATATTTCAGCGACAACATTGAAGAGAGCTTCTTGCGCTCGCTTTCACGCGTTTCACCGTCAGCATCCATGATGTGATACAGGAGAGCGGCGGCAGCCAGTCGCGGGTCGTCATTGGAAAATTTTTCATTCCGGTCACGAAAACCGCTGGCCGGAAGTTCCTTTAAAAAATCCACAAGACGATCGAACATTCAACCTCGCTGCCATATTCACTGCTTGCCGCCATATCAGGGGGGATATTTTTCTCAGCAAGTTTGAAGGTAACGGGCTGGATACGTCGCGCAAGGCGGTAAACGACCATACACGACCGTTTACCGTCCAAGAGTTGCGCTGCGTTGTTTTTCGGCAACGACTAGCGCAGGCAGGATCAGAAAAGACGCATTCCGCCCGGTGCCTTTTGCGCAGGTTTACTTTCATCAACGCCCGGATCATCCACCACGATATGCGCGTGGCGTGGCTCTTCCTGTGGATCATCATCGCCCGCAAGGTCATCGGCCACAGGCGGCTTCATCTCGTGGAGCTTAGGCGCCGGAGGCACCGAGGGCGCTTTGACCGGCTCGGCTGCAGGCACGATGACTTCGGCTTCCTCAACATCGCGGACGAAGGGCTTGTTTTCGGCCCCTGCGGTTGCAGCCATCGTGTCAGCCTTCTCAATCGGCTCGGCCAGAACAATCTGATTGGCCTGCCTCGCTTCGACCGGCCCCTTGATTTCAGGCTTTTCCGCTTCAATAGCCGGTGCCAGCTCCACGACAGGAACCTTCCACTCGAAACTGTTCAGCCGCCCAGTGACCGGCGATACAGGCGACCATTGTGCTGAGACATAGCCATCGGCAGTCCATGCGGGGTCGCGCGGTGCCTTGACGGCACGCGCCAGCCATTCACGAACCTTGCCCTGATCGCCGGTTTCGGCTTCCTCGATGTCGGCGAGCAGAAGATAGGCACTCTCGCGCGGCGACGCGCGCAAAACCTGTTCGGCATTGTCGCGTGCAAGACGATAATCGCCCGCCTCATAAGCCGCACGTGCCAAAGCAAGACTGCCCTCGGCATTGTTGGAGCGCAGCGATACGAGATGCTTCGCACGCTTCAGGCGGTCCTGCGCCGTATCTCCGGACCGGGCATAGACATAAGTCGAAGCGATGTCAGGATGCGGGAAACGTTTCCACGCCGCTTCCAGAATTTTCGAGCCTTTCCGCACATCGCCATCGGCGAAAAGCGCGCGCGCGGCAACCACGGCAGCGGGCACCAGATCGGGCGCGAGCTTGTTCGCCTCCAGCGCCAACGTCTTTGCCTGCGCATGATCCACGTCGACGACTGCCATCGCCTTGGCGGTCAAAAGCGCGGCGCGCTCCTTCTTCACCACATCCTTGCCATGGGCAAGCGCCTGCTTGCGCGCATCGACAAGCTTCAACGCGGCATCCCAGTCGCCCTCGGCGCAGAGCTGGCCCATCATCGCCGACGAAGCCCATTCGAGTTGTGGGGCTTGGGCGGCAGCTTCCGCGGCATAATGACGGGCGGCATCATGAGCCCCGATGCGCTGGGCTTCGATATACAGTCCGCGCAAGCCCAGCAACCGTGTCTCGGGATCGTCTATCATCGCCTCGAAGCCCTTGCGGGCATCTTCCGCGCGCCCCTCCAGCATGGCGGTCTGCGCCTCAAGAAGCTTTATCAGCGGCTCCTGATCGGGACTCAACAATTTGCCTGCCTGCTTGGTCATGCGGCGCGCTGCTTCCGCATCGCCGGCGCCGGCTGCGATCAATCCGGTCGAAAGCGACTGATAGCCCCGATCGCGCTTGCGCGCACGGAAATGCCGGCGCAACGTATAAGGCGACTGGATGATGCTCTTGATCAGCCACCACAGGATGAGAATGGCCGCGACAATGGCAACGATCCCCGCAACGGCGGTTATCAGCGGCACATTGTAGTGGTTACCCGCGAAGGTGACATCAAGTTCGCCCGGACGGTCTGCAAGCCAGGCAAAGCCGAAGCCAAGGGCAGCAACGATGACGAGATAGAATAGAACCCGCAGCATCGGCTCGCCTCCTATTGACCGGAAGAGGCCGGAGCCCCGCCGGTTTCATCCGCAGACGCCTTGGGTTTCAGGCTGTCGGCGACGAGCCGCTGCACAAGTGCATCGGCATCACGCCGCGCCCGCATCTGGTCGGCAAATTCCTGCGAGGCTGCCTTGGCATCAGCGGGTAACTGTTCCCACTCGCTGAGCGAACGCTCCAGGTCGCCGGCCTGAAGCGCCGCTTCCATACGAGCAGTAATCGGGCCGACGCCCGCGCCGCTGACATTGCCCGCAACCGGGCGCACGCTCACCAGGCCCTTTGCGCTGGCGACAAGCTGGTCCCAAATACCGGCATCGGGAGACAGCTTGTTGTCCGTCGCAACAATCCGGTTTGCGACGGCACCGAACCAGGCATTCAGGTCGGCGACGGTCGGAACCCCCTTATCCGCAAAGGTACGCAACCGTTCGATGGATGCCTCATCCGGCGCAATTGACGCATAGGTGTCCAGTTCAGCCTTGAACGAGCCGCCGCGATCAATCGCCATTTTCAATGCATTGGCCGCTATCAGCACCGTCGCGTCGGGCTGGCGAGAAGCCTGTGTCACCTTTTCCTGCAAGGAGGTGAGTTTCGATTCGAGCGATGAAATCGTGCCGGTGTTTCCCGTAACTCCGGCTGTCGCCTCATCGGCCCTGTTTTGCGCCGCTGAAAGCTTGCTCTCCAGTGCATCAAGCCGCTCGGTCAGGGCGGTGGTATCCGCTGCGGCTTGTTGTCCTGCTTCCTTTGGCAAGGCTGCCACTTGCTGCTGGAGATCGTCGAGGGAACCTGCGACTGCCTCCGCCTTGATTTCGGCTGCCTGCACATTCTTTTCCAGTGCCGCAAGCTGCGCACGGCTCGCATCGTCGAGCGGCGCAGGCGTCGGATTGCTCCGCAAATCGGCGATCTGCTGTTCCATATGCGCCAGCTGTTCCGCCGTCACTTTCGCGCCCGGAGAGGGAATGACATTACCCCATTGCAGCGCCAGCAAACCGCCAAGCGCGATAACACCACCCGCAACACCAGCCAGAAGATGCGACGCACCCGCACTGCCCTTTTGGACAGGCTGCTGAGTTTCTGGTTTCACACCTGAGGTAAAGGGCGGCTTGGCATAGATGGAACTTTCCGGCTTTTCCGCTTTCGCGGTTTTTTCGGCGGATGTTGTTTCCGCCTTGGGCGGCACCGGCTTTGTGGCTTCCGGCTTTGGGCTCTCGGATTCTGGAAAATTTCCCACCGGCTCCGCCTCTGGCGTCGCCTTCGCTGGTTCGTCAACCCGCTTCACATCCGATGGATCGAGATTGATCGTCACAGGATTACGGGCCGGTTTGGAATGTCGCGGAGTGCCGGATTTCGCCATGGATCCTCTCGAAAGTGCCGATTGGTTGCCTCAGACTCTAGCAGATAAAATCGCCAGATGAAGGAAGGTTGCGCCAAAATGAGTCAAAGTTTGGCAAACAGCCGGAAAAGTCCTTCTTCATCCGGATGGTCTGCAACAAGCGCATTTGCCCGCCAGAGCAGCGGCAACCGGTCTGCTACACGGGCGGAAATGCACAGAAAACGCGTTTTCTCATCAAAAGGCGGTTCGATTTCGCGCATTGCTTCCACAAAGCTCGTCGCCGCAACGCCAGAATAAAGCATGACTGCGGCAAAAGGCGTATCACCCAGCGCATTTTGAAGCGCCGCGCTCGTATGGGCAATCGTCTCGCTATCATAGACATCAACGACATGCATATCGAGTTTAGCGGCCCGCATCTCATCTTCAAAAACCGGCTGGCGCACCCGCCCGGCGAGATAAAGAACGCGGGATCGTTCGGGAAGATCGCGCCGCATGGTCGCCGCGAGGCGAACCGCATCGCCGCCGCCGTCGATCACTTGCCCGAAACCGGCCTTCCGTGCCGCCTGCGCTGTTCCCTGTCCTACAGCAAAGAGCGGCAGATCAAGAAACGGCTTCAGCCGTTCCATGTCTATATGGCGAAAGGCATTAGCGCTCGTCACTGTTAAAGCCGCGAACGGACCATCGGGGAAAGCGAAGGGAAGCGCAACAGTTCGGCTCAGCGGAAGCAGAACGGGCTCATAGCCCCTCGACGTCAGTTTTGCGGCAGTCGCGGAGCCAGCCGGCTGTGGCCGCGTCACCAGAACGCGACCGAGCGAAATGGGTTGTTCCCGCCCCGGCAAGTCTACTCCCAACCTTCGAAAAACCGCGGACCGGCCTTGGCGCGCAGTTGCTCTGCGGCTTCGCTGCCCAGTGCGGCGGCATTCGATACCGCACCTTCCGCTCTTATCTCATGTGCCTCCGACCCGTCCGGCTTCAAGATCATGCCGTGGAATGAAACCATATCGCCATTGACTGTGGCAAGCCCGGCAATCGGCGTACGGCAGGAACCGTCAAGGGCAGCCAGAAATGCCCGTTCGCAGGCAAGGGCTATGCCTGTCTCGCGATGCGCGAGCGGCGCCAGCAGCGCATCGATGCGTGTATCCCCGATACGGGTTTCGATGCCGATGGCACCTTGTCCCGGCGCGGGCGGAAAGCTTTCCGGATCGGCCAGATCGGTAATGACATCGCCAAGGCCCAGACGTCGCAATCCGGCGCAGGCGAGAAACGTCCCGTCGACTTCCCCGGCTTCCAGCTTGCGCAAACGGGTATCGACATTTCCGCGGAAAATCACCACCTGAATGTCAGGGCGAAGGCGGCGGATCAACGCCTGACGACGCAATGAGGACGATCCGACCGTCGCGCCCTGCGGCAAGTCGAGAAGACGGGAAGCCGTGCGGCCGATGAAGGCATCGCGCGGATCTTCACGCTCAAGAAAAACGGAAAGATGAAGACCATCGGGCAGAACCGTCGGCATATCCTTGGTCGAATGGACGGCAAGATCGATTCGACCGTCCGTCAGCGCCTGCTCGATTTCTTCGGTAAAGAGTCCCTTGCCGCCGATTTCGGAAAGCGCGCGATCCTGAATGCGGTCGCCAGCCGTCGACATGGGAATGATTTCGATGGCCTCTTCCGGCAGATCATGCGCCTCCATCAGGCGGCGACGTGTCTCGTAAGCCTGGGCGAGAGCAAGCTTGCTGCCCCGCGTGCCTATCTTCAACGTGCCATTCTTCAAGGATGCTGTTTGCATATTGCGCCGTCCATGGTACCGGATTTTTCAATGAATTATGAGACAGGCAGGGTCTAACCGCAAATGCGCATTCTTGGAATAGAAACAAGTTGCGACGAAACAGCCGCCGCAATCGTCGAACGGGACGATCAGGGCGAAGGACGGATTCTGTCCAATGTGGTTCTGAGCCAGATCGCCGAGCATGAACCCTATGGCGGCGTGGTGCCGGAGATTGCCGCACGCGCCCATGTCGAAGCGCTGGACCGGCTGGTTGCCCGCGCGCTGGACGATGCCAACATGAAGCTCGCCGATGTCGATGCGATTGCGGCCACGGCGGGACCGGGGCTGATCGGCGGGCTGATCGTCGGGCTGATGACCGCCAAGGCATTGGCTATGGCGGCACAAAAGCCGTTTTATGCCGTCAATCATCTGGAAGGCCATGCCTTGACGGCGCGGCTGACTGACGGCTTGCCATTCCCCTATCTGTTGCTGCTCGTTTCCGGCGGCCACACGCAGATGGTGCTGGTGCGCGGCATCGGCGACTATGAACGCCTTGGCACCACGATTGACGATGCACTTGGTGAAGCTTTTGACAAGACAGCAAAGCTTCTGGGCCTGCCTTATCCCGGTGGGCCGGCGGTGGAACGCATGGCGCGTCAGGGCGATCCGAAGCGATTCGCGCTGCCGCGCCCGCTGAAAGGCGAAGCACGGCTTGATTTTTCCTTTTCAGGTCTCAAGACGGCGGTGCGCCAGACGGCCACCGAATTGGTGCCGCTGTCGGATCAGGACGTTGCCGACATCTGCGCCTCGTTTCAGGCGGCGGTCGCCGATACGCTGTCTGACCGGGTGGGCCGTTCGCTCGAACGTTTCAGAAATGAGTTTCCCGATTGTGAAACGCCGGCGCTTGTTGTTGCAGGTGGGGTTGCGGCTAACAAGACGTTGCGTGTTGCGCTCGAAAATCTTTGTGCCCGGCATGGTTTCAGCTTCATTGCCCCACCGCTTGATCTGTGCACCGACAATGCCGCGATGATCGCCTGGGCCGGTGCGGAACGGGCAGTAACCGAGGCTCCCGATTCGCTCAGTCTGGCACCGCGCTCGCGCTGGCCGCTTGACGAGAAGTCGGCGCCGGTGATTGGAACCGGACGACGTGGAGCGAAGGCATGAGCGGTCGGGGCATGAGCGGAAAAACTAGCAAGATCGCCATTCTGGGTGGCGGCGCCTGGGGCACAGCTCTGGCAACGATGACGTGCAGCAGCGGCCACGACACTTGGCTTTATGCCCGTGACGACGAAACGGTCGAGGCCATCAATCAAACACACCGCAATCCGCGTTATCTGGGCGAGATCGAGCTTCCTGCGACTATCAACGCAAGCACGGACGTCGCCGCTGTCGTCAAGGGCGCAGATGCCGTTCTGGCGGTCATTCCGGCACAAGCCATGCGCGCCGGGCTGGCGCAATTGAGCAGCCTCATTCCGCAAAGTGCGCCTGTGGTGCTCTGCGCGAAAGGTATCGAGCGCAGTACGGGACGGCTGATGTCGGAAGTCGTAGCCGAAGTCCTGCCGGACCATCGGATTGCCGCGCTTTCCGGTCCAAGTTTTGCAACGGATGTCGCGCGCGGACTTCCAACCGCCGTAACCGTTGCCTGCGAGGATGCGGCAATCGCCGATCAGCTCGCAGCACTTTTGTCAGGCCCCGCTTTCCGGTGCTATTCGACAACAGATCTAAAGGGCGTCGAAATCGGCGGTGCCTTGAAAAATGTTCTGGCCATTGCCGCCGGCGCTGCCGTCGGGCGCGGCTTTGGCGCCAGCGCACAGGCCGCACTCGTCACGCGCGGGTTTGCCGAGCTGCGCCGGATCGGTCAGGCCATGGGGGCAAGACCTGAAACCATCATGGGGCTTTCGGGCCTCGGCGACCTGATGCTGACCTGCTCGTCTTCGCAGTCGCGAAATTATTCCTATGGGTTGGCGTTGGGACGCGGAGAAGACCTCACCAATCGTCCGCTCGCCGAAGGCGTGGCTACTGCGCCGATTGCTGCCGAATTATGCCGCAAGCACGCTATTTCCGCGCCCATCATTGATGCGACGGGTGCGCTGCTTGACGGTACGATCACCATTGACGAAGCCGTGACGGCTCTTCTCAACCGACCACTCAAGACCGAAGATTAGAGGACTAGACGATGCTTTTTGCCCTTCTGTGCAACGACAAGCCGGACCATCTGCAAGTGCGCCTCGATACGCGCCCTGCGCATCTCGACTATCTCAAGGGTCTTGGTGACGGGCTGAAGTTCGCAGGCCCCTTCCTCGGCGAAGATGGCAAGCCAAACGGCAGTCTGGTGGTTGTCGAAGCTGCTGACAAGGCGGCAGCAGAAAAGATCGCCGCCAACGATCCCTATGCACTGGCAGGTCTGTTCCAGAATGTGACCGTGCGTCCGTGGAATTGGGCGATCAACAATCCCGCCAACGCTTGAGGTTTGTGACTGATGGCTTACTGGCTGTTCAAATCCGAGCCGTTCAAATGGTCATGGGAAATGCAGAAAGCCCGTGGCGAAAAAGGCGAGCAATGGGACGGTGTGCGCAATTATCAGGCGCGCAACAACATGCGCGCCATGAAACTGGGCGACAAAGGCTTCTTCTACCATTCCAATGAAGGGCTGGAAGTGGTCGGCATTGTCGAAGTCTGTGCTCTGGCACACCCCGACAGCACGACGGACGATCCCCGCTGGGAATGCGTGGATATCAAGGCTGTGCGCGACATGCCGAAGCCGGTAACGCTGAAGGACGTGAAAGCCAACCCGAAGCTCGAAAAGATGGCGCTCGTCACCTCGATGCGACTTTCGGTGCAGCCGGTGACGGAAGACGAATGGATCGAGGTCTGCCGCATGGGCGGGCTCGATGCTAAAGGCATCTGATGCTCAATCCGGCCCATAAAAGCGCGCGCGATTTCATTCTGGCCAATACGCGCCTGCAAGCGCCGCCGCATGTGCCGGAAATTCGCCTGCATCTGGCCGATGAAGCGCATGACCTCTGGCATAAGACAGAGGAAGAGCTTGCCACGATCGGCCTGCCGCCGCCCTTCTGGGCATTCGCCTGGGCCGGCGGTCAGGGTGTGGCGCGCTATATTCTGGACCATCCCGAAACGGTGAAGAACAAGTCCGTGCTCGATTTCGCATCGGGTTCGGGACTTGTCGCCATTGCGGCCATGCAGGCAGGTGCATCAAGCGTGCTGGCTTCGGACATCGATCCCTTCGCCCTTCCCGCCATCGAGATCAATACATCAGCCAACAGCGTGTCTGTTTCCCGAACTCTGGATGACCTCATCGGGCAGGATGGTGGCTGGGACGTGGTTTTGGCGGGCGATGTCTTTTACGAAAAGCCACTCGCCGGGCGGCTTATTCCCTGGTTCTCAGAGCTGGCTCAACGCGGTGCCCGCATCATCGTCGGTGATCCGGGTCGCGCTTATCTGCCGAAGGAACGATTGCAGCAGCTCGCCGTCTATACCGTTCCGGTGACGCGTGCGCTTGAAGACGCAGAAGTGAAGCGCACAACCGTCTGGGCATTTATTTAAGCGAAGCGCTTGGCACCCGCCACGCAGACGACCACCACCGCAGCGGTCGCGACCATGCCCATACTGACAGGTTCTCCCGCAATACCGGCGGCGAGCATGAGCCCAAAGAACGGCTGCAGAAGCTGCAACTGGCCAACAGTGGCGGCACCGCCTTGCGCCAGTCCGCGATACCAGAAGAAGAAGCCGATCAGCATGGAAAACAGAGAGACGTAGCCAAGGCTTATCCAGGCCGGTGTGCCGATGCCTGCCCATGTCTCAGGCCGCGTCATCACGCTTAGCGGCAGCATGACCGGCAGCGAAAACGCCAGCGCCCAGCAGATCACTTGCCAGCCGCCGAGCCTGCGCGAGAGTTGGGCTCCTTCCGCGTAGCCCAGGCCGCAAACGATAATTGCCGCAAGCATCAGCATATCGCCCAGAAGCGTGGACTGGCTTCCCTGTCCATAGGCGTAGGAAGCGACGATGAGACTTCCAACCACTGAAAACAGCCAGAACATCGGTCGCGGACGTTCGCCGCCGCGGAGGACAGCAAATATTGCCGTGGCGAGCGGAAGCAGCCCGATAAATACAATCGCATGAGCAGAGGTCATATGCTGGAGCGCCAGCCCGGTCAGAAGCGGAAAACCGACGACCACGCCAAGCGCTACCACAATCAACGAAATGGCGTCGTTGCGGCGAGGAAAGGGTTCGCGAAACGCCAGCAGCAGCACCAGCCCCAGCACTCCGGCAATCGTCGCGCGCGCCATTGTCAGGAATGTCGGATCGATATCGATCACCGCCAGCCGTGTTGCCGGCAGCGAGCCGGAAAAAATCAATACGCCCAAAAACCCGTTAATCCATCCAGCAGTCTTGCTCATTGTGTCTTTTCGGCTTTCTCTAAAATCGTATAAGGATTTACGAAACAATGCCGTGAAATCGTTCGAATAATCAGGGACAGTTTCCGGACAATTCTGATAAACTGTACTGGTACGAAGGGTAGTACAGATGATTTCGACGGGCCTGCTGCGCAGCCTCGAAGCTGTTGAAGCCGCCTATGCAGGCGGGGACATCGAACGTGGAGAACAAAGCGCCACAGTCGACAGGATGCCGCTCGTCGAAAAGGTGATGGGCATTATTCGCGGACGCATTACCGCAATGAGCCTCGCACCGGGCGCTCGGCTGCCCTCCATCCGGCGTCTGGCCGAAGCGATGAACGTGTCTAAATCCACCGTCGTCGAAGCTTATGACCGACTGGTGGCAGAAGGCATCATCCAGTCACGGCGCGGCGCGGGTTTCTATGTATCGGAGCGAGCGCGCCAGCCGTTTTCGCTCGCCGCCACTGCGCCGCACAAGGAGCGCCAGATTGATCCTTTCTGGGTCATGCGGCAATCGCTTGAGGCGGACGACGCCACGCTCAAACCGGGATGCGGCTGGCTGCCCGATGCGTGGCTTCCGCAGGACGCGATCCGCCGCGCGATGCGTGTGGTCGCCCGCGACGAGACAAGTAACCTCGCCACCTATGGCGAACCGCTCGGCTTCCGTCCCCTGCGCCGGCATCTGGCCCACCGGCTTGGCGAACAGGGCATTGACGTTTCGAGCGGAGAGATACTGCTGGCAGATTCCGGCACGCAGGCCATCGATCTCATCTGCCGCTACCTTCTGCAGCCGGGCGATACGGTTCTGGTGGACGACCCCTGTTATTTCAACTTTCAGGCCGTGCTCCTGACCCATCGTGTAAAACTCGTCGGCGTAGCCTATACCCATACCGGCCCCGACCTCGAAGCCTTTGCCCAAGCCGCCGGCGAACATGCGCCGAAACTCTATATATCCAATGCCGGCCTGCATAACCCCACCGGCGGCTCGATGACACCGGCCACCGCGCACCGGCTTCTGAAGCTGGCTGAAGCGCATGGCATCACACTGGTCGAAGATAATATCTTCGGCGACTTCCATCCTTCGCCTGCGCCGCTGCTGGCCGAGCTCGACGGATTCGATCGCGTCCTGCATATCGGCAGCTTCTCGAAGACGCTCTCTGCCGCTGCCCGTGTCGGCTATATCGCTGGACGCCGCGACTGGATCGAAGGGCTCACCGACCTCAAGCTCGCAACAAGCTTCGGCGGCAACGCATTGTCGCCGCAGATCGTGCATGCGCTCCTGACCGACGGCACCTATCGCCGCCATGTAGACAGCCTGCGCGCCAAGCTGGCCGACGCCATGACGCTGACTGCCAGCCGCCTGAAAGCCGAGGGCCTCACGCTTTGGACCGAACCGCAGGGCGGCATGTTCCTTTGGGCAAAATTGCCGGATGGTCTGGACTCTGGCCGGATTGCCCGGCATGCTCTGGAAAAGGGTGTGTTGCTGGCGCCAGGCGACGTCTTCAGCCCCTCTCGCACCGCGAGCGGCTTCCTGCGCTTCAACGTCGCGCAATCGCTGGAACCGTATGTTTTTGCGGTGCTGCGCGAGGCGATACGAGAGCTTGGCAGCAAAACCCACGGCTGAAATCGCCTCCAGCATTAGTGCTTCCTCATCGAAAACAATTTCAAGCAAAAGAGACACAGTCATCCGGACAGCTCCGGTTATACTCCTGCGACATGTCTTTGGAGGAGACATCGCGCATTGCATTGTCGGTCCGGCGTCGAATGACAGGATGACACGACGATCCAGCGCAGGGAGAACGGAGAGAGCAGGCAGTCGATGCGTTCGCGCCTGCTGGGAGGGAGTATCATTGAATACGCACCAGTCCGGGGCGGATGCGCTTTCGCGTCCCGAAGATGAAAAATTGTCTGTTACCGCTAATCTGGCTTACGGCTTCCAGCATGTGCTGACCATGTATGGCGGCATCGTCGCGGTTCCGCTGATCATCGGCCAGGCGGCCGGTCTAAGCCCGACCGAAATCGGCCTGCTGATTACCGCATCCCTGTTCGCAGGTGGCGTTGCAACCGTCCTGCAAACCATCGGGATACCTTTTTTCGGCTGCCAGCTGCCCCTGGTTCAGGGCGTCTCCTTTTCGGGCGTCGCAACCATGGTGGCCATTGTCACGTCGAGCCAGACGGGTGAGGCAGGCCTTCAGGTCGTGCTGGGAGCCGTCATCGCGGCTGCCGTGATCGGCCTTATCATCACGCCGATATTCTCGCGCATCACACGTTTCTTCCCGCCGCTCGTTACCGGCATTGTCATCACCACGATCGGCCTGACGCTGATGCCCGTTGCGGCGCGGTGGGCCATGGGCGGAGACAGCAACAGCCCTGAATTCGGCAGCATGGCCAATATCGGCCTTGCAGGCCTTACATTGGTCATCGTCCTCATCCTCAGCAAGATGGGCAATGCCACGGTTTCGCGGCTTTCGATCCTGCTCGCCATGGTGATCGGAACCGTTATCGCCTGGGCGCTGGGCATGACGGACTTTTCCCGCGTGGGCGAAGGTTCGATGGTGGCGCTGCCTGAAATCTTCCATTTCGGCATGCCGGTGTTCAGCCTTGCGGCAACGCTCTCGATGTTCATCGTGATCATGGTCACGCTCGTTGAAACTTCCGCCGATATTCTGGCTGTCGGTGAAATCATCGGTACGAAAGTGGATTCGCGCCGCCTCGCCAATGGCCTGCGCGCGGACATGCTTTCAAGCATACTGTCGCCGGTTGTGGGCTCCTTCACGCAGAGCGCTTTCGCTCAGAATGTCGGCCTCGTTGCGGTGACGGGCGTGAAAAGCCGTTACGTGGTGGCAACCGGCGGGCTGATCCTCATAACGCTCGGCCTCCTGCCGGTGATGGGCCGGGTGATTGCCTGTGTTCCACCGGCGGTTCTGGGCGGAGCAGGTATCGTGCTGTTCGGCACGGTGGCTGCAAGCGGCATCCGCACGCTTGCGAAGGTGGATTACGAGAACAATATCAATCTCATCATCGTGGCAACCTCCATCGGCTTCGGCATGATCCCGATTGCCGCGCCGCAGTTCTATCACCATTTTCCGACATGGTTCGAAACCATCTTTCATTCCGGTATCAGCTCGGCAGCGTTGATGGCCATTGCGCTCAACCTGATGTTCAACGAGATCAAGCTTGGCAACAGCAACCAGATGTCGGTCTTTGCGGAAGGTACGGAGCGCATCATCCGCCACCACAACATCGCAGAGCTGCATGACGGGGATTATTTCCTGAACGGCAAGCTCTACGACGCCAATGGCAATGAGGTCAAAGTCGCCGTTGCACACTGAAATGGTTATCTCAGGACACGGATTACGGTCCGGTCCGTCAGATGAGGCAGGAGGCGCGCCATATCGGCGCGCCTCAATGCTATGCAGCCTTCGGTGGGTGTATAGCCGGGCCGCGCCAGATGGAAGAAGATCGCACTGCCGCATCCGCGGCGGCGCGGCGCGATGTTCCAATCCATGACGATGCAGACATCGTAGAGATCGTCGCGCCGCCACATATCCTCATGGCTTGCGGCATAGGGCAGCCTTACCGGCCGGTTGTAATTGGCATCGGACGGCGCATCGCACCAGCCGTCCAGACGCCGGACACGACTGAGCGGCAACCGTGAGGATGGCAACAAACCCTTGTCGCCCCGCCTGTATCCATAGAGCAGCCGCATGGTTGCCAGAGGCG